>Ga0134127_10001994_pt1 | contig 14899 bp, 26 predicted proteins | sample KB31753_FD_96459 | JGI IMG/M metagenome (GOLD analysis project Ga0134127, IMG submission 96459) | Terrestrial soil microbial communities with excess Nitrogen fertilizer from Kellogg Biological Station, Michigan, USA - KB3-175-3 | ecosystem: Environmental > Terrestrial > Soil > Unclassified ...
CGCACCAGTAAAGTGCCCGCAATCGAAAGCAGCACCGTCGTCCCGATCAGGAATAAGCTCCAGAACCAAGCTGATGACATGGCTGTTATTGCTGAACGATCGGGACCTTAGCGATGCTCCGTCTGCGAGCGATCTGCGCATCAACACTCCACTGCCCACCGCCAGCGACCGCTAGGTAAAGGAATACGAAGCAGAACAGGATCGCCAGCTGACCACCATTGAGCGTCGGAAAGAAGCCCCTTGGTGCGTGCGCCATGAAGTAGGCTACGGCCATGTTACCCGCGAGGATGAAGGCAACAGGACGGGTGAAAAGGCCGATGAGGATGAGAAAGCCCCCGACGAGTTCGATTACCCCCTGAAGACCCATGAGCGAGAACAGGGGCGGAAAAGCGTGCTCCGAAGGCGGAAAGCCCAACAGCTTTTGCGTTCCGTGCTCCAGAAAGAGCAGCCCAGTCATCATTCGCAGGATCGATAATGCTCGCGGCATCCAGGGTTCGAGGCGATCCTCAGTCATTTCTGATGCTCCTGGCTGCAATGATTTCCCATGATCAATCCTCCACCGGCTCAATGCACTCTTCGGTGTCATTCTTGACGCTGTTGACAACACGACTGACGGCGTAGGCTTCCATCAAATCGGCGTCGTAGGGCCTAAGTAGCGACTTCAGTTCGTCCGCCGAATTTGCTGTAGCAAGCCAGCGATCATAGTCCTCCAACATCAGCTTGACCGGCATTCGATCATGTATCCCTCCGACAAGTGGGTTTGCCTGTCCCACGATGATCGCCGTCGATAGGATTTCTTCTCCGCCTAAGCGGGCAAACTCCCAAATTCCCGCAAACGCGAATGGCTCTAAGTCCTTTCGGCGGAAACGGTAGGGCTGCTTACCGTCCTCACGTTGCTGCCACTCGTAGAAACCTGTCGCCGGAATGAGACAACGGCGCTTAGCAAAGGCCTCTCGAAACAGCGGGAGTCTGTCCACAGTCTCGGCGCGTGCATTGATGTGTGGGACCTTGGGCTTCTCCTTCATCCAAAACGGAATAAGCCCCCAGCGTGCCATCACCATCTCGCGCTCGCCATCACGGGGATCAATGCGGACAATTGGGATTTGATCTGTTGGAGCGATGTTGTAGCGGAGTGGAAAGTTCGACTTGGGCAGTCTCTTGGCTTTGAAGAGCCCTCGATAGGCATCACGCGCGATGAGATTGTCGTACCGGCCACACATTTCAGCGATCAGCAGTCGGCTCCTTCAATAGCTCTTGTGTATCGAGGGGGCGGGTATCCATTTCCAAATGGCCGTCTTTGGTGAGGGGCCATACCGCTTTTGGCCGGTCCCAAGCCAACTCTATGCCGTTACTGTCAGGATCACGCAGATAGAGTGCCTCGCTGACCCCGTGGTCGCTTGCGCCTTCGAGGCTAATGCCAGCATCGATCAGCCTTCGCAATGCGTCCGCCAGTGCTGCCCGCGTAGGATAGCGGATAGCAACATGGTAGAGCCCCGTGGTATGCGGTGGAGGGGGTGAGCCACCTTTGCTTTCCCAAGTGTTCAAAGCGATGTGGTGGTGATAATCGCCTGCCGAAAGGAATGCAGCTTCATGTCCATAGCGCTGCATCAAATCAAAGCCGAGCACGCCACAATAGAAAGCGATGGCGCGATTTAAGTCTGCAACTTTCAGGTGAACGTGTCCGATGCTCACACCCGCATCAATGGGACGCGGATTGGGCGCGAGGGGTTTGAGTGAAGAAGACATCTCTACAAGACCACGATTGGCGATGCGGGCTTCAGGGTATCACGCCAGTTTGGCTAGCTCTTTGTCGAGCTCGCGTGACTTAGAGCACCTATGTCACGACCGACGACGCCAGAAGCCAGCCCATCTTCTAGGCCGAGCTGCCAACACTCCGTCGAATGGGCAAGTATGCCAGCCATAACCTGGGTTTAAACAGCGAAAGTTCCCTTACGACCCCAAAAGGGTCCAGCATAGAAACCGACAGTCGCGTCCCACCCCCAACCGTGGCCGAAATCGCGCTCCGCCTTCCAGCCCCGCACAGGGTGCGAGCTCCGATCATGAACCTTCACGTTCGCCAGCGTTTGGGTCAAGGACCCGAAGGTGAGAACTGCCGCGATAATGGCGGCGAAACCAACGTGTGATCGTCTCAAATAGGTGACGAGACCCTGCTGCTCAGCCATGGGGTACCGCATTTAGCGTTCGACGTGCTGCTGTCTCAGATACGCCTCGACGTTTCTGGCCAGCCCACCTGACGCTCGCACCGCCTCAATCAGTTCTTCGTCCGAGATGCCAAAGCGCTGCTTCCAATAGGCAACCTGGTAAGACTGGTTCACATCGATGCAGGTGTTCCTCCTGTAATCTCGCTTTCTTGAAGGGTTGATGCTGCCCATGTCATATCTCCTGGGCGATCCCCACCGGCTAGCCCGGTATGAAGCTCAACCAACATGCGGGCTTTTAGTTGCGGTCCGGGCCGCGCTGAAGTCGTTTGGGTCCAGCTCGGTCTCAGCGGAGAGAAAGTGCGGGACAAGTTGACACGCATGAAACGCGAGAAGAGAGCGGTAGTTTGCTACTAGCACATGTAAGGAGTTTCGCGTGACAAGCACCTTTCACATGGAGGGACGAAGGTGGGGGAGGCCCTTACGCATCTTTCGTGCACGATGGCGGCTTTTTATCGCTGCTCTGGTTGCGCTGCTCGTGTTTGCGTTGCTGCCTTCAGAGTGGAGGCTGATCAATCGCCTGCTAATTGGCTGGGATGTCGGAGTGGTGGTCTATCTCATGCTGGCGCTTGAGCTAGCCATGGGAACAGATACGAATGAAATTCGCAGGAGATGCCACCTGTACGATGAAGGGCGCGTGGCAATCCCGACACTCACGGCAACCGCAGCTCTGGCGACCGTCGGCGCGATCTTCGTCCAGCTAACTACGGCACCTGCTGGTCACCATGTCCTCAACCTCGTATTTGCGGCGGTGACTATCCTGCTGTCATGGAGCCTCATTCAGGTGATCTTCGCCTTTCATTATGCGCATGAGTACTATGCAGAGCATCGGGGGCACGCACGCGGGCTCGGCTTTCCCGGTGACGATGCTCCCAACTATTGGGACTTTCTGTATTTCGCGTTTGTGATCGGAATGACTTCACAAGTTTCCGACGTGACGGTGAACTCAAAGGTCCTCAGGAGAACGGTAACCGCGCATTCCCTGCTCTCTTTCATGTTCAACCTCACCCTGCTCGCGCTCGCAGTGAATTTAGCCGCAAGTTCAATTGGCAATCTGCCAGGCTCATAAAAAGCATATTAAGCGGCTTACCGCCTAAACTTTCGTCTATGCACTGGACCAGGGAAAGCGCGCTCTGCTTTCGTGACCAAATCTGCCTCGTGCCGGCGTATGAACCAGAGCAATCCTAGGAACATGACAGTTCCAATCAAGAGAAGCGCGAGACCAACGGGCCGTGTAAACGTTTCGATCCGTTTGCCAAAATAAAACGCCGCAAGACCGTAGCACGCTGCCCATAAGATCCCGCCGGCAGCGTTGAAAACGAGAAAGCGGGGCCAGCTCATTTGATTGAGCCCGGCCGTCAGGGCAGCGAGTGATCGAAGCAAAGCGATAAAGCGGCCAAAGAAGACGATCTTCCCACCATGGCGTTGAAAGAGATATTCGCCGAGTTTGATCCTGCCTTCCGTCAGTCCGATATAGCTGCCATAGCGCAGCAACACGCGAAAGCCGATCTCCCGACCAATCCAATAGCCGACGTTGTCACCCAGGATCGCCCCTGCCGAAGCGAATGCTATCAGCACCCAAATGTTTAACGCCTGCGTTTTCCCCGCGTACAACGCTGCTGCAACAAGCGCCGTCTCACCAGGAACCGGAACACCCATGCTCTCTAGAGCAATGGCCAAAGTCACTCCCCAGTAGCCGTATGTCTCAAGAGTAATCATGAGTTCGTCGGTGGCCAAGTGCTCGTTGGGCAAAGATTGGTCTTGAGTGGCCGCCTCGCATCGCCCGCGAGCTTGCCAGTTTTCGTTGTCGTTAAATAGCCCACCTTCTGCCACTCACGAGCCGACTTATCGTCCTCATTCTCGGTAAGTTGGTGCACGGGTTCTCACCACTTATGGAGAAATCACGATGAAGGATCGCGTGGCGCTCACGGTCTTTCTGGCCTGCCTAACGACACCATCACATGCCGATCAAGTGGTGCGTGCGACGTGGTACGGAAATGAACTTCGAGGACACCACACCGCGTCGGGGCAAATGTTCAACCCGGGTGGAATGACTGCGGCACACAGGTCGTTGCCGTTTGGCACTTGCATCATGGTGGGTAATCCGAGCACTGGCCGAAAGGTTGCTGTGCGAGTGAATGATCGCGGACCATTCACACCCGGAGTTACGCTAGACATTTCATCGGGAGCAGCGCGAGCAATCGGGATGCGCTCGACGCAAAGCGTGACCATGGGTCGTTGCTAAAGCTTAGAACTCGGGGGGTCTTGAGGGAGAAGCTATGAAAAGGATGATCCGACTTGCACTTCAGGCCCTAGCAACTTTGGTAACCCTGTGCAGCGTAATCAATCCGGGGAACACGCAGGAAGTCGTTTCCAGCTATGTGACCTTTTACGGATTTGACGATAATGACGATGGCAATCCCGCGCACGTTGGGACTGCTATCATTTCGCATGCCGCCATCCACGGATTTGCCGACGAAGATCTCGGCACCTATGAGAGGCCAGGAACGTTGGCTGCAGACATAAACTTTGTACCTCCTGGAACCAAAGTTTATGTGCCCGCATTGGAACGCTACTATGTGATGGAAGACACATGCGTCGAGTGCTCTGAGGATTGGTCGCACAGTAGGCCGCATGTCGATCTATATGTCTCCGGCACAGGGCCCGAACTTGCAGCATGCGAGGACCGGCTGACGATGGAGAGCACGGAGATCATTATTGATCCTTCGCCTGACCTTCCCGTAAGGCCCGGTTCAGCATGCGACAGTGGCGTCGGCGGCTAGCAGTAACCGGAATTTGCAACCGACTTTCTGTCGATAGGCAGTTTCAACGTCAGTTTCCTTATCGGGGAAGCAGAACTTCTTTAGCAGAGCGGCACGGATGTCAAAGCAGCAAGGCAGAGCCTTACTACTCTATGAGCGCATCGTTTCGTTCCGTGTCGTCTGCTGTGACACGCAAACGCGCCGGCAATTGCAACACGGTCGCGTGCTGGTTCTCGCTCAACTGCGTTAGCAGAACGATCTTCCCATCGGGGAATTCCAGAGCGTCATGATGAACGTGGCGTTTGCCTTTGCTGACCTGTTGGAACTTCGCCACCTTATGTCCAGGCCTCCAGGAGAAGATCACACCGTCGCATCGGATTTCCTCTTCAAAGGAAAGCTCCGTGCCGGGAAGCAGGCATACGGCCACGCTACGGTCGTCAGCCGAAGCGAAACCACGTGTAGGCGTGTTGGGAAAGCGGGTTGATACCAACTTGTCACCGGCCTTCGCAGGCCGAGACATGATCAGCTCTATAGGCGATCAAAGCGGCAATCTTTTGTCGGCAGCTAACTCCAGGCGTGTGGCCCATCGGCGCCGCAACGGATGTTGGTGCGGGGAACCGTTGCTAATTAGGGCGGTGAGTTTTCGGAGTATTTAAACATACCCTCAAGCTGGTCGAAGGGTTGATGGCCTACCCGGGTAATTCCCGCGAACGGCTGTCCCAATGCAACAACGGCAACCATCACCAGAGCAATCGTGAACGTGAGGCCCGAACTCATGATGATTTGCGCGGTGGCATTCGGTGTGCCGAATAAGAAACTGAACGCAATCGTGATGGCACCAGTGCCTAGCAAAGCGACCCACATCATGTGCGGCACACTTCCCATACGGCTGGTTAGCAACCGCATGCGGCGCTGATCGCCCATATCGTTTAATTTTGTCAGCGACTGCGAGTACCAAGTCTTTTCCTGATCAGTTCCAGGCGAAAATTGATAATACGTCCTCCACAGCTGAGTGTACGCGTCCCAAACTTCGGGACTTGATTTGCCGCCAGCCATGGCTGGCCACTCCTTCTCAATTACAAGCCGTACATAGTCGCGGATTTGACCTCGGAGCTGCGTACGGACGTTACTCGGGAAGGTTTGCGCATCACGGTACAGGTCTGCGAGGTCGTTTGCTTCCTGTTCAACTGACGCCTGAGCTCTGTCGTATCGTTCCCATACCGTAATCGCGGCGAAGCCCAGGAGCACGGCATACACGACACCTATGACGGCATAGATGAAGCCAGCCACCTCGTTATGGCGCTCCAGAACCTCTACGCTTGCTAGGCGTCGCACCAGTAAAGTGCCTGCGATGGAGAGGAGCACCGTCGCCCCGACAAGGAGTAAGCTCCAGAACCAACCTGACAACATGGCTGTTATTGCTGAGCGATCAGCACCTGAGCGATGCTCCGTCTGCGAGCGATCTGCGCATCAACGCTCCGCTTATTTCGCTTCAATGAGCTTCCTCTCGAAGGCTCATCGGTGTCGATTCCCTCGCAGACCCCAGGTTACTACTCGGTCATCTGCTCGCCTGATCCGCCGATCTCTGCAGGAAAATCCTTGAACTTCGGTAGACCGTCTCGCATGGGGAGAACTGTCTCTGCATAGTTGACATGGAGGGCAGGTGTGAAGCTAAGGGAGGGTAGCGTGCTTGCAAATACATCGATCAAGCCCAGCGGAGGGTGATTGGTCATCAAATGTCCTCCGCATTTGGTGCAGTACTGCCGCTGACTTGCTGCCGTCTTTTGGAACATGCCGATATGTGGGGCACCAGCCGTGACGTGCACGGCCTCAGGTCTCCAAAGTGTAAAAGCGTTGACTGGTCCACCTGACCACGAGCGACAGGATTGGCAATGGCAATAGCCCATGCTTTCGGGTTCGCCCGAGACCTCAATCTGAACTGCCCCACAGAAACATCCACCTTTGTGCATCTTCATTGTCCAAGATTTCTGCCCGCATAGGCTCTCAACCGCTTATTGGTTCACCGGGAAGAACAAGCCGAACTTCGCCGTCTGTCAAACCCCAGGTCGCAAGAGTGGTTGCGGGAATGTGTCCGACGATCTCAACAATTCGCTCTGATGCATTTGTCGCCTTCGTCACCGCGTCCTTTGCTCTGTCGTCATTGCCAACAGCCACTAGGAACCACTGCTCAAGCGCCTGATCCTCAGCACCGACATGCTTGGTCAGCAAGCGTACCACTCGTCCATCGGTCTTTTGTTGCATAACTGGCTTCGCAGTGAATTGGCTTTTAGCGCAAGTCTGGTGGCTCGTCGTATCCATGGCGGCTGCTGTAGAACATGAGGGCCATAAGTCCGCAGCCGATTACTAGCGAGAAAACGATGCCCAGTATCATGGCGATATACCCGTGAATGCTCATCTCCACGTCAACCGAGTTCCAGGCATAAAGCGCCCACCAGAGGGTTGCGGCGAGAAGCGCCAGAAGCACCAGCACTAGGAAAACGCTCTTCATCGAGAAAATCCAATTGTCCAGCAATAACGCGGACACTCGGGGCCAGTTTCACCGCGTCGCACCTCTTATGAACAGCTTTGGCCGTGCCTAGATATTCTCCTTGCACAGCCGCTAGCGTACCTTCCGGCTCATAGGTCATAGCAGAGGCCCGATGCGTCGCTTTCTGTCCTTCCTAATGGCAAGCGCCATACTGCTCGCCGGGCTCGCGCTGGCGGCGTTCGAGATAGTACGCGCTGAGGGCATACGACCCTTCCTGCTTGTTGGCGCGGGCTTGATGATTGGAGCGGCGGCCGTGTGGCTGGTTGATGAATTTGTCCGACCATGGCGACGCCGTTAAATCGCACCTGGGGCCGGTGCTAGTCCGGCTCGCTCCTGCTAGGTTGTCACTATCCGGGCTTAGCGGAATGCTATGGACGAAGATCTCGAAGCAAAGCGACGGTCAGACGAACTCCGCGCTATCACGCGCCAGTTAGAGCAAATGTCGGACTGGGAACGGGGTCTTGCAGCATCCACCGCCTTCGATCATGACCGACGGAACATAGCTGACCGCATCTTGAGGGCGAGATATGCCGGATCGGAGGCTGGTATCACGCTCTGGATACTAGTCATTAGCTATGGGCTGGTTTGTTAGCGCTGCTTGGATAGGGCGCCTTATTTTTGTGTGATATTTGGCCGGCTCGCGCATCCCTTTGCTTGCGCCGAGAAAAATAGATGCTCCTCAAGGGGTTCTGCCCTGGGCCGAGCTCTCGTTTCCGCCTTAAAAAGGCGGCGTCGCCATGAAGAGCCAAGGGGACGAGGCCTCTCATCGCCTATTTTTTTCAATCTTCGGCGAACTGGGTCACTTTTTGGTTTTTGGATTTTTTCTACAAAATATCCCTTAGGCGTGCCGGTTGGGGTGGGGGACCTACCTTCGAACCGGATTTCGACCGCGCCGGACCACGCCTGGGGTCGAGGAGCCCTTAAATCAACAGCACTCGGTTTTTAGCACTCGTCTCTTGAAAGTGCCAAAACCCTGATCTAAAAGGCGCGCCTGAAGCGTTCTCAGGAACGCTCCTCCCACAATTTGCCTGGAAGGAGGTAAAGCGATGAAGTTTCGTCCGTTGCATGATCGCGTCGTCCTACGTCGTATCGAAGAAGACGAAAGGACCAAGGGCGGCATCATCATTCCCGACACTGCCAAGGAAAAGCCACAGCAGGGCGAAGTTGTGGCCGTTGGACCCGGTGCTCGTGACGAGAAGGGCGTGGTTCAACCGCTCGACGTAAAGGCTGGAGACCGAGTGTTGTTCGGCAAATGGTCGGGTACCGAAGTCAAGATCGATGACGAAGAGCTCCTTGTCATGAAGGAGAGCGACATCCTTGGCGTGTTGGAAGGCGTGGAGACCAAAAGGAAGGCCGCCTGAAAAAGACAACAACCTTAGCGATCTGGAGTAACAACAATGGCTGCGAAAGAAGTGAAGTTTTCCCAAGATGCTCGCGACCGCATGCTGCGGGGCATCGACATTCTTACCAATGCGGTCAAGGTGACGCTTGGGCCTAAGGGCCGCAATGTCGTGCTTGACAAGTCGTTCGGCGCTCCCCGCATCTCCAAGGATGGCGTAACCGTCGCCAAGGAGATTGAGCTCGAGGACAAGTTCGAGAATATGGGCGCGCAGATGGTGCGCGAAGTAGCATCGAAGACTTCCGACACTGCTGGTGACGGCACTACGACCGCGACATTGCTCGCTCACGCCATTGTACGCGAGGGCGCAAAGTCTGTCGCCGCAGGTGGCAATCCAATGGACCTGAAACGCGGTGTCGATAGTGCGGTCACTGCCGTTGTCAACGAGTTGAAGGCGAAGGCTAAGAAGGTCACCTCCAGTGAAGAGATCGCACAAGTCGGCACCATCTCCGCTAATGGCGATCCGGAGATTGGGCGCATGATTGCTGAAGCGATGCAGAAAGTCGGCAATGAGGGCGTGATCACAGTCGAGGAGGCGAAAAGCCTAGGGAGCGAGCTCGAAGTCGTTGAAGGCATGCAGTTCGATCGCGGGTACATCTCTCCCTACTTCATTACCAACGCCGAAAAGATGATTGCAGAGCTCGATGACCCTTACATTTTCATCTACGAGAAGAAGCTTTCCGCGCTGCCCGCTCTGCTGCCGCTGCTTGAGAAGGTGGTGCAATCTGGTCGTCCCCTGCTCATCATCGCCGAGGATGTCGAGGGCGAGGCTCTCGCAACGCTAGTGGTCAACAAGCTACGCGGTGGCTTGAAGGTCGCTGCTGTCAAGGCGCCAGGTTTCGGCGATCGCCGCAAGGCCATGCTGCAAGACATCGCCGTGCTCACCGCGGGTGAAATGATCTCGGAGGATCTCGGTATCAAGCTTGAAAACGTAACAATCGACATGCTCGGGCGTGCCAAGCGCGTGTCGATCACCAAGGATGACACCACTATCGTCGACGGCGCGGGCAACAAGAAAGACATTCAGGCACGCATCGCCCAGATCAAGCAGCAGATTGAGGACACGACCTCCGACTATGACAAAGAGAAGTTGCAAGAGCGGCTCGCCAAGCTCGCTGGCGGCGTTGCCGTCATCAAGGTCGGCGGCTCGACGGAAGTCGAGGTAAAAGAGAAGAAAGATCGCGTCGATGACGCCCTCAATGCCACCCGCGCAGCCGTCGAGGAAGGTATCGTTCCAGGTGGTGGTGTGGCATTACTTCGTGCGTTGAAAGTGCTGGACGGCCTTAAGCCGGGAAATGAGGATCAGCGCGTTGGCATAAATATCGTGCGACGTGCGTTACAGGCGCCTGCACGACAAATCGCCGAAAATTCAGGCGAAGATGGTGCCGTGGTCTCGGGCAAGATCCTCGATAGTAAGGATTATGCCTTCGGCTACAACGCGCAGACGGGCGAATATGGCGACCTCGTCAAGCAGGGCGTTATCGATCCCGCCAAGGTTGTGCGCACCGCGCTGCAGGATGCATCCTCAGTGGCGGGGCTTCTAATCACCACCGAGGCTATGGTGGCGGAGAAGCCGAAGCCAAAGGCTCCTGCCATGCCTCCAGGCGGTATGGGCGGCATGGGCGACATGGACTATTAGTCTTTACCCAAGCGACAGCTAGATTTGGAGGGCCACCTGCTTTGGGTGGCCTTTCTTTAAGCTCTGTTGGAAGACGCCAGCGGCGCGGCGTGCGCCTTCCGGGGCGTGCTTACAGGTAGGGCTCAAGGGGCCCTTAAGCGCCAGCTGCAACGAGAGCGCCGCCAACTGTAGTTAGAACGTGCCGAATAATCCCGGAGAGTATGTCGGGCATCGGCGCGGCTGGCGGAGTCTGATCAGCCATCGCGACATATACTATGGTGCGGTTGGTGCGGCGGCCGGAGTAGCTGCTGGTGCCGAAAACTCCATATGCAAATAACCAAAATGGATAAGCGCCCAAAACACTACAGCGAACAGGACCGTATCCACGAGCGCGTTCACGAACCGATTGTTAAACTCGATGAAACTGCCCGCTGCATTGAGCACAAAAACGATAATCGCAGCGATCAAGATTGGATGCATTTAACCCCCCTGCTAGTTCTGCTTTAGCGTCACGGATGCGTCTCATTTTTTGGGGCCCGTATCCCTACAGCAATTGCTTCCTGTTCACACATGTAGGCCCCCGCGACAGTGTTGCCGTAATTGTGAGTGCCGCGAAAGTGGTAGATGTTGGAACGTGTGTTTGCCCAGACCACGGTATCAGACGGGCAATGAGACCATGCCTGCCTCTCAGTGCTGTATTGGTTCTCACCCACCGAAGTCGTTCTTGTGGGCCGCTCAGCCGTTGTGGGCTTCGCTGGCCGGTTGCGCTCAGCCGTTGTGGGCTTTGCCGGCGCATTGGGCTCGTTGCCAGGGCAATGGTAGCCGTTTGATAGACTAGGTCGGCAAGGTCGCGCGGCGCGGGTAGTCCTCTGTCGAGCTTTGGATGTCCCTGGGCATGTCCAGAGATTGGAAACGCTCGGGCGGCAGGGACGCTCCGAATTGGATGTCCTCTCGGTAGTCTGTGGTCGGGGGTTTGTAGTCTGTGGTGCGGGCTTTGACGTGTCGGGGCAATGATACCAATTTGATAAACTAGGACGACAAGCGCGCTCCGCGCCGAAGGCAGGCGAATAGCCAAGCGCGATGATCGCAAGCACCGTGATGATAACTGATGTCTTCATGCCCTATTTTCCCGGCATAGAAGAAAGTGGAGTGCTGCTCGTGCAGAGCCGCCCATGCATTGAGATTACTCCGTTGTCCAGCTTTCAGGAAGGGCTGGGATTGCCAACGTATGTCGCGACTATGCTCGTCGCATGTGTTGCTACGAGAAGACCTCGCGCTCGTTCCACCTTGGGCGCGACATTGGCCGGCTGCTCCGAGCTTCTATCTCTCAAGGGCTCCGGTGAAAGTGAGTATCGACTGGTTGCGGAAGCCTGCCTATCCATTCGCCGCCTCGCGCCTCGTGCGGAGCTCCCCTTGCTGTAGAATGCCTCGGGGAGGGAGGTTATGCCCAGTAGCGACGGCGTTGTTGCTCGCGGGTTCCCTGTTGGCGCAGGCCCAGCTCGACGCGGATGTCTCTAACGCGGAACTCGTGCGGCGTTACTGCGCAGGCAGCTCCAGCAGCGCGTTCTTCCGGACGGCACCGAGGCTGACTGTATCAGCGACACCCACGCGATCGAGGTCTATGAGGACGGAAATGCTTCCGTCCCGGCTTCCGCCTCCCCCGGGTCCTCCGGTCCTGTGCAGTGCCCTCTTTTAATCCCTTCTCTCCTCTCGCTCTCTTTAGAGAAAAGAGGGAAGCCGGGAGAGCCGAGACGGGTAAGCGCTTGCTACACGCCAAGTTGGACCGGCTTCACAGGGAAGCCCTCGGGGACACCGGGGACGAGCCGTCATAGCGATATGGTTATAACGGCTGCTACATGTTTGGCTCTAAGCGCCCGAACATGAGCGCGAACATTTCGAGACGATGCCGTTTTGCAATCCGTTTGCAATTCAATCAGCAGCGCGGCCTTCGCAACCTTCCTGCATGATACGGCGCAAGCCTAAGGTGCTGGACGATATTACAAATTGGCGGTGGAGGCAGTCCTCGGCGAACCTGTCTCTGGTGGGCGATTCCCTGTTAAGCGGAAAAATACAGGGAATTTCCGCAGATTGGGCCCAGAAACGGGTACGAGGGCCCCGTTTTCCTCACCATAAATCAGATCGTTAGGCGAAATTCCCTATCCAAGAGAACAGGGAATCTATTCGAGATAACAGGGAACTTCACAAGCGTATCAGGGATCGCGCAATCCGAGTCGAGGGCGCAGATTTCAAACGGTACGAGATCCCACGCACTGCGCGAGCCCGCTCAAAGAGTCCGCTAGGCGCGGAACCGCGACGATCTCGCTTTCATCTGCCTCAGCACCCGATCGCCCGCAGAGCCCGCCCTGCCAGGCGCGGCGGGGGGCGCACGGTGAGGGCGGGGACCGCTCTGTTCTCAGCTCGGTTTGAGCCTGACCATCTCAGAGAAGACAGTGACCAGCAGCGGGGTTGAGGAGACCAAGCCGAGGCGATATTGTCTTTGGCAGGAGCACGAGGGCGTCTGTCCTCGAGGGAAGCTCCGCGAGAATCCCTGATAGTGGCTTAGCGTGGCGTAAGAGTTGTGTACCCGGTGCCGGTGAGTTTCAAGGCGCTGCGTCTCAGTTTGTGATGAGGAGGTACCACGATGTTCACGGCGAAGCCCGAGTTGGGCGCGAGTGTGACGAAATTGGTTGAAGGCGTTGGCGATGCGAAGGCGCCCGTGCCAGCAACTTTCGCTTCCAAAAGTCCCCGCCCGAGTGCGGGCAAGATGGTCCCGTCGATCATCGGCGAGGACCTGACGATCACCGGCAACGTAACCTCCAAAGGCGAGATCCAAGTCGACGGCGAGATTCAGGGCGACATCCACTGCAACTCGCTTCTGCTCGGCGACAAGTCGCAGGTGAGGGGCGAGGTCGTGGCCGAGGAGATTGTTGTCCGCGGCCGCCTGGTCGGATCGATCAAAGGTTTGCGCATTACGCTCCAGGCTCCGTCTCATGTCGAAGGCGACATCTACCACCAGAGCCTTGCCATTGAGCCGGGCGCCTACTTCGAAGGAAAGTCGCGCCGCTCCGACAATCCGTTGGCAGAAATGAAGACTCCGGGCACAAATGGTTCGGCGAGCTCGGGGTCCCACTCCGCCGAGCGCTCCCCGAGCGTGAGTTCGCCGAGCCTATTGCCTCCGGTCACGGCGGAATAGCGAAGGGCTGCCGAAGGAATTTCGGCGTCGAGTCTTGCTTTCGAAGCCGGTCCCATTCGGCCCGTGATAGCCGATCCTGCGTGGCTACCCTTGGCCGTTCGGACAGGAAAAATATCCCTACGACCCTCAGAGCACGGCTGGCACCGTGCTAGGGATTATTGTGCAATGCACAATAATCCTTGACTTCATTGTGCACTGCATATATCACCCCTGCCGCTGATGGGGAGTCCCTCCCTATCGCTGTTCCCCAAAGGAACCGGAAGAAGCCCCGTCTCCCCCCGTCGGGGCTTCTTTCCCGCGTAACAAGTAAGAGGCAGTACCCTGACCAAGCGCAAATCCGCCGCCGATAAGGCGCACACTACACATCGCAAGACCGCTCCTAAAGCTGCCACTAGCAAGCCGCGCGGCACGTATCTCAAGACTGCCGTCGCTCGCGATGCGCAAATCCCAGACTCAATGCGTACTCTCGCCGAGAAGAGCGTAGTTCGGACGCGCGAGCTTTGTGAGCGCTCTCTCGAAGCTGTACTAGAGAGTTGGGAGAGATTCGTCGATGCTGGTCAGGGCGCCGTCGCGCTCAACCGCAAGGCTATCGACATTGCTCGGCGCAATATCAATACCGGTTTCGGTCTTGCGGTGACCCTGGCCAGAGCGAAGAACCTTGCTGAGATTATTGAGTTGCAGGCAGCCTATTGGAACAAACATCTGGGTGAACTGGCGGCCCAAGCCGGAGAAATGCGCGCACTATCTTCTAAGGTGACTGCTGATGTGGCAGCGCCGATTAGGACGCGCGCGCTCTATTAGATATCGAGCACCACCGAGAAAGGCAAATCGGTTGCCCTTGGATCGCATTAGGCAGCATTAAAGCGCAGCTAAAACGCTGCCCTGTGACAACATCACGAAGGCCGCACCTGCTGCAGTTAAGACATCCCTCAAGAAGACGCTGCCACGCACCCGCTTAGCCTTCTGCTGGGGCTGACTTCGATTCATCTGCCATTATCACCTCCGTTGACAGCGGCATCCTAAAAGTCGTGATGCGGCTCATGGCGTAGCGCCCGAGACCGACGGTACGGTGGCCACTACTTCCCCCGTGGTTACCGCTGATGAGTATGACGTAGTCGTCCCCGACGAAGGCCACGACGCCGACGTGGTTCGGCATCACG
>Ga0134127_10001995_pt1 | contig 14897 bp, 14 predicted proteins | sample KB31753_FD_96459 | JGI IMG/M metagenome (GOLD analysis project Ga0134127, IMG submission 96459) | Terrestrial soil microbial communities with excess Nitrogen fertilizer from Kellogg Biological Station, Michigan, USA - KB3-175-3 | ecosystem: Environmental > Terrestrial > Soil > Unclassified ...
AAGCAAGACCGCCGACACGGCATCACGGATCGTCGAAAGCATCCGCGCACCGATCGTCGTAAGCTGCGTTCCTAACTCCCAACCTCCAAATTCCAACCTCCAAGCGTTCTTGAGCGTTGGAGGTTGGACGTTGCGAGTTTCACCGTACCCGGCCCTGAACGGTGATGGTCTGCGGCACCCCTCTGTTGTCGAGGAGAAGCGCGCTGCCACGCAGCGCTGTCGGCGCCCTGCCGATGCACCCGAAATCGGGACGCAGAGCAAAGTCACGCGTCGCGCCAGCGGTGATCAGCGTCGAACCAAACCCGGTCGCCAGCTCGGGTCGCGGAATCGTCACCGACGGTCCGCCGAGATTGCTGCCGTCGATCATGTGTATCGTCACGCTATCGAGCGTCACGTCACGGACGCCGGCGCTGACGATGAGGTGGAACGAGGGATCGAAGACGAAGCCGCCGCCGGTGCAGGGAAAGGCGCTAAGCGGCGCGAAGCCGATGGGTGTCGGTTCGAGACTCAAGCCAGGTCTGAAGTCGGCTCCGTTCAATAACGGAACATGCTCCGGCATGTCGTCACAACCCGCTGTGACGAAACCCAGCATTCCGACACACATCACGACCATCGCACCCCGGTGAAGCATGGCAGCTCTCTTCACGTGGCACCTCGCTTTTCAAAGACGGCACGGCGCACACGCAATCCGGACGCCACATCGGATGGGTTCGTGGTAAGGTGTCGCCCTGCGATGGAGGTTGCGATGACGAAGCTGCTCGCATTCGCCGGCGTCGCGCTGCTTTGGGTGGTTCCGACCGCCGCGCATCATTCGTTCGCGGCTGAATTCGACGAGAACAAGCCGGTAACCCTGAAAGGCAAGCTCACGCAGCTCGACTGGCTGAACCCTCATGGCTGGCTGCACCTCGACGTCACCGAACCGGACGGCAAAGTCGTCAACTGGGCCGTCGAGGCCGGCGCACCCAATGCGCTCGTGCGACGCGGCTTGCGCAAGACGGATTTCCCGATTGGCAGCGAGGTGATCGTGAAGGGTTACCGCGCGAAAAACGATTCGCCGACCGCCAGCGGCACGACGGTGACCTTCGCCGATGGACGGAATTTCTTCCTCGGCGCGTCGGATACACAGTCGCAGGCCGCTCCAGCCTCGCCTGGACGCTAGCGGCCGCGCCAGGTATCGCCGAAGTAGAACTTGGCCCCGGCCTGGCGGAGGCGATCGAGGTCGCGCTCCCCTTCGCGGCAGGCTTCTTCCAGCAGCTCGAATCCCGCTTCCTTCTCGCGCACCAGCGCCCACGCGAGCGTCCATGGGCGCGTGTACACCCGTGGATCTTCCACGCGGACTTCGTAGTGAATCGTGTCGCGATCGATCATCGTCAGGCGTTCGACGATGTGCGCGGTGTCGGTGTAGAAGTTGCCGGAGTCGTCGAACCAGTTATAGCCGTTGAAATTGTTGACATCGATGACGAGGGTGTTTCCCTCCCACCGGCCGCGCGAATCGCCATTGGTGACTTTGATGTTGTCGCCGAGCCGCGGCCGTCCGTCCAGCGCAATTATCCGTTGGACGTGGTGATCCTCGAAGAGCCATAGAACGAACTGGTCCCCCGCCGGTTGAAGGATTTGATTGGCATCCTGCAGCGCAAGGCGTGGCACGCCGCCGCTGCCGCAGGCCGTACGCGGATCGATGTACTTATTGTGGTTCTCGCCGATTCTCCCGATCGGGACCGCCCAGGGTTGATACGGAATCTTCCTGTCCGGCGGGTCGACGATCATCGCGGGCGCAATCTCCCACGGCATGACGCGGCTGCCGACGAGCGGTTCGTTTCCGGAGACGCCTTCGACGGAGAACGCCTGCGACAGCTGGGCGCGCCAGTAGCCTTGCAGGTCGGGCTTGCCGGTCGCGGTTTTGGGCGGAGTGAATGACTTCGCCTTCTCGAGCGCACATGTGTGGAACGCCGCCGGTTCGGCCGGGCAGCCGCCAACGGTTTTCGGCTTCGCCGCTTCTTGTGCGACGAGCGGTGCCACCACGATGAGCGCCAGAGCGAGCACGAGAGCTGAATGACGTATTCGCACGTCGGCCTCCTGATGCAACATCCAACTCCCCAACTTCCAAGTTCCAACGGCCACTCTTGGGCGTTGGAAGTTGGCACGTGGGACTTGTCTAACGTCCTGCCTGCTCTTGATCCATCAGGCGCCCGGGATCGTACTCGAGCACGCGCACGTTCGGCTCCTTGCGTCGATAGAGCACCATGCGCATCGTCCACGGTCTGCTGAACACGTTCGGATCCTCGACCGTCACTTCGTAGGTGATGTGATCGGCCCCCGTCGGTGTGAAGCGTTCCACCAGGTGCAGCGCGTCGCTGTGGAAGTTGCCTGCGCGGTCGAACCATGTCTGATCCGTGAAGTACACGACATCGACGACGAGCGTGTTGCCTTCCCAGCGGCCGCGCGAATCGCCCATCCACCAGTTGAGCGGTCCGCGCGGATGCGGCGTGCCATTGGTATAGATGTTCCGAACGCCACGGTCGTACTCGAACACCATCACGACCTGATCGGCGGTTTGAAAGATCTGAAACGGGAACGGCATGTACATGATGCGCGGCACGCCGGGCAGATAGCCTTTCGTCTCCGGATCGGCGGTCGCACGGTTTTCAAAGTTCGCGCGCTTCTTTGCCAGCGCCGCAGGCAGGTACGGAAGCTCGTTTCCGTCCACGATGCCCTGGCCGGCGGGCACGCCAAGCCGTGCCTGGTGGTCCTGAATGTCCCATGCGGCGGTATTCAGCACCTGCCAGATGCCCTGCAGATTCGGTTTGCCGTCGGATGTTCGCGCGGACGCGGGCGCCTGCCCCGCAGCGCGGGTGGCCGGGAGGGTGAGGGACGCCGCGAGCACAACGATGGCAAACCCAGATCGCATCCGCGAACCTCCTTGGTACAGCGACGCGAATAGTAGCACCGCTGCCCGGCGCGCTAGATATGTCGAGCGGCGCAAGTGGAGCGTTGAATGATCGGTGTGCGTGTTCGAGACCGTGCAGGGCCCGAATAGCCCGACGACAGTCCGGTGACGACGAACTGTTAACGCCGCTTTGACATCCACAGGTCAGGATGGCGCAGGCGAGAGCGCAGACGTGTGAAACGCGATGATCCGAGTCGGGCAATCGGCGTTCCGCAGCGCTTTGTGAGGCGTTGGCATGATTTGCCGCATTTTCCGGGGTCACGATGCGTCGCCTTCGTTGACACGACGGAGATGGGGGTCTAGAGTTGCCCCGTCCTTCCTCAGGAGACGTGATGGACCAGCCTGAAAATCCCAACGCGCCTCACCCGCACGAGGTGCCTGACGCGGCTTACGCGCCACGCTCCGGCGTGACGCGGCGCGCCTTTATCAAGGGCGTCATCGCGAGCGGTGCCGTCGCCACCTCCGCCGCCTATCTATTCCGGACGAGCGGTGAGATCTTCGGCCAAACGTCCGCGCCCGGCTCCGTCGAACGGCTCATCACGCTGAACGTCAACGGTCAGATGCGGCGTGTTGACGTGATGAAGCAGGAAACGCTCGCGACGACGCTGCGCTACAAGCTGGGACTGACTGGCACCAAGATCGGCTGCGACAGAGCCGAATGCGGCGCGTGCACGGTGCTCATCGACGAGGTGCCGCATTATTCGTGCTCGGTGCTGACGCACACCGTGCGCGGGCGCGCAGTGCAGACGATCGAGGGGCTCGCCAGCGGCGACCAGCTCCATCCCGTGCAGCAGGCGCTCGTCGACGAGCAGGGCTTCCAGTGTGCGTTCTGCATGTCGGGCTTCACGATGGCCGCGGTCGGCTTCCTGAAGACGAACCCCAATCCAACGCGTCAACAGCTCGCCCATGGCATTTCGGGAAATCTCTGTCGCTGTCAGGACTACGACAAGATTCTCACCGCGTTCATGCGCGGCGCTGAGTACATGAGGAGGGCCGGCTAAAGCCGGCCCCTACGATTTATGCCGGACACGAAATACATCGGCCAGAATTACACGCCTCCCGATCTCGTTGCGAAGGTCACGGGTCGCGCGCGATGGGCGGAAGACTTTCGCGCCGAAGGGATGCTGTTTGCCAAGCTCCTGCTCAGCCCGATGCCGCATGCCCGCGTGCGAAACATCGATGCCAGCGCCGCGCTCGCCATGCCGGGCGTCAAGGCCGTTCTCACGGCCGACGATCTCCCGGATCTTGGTCCTAACGTCGAACGCGCGCTGACCAACGAGCCGTTCTATGCCGGTGAGCCGATCCTCGCCGTCGCTGCCGTTGACGAACTGACGGCAGCCGAGGCCGTCGAACGAATCAACGTCGACCTCGAGCCGCTGCCGTTCACGGTCGATCCGCTCGACGCGCTTCGTCCCGACGGGCCCAACGCGCGGACGACGGGCAACGTGTGGGGTGCGCCAATGCCGGGCGGTGTCGGGCCGAATGCAGCCTCACCCCTGAAGACAATCAAGTGGACGAGCGAGCAGTTCGCCGACGCCGAGGACGGGCGCCTCCCGATGGGCGAGCCGACCGAGCAATGGGCGTACGGCGATCTCGACGCCGGGTTCAAGAACGCAGACCTGGTGCTCGATGAAACATTTGTCGTGCAATCCACCGGACACCATCCGATGGAAACGCGCACGGCGATGGCGTACTGGCAGAACGGCAAACTCTACATCCACTGCTCGACGCAGAGCGTCGCGCAGACGGTCCCGAGTATCGCGCGCTGGTGTGGCATCGAGCCGACGCAGGTCGTGCTCATCAGCGAGTACACCGGCGGCGGTTTCGGCAGCAAAGGCGGCGGCACGGTGACGATGTCGATTCCCGCGCTGCTGTCGAAGAAGGCCAACGCCCCCGTGATGATGCGCATCACGCGCGAGGACGAAAGCTACATCGGCCGCGCGCGCACCAACATGAGCGGCCGAACCCGCGTCGGCTTTGCGAAGGACGGCCGCATCCTCGCCCTCGACCTCTTCATCGTCCAGGACAACGGATCGTACGGACCGATGGGCGACCATCGCTCCGCTGGACTCGCGGCGTCGATCATCTATCAACCGCAGTCGATGCGATGGCGCGCGATCAGCGTGCTGACCAACACGCCGCCGCGCTCGCAGCAGCGGTCGCCGGGTCCGATGCAGGCCAACGGCATGATCGAGCCGCTGATCACGAAGGCGGCGAAGCAGCTCGGCGTCGATCAGGTCGAAATCCGCAAGATCAACTCGCCGGTAGGGCGCGCGACGTTTGGCCCCGCGCAGCCCAACGGCCAACGTCAGCGCCTGACGAGCGCCTTCATCAACGAAGCGCTGGACAAAGGCAAGCAGACATTCCGGTGGGACGAGCGGAAGGCGTACGCCGGTCAGCGCCGCGGCGCGAAGGTGCGAGGTATTGGCGTCGCCGTCGGACCGCACGGCGCTGGATCGATCGGGTTCGACAGCCTGATGACGCTTCGTCCCGACGGCAAGCTGTACGTGCAGACCGGCGTTGGCAATCTCGGCACGCATTCGCTGATGGACCTCGCGCGTGTGGCCGCGGAAGTTCTGGCGATGCCGTGGGAGAAAGTCGAGGTCAACTGGGGCGACACCGGAAAGGGCGTCCCGTGGTCGTGCCTGTCGGTCGGCAGCCAGACGACGCATGCGATGACGCGCGCGAACTTCGCGGGCGCGAACGACGCGAAGCGCAAGCTGCAGGAAATCGCCGCGAAGGATTTCGGCGGTGCGCCCGATGACTACGAGTTGAGCAACGAGCGCGTGCATCGGCGGGGCAATCCGGGCGGCGGCATGACCTACGCCCAGGCTGCGAAGCGGGCGATCGAGCTCGGGGGCAAGTACGACGGCCACGAAGTGCCTGAAGACATCAACGCGATGACCAAGCGCGCGGCCGCGATGCACGCCGGTCTCGGCCTGATGGGTGTCGCAAAGGACAACTACCCGCGCAACGGAGCGACCTATTCGTTCGTCGCCGGCTTTGCGGAAGTCGAAGTCGACGTTGAAACCGGAAAGGTCACGCTCATCGATTACCTTGGGGTCGGCGACGTTGGCACCGTCATCAATCCACGAAGTCTGCTCGCGCAGATAAAGGGCGGCAGCTGCCTCGGCATCGCACACGCGCTTCAGCAGAAATGGGTGTTCGATCCGAAGTACGGCCTGATGGTGTCGCGGCGGTTCCACAACACCAGGCCGCTGACCATCCTCGATATTCCGGCGAGCATGCAGGCGGAGGCGGTCAATCTCCCGGATCCGGAGACGCCGGTCGGCGCGCGCGGCGTGGGCGAACCACCAGTGGGCGCCGGCTATGGCGCGGTGCTGAACGCAATTGCCGACGCCGTGGGCGTCGAAGTGTTCCGGCGGGCGCCGGTCACCGCCGATATCGTCTTGATGTCGCTCGAAAACAAGAAGCGCATGCATGAGCCATTGCAGGCGCATGTCTGAAAACGTTGGGCCGGCTGAAGCCGGCCCCTACGTACGAGGTTGGGCCGGTTGAAGCCGGCCCCTACGTACGAGATCGTAGGGGCCGCCTTTAGGCGGCCCAGGAGAAAACGATGGCGGTAATACGAGACGTGATGCCGGCCTTCGAGCTGTTTCAGCCCGCCTCCACGGCGGACGCGCTGAACCTGCTCGATCGCTACGGCGCCGACGCATGGATCTTCGCCGGCGGTCTCGACAGCTTCGACTGGCTGAAGGACCGCATCAAGCGGCCCCGCTACGTCGTCGATCTGGGCGGTATTGCGGAACTGAAGGGCATCCGCGAGCGCGACGGCGGCCTCGAGATCGGCGCGATGACGACCCTCACGGAGGTGGTGCGCCATCCGATAGTCCGCGAGCGCTACGCCATCCTGACCGAGGCGGCCGAAGCTGCGGCGTCACCGCAGATACGCAACCAGGGAACCATCGGCGGCAACCTCTCGCAGGACACGCGCTGCTGGTATTACCGGGCCGGCTGGTCGTGCTATCGAGCCGGCGGCAACATCTGCTACGCCGACACGCCGGATTCGATCAACCGGGAGCATGCGATTCTCGAGGCGGATCGCTGCGTCGCGGTCAATCCCTCCGATACCGCGCCTGCGCTGATCGCGCTCGGCGCGTCGATGGTCATCCGCGGCGGCGCCGGTGAGCGAGTCATACCTGCAGAGAGTTATTTCGTCGGACCTGGCACGGACATCACCCGAATGACCGCGCTGCAGCCCGGCGAGCTGCTGACCGCGGTTCGCATTCCGGGTGACTGGGCAGGGTCGAACTTCTACTGGGAGAAGGTGCGCGACCGCGAGGTGTGGGACTTCGCGCTGGTGAGCGTTGCGTCGGCGATGACGCTGACGGGGACGACGATCCAGAACATCCGGCTGGTCGTCAACGGCGTTGCCGCGCGGCCGACGCGTCTGGTCACCGTCGAGCAGTACGTCTCAGGCAAACCGCGCAACGAGGCAACCGCCGCCGCGGCCGGTGAGATGGCCGTCGCGGGCGCGCAGCCGCTGCGATTCAATGCCTACAAAGTACCGTTGATGCGCAACCTGGTGAAGCGGGCGATCCGTGGGGTGGAGGGATGGACTACTTCCTGACGTGGGGGCACAGCCCCTGGGGTCAGCAGATTCTCACGCACGTCTCGTGGAACCTGCTGTGGGCATCGGTATTTGCCGGCGTCGCCTTTCTGATCGCGCATGCCAGCTACATGGTGCTCTCGGCGCACCGCAAGCGACATCCCGACGAGACCGACGCCATGGAAGCGGCGCGTCCAGATCTGCCGACTCGTATTCCGCGGCATTCCGGCGTGGCGCGCGCCTTCCACTGGGTGATGGCGGCCTCGATGTTGACCCTGCTCACCACGGCATTTCTGCCGATCGCCGGCGTGAAGTTCGCCTGGGTCCAGTGGCACTGGATGGCTGGTCTCCTGCTCACCACGTCCATCCTGTTCCACGTCATCCACGCCAGTGTCTGGCTCGACTTCTGGTCCATCTGGGTCGGTCCCAAAGACCTCCCCGAGCTGCGCGCCGAAATCCTGCGCGAGCTTGGGCATGACGTCCCTGGTCCCAAGCCAGGCAAGTATCCGCTCGGCAATCGCCTCTACCACCTCGCGCTCGTCGTCGTCGGCCTTTCCGTCATCGCGACGGGCCTGACGATGATGGTGCGGGTGAGGACGCCGCTGTTTCCCCGCAATCCTTATCTCCTGTCAGATTCGACGTGGGGATTGGTATACGTTTCCCACGGAATGGCGGGCGTCGCGCTCGTCGGTCTCGTGATCGCCCATGTGTACTTCGCGGTCCGCCCGGACAAATGGTGGATCACCAAAGCGATGATTCTCGGGTGGATCACGCGGCGCCAGTATCTCGAACATCACGATCCGCAACGCTGGGTCGTTGGTGAACCGAACCACGGAGGCACGGAGGCACGGAGTTGAAGAACTACGGCGCGTGTCTGTGACATTTCGCGAAGATCTCGCACAACGCTGCGAGACCATCGAACGCGCCTACGAGTTCATGCTCGCCTATGCCGCGCAGGGACTGAGCGGCGACGCCAGCAGCCAGTCAGGCGGCGAGCTGCGCGAGCTCCTGTCGCGCGCCGCGGGCGCTCTCAGCAAGCTTTCAGATCAGTACGCCGCGCTGGTTGACGGCGAAGGACTTCATCCCCGCGACAAGTACGCTGCCTTCATCGACGTCATTCGACGCGATGCGGCCGATGCCCTCGCGGCATTCGAGCTCGTCCTCGCGCAGCGGTCCATCAGTTCCCAGGTGGTGGACAACCTCAATGCGTCCATTCACGTCAGGGCACTCCTCACCGACCTGTTCCTGATCGACGAAATTCTCAAGACACCGGCCGCCGACATCCGCCACGCGTCCAATCCGTAGCTGCAGCCATGCGGCGCATGTTGTGTGTGGAGCTGGTCGTTCTCCTGTGCGACGTTGTGGCGAACGCGCAGCAGCCGGAGCCTGCACGCAAACAGGCCGTGGCGATTCGTGTGCCGGATGGCGCCGTCGTTGTGGACGGCCGCCTCGACGAGCCGATCTGGCGTGCCGCGCCGGTCATCTCCGATTTCGTTCAGAAGGAGCCTGACGAGGGTGCGGCGCCCTCCGATCGGATTCAGGTGTCGTTTGCGTATGACGACACGGCCCTGTATGTCGGCGCGCGAATGTCGTCGGAGCGCGCGCCCATTCAGTCGCCCCTTGGCCGCCGCGACGACGTCGGGCAGGCCGAATACCTCATCGTCGCACTCGATACTTATCTCGATCACCGCACGGCGTATGGCTTCGGCGTCACCGCGTCCGGCGTTCGCCTGGACCGCTATTACCCGGCTGACGCCGAGGACTTCGACGCCACCGTGGAACCAGTGTGGGCCGCGCGTACTCGCGTTGAGGAACATGCATGGACGGCGGAGCTGTGGATTCCGCTTTCGCAGCTTCGGTTCAACGCACGCAATCAACAGGTCTGGGGCCTCAACGTCCAACGTTTCGTGCCGTCGAACAACGAGATGGACTACTGGGTTGCCGTCCCAAGAACCGAAAAAGCATGGGCATCCCGCTTTGGCGAGCTGCAGGGCCTGACAGAAATCAGGCCCCCGCGACGGTTCGAACTGCTCCCCTACGTCGCCGGATCGTCGACGCTCACCGGAAACCGCGATCCGCGGAATCCATTCGACGACGGCAAGAACCTGGCGGGACGGACGGGCGCCGACCTGAAGATTGGCTTTGGAACAAACCTGACGCTGGACGTCACGACGAATCCTGACTTTGGACAGGTCGAAGCCGATCCCGCCGAAGTGAACCTTTCCGCGTACGAGACGTTCTTCACGGAAAAGCGGCCGTTTTTCGTCGAGGGGTCGGGACTCCTCAACAGCCGCTTCGCCGAGACCTATTTCTATTCGCGACGCATCGGCGCCGCCCCTCTTGCTTCCGCAACCGGTGACTTCGTCGACTACCCGCACACGAGCACAATTCTTGGCGCCGCCAAGTTGACAGGCCGCTTGCCGTCGAAAACATCAATTGGCATTCCCAGCGCCGTAACGGAAGCCGAGCACGCCACCACGTTCGACCTGGCGTCAGGTACTCGATCGCGTGTGCCCGTCTCGGCGACGACCAGCTTTGTCGTCGGACGTGTGCAGCAGGAGTTCGGCCGCAATGCATCGACGGCCGGGCTGATGATGACCGACGTCCATCGCGCACTTCGTCCCGGCGATCCACTCGCGTCCTTCTTGCCACGCCATGCGTTCACCCTCAACGGAGACACGCTTCTGCGCTTTCGGAACGGGCTGTATGAGCTGTCGGGCCAAGCGGGCCTCACACACATCGACGGCGATGCCGCCGCGATCGCCCGCGTGCAGCAGAACAGCGCGCATTACTTCCAGCGTCCCGATAAGTCGTACGCCACCTTCAATCCGCTGCGGACAAGGATGGACGGAGGGCACGCATACGTCGAGTTCGCTCGCACGGGCGGAAGGCATTGGGTCTGGACGATGTCAAGCAACATCGAGTCGCCCGAATTCGAACTCAATGATGCCGGTCGCCTCACCGCCGCGGACGGCATCACGGCGAACGCCCTACTGACCTATCGGGAGACGCAGCCCAATCGATGGCTGCGAAACTACGCGCTGAACTTCAACCGATATGGCGAATGGAATTTCGGCGGCAATCCGCAGTCGAACCAGTGGTCGCCGCAAGTGAACCTGACGTGGTTGAATTTCTGGACCACCGATATCCGCTTCTGGTCTTTCGGGGCAGTCGACAGCGCGAACCTGACGCGTGGCGGTCCGTTGATGCGTCTCGAAGCCGCGAAGCAAGGACAAGCGGAGGTGTCAAGTCCGGCCGCGCAGCAAACGCACCTGAAGGCCGGCGTGTATTACTTGACGCGACGCGACGGCGGTTTTGTGCGCTACGTGTACGGCGAGGCGGGCGTGCGCCCCAGCCCGCGCTGGCAAATGTCGATTGCGCCGACGGTGGTACGTGAAGTCGACAGCAGACAATATGTGACGACTCTCGACGGCGGTACGGCAGCGACATTCGGCGGTCGCTACATCTTTGCGCGCGTCGACCGTTCGACCTTTTCCGCGCAATTCCGACTGAATTACACGTTCAAGCCGGACTTGAACGTCGACGTGTATGCGGAACCGTTCGCCGCCAGCGGAGCATACGGTCAGACAGGTGAGTTGATTGCGGCGCGGACCAACGAGCTCCGCCCGTTCGTCTCCGACGCCCGCGACTTCAACGCGCGTTCGTTTCGCAGCAATGTCGTCCTGCGCTGGGAATGGAGACCCGGCAGCACCTTATTCGTAGTCTGGCAGCAGAATCGCGCTGCGACAGAGCCGATCGGGACGCGCGCATCGGTCGGCGACATGTTGAACTCGATCACGGCGCCGGGTGATCATGTCCTCGCCGTGAAGACCACCTTCTGGCTGTCCGTTCACTGATGGGTGCCGAAGCGAAGTGCACCGTCACGATCAGCGGGAAGAAGACGGTCGGCAAGGCGCTGCTCGAGACTGACGAGTTGGTGTTCCGCGGCGAAGACCTCCGACTGACGATTCCGTACAAATCGGTGTCGAGCATCGACGTCAAAGACGGCGTGCTCGTCGTCGCGTGGCTGAGCGGCGTCGCCTCGTTTGAACTCGGTTCGTCGGCCGTGAAGTGGGCCGACCGCATTCGCAACCCGCCGAGCCGCATCGACAAACTGGGTGTCAAGCCGGGGCAGGTCGTACTGTTTGTCGGCATCCGCGACGCCACGCTGCGCGAGGAAATCGAGACACGCGGCGCCACCGTGGTCGCGCGCGTCATCGACCCGGTGGACGTCATTTTCGTCGCCGCCAACGAACGCCGCGATCTCCAGCGCCTCGCGACGCTGCAGAACTTTCTCAAGCGCGACGGCGCCATCTGGGTAATCCGTCCGAAAGGGAGTCCGAATATTTCGGAGAACGACGTCATGTCCGCCGGCAAGGGCGTCGGCCTCGTTGATGTCAAAGTCGCTCGCTTCTCCGAGACGCATACCGCCGAAAAGTTTGTGATCCCCGTAAGCAAACGATAGTCTTTGTCCCGAGAGTCGACATGAATCGTTATCTGACTGAATTCACGGGGACATTCTTCCTGGTGTTCACCATCGGCTGCAGCGTCCTTGTCGGCACGCCGATGGCGCCGCTCGCGATCGGGGCGTCGCTGATGGTGATGGTGTACATGGGCGGTCATATTTCGGGTGCGCACTACAACCCCGCCGTCTCACTTGGTCTCGTGCTGCGCGGCTCGTTCGCCGCCAGCGAATTCGGCGCCTACGCCGCCGCGCAGCTCCTCGGCGCGATCGCCGCGAGCCTGGCGGTCTGGCTCGTGACCGGACGGACGTTCGTTCCGGCGCCGGCGGCGGGCGTATCGGTGATCGCGGCGCTGGTCGTCGAAATTCTCTACACGACGGCGCTGGCGCTGGTGGTGATGAACGTCGCCACGGCCCCTGAAACGGCGGGGAATTCCTTCTACGGCCTCGCCATCGGCTTCACCGTCGCGGCCGGGGCATTCGCGGGTGGGCCGATTTCAGGAGGCGCATTCAATCCGGCCGTCGGCCTCGGTCCGGCGCTGATTCACGCGATCATCGGCCGCGGATCGATCGTGCACGTCTGGCTGTACATCGTCGGGCCGTGCATCGGCGGCGCGATCGCTGCCGCAATCTTCAAAGTGCAGCACGCGGCGGCTTCCAAGACGAAGAAGGCTTGACCGAACGAAGAGTCGCGCTGGTCACCGGCGCCTCGTCCGGCATCGGGGAAGCTTTTGCCGAGGTGTTCGCCGCGGAGGGGTTCGATCTCGTGATTACGGCGCGGCGTGAAGCGAAGCTCCGCGCCGTGCAGTCGCGGCTCAGCGAGAAATACGGCGTACGCGTAGACGTCATGGTCGAAGACCTGGAAGACCCGACGGCTCCGGCGCGCCTCTGCGCCGACCTCGAGGCACGCGGTTTGAAGATCGACGTGCTCGTGAATAACGCCGGCTATGGCGTGCCCGGGTCATACGTCGCGAGCGGCTGGGACGTTCACGAGCGATTCCTGCAGATCATGGTGATCGCCGTCGCAGAGCTGACTCACCGATTGTTGCCGGCAATGATCGAGCGACGCTATGGCCGCATCATCAACGTCGCGTCGCTTGCCGGCCTGGTGCCGGCGCCCGCCGGTCACACGCTGTATGCTGCGGCAAAGGCATTCCTCATCAAGTTCTCCGAGTCGCTCGGCCATGAAGTGCGACGTCACGGTGTGTTGGTCACGGCAGTCTGTCCAGGCTTTACCTTCAGCGAATTCCATGACGTCACCGGCACGCGCGCCAGGATGAACAAGCTGCCGGCGTTCATGTGGTCGTCGTCGTCGGATGTTGCCAGGCAGGGGTACGACGCGGCGATGGCGGGCAAGTCCGTCGTTATTACCGGCCGCCTCAATGCAGCGATCGCGACGCTGGTGCGAATCCTGCCGCAGGGGCTCGTCATCGGTGTCGGACGTCGAATGGGACGGCAGTACCGGAAGGAGTGAAGGCGGGTAGGGCGGGTAGGGCGGGTAAGGCGGGTAGGGGGTTGCGTGGACCGACCGAAAACGTGGAGTGAGTTGAATGAAGTGCTCTTTGCCGGGTCGTGGAACCCGGCACTGCAGCGGTTCCGCTCCCCGTACGCCTTCCGCGGCCTGGCCTCGACCACGCACGAGGTATCGAACAGTCTCGTGCGCCTGGCGGCGGGGCAGGCCAGCATCAACACGCTCGAGCTGTCGCTGCTCCGCAACTTCACAAAGTACGCGCACTGGCAGCCGGCGCACGGCGTCGAGTCGGTGTGGCACTGGCTGGCGCTCGGCCAGCATCACGGATTGCCGACACGCCTGATCGACTGGACGTATTCGCCTTTTGTCGCGCTCCACTTCGTGACCGAGCATCCCGAGGAATACGACCGGGATGGCATCGTCTGGTGCGTGAACTTCGTGGAGGCGAACAAGCTGCTGCCCCGGCGGCTGAAAGCGATCCTGGAGGAGGAACAGTCGGAAACATTCACGATTGACATGCTGTCGGAGTTCAAGTCGCTCAAGGCGTTTGACGCGCTCGCGCGCGAGCCATTCGTTCTTTTCCTGGAGCCGCCATCGCTCGACACACGCATCCTGAATCAACTCGCGCTGTTCTCGCTCATGCCGGACCCCTCGGCGCGGCTTGATGACTGGCTCGAGGAACATCCGGCCCTGTGCCGTCGGGTGATAGTACCTGCTGAGTTGAAGTGGGAAGTGCGCGACAAACTGGATCAGGCAAACATCACCGAACGCACGCTGTTTCCGGGACTCGACGGGCTCAGTCGATGGCTGGAGCGCTACTACACGCCAAAATCGTCCAAACCTGATTGAGGATTGAAAATTGCAAACTCGGGTGTGCCATGCAAAGTCCCCTCGTGCGCACCCTTGGATTGGCCGTCGCACTGACGGCCGTTGCCTGCCATCGCGGACCTCAGGTCGACAATTCGCAGCATGCCCCGGCGATTCAGCGAATCGTCAGCTCCACGCCGGCGTGGGTCGGGCGTGACAGGCTGGGTGCGACGCTCTGGAAGGCAGAACGGCAATTCTATGAGTCGCGAAACAACCTTCCTGCGTGGATCGACGTCGACAAGGCCTCGCCGCGGCTTGGCGCGCTTCTCGACGCGCTGAAACATTCAGAGGACCACGGTCTGGATCCGGCGGGATACGGTGTCGACCGTTTTCAGCAGATCGTCGCGCAGGCCGAAGAGAACAAACATCGGTACGAGATTGAAAGAGTCCCCGACATCGATGCGCGCCTGACGTATGCCTATCTGCAGTACGCGGCCGACCTGATCGGCTGGTCTGGAAATCCGAAGGCGATCTCCACCAACTGGATCCGCGCGAACAACAAGGCCGATCTGGCCGGGCAGCTTGCAAAGGCTGTGTCTTCGAATCAGATCCGCGAGACGCTCGAGGAGCTGGCGCCCAC
>Ga0134127_10001997_pt1 | contig 14877 bp, 18 predicted proteins | sample KB31753_FD_96459 | JGI IMG/M metagenome (GOLD analysis project Ga0134127, IMG submission 96459) | Terrestrial soil microbial communities with excess Nitrogen fertilizer from Kellogg Biological Station, Michigan, USA - KB3-175-3 | ecosystem: Environmental > Terrestrial > Soil > Unclassified ...
AAGGAACAACGCCTCCACACGATCCAGTTCAAGAATCTCGCGGCCGGCGAATACACGCTGCGCGCACAGGTCTTGTCAAACAGTTCCGTCCGATCGCAGACCGAGCAGGGCATCATGGTGACGGGCGATGGAACTGAAGTTGGTGGTTGGTAGGTCCGAGACCTTAAATCCCAAATCCCAAATCCCAATCCCAAAGCCAAATCCCAATCGCGCTGTAACTTGGGATTTGGATGTAACTTGGATTTGGATCTTGGGATTTGGGATTTGGGATTTACGTCTAGTGCGACTTGTCGATCCCTGCCGTCCACTCTGCAATCTGTTCGGGAGTCATCGAGCCGCGCGGCTGCAGGCGCGCATCTTCATAGCCCCACTCCTCGACATCGACGAGATACTGCGCCCGTGACAACAGCGTGCCCTGACACACCTTGCTGTCGCGCGTCGGCACATCGAGCTCGGCCTGCACGCGATTCAGCAGCTCTTTGATCAGCGCTGAAGGTATCAGCGACCGCTCGCCGGGATAGATAAAGCCGAACAGAATGAGGTGGCTCAGGAGCACACGCCAGTGCGGACCGAAGCGACGCACGAGGCGCTCCCAATTCACCAACCCGGCACAATGACGGAGCAGGTGCGCGACATCGGCGCCGTCGTAGCGCTCGCGTTCCATGATGAGCGCCTTCGTCCAGATCATCTCTTCCGCCGGCACGAGCTTGACGGCGACGCCGAGCACGGTCTCATCCACCGCGTGCGCAAACCATTCGTCATCGACTTCTGCCACCCCGTTACCGGAGTTGTAGATCACGTCGATGAACTTTTCGCCGTGATGGGCCTTGGCGAGCCAATGGTGAAATGCGATCTCCGTTCGGAAGCCGCAGCGCATCAGTACGTCGAGCACGCGGCGCAGGTCGCGCGGCCTGGCGAAGATGTCGAAATCTTTCGTCACGCGGCAGATCCCCGCGTAGTACTGAAACGCGTAGGTGCCGCCTACGAGGTACGGCACGCCGCAGCGGTTCAGCATTTCCAGCGCATCTCGATACAGCTGCGCTGTATCGGGTGAGGTAAGCAACGGAACGTCGGTGTCTATCACGCGATCAGTCCCCGCGGGTGGCTGTGCAGGATTCACGCCGCCCTCAACCGGATTTCACCAGCGGTTCGCCACGCGGCTCGGCCGCCGCGGCCGTGTCCGGCTCACGCGGTATTTCCACGATCAAAAAGGGCGGCCGATTCGGATTCACCCGTGTCAGCAGCGGCATCGACACGTTATGGACCGGAACACCCGTGGACGTCCGGCCTTCAGCGGTTCCACGATGCGCGTGCCCGTGGAAGACGGCGTTGACCCGGTAACGGTTGATCGGCTCTTCCAAGCGGCTCGAACCGAGATACGCGAAGATCTCCGGCGGTTCTCCTTCGACGGTTCCGCGAATCGGCGAGTAATGCAGCAGGGCCACCCGCTTGTGCGTGCGGAGCCGCGCCAGCGCGGTCTCCAGTTTCAGCGCCTCATCGACCGCTTCCTGCACGAACGCTTTGATCGCGTGCTCGCCCCACGGACCGAGCGCACCTCGCCCGAAGCCCCCCGCAAATCCCTTGACGCCGGCGAAGCCGACGCCGTGGACTTCCGTGGCTTCACCGTCAAGAACGCTTACGCCCCATCGATGAGAATCTGACGGATTTCATGTGGCTTGCCTCCCTCATAGTCGTGGTTGCCGAGCACCGCGATCACAGGAATCTTGACGACGGCGAGCTCGCGCACCAGGACACGCGCCTCATCCGGCAGGCCGTAGTCGGTGAAGTCACCACACAGGAGAAGCACGTCCGCAGACTGGTTGATTTGCGTAAACAGCGGCTGAAAAACGCCCTGGGAATTCTTCGAGACGTGCAGGTCGCCCATCGCGGCAATCCGCAGATGCGTCCGCATTGGCGTTTCCATGGCTCAGCGGACGTACTCAAACCCGGTGCCCAGCGGGGATTAAGCTGAAGCAATGGCTGTGCTGCATCAAATCTGGATCAAGCGCGCTCATGGAGGGTGCATGGACTCCGCGGCGCGGGCGACGCTCGTCGCGGGGCGTGGCATCGCCGGCAACGCCGATCAGGGTGGCCGACGTCAGGTGACGCTGATGGATCTCGAGCGGTGGTACGAGCTGATGGATCGTCTCGGCGGCGAGCTCGAAACGAGCGCGCGCCGCGCGAACCTGGTGATCGACTCGCTCGATCTGTTCGATTCGAGAGGAAAGATCCTGCGCATCGGGAGCGCTCGGCTGCGCGTGTGGGGAGAGACGCGCCCATGCGAACGGATGGAAGAAGCGCTGCCGGCCTTGAAGGCCGCCATGCGTGAACACTGGGGTGGCGGCGCATACGGTGAAGTCATCGAGGGCGGAGAGATTTCGGTAGGCGACGCGGTGGCGTGGGACCACTTTTCCACTTAGAATCGCGCCTCATGACGAGGTGGATCGGCGCCTGGCTGCTTGTCGCTTCCGGTGTTGTGCCGCTGGCCGCTCAGAACCAGGCCGGAGCCGTGCCGCGCGCATCGAACGGAAGGCCGGATCTCTCCGGCATCTGGCAGGTGCTCAACAACGCAGCGTGGGACATCCAGGATCATTCGGCTTCACTCGGCGTTCCGGCCGGACAAGGCGTGGTTGAGGGAAACGAGATCCCGTATCAGCCATGGGCGGCGGCGAAAAAGCGCGAGAACGGCCAGAACAGACGCACGGCGGATCCTGAAACCCGATGCTTCCAACCGGGCGTTCCGCGGATCACCTACCTGCCGTTCCCCTTTCAAATCGTGCAGACGCCGACTTACATCGCGATCCTCTATGAGTACGGACATGTGACGCGGCACATTTATGCCGATGGCACACCGCACCCGAAAGGTCCTATCGACAGCTGGTTCATGGGCGATTCGAGAGGGCGCTGGGAGGGCAACACGCTCGTCGTCGACGTGATTCACTTCACCGACCAGACGTGGTTCGATCGGGCCGGCAACTTCCACAGCGAAGCGCTGCACGTCGTCGAGCGTTACACGCCGACGGACCGCGATCACATTACCTACGAAGCAACGATCGAAGATCCGAAGGTCTTCACGCGGCCGTGGAAAATGACGATGCCGCTCTATCGGCGGCAGGAACGGAACGTCCAGCTGCTCGACTACGAGTGCTACTCGCTGCTGCAGGAGGAACGGGCGGCAACGGCCCGGTAGTCAGCGCCACCCAAGGCGGATCACCTCGAAGTCGGCGGCCGTCAACGCCGCAAACGAGGGATTGAGCTCCGCGTTGTTCCACCTCGAGTCCATCGAGCCGGTCACGTACATGTCGCTGCCGTTGTCGGCGACGATCAGGCCGTAGACCTGCATCGCACGGAAGATGTTCTGGACATACGCCGGATAGCGCGAGACGTCCTTGGATGACCGCAGCCGGAGCCGCGCACCCATCGGCAGCGCGCCCGTCGTACTTCCGGCACGATGCGACGCGGGCCAGACGTAGCCATTCGTACTGCGCACCGTCACGCGGAATGCATGACGGACGGGCCCACGCATCGCCTCGTCGTAGCGGACGAGGCCCGGAAGAATCGCCAGCCCCGCGGCGTCCGCGGAGGTCCACCCTTCGGGACGGCGCGTATTGGACGACAGGTCGAACACGGCGCCTGACCCCGCTTCCCAACGGCTGCGCGAGGCGTTCCAACGGGCCGCGAACAACTCGAAGAGCACCCATCGATCGCGATCGACGAGCAGCAGGTGACGATCCCCGCTGGTTCCGCCACCGGCAACGCCTCCTTCAATGAAATTCGGCTGTGACCTCGCAGCATCCGGAACCGGATATCCGTTCTCGCCGCGGAAGCCGCTGTCGCTTTCGTCGCCGTAGTCGACAAAGGCAATCGGGATGCGCGCCTGACCGCCGCTCACGCCCGCATACGGGATGCCGTAGGGAGGCGGGCCGAAGTCCGGATGCGCGCCGCGCGTGCGTCCAATGAAATTGATGTACGCATCCGACTGCGGATCGACCGGCGCCGTCGAAATGTCCTGGTTCCACCAGTTGTCCGCCGGAAAGAGCTGCCGCCCGCCGAAATCGTCCGTCAGCGCGATGGCGCCGCCGGAATCTGAACCTCGGGGTGTCGAATCGGCGGGTGCAGTCGGAGCCGAGGCACTCGAGGGTGCGGATGGCGTCCCGCCGCAGCCCGCAATCACGAGCAGCAGCGAGCACATGAAGCGACGCATGGCGCGGCAACCTCGGCAAGAACCAGACCAGCTCGTCCGCAGCGGCGAACGTAACCTTTTTCGCTCTCTCGTGTTTACCCAAAACGACGGAACTGTGACGGACGAGACACTCATGGAGGCCGTGCGCGCGGGAGATCTCCCCAAGCTGGGGATCCTCTTCGAGCGTCACCATCGAGCGCTCTTCGATTTTCTGGTGCGAATGACGGGCAATGCATCCGCCGCCGAAGACCTCGTCCAGGACGTGTTCGTGCGCGTGTTGAAGTACCGCGCGACATGGCGCGGCGAGGGGCGATTCGAGACGTGGCTGTTTCGCATCGCGCGCAACGCGCGCGCGGATTACTTCAGGACGCGCCCGCCGGATGCGCCGATCGACGAAGCCGCCGAGCATCCGTCCGGTGCGCCGCTGCCTGGTGATCTCCTGGCGCGCAGTCGCGACCTTGCCCGGCTGCAGCAGGCGCTCCTGCTGCTGCGTGAAGACAAGCGCGAGTTGATCGTCCTCGCGCGGTACCGCGGCATGAAGCTCGAGGCGATTGCCGACCTGCTCGGCATCGAGGTCGGCGCCGTCAAAGTACGAATCCACCGAGCGGTGAAGGAACTGCGCGACATCTTTCAGCGATTAGACGAAAGCCCATCATGGAACACGACAAACTCAGTAGGCTCCTGCCCGACGACGTAGATCGGCGGGAGGCGGACGGACTGGACGCCACATGGCGGATGCTCGGCGGCATCGATACGCCGCCACCAGACTCCGATCGGATGCGCGCCCGGCTCGACGCCGTGATCGATGCAGTCGACCATGCGGCGCCGCCGGCGCCGCAACAGTGGTTTTTCCGCCAAGGCTTTGGTCGAGGCATCCGCTTCTATGCGGTGCAGGGGTTCGCGGCCGCAGCGATGCTGGTCGCGGGAATCGCCATCGGCCGGTTCGCGATGTCTGCCGGGGCGCCGCCGCCTGACTCGGCGTCCGAGATCGCGGCGATGCGCACCGAGATGCGCGAGCTTCGCGAAATGGTTTCACTCTCGCTGATGCAGCAGCAGTCCGCGAGCGATCGGTTGAAAGGTGTGACGTGGACGGGGCAGCTCGAGCGCCCCAGCGGCGAGGTGGTCTCGGCGCTGCTCGACGCGCTGATGCACGATCCCAACGTCAACGTGCGCCTCGCGACCATCGACGCACTCGAGCGGTTTGCGTCGCGTGAAGACGTGCGGCGCGCCGCAATCGAAGCGGTTGACCGCCAGATGTCTCCGCTCGTCCAGATTGCGCTGATCGACTTCCTGGTCAAAACCAACGAGCGGCAATCCGCGCCGACGCTCCGGCGCCTCGTGCAGGATCCGCGGGTGAACGACGCCGTCCGCTCACGCGCGGCATGGGGCCTTCAGCAACTGGGATAAAGGGATGAAAGGAATGATTCGACTCTTCAACGCCGCCGTTCTCTGCGCGCTGCTCGCGAGCGCCGCCGCCGCTCAGCAGACGGCGCAACCCACAGCTGATCGAATCACCGTGCCGTTCAGCGACCCGGAGCGTCCCGGCACACTGAGGATCAACCTGCTGGATGGAACCGTGACCATCAAGGGAACCAATCGGCGCGACGTGTTGTTCGTCGCCAACTCGCAGCAGGCGCGCGAGGCCCTTCGCCGCCGTCAACAGGCCGAACCGCCACCCGGAATGCGCCGGTTGACGCAGCCTGGAGGTTTCGGCGTCCAGGAACGCGACAACGAGATGTCGGTGTCGTCTGGGGTCGGCCGCGAGATCAATCTCGAAATTGAAGTGCCGACGAGGACGAAGCTGAGAGTCTCGATCGTCGACGGCGGAATTACCGTCGATGGCGTCGACAACGAGATGGAAATCAACACGGTCGACGGCGGGATAACGCTGACCAATGTCGCAGGCTCGGTCGTCGCCCACGCGGTCGATGGCAACATCGCCGCGACGGTCGCGCGCGTGGTAGCGCAGGCACCGATGGCGTTCACGTCGCTGAACGGTGATATCGACGTCACCCTGCCGGCCGCAGTGAAAGCCAACCTGCGGCTGCGCAGCGATCAGGGCGATGTGTTCACGGATTTTGATGTGCAGGTGACCGCCGACGCCAGCGCGAATCGAACGCAGCAGCGCAACGGGCGGGCGCTTCGCATCGATGTCAACCGGTCGATCTACGGCACGGTAAACGGCGGTGGACCCGACTTCGAACTGCGAACCTTCGACGGAAACATCTACGTCAGGAAGGGAAAATAAGGCCAACGCCTTGAAACCATCCAGGGTCTGGTTGCGTAAAGGGAGCAATGGTGATCGCGCTGCACGAACCCACACGCGAGCTCATTAAGGGAAATACCCGCGTTCGCCTGCAGGAACAGCCGTTTCAAATCATGCGGCTCCTGCTCGCCCGTCCTGGGAGTCTCGTCACACGGGACGAAATGCGCAAGCGGCTGTGGCCGGATGGAACGTACGTCGACTTCGAGCACAGCCTGAATGCCGCAGTGAAGCGGCTGCGTGCAGCGCTTGGCGACGATGCCAAGACGCCTCAGTTCATCGAGACGCTGCCGCGCCGGGGGTATCGATGGATTAATGCCGTGATACCGCTCGACGGCCGGCCCGACCTCAGCGCGCAGATCGCACATGCCGGCGACGAACGCATCGAGATCGTCTGGGCTTAGCCAATGTCTTGCCTTGTCACGCGTACGTGGCCGTTCTCGAAACGACCGATCATCACGAAATCGAGGACGTCACACTGCAGCGCCAGAATGATGTCTTCGCGCGGCCGGTAATCGTGTTCGCCGCGAAGACTGGCCGCGATGTCCGCGTCGCGCATGCAGTCCCACACGGCCTGCAGATGGTCGTATGGCGTTCCGATCAACAAGTGTTCGAGGTAATCGGCGCATCGCTCGTCTTCGATGGAAGGGCGGACACCCTCGAAGCCCATCGCCACCAGAGTGACCGTTAGATCTTCGCCACGAACGAGCGCATCCACGCGGGCAGAGTCGCGGATGTATGCCGCCGTGGCGCCTGCGGTGAGATAGCTTCCCAGGATGACCTGCTGCGCGCGTGAGGCGGCCGCCAGCACCCCTTGCGTGCCTGCAGAGGAGCGCGCCGCGACGCGCCTGCCGCTGAAGAACGGCTCGCCCTTCGCGACGATATCCGCGGGCGAATTGCCGACGTCGAACCCGTCTACTTGGCGTCCCTTCACTTCGCCGGCGACGAGGTAGTCCGGATCGGCATCGCGAAAGGCGAGCGCTTCCGCAGGGGTGCGCACCAGCGCGAGGTCACGGATGCCGTAGCGAAACATCAACGCGCTGCAGGTGAACGCACGCAGGACGTCGATGACCACGGCGATGCCGCTCGCATCCGCGGCGCCGCCGAGCAGGCTCCGGCGCTCGACTCTCATTCACTGCAATTTTAGCGGCCGAGCTTGCGTAATGTTCCGGTAGCGGGATACAAGAGGTTCGCCGCCGCGCCCGTCAATGCCTTCCTCTCCCGAGATCGTCCTCCTGGTCGACGACATCCGCGATCACGCCGTCCATTACGAAGCCGCGCTCACGAGGCACGGATTCGTGGTACGCGTCGCCACCACGGGCGAGGAGGCGCTCCGGCTCGCCCGCGAGACGCTCCCGGATTGCGCCGTGATTGATCTGCGTCTTCCGGACATGTCCGGCTGGGATCTCTGCCGCGAAATCCGCAAGCCGCAGCCAGGGGAGCCACCCGCCATCATCATGTTGACGCCGGAAGTCTCGAAGATGTGCGCCGAGAACAGCACGAAAGCGGGTTGCCACGCGTGGCTCGCTCACCCGATGCACGCTGACGATCTGGCGCGCACGGTGCGTCAGGTGCTGAATACGGAAACGGACGCGCCCGCTTCGATCGAGGAGGCGCTCCTTGGTTTCAAGAGGTGCCCCGGGTGCGAATCGGAGAGCGTCCGTGCAACGCTACGCGTCGGCTCCGTCCAGTACTACTGCTGCCGGGCGTGCAGCTTTTGCTGGCGCGCCGAGATGGTAAAAGCCTAAATCGTCAAGGGCGCAACGCCCGCCGACGAGTCAGCATCCGATAGAGCACCAACAGGACCACAGCGCCGAGAAACGACATCAGAAATCCCGCCGCCTCTCCTGGTCCGTAGAAGCCCATCGCGCGGCCGAGGAAACCGCCGAGCAACGCTCCCGCAATGCCGAGCAGCATCGTGACGATGATGCCGCCGGGGTCGCGGCCGGGCATCACCAGCTTGGCGAGCGCGCCCACGATCAGACCAAACACAATCCATCCAATTACGGCCATAACTTCTCCTCCTGCGCGACGTACGGACCTGGTGTGACGGGCGGCGGTGGATCCTCCCGCGGAACTGGCGCCGGCTCGTCCAAGGGGTGATCCGGCGTGGGATCGTTGCCGTCCCGATCGCGTCCATCGCCTTCGTCTGGCTCTTCCGCGGGACGGACTCGAGGCTCCGGGGGAGTACGGCTGTGGTCCGACGTTCTGTGCACGCTGACGCTTCATGCGATTTCGCTGCCGACCCGAGGTAATCTGTTGAGGCGACAGCAGGAGGGCGAATGTGAAGCGCAGGCTCTTTCTTCTGGCCTTGGGATCCCTGATGGCTGCGACGGCGGCATACGCGCACCATTCCTTCGCGCGCGATTACCACGAAGATCAGATGATCTCGCTCGAAGGAGACGTCGTCAGCTTCGAATATCGCAATCCCCACGCGTGGGTGTACTTCACGGCCAATGACAACGGGGGCGTGATGCGCAAATTCGGCGCTGAGTGGGCGAATCCACGACGCCTCGAACAGCAGGGGATTGGGGCGTCAGTGCTGAAAGCCGGTGATCACGTGATCGTGCGTGGCGCGCCGAGCCGAAGCGCGACGACGTACAACGTTCACTTGAAAAGCATCCACCGTCCCGCCGACGGGTGGAACTGGCCGCGCGAGGGCGGGCGATCTCGATAAGTCCAAACGCGCATCGGCTATTCGGCCGTATGCGCCAGCTCAGCCCACACTTGATGGGCCGCGTCGATCGCGGCGCGGCTCTCGTAGCCGTCGCCGCGACGCAGCACGCGTGACGCGAAGCCGACGCGCCGGTACTCCGCCGCAAGCGACGCGTTGTCGACGACCGATGGCGCATCGGCAATTTCGACCGCATGCCGCAGTTCGTGGCCAAGCGCGGCAATCTGCTCCGTCACGGTGAGCATGCAGGAGATTCGTACGTTGACGTAGCGCCGATCGCCCCCTGCGCCGAGGAGCGTCAGGCGACCGAACAGACGCGACGACATCGGGCATTCCAGTTCGACATAGACGATCACATCGGAGCCATCCAGCCGCGCGACGAGGCCACGGAACGAGGCCGATCGGGCGAGGCCTTCGTCGATCACACTTCGCAATCGCTTATCCATTGTTCGCACATGGCTTCCGTCGCGCGGCTCGGTGCCGGCGATGAAAGAGGTCAGCAACACGAGTACACCTAGAGCGATATTCATAACCCTCAAACAGTGTTGATGTCCGGATTGACGATGGTGTTGCGGGGAAGACTCTTTTCAGAATCTTCCCTGCAACAACGGCGAGTCAGCGGTCAGTCGTCAGAATGCGAGGCGGAACCCGAACTGCACCATCCGAGCCTGATAGGCGAGGTTGCTGTTGTAGGACGGCTTGCGGTAGCTGGTGCTCGTCTCCGTCAGTGTGTAGGACCCGTAGTTGGCGCGGTTGAAGACATTGAACACGTCGACGATTCCGGAGATCGTCCGTCGACCAAATGCGATCGACTTCTGGGTCCGGAGATCCACGCGATGAATCGGCTGACCCATGAAGTCGTTGCGCGCAATGATCGAGCCGTCAGGACGCAGGCGCTGCGTTGCCATCAGACTGAACCCGAGGTCACGCACATCGCTGCCGTACCTCGTGGCCATCCGTTGGCCGGAGCCGTAAAAGTACAGACCGCTTACCTGTATTCCGAGACCAGGAGCGTAGATGCCGTTCAACACGGCGCGATGGCGCTGATCGGTGACCGCCAGGCCGTATTCGCCGGCGATGTCCTTCGCGACGGCGAAATCCAGAGGTGTGCGCGTCAGCGACCCATCGACGATCGCATACATGTCAGGTTGCGGGATGCCGTCGCGGAATGCCGAGAGCGTGTACGTCCCCTGCGCCTGCCATCGGTGGCCGAAGCGTTTGTTGAAGCTCGTCTCGAGACCGTGATAGTTCGAGTAGCCCTCGAGCAACCCAAGGGGGACAATGCCCCATTGTGGGAACGGACGATGCGTGACGTCGGCTGAGGGATAGTTCACGCCGGTGGCCGGGTTGTACGACAGGTTGATGTTCGTATCGACTTCCTCGCTGCGGCCGCCCGTATAGACGTAATTCGCCTCTACAGACATGTCGCTTCCGATCTGGCGCTGCACGCCGATCGATCCCTGCCGCGCGTACGGCATGCGACGCCACTTGTTGTTGATTTCGTCCGTGATTGATCGGCGATAGCAGCCCGGCCTATAGCCGTTTTGATCGCACGCATTCGCCATCACCTGTTCAAAGGTGGGCGCTGGACCATTGAACGGATTCACCGCAAAGTCGGGACGGCCGTCGTAGAGGATCTCTGCGGCGGCTTGGTGCATCGCCTCCTCCGTCTGGTGTCCCTCGTCTGTCGAGGCCTGCGCGTAGAACAATCCGTAACCGCCGCGGACGACTGTTCTGTCGGTGAGCGTCAGCGCGAAGCCGATGCGCGGGCCGATGTTGTTCAGGTCATACGGAATGTCGTCGTTAATCCATGGCTTGAAGACGGCGCCTTCCGAGTTGGCGCCAATCTGCACGTCGTAACGGACACCGAGGTTCAGCGTCAGACGACTCGTGACCTTCCAGTCGTCCTGCAGCCAGGCGGCGTACAGATCCTGCGGCACTTTGTAGTGAAAGCTCGCGTTCGACACGTTCATGGTGAAGCGGCGCGAAATCGTGGATAACGGCGCAAGATTCCACGTCGCCGCGTCGCTCCAGAGCGGGAACAGCGATTCGATATCGGCGGGGACCGGACCGTTGGTGGCGTCCAGGTTTCCGGTGCAGGTCGCGCACCACAGGATGTAGGTCGACTGCCGGACGTACTCCCCGCCGAACTTCACATCCTGCCGGCCACCCTTGTCGAACGAGAACGTGAAATCGTCGCGCACCGAGTAATTGTTCTGCGTCTGATCCTGTCCGACCGCCTGGCCGATTGAGTAGCCACGAAGGCTGATCGTCTTCGATCCGCCACACCGTACCGGCGCGTCCGGAAAGCAGCCGCCGCTCCAGGTAACCGCGGCGTCGCGCGTGTAGTTGAAGAGCGACGCGCCACCTTTGATCTCGTTCACGGCGCGATGGCCCAGCACGCTGGTCAACGTGCCGAACAGCTCGTTGCTGTGGCGCTGCTCGCGCCGAGCGGTGGAAGGATGGTTCGAGGCGCCACCTGTACCACTGTTCGGCAGGTCGTTGTAGTACTTCTGGAAACGCGCCATGAAGTGCGTCTCAGCGGAAAACTGGATATCGCCGCGCCCAATGCCTTTTCGCTGGCGGTTTTTCGCAGGCAGATCGATGTTGAACGCCGGGTACGGGCTCGAGAAGGTCACCGTCTGCGGCTGGCGCTCCTGCTCGTAGTTGCCAAAAAAGTGCACGCGATCCTTTCGCACCGGTCCGCCGAAGGTCGTCGCGAGCTGTTGATCCTGATACGGCACGACACGTCGCTGAATGAAGTCGGATGCGTTGAACCTGTCGCTGCGGAAGTAGCCGGCAATCGTCCCGGTGAAGCTGTTGGTCCCGGATTTCGTGACCGCGTTCGCAAGCATCCCCGAGGACCGCCCCTGTGTGGCGTCGAATCGGTTGGTGACGACCACGAACTCGGCGATCGCATCCATGCTGTAACTCGGCTGGTTCTGATCGGTGCCCGGAATGAGATGCGTGATCTGCTGGCCGTCGATATTGATCTGTGAGTAGCCCTGCCGCGCCTGCGGAATGTTGCTGCTTTCGTTCTGCCGGCTGCCTGGCGCGAGCATCGCCAGGTCCATCCAGTTGCGGCCGTTGATCGGCAGGTCCTGCATCTGCCGCTTGTCGATGTTGCCGCCGAGGGTAGACGAAGCGGTATCGACAAGGGGCGCTTCGCCGCTCACCACGATCGACTCCTGCACCGCCGACACGGCTAGCTGGAGGTTGACGATGGCGGTCTGACCCACCTGCACGACGATCGTTTTGGTGGCGATCTGAAATCCGGGAAGTTCCGCGGTGACACGGTACTCACCGATACGGAGCGGGATGCGATAACCGCCGCGTTCGTTGGTAACCGCAAGGAAGGTATTTCCGGATGCGACGTGCACCGCGGTAATGGTGACGCCCGGCAGCACGGCGCCGCTGCTGTCGGCGACGCTGCCGGTGAGCGCAGCTTCCTGCGCGAGGCCGCTGCGCGGCGCGAGAACGAGCGCGCAGAGCAACAACACACGAGTGATCACACGTCCACTGTTCACGGCTGTGGCTCCTTGTCGGGATCCGGAATCGGGGATCCGCGGAATCGCGGATGCACAGCACGAGAGCAAGCGGCGGTCCATTTCGTTGAATCGCTCCATTTGCTGAATGTTGCGAGCGTGTCGAGCGCCGCAGCGCGTTGACGGCTGCGATCGGCGCGCGCCAATCACACAGCTTTGTGGAGCGTTGAAGCGCCCGAGGAACAACTTGGTGCGAGATGCCCTCGACACGACCACTTTGCAGCTACAAAGCTGTGGCCGTACGATCGCGTTTCAACAACTTTGGATTGAACGGCGGGAGACGCTAATGGGTCATGCGGGGCGTTTGCGGCAGAGCGCTCATCACCGCTCGATGCATCAACACGATCGCGGGGTCACTCTGCAGCACCGCGTCGTACCGTTCCCTGAAGCCACCCGGGGCGTCGCCGGCGGTGAGCAGCTCGCGCGTCTCGACCAGCAGAATCTCCGCCTCGGCGCTGATCTGGTCTGGCGTCATCGCTGGACGCGACGGGGTTGGACGACGACGGTCGCTGGCGTTGCTGATCAACTCATCGACGCGGACGATCAGCTCCGAAATCGGATGCAGCCATGAGAACGCTGAATCGCGGATGAGGAGTTGCAGCATCTGACCGGGAGTCACGGCGCCATGACCTTTCTCGTAGGCGGCGCGCTCGCGTTCGATCAAAGCCTTGTGAAGATCCAGAAGGGTCCGGCGGACCTGTGTGAGGCTTTCGTGAGCGGTCATGGTGTAGTTTAATCTCTCCAGCCGATGCGTTTCCCGAGCCGGCACCTCGCGGCTCTGCTTCTTGCGCTTGCAACAAGCGCTGCGTGTGCTGCTCGTCCGGCGGCGGTTGCGGCACCTTCCGCGACCACCTCGTCTACAGCGGCAATCGACGCACTCATCGCACGCGGATGTTTCGGGTGTCTGACGCAAGCGTACAACGCCGCCGTTACCGCCTCGAACCAGATCCGCACGTTCGAGACGGCGTTGTTGCTCACGGCGCGTGCGAAAGAGCTCGGCCTGCCGTATGCGCCATGGCTCGAACGCGCGCGCGCCGCGCTTCCCCCGGGACCGGACTGGTCTGACTATCTTGCTATCGTGCAGGCACTCCGAATCGATCCGCTGGCCGACGATCGCGACAGCGTGCTCGTCGAGACCATGAAGCATCGGGCCTCGTCGGAGAGCGTTGCGGCGTGGCGCACCGATTTGGCAGCCGGCGTTGGTTCGCCGCTCCTTCGCGCATACCTCGAGCTCTCGCTGATCTGTCAGTACGTGGTCGCCGATCGTAACGTCACGATTGCCGCCACCGTCCAGCGTTTCCCTGACGTGCCGCTGATTGAGTATCGCGCCGGCGCGTGCGGTTCTTCGCAAGCGCCGCACCTGGCGGCCGTACGTGACGCCGTAGCGGAGTTCGTCGACGTCGACTTCCTGCTGGGACGCTACGCGCTTGATGTTCCGCTCCAGCCCGATCAGGAAGAGGCGCTTCGACGCTTTACCGCCGCCCGCGCCGCATTCCCCGAATCGCCGGCCATCGTCGCCAGTCTCGCGGACCTGCGTCGCGATCGCGAGGAGTGGGCCGACGCGCTCGAAGCGTACGACGCGGCGCTGATGCTCGTGCCCACACACCGGGATGCGCTGCTCGGGAGGGCCGTCACCCTGTCGCACCTCGCGCGTCACGATGACGCGATTGCTGCCGCGACGCGGATCATCGAGCTGGGAAACTGGTTTACCGGCGAGGCGTACTACTGGCGGGCGTGGAACGAGTATCACCTGGCGCTCATCGAAGAGGCACGCATCGACACCGATCGCGCCAAAGGACTGATGCACAACGCGGCCGTGCTCGTGCTCTCCGGGATGATCGAGTGGCACGAGCGCCGCTTCGACGAGAGCGAAGCGGAACTCCAGGATGCGCTCACCCTCGATGCCGGACAGTGCGAAGCGGCGTTTCTCCTCGGCGCCGTTCGCGCCGAACGCCGGCAGTGGGCGTCCGGCGCCGCCGCATTCGAGCTGGCGCAGCGCTGCTATGACCTGAGCGTCACGCTGCGGCGCGAGACCATCGCGCGGATCACCGCGGGGCCAGGGAGTGAGGAAGGAAAGGCACGGCAGATCGCCCGCCAGGAGCGCGCGATGACCGAAGAAGCGCAGCACCGCGACGAGGCGGCGCAGAACGCCGCCAATCTGCAGAAACGCGCTGGGGTTTGATCTCCCGGATCCCGGATCCCGGATCCCGGA
>Ga0134127_10001999_pt1 | contig 14876 bp, 16 predicted proteins | sample KB31753_FD_96459 | JGI IMG/M metagenome (GOLD analysis project Ga0134127, IMG submission 96459) | Terrestrial soil microbial communities with excess Nitrogen fertilizer from Kellogg Biological Station, Michigan, USA - KB3-175-3 | ecosystem: Environmental > Terrestrial > Soil > Unclassified ...
CGCGCGCGCTCGCGCACGAGCGCATTCGCCTCGGGCCTGCCGAGCTCCACCCATTTCTCGAGGCCGATCCGGGGAAAGATGCTCGGGTAGTAAGCGCTCTTGTAGCTCGCGAGCGTCGACGGCGACGTGAGGAAGTGTCCGTCCTGCGCGAGCGCCGCGATCGCCTCCTCGGCGCCGAGCGACGCCGGATCGACTGCAAAACCCCGCGCGAAGAGTCGGGCGGCGCCGATGACCTCGTTGCCGTACACGGTCATGGCCGGGGAGTAGGCCTTGGAGTTCAGCACGCTCCCCACGAACGGCGCGAGCCCGACCCGTCCCATCACGCTCGTGACCTGGTTCACCCAGGAAGCTCCTGCTGCCAAAAGATCCGGACCCCAGCCGTCGCCGCTTCCCGAAGTGCCGGCATGCGGAACGCCGTACTCGGCCATCATCTCGGCGCAGGCGAGATTGATGAGGTGGGTCTGGGGATCGTAGAAGTCGATCATCGTCTTCATGTCGAAATACATCGGCAGATTCCCGGGGATGATGGGAGTGCCCCGTCTCGCGAGCTGCGAGAGAACGAGACCGCCCAGGAGCTCCGCATTGAGGAGCGCGAGCGCTCCCGCGCACGGCAGCGGCGTCGTCATGCCCGACATTCCGTAGTTCGAGTAGATCACGGGAATCGATCGGGCAGCGGAGTCGAGGAGCTTGTCCGACGTGCCCTCGTTGACCACGAGCGGCGTGACGGGATTGAGATACGGAATCACGAAAGGCTTCTCGCCGAGGTCGCCGCGCACTGCGTCGAGCAGTTCGAGTGCCTTCGGAAAGAGGCTCTCGTCCGATATCAGGATGACGAGCGGCTTCGTCGAATTCGCGACCATTTCCAGCACGGCATGGAGGTCGGCGACCGACGGAGGCAGGTCGCGGATCACGCCGAGCGTCGAGATCACGTCGTAGTTGGGCAGTGCCTGGCAGAGCCGGACGCAGCGCCCCATGTCGGCACGGCTGAATGGCGTGAGCTCGTCGGTGAGCGGGTCCTGGAACCAGAGATTCGTGACACCCGCGCCGAACCGCGTTTCCCCGTCCCCGAGGCGGAACGCCGGTTTTCCCCGCCGATCGAAGATATCGATCGTGGCGGGCGCGGATTCGATCGCCGCGTCCACGAGGTCACGGTGGAAATACACGCGATCACCCGCGACCCGGGCGCCTCGCTTTTCACAGACTTCCCGTGCGCGCGGCGAGTCAACGCGCAGGCCGGACTTGGCAAGGATCGTCAGCGAGGCCTCGTGAACGGCTTGCCGCTGTGCTGCGTCCAGCAGGGCGAGCCGCGGTCTGGCAACGTTCTGCATCGGCGCCTCGGCGTCCGTCAATCCTGCTTCGCTGCCGGCGTCGGCTTCACGCGCGCTAGCAGGACCGCTCCGCCGACGAACAGAACGATGATCGAGAGCATGCCGGCGCGCGTGTTGTGCGTGACGAGCGCCGTGATGCCGACCATTGTGGGGCCGAGCACGGCCGCAAACTTGCCCATCATGTTGTAGAAGCCGAAGAACTCGCCTTGTTTCCCTTCCGGCACCAGCATCGCGTAATAGGATCGCGACAGGGACTGGATGCCGCCCTGGACGAGTCCGATGACCACGGCGAGCGCGTAGAAATGCGCGACCTCGCGCATCCAGTAAGCCGCGACGGTCGCGACTGCGTACACCACGATGGCGACGAAAATCCCGTTCCGCGCGCCGATGCGGTTGCCGAGCCAGCCGAAGGCGAGCGCTGCGGGAAAGCCGACGAACTGCGTGATGAGCAGGGCCGCGATCAGGCTTTGCTGCGGAAAGCCGAGTGACAGGCCGAAATCCACCGCCATCTTGATCACGGTGTTCACGCCGTCGATGTACAGCCAGTACGCGAGCAGGAACCACACAAGCGGCCGGTACTTGCGGATCTCGGCGACCGTGCTGCGCAACTCGCGCCAGCCTGCCTGCGCGGCCGCGCCGGGCGGGAGGGGCCGCGCCGGCCGCTGCTCATGCACCCAGAGCAGGCACGGGATCATGAAGAGCGCCCACCAGACACCCACCATCGGAAACGAGAGTCGCACCGCATCCGAGGCACTTGCGAGCCCGAAGCTCGCCGGGGCCGTGACCATGGCGACGTTGAGGAGCAGCAGCAGCCCGCCGCCGACGTAGCCGAGCGCGTAGCCGAAGGCGGACACGACGTCGTACTCGGGCGGCGCCGCGACGTCGACCAGCAGCGAATCGTTGAAGATGATGCCGCCCCAGAAGCCGACACCGGCGAGCGAATAGACGATTGCCGCGCCGATCCAGTCGCCCTGCTCGACTGCATAGAGACCCGCGGTCGCAGCCGCGCCGATCAGCGTGAACAGGGCGAGGAGCTTCAGGCGCACGCCGCCGCGGTCGGCCATGGCGCCGAGGAGCGGCGCGGAGAGCGCGACGACGAGGCTGCCGGCGCCGTTCAGGAGTCCCAGACGGAACGTGCTGACCGCCGCCTCCGTGCCGACGCTCCAGTACTGCTTGAAGAACACCGGGAAGAAGCCCGCCATCACCGTCGTCGCGAAGGCGGAGTTCGCCCAGTCGTAGAGCGCCCAGCCGATCACGGGCCTGCGCAGCAGGGCGCGCTTCACGCCGCCACCGCAAGGTGCTCGCGCGTCTCGCGGAAGGCGAGATCCGGCCAGCGCTCGATCGTGAGGCCGAGGTTGATTCGTGTCGGCGCGAGGTAGACGAGCTCGCCCGCGTGGTCGAGGGCAAGGTGCTCGTGCGCCCGCTCGCGGAACTGCTCGACCTTCGCCTGGTCCGCGCCGTCGATCCAGCGCGCGGTGACGACGTTTACCGGCTCGAAGGCGCAGGTGACGCCGTACTCGTCGGCGAGCCGGAAGGCGACCACGTCGAACTGCAGCGGCCCTACGGCTCCGAGTATCAGGTCGTTGTTGCGCAGCGGCCGGAACAGCTGCGTCGCGCCTTCCTCGCAGAGCTGGTCGAGGCCCTTCTGCAGCGCCTTCATGCGCAGCGGGTCCTTGAGCACCGCGCGCCGGAAGAGCTCTGGCGCGAAGTTCGGGATGCCCGTGAACATGATCGGCTCGCCCTCGGTGAAGGTGTCGCCGATGTTGATCGTGCCGTGGTTGTGCAGGCCAATGATGTCGCCGGCCCAGGCCTCGTCGGCCTGCTGGCGATCGGCGGCCATGAAAGTGAGCGCGTCCGCGACGCGCACCTCCTTGCCGAGCCGCACATGATGCAGCCGCATTCCGCGCCGGTAGGCGCCGGAGCAGATCCTGAGGAATGCGATGCGGTCGCGGTGGCCCGGGTCCATGTTCGCCTGGATCTTGAAAACGAAGCCCGTGAGAGCTGCCTCTCCGGGCGCGACCTCGCGCACGGTCGTCTGCCGCGGACGCGGCGGCGGCGCGTGGTCGACGAAGGAGCCGAGCAGCTCCTCGACGCCGAAGTTCGAGATCGCAGAACCGAAATGCACGGGCGTCTGGCGTCCGGCGAGGTAGGCGGCCGGGTCGAAAGCCGGCATCGCACCGCGGATCAGCTCGACTTCTTCGCGGAAGGCCTCCGCGTGCTCGCCGAGGAACTCGCTTGCTGCCCCGCTCGCGAGCCCGTCGATCGCGCGGTTCGTGCCGACACGGCCACTGCGGTCGCCCGCATACGCGTAGATGCGGTCCTCGCCAAGGTGGTAGATGCCGGACAGCTCGCGCCCCATACCGATCGGCCAGGTCACCGGGGCGCAGGCGATGCCGAGCACACGCTCGATCTCGTCGAGCAACTCGACCGGCGCCCTCCCGTCGCGGTCCAGCTTGTTGATGAAAGTCATGATCGGCGTGTCGCGCAGGCGGCACACCTCCATCAGCTTGATCGTGCGCGCCTCGACGCCTTTCGCGCAGTCGATGACCATCAGTGCCGAGTCGACGGCCGTCAGCGTGCGGTAGGTGTCCTCCGAGAAGTCCTCGTGGCCCGGCGTGTCGAGGAGGTTGACGATGCGCCCGCGGTACGGGAACTGCATCACCGAGGAGGTGACCGAGATGCCGCGCTGCTGCTCGAGCCGCATCCAGTCCGAGGTCGCATGGCGCGCGGCCTTGCGGCCCTTCACCGTGCCTGCCATCTGGATGGCGCCGCCGAACAGCAGCAGCTTCTCCGTCAGCGTCGTCTTGCCGGCGTCCGGGTGCGAGATGATCGCGAAGCTGCGTCGGCGGGCGATTTCGTCGTTGAGCGTCATGTCGGCATCGCGCGGGGCGCGCGATTGTAGCGGAATCAGCCCGGGAGGGTGCCGAGTTCGAGCCGGTAGACGAGCGCATCCTCGCGGCCGTCCTGGGCCTGGTAGTAGCCGCGCCGCGTGCCGACGCACTCGAAACCGAGGTCATGATAGAGCGCGATCGCCGCGCGGTTCGTGCGGCGCACCTCGAGGAAGGCATCGCGCACGCCGCGATCGCGTGCGTGCGCAAGGAGCGCCAGCAATAGCGCCCGCCCTACACCACGGCGGCGGCATCCCTCCGCAATGCAGAGGTTGAGGACATGCGCCTCGCCCGCTCCCATCGACAAAACGCCGTAGCCCGTTACGCCCTCGGCCGTTTCGACGACAACGCAGTGATATCCGACACGCAGGCAGTCCGCGAAGATCTGGTCGTTCCAGGGAAACACGTAGGACTCACGCTCGAGCGCCGCGACGCGCGCCAGGTCCGCCTGCGCCATCGGCCGCAGGTGCCAGCTCGGCGTCGGGAAATCCTCACGCGCTGTCGCCATGCGCCAATACTCCAAGCGCGAGCTTGAGGTCGTCCCATGACTTGCGCTTCTCGCCGGGCGAGCGCAGGAGGTAAGCCGGGTGGTACGTCACGACCACGGGCCGGCCGTCGAGTCGATGCACGCGGCCGCGCAGCCGCCCGATCGGCGTGTCGGTGCCGAGGAGCCGCTGCGCCGCGATGCGCCCGACGCAGAGGATCGCCGCCGGCGCGACCAGCTCGATCTGCCGTCGCAGGTACGGAAGGCAGCGCTCCGTCTCCTCGTCGCTCGGGTCGCGGTTGTGCGGCGGGCGGCACTTCAGCACGTTGGCTATGAAGACCTCTCCCCGCTCGAACCCGGCGGCACGCAGCATCGAATTGAGCAGCTGGCCGGCGCGCCCGACAAAGGGCTCGCCCTGCCGGTCCTCCTCGGCGCCCGGCGCCTCGCCGATCACCATGAGCCGCGCCGCACGGTTGCCGACGCCGAACACGGTCTGCGTCCGCGTCTCGCACAGCCCGCAGAGCCTGCAGTCGCGGACGGTCGCGGCGAGCGAATTCCAGTCCGGCGATTCCGGCTGGGGCGGGACCACGGCCGGCGTCGACGTCGGCGCACGCGAACGGCGCACGTAGGCGTCGACGCCCATGGCCTCGAGGATCGCGAGCTGGCGCGCCTGCATGGCCTCAGCTGCCCTCGGACGCGGACGTGCCGTCGCGCGGGCGCCGCCTCAGCTTGAGCCAGCTCCAGCCGACCGGGCCGGAGAGCGCATAGGCGGCGAACATCGTGAAGAGCACCACGGGCGGGTTGATCGCGATCAGTGCGATGGCGAGCGGCACGAGCAGGAGCTTCGAGTAGCGCACGCGCTCGCCCGCGGCTCGGTCCTTGAAGCTGCGGTACGGGAACTTGCTCACCATCAGCGTCGCCGAAAGCAGCGTGATGACGAACGCGAGGATGAGCCCCGGCAATCCCGTGATGTCGTAGTCGTGTGCGAGCGCGACGAAGGCCGCGACGATCGCGGCACCCGACGGGCTAGGCAGGCCCTCGAAGTAGCGCTTGTCCTGGGTGGCCGAGCGCGCGTTGAAGCGCGCGAGCCGCATCGCCGTGGCCGCCGCGTAGAAGAAGCAGGCGATCCAGCCGAAACGGCCCCAGGCCGACCCGTACTCCGCGATGCGCTCGACGCCCCATTGGTAGCAGACGACGGCGGGCGCGAGGCCGAAGGCGACCGCGTCGGCGAGGCTGTCGAACTCCTTGCCGAAGGCGGTCTCGGTGCCCATGAGCCGCGCCACGCGACCGTCCAGCCCGTCGAAGATCATCGCTGCGAAAATCGCGAGCGTCGCCCGCTCGAAGTTGCCGTCGATCGACGCGACGATCGCGTAAAAGCCGCCGAACAGGCAGCAGGTCGTCAGCAGGTTCGGCAGCAGGAAGATCCCGCGGCGCATGCGGATTTCGTTGAATTCGACTTTCATGCGGCTGCCGTGGCATGGCCCGGGGGCAGTGCCTAAGATACCGTGCTTTGGGACCGGCGACACGCGCCGCCCCCGGTCGCGATCAAGGGTTCCAGATGCGCCTGTCCGAATATCCGATCCAGAGCCTCAAGGAAGTACCGGCTGACGCCGAGATCGTGAGCCACCGGCTCATGCTGCGGGCGGGCCTCATCCGGCGCCTCGCCGGCGGCCTGTACAGCTGGCTGCCGATGGGCCTGCGCGTCCTGCGCAAGGTTGAGCGCGTGATCCGCGAGGAAATGGACCGCGCCGGCGCGCTCGAGATCGTGATGCCCGTGGCGCAGCCTGCCGAGCTCTGGATGGAGTCGGGGCGCTGGGACAAGTTCGGGCCGGAGCTGCTGCGCTTCAAGGACCGGCACGATCGCGACATGGTGCTGGGGCCGACGCATGAGGAGGTCGTCACCGACCTCGCGCGCCGCGAGCTCAAGAGCTACCGCCAGCTGCCGGTCAACCTCTACCAGATCCAGACGAAGTTCCGCGACGAGATCCGCCCGCGCTTCGGCGTGATGCGCGCGCGCGAGTTCGTGATGAAGGACGCCTACAGCTTTCACGTCGACGAAGCCTCGCTCGCCGACGGCTACCGCAAGATGTACGACGCCTACAGCGCCATCTTCACGCGGCTGGGCCTGCGCTTTCGTGCGGTGCATGCCGACTCGGGCGCGATCGGCGGGAGCGCCTCGCAGGAATTCCACGTCCTCGCCGACTCCGGCGAGGACGCGATCGTGTTTTCGGACGGCGACAGCTACGCGGCCAACCTCGAGCTCGCCGAAGCGTTGCCGCCGCGTGAGCCCCGCGAGCTGCCGAAGGAGAGCTTGCGCGAGATACCGACGCCCGGCGCACGCACGATCGCGGACGTCGCGAAACTCCTATCGCTTCCCGCCTCGCGACTGCTCAAGACACTCGTCGTCGAGGGCGCCGACGGCGGGCTGGTCGCTCTGCTGCTGCGCGGCGACCACGAGCTGAATGCGCTGAAAGCCAGCAAGCAACCGGCAGTCGCGAAACCGCTGCGGATGGCCGATGCCGCGCGCATCGCCGCCGCATTCGGCAGCGAGCCGGGCTTCCTCGGGCCTGTCGGCCTGAAGCTTCCGGTGATCGCCGACCACGCCGCAGCCGCGGTCGCGGACTTCGTCTGCGGCGCGAACAAGGCGGACGCCCACCTCGCAGGCGCCAACTGGGGCCGCGACCTGCCCGAGCCCGTCGTCGCGGACCTCCGTAACGTCGTCGATGGCGATCCGAGCCCGGCGGGCCCCGGGCGCCTCTCGATCGCGCGCGGCATCGAAGTCGGTCACATATTCCAGCTCGGGCAGAAGTACAGCGAGTCGATGCGCGCTACGGTGCAGGACGTGCAGGGCCGGGACATCCAGATGTTCATGGGCTGCTACGGCATCGGCGTCACGCGCATCGTCGCCGCCGCGATCGAGCAGAACCACGACGAGCGCGGCATCGTATGGCCGGCGCCGCTCGCACCGTTCCAGGTGGTCGTCGTGGGGCTCAATTGGGAGAAGTCGACGCCGGTACGCGATGCGGCAGAGCGCCTTTACCGCGAGCTGTCGGACGGCGGCGTCGAAGTGCTGCTCGACGATCGCGATGCCCGGCCCGGCGTGAAGTTCGCGGACGCGGAGCTTTTCGGCATCCCGCATCGCGTGGTCGTGTCCGAGCGCGGCCTCGGCGCCGGCAATCTCGAGTACCGCAGTCGCACGGCAGAGACCAGCGAGGAATTCCCCGCGGCCCAGGCGGTCGGTTTCGTGCGCGCGCGCCTCGCAGTCGGTTAGGGAACTCATGATGGGGGGAATGCGCGCCTCGCTGCTCGCCGCCACCGCGCTCGCAGCGCTCTTCGTCGCATCCGCCGCGCGCGCCGACCGCCAGCAGGATCCCGGCCTCAAGGACGTCATCGCCGCGGCAATCAGGTCCCCGCCCTGTTTCGCCGACAAGTACGACGACGTCGTGTGGTACACGCTCATGAAGCCGCGCGTCGAGACGCGACTGCGCGCGCAACCACCCGACCTGCGGCTCGGGGACGACGTCGGCAAGGCGGCGGAGCGAATCCTGCACGCCGTGCAGTGCGAGTCGAGCAAGCACAACATGCTGCGCGACCGGCCGCAGCTCGTGCTCGCCGTGATCGACGTCGAGAGCGCGTTCGACCCGTTCGCCGTGTCTTATGCCGGCGCGGTCGGGCTCATGCAAGTAATGCCCTTCTGGCCCACGGAGCTCGGCCTCACGAAGAAGGACCTGATCGACGTCGAGCTCAACATCCGGATGGGGACCAGCATCCTCGCCTACTACCTCGAGCGCGAGCGCGGCGACTACCGCCGGGCGCTCGGCCGTTACAACGGCAGCGTCGGGCGCCGTGAGTACCCCGACCTCGTTCTGAGCCGGTTGTCGTCGCGCTGGCGACGCTGATCTGAAGGGGACGCGCCCCTTCATATTCGCAGAGGTGTGCGTCCCATTCACGAATATGAAGGGGCGCGTCCCCTTCAGATCGCGCTAGCGATCGACGAAGGCCGCGGGCCAGTCGCGCGAGGCGGGCTCGATCTCCTCCACCTCCACCGCCTCGACGCGCGCCATCGGCGGACCGCGGTGCAGCCACTCCACCAGCTCGGCGAGCGCCGCGGCACTGCCGGCCGCGTGTACCAGCACCGTACCGTCCGCGCAGTTCTCGGCGCGGCCCGTGAGGCCGAGCGCGGCGGCACGCTCTGCGGTGCTCGCCCGGAACCAGACACCCTGGACGCGGCCGCGCACGCGGATCCGCCGCGCGGCTTCGTGCCTTGCCCTAGAATTCACCGCGGGCAGTCTGTGGGCACCCCGCGTCGAAGGCAAGCCGCCATGCCGGATATCCTCGTTCTTTACTACAGCCGCCACGGCGCGACCGCGGAGCTCGCGCGCCAGGTGGCGCGGGGCGTGGATGGCGTCGCAGGCTGCCGCGCGCGCATGCGAACCGTTCCGCCGCTCGCGCAGGCCGCCGCACCGCCCGCGCCCCAGGAAGGCGCGGCGTATGCAACGCACGATGACCTGCGTGAATGCGCAGGGCTCGTCCTCGGGAGCCCGGTGCGCTTCGGCAACATGGCGGCGCCGCTGATGGCTTTCTTCGATGGCACCTCGAGCCTCTGGCTCACCGGCGTGCTGGCCGGCAAGCCGGTCGGCGCCTTCACCTCCGGATCGACGCCGCACGGCGGCCAGGAGACGACGCCGCTCGGCATGCTGCTGCCGCTCCTGCACCACGGCATGCTGATCGTCGGCCTCCCCTTCACGGAGCCTGCGCTGTCCACCACGACAGGCGGCGGCACGCCGTACGGCGCGAGCCGCGTGATCCCGCAGGGCGAGCGACGCGCGCTCACCGACGGCGAGCGCACACTCGCTCAGTCGCTCGGCGCGCGCGTGGCCGGCGTCGCGCTCAAGCTTGCAGCAGGCGAATGAGCGACCGCGCAAGCGTCGCTCACCGGATCGTGCTACTCGCCTGGCTGCTGCTCGCAGCCTCCGTCGCCGCCTGGCTGTTCGCGGATGCGGGAATCGGCCGACTCTCGTCGGCGATCGCATTCCTGCCGCTTTTTCTGCCGCTGCCGGGCCTCGCGCGCCGCTCTCGGAATGCGCTGCGCGCGGCGCCGATGGCGCTCGCGCCCGCGCTCGTAATCGCCATCACTGAAGTCCTGGTGAATCCGCCAGCGCGACCGCTGGCGGCCGTGACGCTCGGGTTGATCCTCGCGGCATTCGCCGCAATCGTCGCGTCGCTGCGCGCCGCGCCGCCCGCCTGATCAACCCTCGCTGCGCGCAAGCCAGTCGCGCACGAAAGGCACCGTCAGGCGCCGCTGCGCGGCGAGCGACTCCGCGTCGAGCTCATCGAGCATCCGGCAGAGCGTCGCGAAGTCGCGCGGCGCGCGCTTCGTGAGGAACCCGAGCGTTTCGTCCGGGAGCTCGAGGCCGCGCCGCTCTGCGCGGCGCCGGAGCGCTGCGGGTTGCTCCCGCTCCGCGAGCGGCTCGAGGCGGTGGACCTCGGACCCCGCGAGCCGCGAGGCCAGGTCCGGCAGCCGGATCACCGTGGAAGCGGGTGGCCCCGCGGCGGCAATCGCAAGTCGCCCCCGATGCTCGGCGAGGCCGTTAAAAAGCGTGAAGATTGCGGATTCCCAGCCGGCCATGCCGGCGACCGCTTCGATGTCGTCGAGCGCCACGAGGTCGAGACAATCGAAGCCGTCGAGGAGGCCAGGGCCATCGCCGTACAGTTGCGCAATGGGGAGGTAGGCAGTGGCGTACCCGGCAAAACTCGCGGCGGCGCAAGCGGCCTGCAACAGATGGCTCCTGCCGGATCCGGCGGGACCGTAGACCCACACTGCCGGGCGCGAGGCGCCGTCGGCCAGCCGCCGCAGCGCTTCGATGGCTTCCTCGTTCGCCGCTGGCGCAAAGGTGTCGAAGCGCAGCGAAACGCCGAGCTGGACGCCGAGCGGCAGTTGACGCATGGCATGCTCCGCCACGTTGCTAGGCCGTTCCGCGACGTGCGCGACTGACCGCGACCGCCTTGCGGATATAAGTGAGCACGTAGTCGATCCCGCTCACGGCCGTCGTCACCAGTACGAGCGCGCCCAGGCCCTGGATGAGCCAGCCCGGAAGGTCCTGGAACGCCGCCTGCCAAACGACCGCAATCACGAACGCGAGTTGCACGAGCGTATTCAGCTTCGAAGGAATGGTCGGCCGCCCTTCGAGCGGGCCGAAAAGCCACTTATATATGCCTGCGCCGACACCGATGACGACGTCGCGCAGCACCGCGATGAAGGCGAGCCACACCGGCACGAGGCCGATGGCGGCGAGCGTGATGAAGACGCTGACGAGGAGCAGCTTGTCCGCGAGCGGGTCAAGCACCTTGCCGACCTCAGAGGTCCAGCCGAAGGTCTTGGCAAGATACCCGTCGAGCACGTCCGAGGCGGCGGCGACCGCGAACAGCGCGAGCGTCTGGCCGAAGCGGCCCTCCGCCAGCAGCACCACGATCGGCACCGTGAGCGCCATCCGGAGCAGGCAGATGATATTCGGAACGGTCGCCAGCTTCATGGAGACAGCGCGTAGATCAGGCGCCCGGCGTCCACGGCCTGTAGGCGGCCGTCGCGCTGGATCGCCTGGCTGAGCGCCTCCGGGTCGCCGCGCACGTTGACCCGGAAGGAGACCGCGTCGGGCGTCACCTCGTCGACGGCAACGCCCCGCACCGGCGCGAGCTTCGAGAGCGTCCGCATCGCGGAGGCGTAAGCCTCGAGCGAAGCGATGCCCGTGACCGTCACGATCTGCTCGGTACGCTGCGCGGCACCGCGCGATGCGTAAACGCTCGCGTACCGCTCGGCCGCGAGGTCCGGGCCGGCTTCGAGGCCGCCGGTGACGCTGCCATTCGCGCCCGCGGACGAGAACTGCCAGTCCACCTCGTAGGTATTCGCGGCCGTGAGACGCGCGCGGCCGACGAGCACGGCGTCCGCGCCATAGCGGCGCGCGGCGTCCTGGAGCGCGTCGTGGTTGCCGGACCATACCTGCTGCGTCGCGCGCACGAGATCGTCGCCGGCATCCGGCCACACGACCGGGAGCCCGCGCCGCGCTGCAATCGCGTCGACTGCCGACTTCTCGGCGCTGGTGTCGCTCGACGAAACCATGGCGCGGCGGCCGCCGCCCCGGTCGAGCGCGAGCCAGACGAGCGTGACCGGCCGGTCATTGCCAAGGGACGCAAGTCCCGAGGCGTCGATGACATTCTCGATCGCCGCGCCGTCGAAGGTCACGGCGAGCTGGTTGCCGGGTGCGCGTCGGAAGCTCGTGACGTAGCGCGAGGCCTGCGCCACGAGCGGCGCGAGATTCTCGAGGTCAGGCGCATCGCGGCGGCCCGTCACGCGCACGAGCACGTCGCGCATCGCCTCACGGAACGCGGCATCGTTGTCGCCAGCATAGGGGACGCTGACGGAATAGAGGTCGCCGAAGGACTCGGCGTGCGCAGGCGGCCAGAACATGGCCAGGGTCAGCACCGCGAGCAGGACTGCCAGTCGTGCAGCCGGGAGAGGGTTGGGGCGCGCGCTCACGCTACAATAGTACACCGCCCGCCGGACGGGCCCGTCGAACCAGGCCCGATTCTCCGCGATGACTGAACGCCCCTCGCTGACATACCGGGATGCCGGCGTCGACATCGATGCCGGCGAAGAGCTCGTCGAACGCATCAAGCCGCGCGTCGCGCGCACGCAGCGTCCCGAAGTCCTCGCGGGCATCGGCGGATTCGGCGCGATGATCGAGATTCCCCCGGGCCGCTGGAAGCGACCGGTGCTGGTCGCGGGCACCGACGGCGTCGGCACCAAGCTCCGGCTCGCGATCGACACCGGCCTGCACGACGGCGTAGGACAGGATCTCGTCGCGATGTGCGCGAACGACGTCGTCGTGCAGGGCGCGGAGCCGCTCTTTTTCCTCGACTATTACGCGACCGGCCGGCTCTCGGTGGACGTCGCCGAGCGCGTGATCGCCGGCATCGCCGAGGGCTGTGCGCTCGCGGGTTGCGCGCTCGTCGGCGGCGAGACCGCCGAAATGCCGGGCATGTACCCGGAAGGCGACTACGACCTCGCCGGATTCTGCGTCGGCGTGGTGGAGCGTGACCGCATCATCGACGGCACGCGTACGCGCGCGGGCGACGCCGTGATCGGGCTCGCCTCGTCGGGCCCGCACTCGAACGGCTACTCCCTGATCCGCCGCCTGCTGGCGGAGACAGGCGCCGACGCGTCCACGCGCATTGGCGGCGTGCGACTCGTCGACATCCTCATGACGCCGACGCACATCTACGTGAAGCCGCTCCTGCGGCTCGCGGCCGCCCTCGACGTGCACGGCTTCGCGCACATCACGGGCGGCGGGCTTACCGACAACATCCCGCGCGTGCTGCCTGATGGGCTCGGCGTGCGGCTTGACCCGAGCGCCTGGCAGCGTGATCCCGTCTGGGACTGGATCCAGGAAAGCGGCCGCATCGGCGAGGCGGAGATGCATCGCACGTTTAACTGCGGAGTCGGCATGGTCGCGCTGGTCGCGCAGGCGGATGCCGCGGCAGCGCTCGAGCTCCTGCGATCCGATGGCGAGCGCGCGACGGTCATCGGCGAGGTGATCGCCGGCTCAGGCGTACAGATCGGCTGATGTCCCTCCCCTTCGCCGTGCTGATATCGGGTCGCGGGAGCAACATGCTCGCGCTCGAGCAGGCGACCCGCGACGGCCGCATCGACGGCCGGATCGCCGCCGTCGTCAGCGACCGCAGCGACGCACCCGGCCTCGCCTCTGCGCGCGGGCTCGGACTGCCGGCGACCGTCATCGAGCCGCGCGAGATGGGCCGCGCCGTTCACTGCCGGCTCCTTTCAGAAGCGATCGAGAAAAGCGGCGCCGAGCTCGTCGCGCTCGCGGGCTACATGCGGATCCTCGACGGCACGTTCGTCCGCCGCTGGCTGGGGCGGCTTCTCAATATCCACCCTTCCTTGCTTCCTGCGCATCGCGGCCTGCACACCCACCGCCGCGTGCTGGAAGCCGGCGAGAAGGATCATGGATGTACGGTGCACTTCGTGGTCGAGGAACTCGACGCGGGCCCTGCAGTCATCCAGGGCAGGCTCGCCGTGCGGCCCGGCGAGGCCGAAAGTGCGCTTTCAGCGCGCGTTCAGCGGCTCGAGCACATTATTTATCCGCAGGCCGTCGGCTGGTTCGCCGATGGGCGGCTGGGATTCCGGGACGGGGTGGCGCTCTTCGATGGGCGGCCGCGCCAGCCCGCAATCGTCGAGGAGAACGGATGAAGGCCTGGTTAGTGGGCACGATGGTGATCATGGCCGCATTGGGGCCAGCAGCCGCCGCAGCGGACGAGGCGCTCGCGCCGTTCGTCGTCGAGTACGACGTGAAGTACGGCCGGCTCTCGGTCGGCAGCAGCCGCACAGCGCTGTCGCGCGACGGCAGCGGCTGGGTCATCGAATCGACGACGAACGCGTCTGGCCTGTATCGCATCATCGCGAGCGGAACGCTGCGCCAGCGCTCGGAATTCGAGCTCCTCGCGGACGGTCCACGGCCCGGGAGCTACCTCTTCGACGATGGCACGCGCGATACCGACCGCGACGTCTCATTGCAGTTCGATTGGGCCGCGAACCGCGTGCGCGGCATCGCCGAGAACCGGCACGTCGAAATCGAGACCGTCGCGGGCCTGCAGGATGCCGCTTCGATGCAGGCATTCGTGCTGGCGCGCCTGCGCACGGGCCGCGAGCCGGGGCTCGTCGCGATGATCGAGAAGGACAAGGTGAAGTACTACCGCTACACCTTCCTGCGGAACGAGACGCTCAAGACCGCGATCGGCGATGTCGAGACCGTCGTCTACCGGAGCGCTCGCGACGGCTCGGACCGGGAGACGATCACCTGGCACGCGCCGAAGTACGGCTTCGCCGCCGTGCAGGCGGAGCAGCTCACGAACGGCAAGAAGGGTTTTCAGACTTACATCCGCCGCATCGAGGGCGGCAGTTAGCGGAGCAAAAGGTCACCTTTAGCTCCGCCATCATCGACGCCAGGAAGCCCAAAGGGGACTGTCCGCTGCTACGTCTTCGGCAGCGTGACGCCCTTCTGGCCCTGGTACTTCCCGCCGCGGTCCTTGTACGAGGTCTCGCAGACCTCGTCCGACTCGAAGAAGAGGAACTGGGCGACGCCCTCGTTCGCGTAGATGCGCGCA
>Ga0134127_10002000_pt1 | contig 14875 bp, 10 predicted proteins | sample KB31753_FD_96459 | JGI IMG/M metagenome (GOLD analysis project Ga0134127, IMG submission 96459) | Terrestrial soil microbial communities with excess Nitrogen fertilizer from Kellogg Biological Station, Michigan, USA - KB3-175-3 | ecosystem: Environmental > Terrestrial > Soil > Unclassified ...
GTAACGGTGCCCACGCGATCCGCCAGGAGTTGCACGTAATCACCCAGCTTCACTTCGGAACCTTCCATGAGGGGCAACGAATTCCACTGGTATCTGACAATTGCCAAACGCACGAAAGGCGCGTACATCGTAGAGCCATTGATGAGAACGTCCGTGTACCAACAGTTATTCGCCGTGTCGGCTATGACTTTGTGGGGAACGATTCGTACTTTGTAGGATTCTTCCAGTGAAGCCTCGGCAGCGGCATTAATTTGTTCGCGCAAAACCACCTGGGGAATTCCAAACCTGGTCAATCGATTCTCGAACGCAGTCGGTTCGAGATCACCTATGCTTGCCGACGTAAGGTGCAATGGATCCTGGCCCCACGCAGAAACAAGTTGCGAAAACGCTTGCGGTACCGGCGCGTCTGCACCCTTCAAAACAACTCCTACCGCTTCCTCTGCGCCTGAAACAAACCACTTTCGTTCGAGGTAAATGCGCACGGCGTGCGCAAGGCGTTGCTGCGTTGCGCTTGTCGAAGTCTGCTGGAGCTTTCGCAAAAATATGGGGACCGCATACCTGATTTGCGGCGCCGGAGGCGGGGCCGAGCTCGGAATCGAAATCGAAACGGGCGAGCCGGCCTTGACCTGGAAGTTGTTCACGACCGTTGGATCGAAGCAAGTTTCGTAACGCGAAGTAGCGATAGGTGAGTACTTGATTACGCGGTGGCAGGTATCGTTGAACACATGTCGAAAAGGAACCGCATCTTCTCCGCAAGTCGACAAGTTCTCCTTGCTTCCGGGCTTGATCGGAATGAACGGCTTCAAGCCTGAGATCGACGTCTTAGCAAGTTTTTCACCGCGTTTCCAGGAAACATGCCAGAAATCGTCTAGACCCTGATCGGTCCAGTCGTCCCACTCAGCTTCAATCTCCAAAGAGCCGGTACTCGGCGAGTGGACCGAGAGCGAGCCGTTGAAATCGGCAAACGTCTGATGGGGTTGGCGAGTCACGGCAAGCGCGGGATTTGCGTTTTGCCCGACGAATCTCGGCGCCGACGGAGGCCGCTGCACAGCGTGAACAACTTCAACCGTTACACACGGCGTGAGCCCTGTTCCGCACCCGGCAGCTATTGCGGAACAAAGCGATTCCACGTCACATTCCTTGGGCTGCATCGCAGGCTGAGGTTGGACCAGTGTGAATATCTCGGCGGGATGGCACGCGATATCGTTTGAGATAGATAAACAGGCTTGTTGACCGGGCGGCAGAAACACCGTCAAGGTGCGTTCAGCTGGGACCCAACGTGCCGGCGCCGGTTGATCAGACTTGCTTACCCGCAAGAGCCACGGTTTGCACTCGTACCAGTTGCCGGTGGTCCATTGACATTTAAAGACGTCCTGGCTTAAAGGCATTCCTGGTTGTCTCCAGCCAAACGGCAAGCCTTTGACAACCGCGAAACATGCCATCGGATCGGGTAAATACTTGACCGTGCCGGAAAAGGTGGGGAGCACAGTCGGAAGAGGTTCCTGACGGGCTCTAATTATTTGCCACGCAGCCGATCCCCATAGATTCTGAGGGTCAAACATGCCGTGGGCCTCGGCGAGAAACGGTGAAACAGGAGGCGGAAAAATCCACCGCTCCGCCCTCGCCGAATTGCCGGCGGCCTCGTCCGACGTTCTGACTACGAGACGAGTTGTAGTTTCACCAAAGCTCTTCTCCAGTAACGTGGAGGGGACGATCGGCGGGGAAACGATCGGTTCGAAGCGACCGTAAGTTACTTCCGGAGAAACTGGTGCTGTCATTTGGTTGGCACGAGACAGGGAGATTCGACTTCCACTGAGATCAACCAGCCGCAGTCGGAACCGGTAACGATTGCCGAAGCGCAGACGCATCAGAGACTTGTTTACTGGTTTGAAGCTTGTCGATAGGAATCGGCCCATGCCAACGTTTTCATTCGGAGTGCCCACGCTCTTGTCCGGCATGTACACCTTCCCCGGCCGTTGGGCGGAGAGACTCCAACCGCTCCACCAGAACAGAGCATCACGAATGACAACATTGTTGCCGGCGAGCGTGCCCGAAGTGGAAACCCAACCCTCATCGATGAAATCCACCGAGCCGAGATCGTTTGCAAACCGATACGTGCCAACACGCTGATTCAATGATCTCCATTCGCCCGTGCTCACGTCCTGTACGTCGACTGCATAACCCCTCGTTAAATCTTCAGCCAGGAATTCGAAAGCCGAACCATCGGCCTGCGGATCGGAGGGCGCAAGAGTCAAAATGTGGTTGAGCTGTTTTTCTCGCTCGGTTGTGGCTTTGAGCCGTTCCGATACCCATGTACCAAGACCAGGCCACACGAGTGCGATACCGACCGAAGTTAATGCTAAAGGCGGCACTTGCCTCTCATTCGCGCCCACGAGTGAGCGCGCGACATTAAGGTTTGGATCGATCTGATGAAGCTTGAAAAACGAATCGCTACCGGTTTGTTTTGCCAGGTCAAGAAAACCGTCGACATACGGCGCGGTTGCCGATACGAGTTGCAGTTTGCCGTTTACCAACTGCACTCGAGTTTTAGGACTCAGATCCTGGCGCGTGACTGGACCAGGCGCAGCAGTTGACGGCCACACCGGCGTCACCCTCAAGTGCGTTACTGGAGATGAAAGATTGTCGAAGGCATCAGAAGGCAAAAGGATTTCATGAATTAATCCAAAATGTCTGGCTAACGCTGGATATTGACCGAGTGAGGCTATTGCTTCGTGAAACTCGGTTCCGGGTTCCTCGGTGGTAGTAGCGGGCGCGTCATCGACGGCAGCTTCTTCCTTCTCCCTTTCCAAAACGAATCGGAGGATGCCCCAATCCCACTGCGCCTGGGTATAACAGTCAGGTCGCCTATTCCATTCGCTAAGAGCAAAATCTATCGTGCCCGTTCGGTCCAGCCGGGCGGCGACCTCCGCAAAGAGGTCCCGTTCATCATCAAGAGTTAATTCTTTGTCGTTGCGCGCAACCTCGAGTGCAGCTTCCGTATTCTCCGGGGAGGCAGCCCGAAACAAGTCGGTCGCCAATCTTCGATGCAACATCTCTGCGAGAGTGTGAAACGGAACCGACAAAACAGAGCGATGCGCGGTATCTGATTTCAAATAGGAACTTGCACGATTTGTACCGCCCAATAACGTCTGCCAAACCTGTAAGGCATCGATAGAGCCGGTTTGAGGGTTTCGCGGAACCTGACCAGGCAGCGCTGAGAACTGCTTTACGACGCTTCCCTGCGAATCAAGCAGCATCACGTTGAACAACACTTGCGATCTCAGATTTGGCAGATTCCAGATGTCTCTGAACTGCCTTGGATCAACGCTCGCCTTAAGATTCTCTTTATCGAGAATGCGAAGCGATAACGCCACAGCGACGCCTGATGCGACGTTGGAATCAATCGATTCAATCGTGACAGGCATGGCGGACCACATTGCGATTTGCCGGAGATCCATTTGCGGCTATCCTCCAAAAGCTTCGGTGTATTCCACCCACGTTGGTTCTGGCATTAGCTCCGAAAATAGAAGAGGGCGCTCATCGGCCATGAACGGAAGGGGATCGAGAGAGGCGACTAGACGGCCGGGATCATTCAACCGGGCGTTACTTCCCGATCCGGCAAGCCTTCGTTCCAAAGTCAGCGTGACGCTCTTGCTAAAAAAGAGAAGTTCGATTTCGACGGTTACTGACGCCTTCCCCCAAAGGGAACCGTCTGATTGGTAGGACAGCTCAAGGTAGTAAATAATCGAGACCGTGATCAGTCCGAGTACGTTCACCGATCCAGCGGCTCGGAGATAAGCAGCTAGTTTGCACTTATCTTCTGCCTTGTAGTAGTAAATGCCGCCCTTGATCTCAGCTTTTCCAGTTGCAAGACTGCCGAAGCTCAGCGCCGCCATCGCCCCAAACTCGAGCGCCATTTCCAACTCTTCCAGGCCATTCGCGGAGACGGCGACACGGAAAAATCCCCCACCACCAAAAATTCCTACTGCTATGGTGAACGGATTCATTCGTTCACCCAACTGAATCGACAGTACCAGCCGGCCTTGATCGAGCGGGATCTTGAGACCGACTCCCACTCGAAGATTCATTAGCGTGAATGCCCCCATCGTTAGATCGGGGATTGGAAACAGGAAGCGCGCAGCGATCAGTCCCGGCCCGATCTCAATCTTCGGAAGGTTCCTTGCTTTTCCGGTTGAAGTCGCCGCGGCGATCTTCTGAACAAACTCCAATACATCGTCAAACTTAATGGATCGAATGTGAGGCTCGACCTTCGGACTCTTACCACTCTCGGTGCGAAACTTGATTGAGGAGAAATCAAGAGTGATCATTTTGAAGCCGGGGATAAGGTTCAGCTTGAAATTCTTCAATTCTGACTCAACGGTTACGGTAGGACGAGACAGTCCACCTTGAGCAGAAAATGGCGTGCGAGTTGTCGCTTTGATACTGAGAACGGCGCCCGGTTCAGGTTCAAACGCACTGCCTGACTGGAGTTTGGTAGTTTCCCATGAGAACTCAGTTACTATTGTGCCGTTTTTTGGACCACCCTCGATCCGCGTAACCAGAGCCGGCACCTTTGGCAAGGAACCGTCAATGACATTCGGATTCGGCAACACCTTTTCGAGGCCTTTCAAGATGCTTTTGATTGGAATCTCGCCGAATATCTTTGCGTCGCCAAACATCGAGTCGAGCTTGATGTCGCCGATGGAGAAGTCTTTAAGCGCATCGCGACCAGCTTCAGCCAGGCTTTTGAGATCTGCCGAGATCGGTCCTGTCAAAGCGGAGAGGCCGACGATGTCCATGTTTGGCGTGACCAGTCCCAGGGCCTTGTCGCCCAGCTTTGTGAAATCTATTCCCGGCTTACACACCTGACCTGGCGTGACCTTCGCAAACACACATCCTTTGTTAGCATCGCTAAAGGCATGGTCGATATAGGGCTGGGCATAGGAGATTGCCGTCAGGTTCTCCTGGCCAAACATCTTGTTAATCGAATCGAGTTTTACTTCCGCGGCTTCGATAATGGGTTGGAATGGTGCGCGGTCGAGCTTTAACTCTTCGTCTCGCACTAAATCATTGTTACTGAAAGCGGCTAATCGAGTCAGTGTTGTGAAACGAAGCGACGACGTCGCGAGGATGTTCGTTTCATGTTTTACGGTAGTAGTTGTGGGGTTTGCTGGAGATGGAGTGAAGGCCACACGCTGGCTTTTCATGTCAACGTGATTGGCTTCTTTGTAAATCTCTGCAATCTTGTCGTAGTCCGTTTTGGATGTGACCCTGATACTGACGAATATCAGAGGAGCAGGAACATCCGGCGCCCCGCCTGCGTGATCATTGGCGAACGCATTCATTGTCACCGGATTGAGCGTCAGTGCTTCGCGCACCCAAAAGGCCCGTGGCACTTCAGTGGGAACTCCGTGAGGCGAATTTAAACACGAGGAATCTCTGACAGGATCAGGCGGCAGGGGCACTCCCGAATCCAAAACTACATTTGCAGGTCTGGTCGGATTGTCTAATGGGGGACTCTTCTTATCTTTCAGCAGAATCTCAGTGAACGCGATCTGGTTTCCGGCAGGTGACTGTCCCGGTTTGTCCATCTCCACGTCTTCTTTGACAGCAGTGATGAAATGCTCCCGTTCGAGAAACGCCACTGTATCGGAAGCGCTAGCTCCGGAGATGGGGCGGACAACACGCTTAGTAATGATCTCGTAAGAAACACGATGTCCGTAAGGGTAGAGGTATCCAGCGTGCACCTCACGCACAAATTGGTCACGCCCCCAGCTCGTTTGCTGTTCCCAGGCAGTGAGATCGTATCCACGTTCGGCGAGCTTCTTGACCTCAGTTCTCGGCACATTGAATTTAGAAACCAGCGAGCCTCCAATGCTCGAAAGCATCAAGCGCTCCGCCTCTACACGCTGTCCAGTCGCATGAGCCAGCCCGACAACCTGACGTTTACCATCCCCGGTGGGTGAAAGTGGCTCGCTAAATGGTGAACAGATTCCCCGTGTTGCCAAGGGCAGGAGAGTGATCGCTTTCGATTGCTTGCCACATCTTTCCACCTCCGCGTTTTTGTTCACGACAAAGGTGTGCCACAACGGCACCCAATCCGACTGTCCCACCGGCCGTGGAGCCGTGTCATGACAAACGGTCGCTTCCCCATCCGGCGCAAGAACCATCCGGTAAGGAAGTTCGATCTGGGTAATTTGTAAACCAGACTGAAAGTACCGCGCGTAATATTCATTGAACTGAGAGGCTTCATTCTGGACATTCAAGTTGTCTGCCTTGAGCGGTTTGACAGTCTCCAAAGTGAGAGATGTGATCCGTCCTAGCAACCCTTCCAGCGTGTAAGGAAACTCTTCGTCGCTGTTGACCCTGAACGAAAGGATGGTCGGGTTGCTGAGGCGCGCGTCAAGTATGCGGCGATCGGGATAACGGCCATCGGCCAAACTCGACCCCTCGATTACTTCTTCGGCCAGGTGTTGCGGCGGAAACTCAACCACTATGAATGCAGGACTAGTGTTACTTTGCCTTTGTATCTTCGGGACTGGACCATCGATGCACATGAAGTTCACGAAGCGGAACGTGAGGCATAAGAGATCGTTCGCCCGGACCACGGTTCGCTCGAGAATGCACTCGGCACTAAGCACGAGCGGTGAAAGTGAATAGTCGTAATCGAACGCAAGAGTGCCAGCCGTCAAAGCACCGATTTTGAGAAAGTTGCGACGCGAAAAGTTTGGTTGTTTGGGAGAATTCCCACTTTGGTTTTTATTAACTCGACCCATAGTTCTCCACAACTGCCTTGCGTTCGGCAGCCATCCTCAGAAAAATGCTACGGACCTGGTTTAGTATTGCTCTTGAAGGGGATCGATATTTTCTTTGAGACCCCCAACGGACAAAAGCCACTTGAGGTGTTCTTTAACGCTGTAACTGTGAACGAAATATTCGTGGCGCCCGGTATCTCACGCCTCTCTTCCAACTGATTGCAAATAGGCATTGGCGATGTATAAATACTCCCGTTGAACCGCGAAATTTGACGTGAGACTAGGCCCCAGTAGCCGCTAATACCCCAATCTTTCGTCTCACTTACTAACGCACCAAGTTCTTCGATCAACTATCATTGTCGGCATCGCCGACACGAATATTCCTTCTCGCACAGGCGACTTCCCGAAGTTTGCCTTTATGACTCCTGTACCTTCTGAAATCACAAGTCAATTAGTTGATTGGAGCAATGGCGACGGTGACGCCTTGAAAAGCTACTACCGCTCGTGGAACACAAACTCGCCAAATCAAAGGCATCAATCAACAGTGAGTGTCTATTCCTTTTGCGGACTTCAGTATGAAAAATTGGAAAAGGAAACGGCTAAGAAAGGGTTGACGAAACTCGGCTTTAACACTCGGGCGAATCGAATGGGACTCTGGCCGTGGACCATCTGCGTGAGACGAATGCGGGAATTTGGTTTAAGAGTGCTCTCCCTCGTGACTTACCGACTTTGCTCACTGCAATTTCATAAACTCCCTTTGCTTGATGCTGGTTGCAGCGAAGCAATCGGAGTTAACTTCCTTGACAGTAATGGAAATGTCAGCATTCGGATCGTTAGTAGAACCGATTAAGAATGTCACTGGCGACTTCCTCCAATTGAGTTTCCCTTGTGCGTCAAACGTAACCTTTTCTTGTAGCCTCTCAGGCCCATTCAGCGTGGGATAAGATGGAATGTTTATCTCTGCTTGTGCGTTCGGATGGAAACCCGATGCACTGACCTCCAGGAAGCGCTGGCTCGGCCCACCGGGAGGAGCGGTGATCGATTGAATGACTACCCGCGCCCCAACACTGGCATTAGTTAGGTCGCATTTACAACTTGTAGCCAACGCCGTGATCGAAAGTAATAATAGCCCCAGTTTATAGAGAACGTCTGGAAACGCTTTCATACTAATCCTCCTTTATGGATTCTTATAAGCATTGGGTTTACCTTCAAAGCTGGCCTGATCAAGTAGTGACACTCTCGTTTACTCTGTGGTTTGAGAGAGGTCTTCGGGCGACTCGCAATCGCATGATCAGGTTTCCAGTGTCAGCACAGGGTGCTCGACCTTGATGACTAATGAATTGGTGTGGGCGTCGGCGCCTGTCGGCAGCCGTCAACTTCCGGGTGAGTCTCCCACTGATTCTCGGGCTGTGCCTGAGCGTTGACCGTGAGCGGATTTCTTGCCACGTCCACGCCATCGCACCACGTTTTGACCCAGCTCTTCCAGTCATCCACACTCGGCGGACCCGACGTCTTAATCGCCTTCGGCTTCAACGGATCCTTCAGATCAAAGCTCCACTTGCCGTGCGCAACCATGAACGGCGCGATTGCCTCGTCCCAGTCGACATGGTCGGACGTATCCCGCGTCGCCTTGCATACGAGTTGGCAATCTTTGATCGGATGAACCTCGTTCCACCCTTCGTGGGCGGTGTCGAAGACCCAGTCACCCTTGACGAATAGAATGTCCTGCAGGTTCTCAAGGGTGCTCAGCGTTTTTCCGGTCTTGGGATCGAAGACGGACGGCTTGGCCTTGTCACCCAATCCGTTGAAAAAGCCGGCAATTGTAATGACAACTGCGATCGCCGCAAGGATGGCGCAGGCGATCCAGCCCACCACCGGAATCGCACATACGACCGCTGCGGCCGTCGCAAACGCGAGCGCTGCTTTTGCCGCGTCATAGAGTCGCTGTATGCCGCCGCCCTCGAACTCACAATGCAGATACGGTTGAAACTTGTGCAGCACTTGACTGCTCCCGACCGTCGAGAAATAACCTTCAAAGGGATATGTCTTGGTTCCGAAAACAGTCTTCTCGTCGCCAGTCGTATTCTGCTCCCGGATCAGATGGCCTTGGATCCCGTCGTCCGCGATCTGTCGATGCAATGCCTCTTTGAACTTTTTCTCGAAATACTCCGTCTTGTTCTCACCTGGCGCCGGTGGTGGCACTGAGGCTGGGTAGTCCGGTGGCAATTCCTGGGTGTTGTGCGGAGCAAGAATTAGATTGATGCTGTAGTCTGTGTCGAGACTGTCGGGGAATGATTTCTTCTCGGGAGGTTCGACATTGCCCAGCAGGCCGATCGCGCAAACCTCTCCGCCCAGACAGATCAGACGGTCGTAGAGCCACCAATGGCAGTAGGCGATAAGTGCCAGTAGCGACGCCACCAGGGTGTACGGATTAATCAGCCCGGCGACGAGCAGCACCACGATTGCGCCTATGACGGCAAGTGTGTGCACCGTCTTTCCGCCATGGTTCTTGACGGTGACGCACTTAGTATGTTGCACATATTCCATGACGTGATTCTCGCTCCTCAAGGAGCATCGACAACGAGCGTGGCACCGCCGACGAAGCCCTCGCGATCGAAGACATTCACATTGAAGGATTGACGTCCGTGAAAATCGGGCGGCGCGGCGATCTGGATACGCACCGGCATCTCTGCATCGCTATGAAGTCGCGGTTCACGCGGCTCGGTACCGACGGACCAACCAGGCGGGATCGGATAGTTACGCCGGTCATGCAGCGGCGGGACGGTTCTTGCTCTTGTTTCCGGCTGTCGCGGTACGTCGTCCTGTCCGCCGGTCGTGCGCGTCGGTTTGCGATCCTGCTGGTCACAGAGCGGCAGTTCCGGAAGGCGGTAGGTATCAAACTCGAAACGAAAGATTTCTTCGTGCTGCTTCTCGTTGCGCAGTTGGAAGGAGAATTCGGCGGGTGAATGCGGTATGCCGACGTTTAGGTTTTCCTGGCCCAGATTGTTCATGAAGTTCAGGTCATCGGCCGGTGCCAGCAACACCATTAGGCAAAAGTGGCCGAGCTGGGAAGGAGTTTTCCACTTCATCAGCGCGAAAGCGGGATGCCCTGGGCCACCCTTGACGCCAAGGTTCACCGCAGTGGCGCCGATGGGATGGCCCTTCACACCATTACCAAACGACAGAAAGAAGAACAGCACAGGCAGGCCAATGATTGGAGCATCCGGAGCCTTGTTCCAAATCCGGGCGACGATCTCGTATTCAGTGTCCGGGTCAAGGTTGGAAGAAGATACGGCAACTCCGCCCTTGCGGAGGATTATATCGGGGTTGTCCCACACCACCGCGAGGCCCTGCGCCATCATGTCGTACTGGGAGTAGATCATGGGATCGGGTCGGTGATAGGCAGGCTCATCGATTTGATTGCAAGGGGACTCCGATGCCTTGCCTGCTCTACCGTCTTTGCGCCGGCTCCACAGGGCTCGGAAAATCTCGCGGAGTCGCCGTATCAGCGACACCAGGGCAAGCACCCATTCATACGCCAGCGCCCTGAAGATGGCGAGCAGAAGGGTCCACACGTAAAAAACGAATCTCATTGAAGGCTCCAACCCAATTGAGCGAGGTCACGCAGCGAACTTGCCGTTGTCGTTATCGTGGCATAGGTCTCAACGCGAGGTGGTCGCGGGTGGTGAATATTAGGTGACGAATCTTAGATGACAACGAAATATAGTTTTATCTGCTCTCGCGCAACATCCTGGCCCATTGCCCCATGAGGGTATCGGTCGGTTGGAAGTCGTGCGTGTCAGCGAGTATCGTCGGCTCTTCTCTATAAGCGTCGTTCAATCTGTCTTAAAACCTCTGCGCCGGCGGATCCCACGAATCGACCTGAAGACCATCACCAGCATGATCGTAAGCAACGCTAAGACGTACATGGCTTCCGTACTGCCGGAGCCACCATCCGGACTGATATGAAACAAGCGTTCGATGAGATCCATAGGTTGTCTCTCCTTATGCTTTACCTGATGCCCGCAAAAATTAGTGCGTGTCGTGCTAACGATTAAGTCATCCGGTCTTGCGCTCCGTCTGTGCGCTAACACACATATAGATGACTGGTATTCTCGGCGTTCTAAGAAGTGAGACGAACTTACAACTATGCAAACATGTGGGATTGAGATGCTCGGCGAGAACCCGAGTCAAACAAGAGGCGCAACAAAAACTGGTTGAGATGGTCCTGCCAGAGGAGCGACCGCCCTTTGATATAAGGCTAGAGCGTAAACATCAGGATTGGCGTAAGGTAAAAGCGAGCGGATTACGGAGTCTGTGCTAAATGAGATTGGTAGGCGCGTGCGGATTTGAACCGCAGACCCCTACCGTGTCAAGGCGACGCTTTACCCCAACGAACCTCACTAATTATTGGGCATTTTCTGAATAAAAAGGCTTCACCCGACCAATTACCCGACCAATGTAAGAAGCGTCTTATTAATCTTCAACTTGACCTCTGGATCCTGCTCTATTAATGTAAATCTGGTCAGACTAGTCAGCGAGGTGAGACATTATGGCGCGAACAAAAAAGAACACTAAGCCGAGCACCAAACATCCAAGTCAACCGTGGCAACTGCAAACTGCCAAAGCTAAATTTAGCGAACTGTTTCGTCGCGCTCGCACTGAAGGCCCACAGGTGGTAACGCGTCAAGGCAAAGAGCAGGTTGTAGTTTTACGGGCGGAGCAGTTTGCTCAATTAACCAAACGGGTTCGCCAGCCGAAGAGCTTAGTAAGATTCTTTGCCGAATCGCCCCTTGCGGGCGTCGCACTCGATCTTAGCCGCGACCTTGATTCAGGTCGGGAGATCAAATTGTGAGCGGGTTTCTCCTTGATACGAATGTAATCTCCGAACTTGTCAAACCTCGGCCGGAGGCAAGTGTGACAGCTTGGATTGAAGGCACTGACGAGTCGCTGCTATACCTGAGTGTTTTGACGTTGGGTGAGATTCGCCGCGGAATCGCAACTCTTCCTCAGTCTCGGCGTCGAGCAACCTTGGGGGCTTGGCTTGAAAAAGATCTTCGCGCGCGATTCGAGGATCGGATCTTGGTCATTGACCACGAAGTGGCCGATCGCTGGGGTTTGTTAACCGCCGCCGCGCGCAACGGTGGAATAGTATTGCCAGTCATTGATGGTCTCTTGGCGGCTACTGCGCTGGAGCACAATCTTACCTTGGTTACGAGAGATACCGGCCAGATTCCATCGATGGGCGTAGCAGTTTTCAATCCGTGGGAAAAGAATTGAATCTCACACGGGTTTGGGACAAATCTGAGCTGACTAAAACGCTCCTTCAGCCTGAGTATCATGATCTCCTACAACAGTTTTTTCCCGAAAGCTATAAGCGTGTGAAAGGACTGACGTCACTGGAGGGAGCATTGCTGAACTTTCGTGAGGAACTTCCAGATGGGATTTTGGATGAAGTAATGCGTCTAGTGCGACCATACTCAGGATTTCAGTTAAAAGGATCTCGAATTTGGTCGCATGACGCTCCTTCAGCACGAGCTATCGATGAAGTGATCCGAAATCTGATAATCGAAGGTGATCCCGTCAAGGCCGTGGCATCAACAGTGGATATTGAATTTGATGCTTTCATGTCAATGCTGGCACGTCTCTACGCGACTCACCGACATGAATGCTACCGATTTATATTAACGCTAGCAGAGCATCATCCCGATCCGGATCTGCGCTACAACGCAATCCAATTTGCGATTGATACTTATCGAGGCTCAATACCAAGAGAGGACTTTTTCAAACTCGCATCCGGTTTGGAAGATGATGGCTCGATTGAGGACCTGTTTGGCTCTATCATTTCAGATCTTATCGAACGGAGCCTCGACGACAATCCTCATGCTTATGACGTCGGACACGATCTTGATTCGATCTCCAGCTCGACTTTTATCGACGAACTCATAGTCACATCACTGACTGTGGTCAAGGCAATTAACCGAATCAACTTTTATGGAACACTCGATCTACACGTAACGTTACAGGCCCACGAGGAAGAGGGAATCAAAGATCGATATCCGGCCGAGTTTGACGGATATATCGATACTAGTGGCATACATTTGGAATCAGCGAGCGCAGATATTTCGAGCTTCTACAAATAAGCACTCACGCCTTCAAATACGACGTTCGATTAGGCGAAAACGACCAGCAATTAAGTGGAGCGTTTGGAGCAACGGAAAACTTGGTTGTATGGCGTAATTTATTGGAGAGGATTGGTAGGCGCGTGCGGATTTGAACCGCAGACCCCTACCGTGTCAACGCCGTCCCGATTCACCTCGGATAGCGCCTAATCGTTCTTAGGCCGATAAGCACTACATGAGCGCTAGAGAAGTCAGGCTCACGCTGTATAAATTGATTAAGTTTGAGGCGTAGCCTGCCAAAAGTCTGCCAAAAAATGTCCACAAAGTAGCTACCCGTCGCACGCCGGTAACGCTCCGGCAACCAGCCTCAGCCTCATAGATTTGCCGGCAAACGTCATCACGGGTATTTAACGAGAGGAGAAATCTTGCTATTGACAGAAGTGGTAACGAGGACTAGAGTGCCATCCATAGGTTACATTAGGAGTTCCTACTTCCTTCGGCAAGTCGTAAGCTTGGGTGTAATCGCGTGGCCTCCTCTTGAAGCGCCACACTCACGTCTCCAACACGAAAGGACTTACTTCATGGCCACCAAAAAAGCCTCTAAAGGAAAGTCTCGCAGCAGTTCAGTATCCTACAGCGACCTCGCAAAAGCCGGCAACACCTTGATAAAGACGATGAACGTGCCAGATGACCCAAAGACGAAAAAGGTCGTGAGCCGTATCCTCAAGGATGCACACGACGGTGGGTACATCGTCAATTTTCAACTCCAAGAGCTGCCAGCGAAATCTGGAGTTTCGTCGTTACGCCCAAGTTGCGCGTGTGTCTGCGTTTGTGCGTGCATCATCTCAGCTGCTTAGCTGAAATCCTTTGAGCCACAATTTGGTTGACTCTCCCCAAGGCGCCCGTCTAATCAGACGGGCGCTCGGATACCATACCGATGTCTTCGGTGTTAAATTGGGCCTTTAAAAAAGAGGATCGTTTCGCTCACTTGCCGGTCTTGGGGGCGGGATTAGGATATCGTCCCTCAATTGCCCGCGAGTTACTATCTCACCGCCACAAAGTCGATTTTCTGGAACTTATTGCCGATCACTATTTTGATTCTTCCTCGCTTCGGGACGATGAACTCGCCGAAGTATCTCGCGAGTTTCCCGTTGTTCTTCATGCGATAGCAATGTCTATAGGGACTGCCCTTCCCGTCGATGAACAATACCTGACGGAGCTTGCTCGAGTTGTTTGCGACTCCAAGGCGCTCTGGGTGAGTGATCACCTGTGCTTCACAAAGGCCGGCGGCGTCGACATGGGCCAGCTGACCCCTTTACCTTTTACGGAGGAAAGCGTCGCGGTAGTTTGCGAGAACGTCTCCCGCGTAAAGCAGCACCTCAATGTGCCATTCCTACTGGAAAACATAACCTACTACTTTGCCATCCCAGGTGCGGAAATGTCGGAAGCAGAGTTTATTACGAGCGTAGTAGAGGGGGCCGACTGCGGTCTGCTACTGGACTTAACCAACCTTCATACTAATGCGACGAACCACGGCTACGATGCCCACAAGTTTTTGGAGAGCATTCCCCTCGAGCGCGTGATGCAGATACACCTGGCTGGAGGGACGTGGATGCGGAGCGTTCTTATCGATAGCCATAGCTCCGCAGTACCCAGCGAGGTTTGGGGGTTGCTGGAATTCGTAAGGGATCGCGCGCCAATTAAGGGAATCTTGATTGAGCGCGATGAGAACTTTCCTCCGTTCTCTGAATTAATTGAAGAATTAGATATTGCGCGCAGCATCATGAAAAAGGAGGTGTGAAGAATAACCAGAATGTCCTTACTGGAACTACAAGAATCTCTCGCCAAGCTCTTAACCAACAGGCCGCTCAGGGACAAATTCCTCAAGCTCGAGCAGACCGGTTACGATTTTGAAAAAATCGGCACTGTCGGTACCCGGACGTGCAACTGGGAACAGTTGAGACTTATCCAAAGCGACCGACTGGAGCTGTATGCTGA
>Ga0134127_10002001_pt1 | contig 14874 bp, 15 predicted proteins | sample KB31753_FD_96459 | JGI IMG/M metagenome (GOLD analysis project Ga0134127, IMG submission 96459) | Terrestrial soil microbial communities with excess Nitrogen fertilizer from Kellogg Biological Station, Michigan, USA - KB3-175-3 | ecosystem: Environmental > Terrestrial > Soil > Unclassified ...
GGTCGTGCCGCGGCACCAGCAGCACCCGCTCGTCGCTGCCCACATCAACCGTCAGCGTGACGGGCATGCCGGGAAACACAACAGCATCATCCAGGGGAACGATTCGCAGCCTGTTCATAGTTACGGATAGGACGCGCGAGCGCCCGGAGGCGTTTCAGGGTGCCGGCGAAGTTCGACGTCCTTGAGGTATCTTGAAACGCCTCGAACCGCATGAACCTGCTGACTATTCCGACGTTCAGCGCCGCGGGCGTCTTCCACGTCGTCGTGGAGTCACCGCGCGGCACCGCGCTCAAGCTCAAGTACGACGCGCGCTGGAAGGCGATGACGGTCTCACGGCCGCTCCCCCTCGGCACCACATTCCCGTTCGATTGGGGATTCATTCCCTCAACGACCGGCCCGGACGACGATCCGCTCGATGCACTGGTCCTGTGGGACGTCAGCTCTCATCCGGGCGTTGTGCTTCCCTGTCGGGCGATCGGCGTCATGCAGGTCGAGCAGAATCGCGCGAACAACGATCCGTCGATGCGTCTCCGGAACGATCGCATCCTCGCTGTTCCGGAGGCGGCCCGTCGCGAGCGCGATTTCAAGGGAGTCGATGCGCTGCCGTTGCGCCTGAGGGAGGAGCTCGAACAGTTCACGCTCGCCGCGACAGCCCTCGAGGGGAAGGACGTTCGGGTTATCGGCTGGGGAAGTGAGAGCGTGGCGCTGAAGTTAATCGAGGACCTGGCATCCGTCCGTCAGTAAGCGCACCCACTCCTCTATTGGACGAGTGTCTCGAACGACACCTTAGGTGTTCCGCGGGCTGCCTTAATCTTCGCCCTTGGCGTAAATCATTCGATCATCGTCTTTTTAGCCACTGGCGCATTCTGCCACGTTCGGGAGGATGGCGCCATGGAGGAAGACTCATGCATCCTGTACCACTCGATGTGATGGACGCTGTCGGACCGGCTCTCGGCGCCGTGGTGTTCGTGGCCGCGATGTCGCTCGTCGCCGAACCGACGCGCCGCACCCTCAATGCCATCATCCTGGCGGGCGCGAGCGGCGTGTACCTGAGCGGCGGCTTCGGCCTGTGGGAACTGGTCTACCCTGTCATCGGCACAGCGATTGGGTTTCGCGCGCTGCGGTCATACCGGTGGACCGCGATCGGCTGGGTCATTCATGCGTGCTGGGATCTCGCGCATCACCTCTGGGGCAATCCCATTTGGCCGTTCATGCCGAGCTCCGCGTTCGGCTGCATGATCTTCGACACCGTGATCGCGCTGTGGTTCCTGGCCGGTGCGCCGTCGTCCGTCAGGCAGCCGCACGCCGCTGCGGGCGCCGCGAGTGCGTGAACGCGTGCTAACGTCCGCTCATGCACGTCGAATCGGCGCCGCCGGCCAAGGTCGAGTACACCGCGATGTTGCTCGGCGCCACTGGCAACGTTGGCGGACAAATTCTCCATTTGCTGGTGCAGAGCCCGCTGTGCAAGAAAGTCGTCGTCGTGACCAGGCGCAACGTCGAGCAGCTCGCGAGCCCCAAGGTGCACCAGGTGGTCGTCCACATGGACACGCTGAAGGAGGAGCTTGCGCCATACGCCAAGGGCGTCGGCATCGCGCTCGCGGCGTTCGGTGTCGGCAAGGGCAGCGCGAAGATGACGGACGAAGAGGTGCGGACGATCGAGATCACCTACCCCATGGCCTTCGCATCGGCAGCCAAGGCGGGCGGCGCTCGAGTCCTGGCGATGATGACAGCGGCGGGCGCCGACCCGCGGTCGTCGACCAGGTACCTCCGCAACATCGGCGACAAGGAGAAGGAGGCGGAGGAGCTCGGGTTCGACTTTCTCGGGCTCTACCGCCCGTCCGTGATCCTCGGAAACTCCAACACGCCTTCCGCACTAGGTGTCGTCATGCCGCTGGTCCAGTGGGCGATGCCGTCTCGCTACCACTCGATTCATAAGAACGACCTGGCGCGCGCCATGGTCGCGCAGTCGGAGCAGGCGTTCCTCGCGCTCGCGAGGGGTACGGGTCCCGCGAGTCCGATAGTGAAGATTCTCGAGTACGCCGAGATGAAGCCGTTTCTCGTCGCGGCCGACAGCGCCGGCGCCTGAACTACTTTTGCGGAGGAGGGTCGACGAAGACGTAGAGCGCCGCGCGCCCGCACCTTCGACCTGATTGCCGTCGAATGTGTTCGTCGGATGATGCTCGACATCCAGAAAATCAGCGCTCCGGGGGTGCGCGTCACCCTGAGCCTTTCCCGTCCGGATCTTCGGCAGGATGGATGAGTTCTAGGCGGCTGGAGTGCAGCGCATGGACCGGCGCATGCTGGCAGACGATCCGTTCGATATGAACAACTACGATGGGATGGCGGAACGCCATTGGGGACTCCTGCATGCCGAGGGCTGCCACAAGCCTGCGTTCCTGCCCTTCCTGCATGGCGTGCTGCAGGAAGCGGACGCCGTAGTGCAGCCGACCCCGTAGCCCGGCCGACGCGTTCGCACTGCCCTCCACCGCCGTCTCTGTTCCCGGACCTTCGCCGCCGGCGCCGACCTGTTCACAATGGAACAGACGGCCGGCGTGCCGCTCCGACATGCTGATTCGATGGAGATTCTCTCTGCGGTGTGGTCGCCCCCGTGGAGCGTCCGGTGACGCCATCCGCCGCCGCGGGTCGGCCGACTTCTACTCGCGGCCCCGGGGTGTCGCCCGTCCCGCTGGCCGGGCGGACCATCAGCAAGGTAATGATCGTCGACGACAATCCCGAGATCCATGGCTTGCTGACGGCACGTCTCGAATCTCGAGGGTTCGTCGTGCGAAGCGCCGACGATGGCGTGAATACGCTCGGGCAGTTCGAGGAGTTCGGACCCGACATCGCCTTTCTCGATGTCAAGATGGGTCGCCTCGGCGGACTGGATGTCCTCCAGACCATTCGCGCGCAGAATCTCGATATGGCCGTGGTCCTGACCGCAGCGATGGGTCTGGAGCAGATTGCCATCAATGCCTTGCGCAACGGCGCGGACGATTACCTGCGCAAACCGTTCGATGGAGCCGAATTCCAGGCGGCCCTCGATCGCACGATGACTCGCCTGACGCTTGCCCGGCAGAACGCGGCGCTGCGACGCCACCTCGGGATAGAACTCACCCGCGCCAGCGACCCGCACGCCGAGCGGGCGCCCGCCGCCGATCCCCAGGTCCCCGGCTTCGAGCTCGCCGCGCGCTGCGTGCCGGCCGCGGAAGGCGAGGTGGGGGGCGACTTCTACGACTGGCAGACGATCGGCCCGTCGACGTTGAGCCTGGTCGTGGGCGACGTGATGGGCAAGGGAATGCCGGCAGCACTCATGAGGGCCACCGTGCGCGCGGTGCTGCGCGCGGTGGTTCCGCAGAACACCCCGGCCGAGGCGCTGCAGCGGGTGGCACGCGCGCTCGACCCCGATCTGGCGACGTCGGGATCGTTCGTCACCGTGTTTCACGCCCAGCTCGATTTCGCCACCGCCCAGCTGTCGTACTGCGACGCGGGACATGGCTTCGTCCTGTTCAGACGCGCCGGTGGCGCCATCGAAGAGCTGCGCCATGTGGGCCTGCCGCTGGGGGTCCAGGCGGAGGAAGTCTATGGGGAGGACTGCATCCCGTTCGCCCCTGGCGACGTGCTCGTCGTGTACAGCGACGGCCTGACGCAGGCGCTCCCGGATCTGCTGACGGACCGGTCTCGGCTCGCCACGTCGATCGATCACACCACCGGTGCAGCGGGTATCGCGGATCGCCTGATCGACCTGGGCCGCGCCGCCGGACCACTCATCGACGATTTGACGGTTGCCGTGCTCCTCCGGAGCGGCGATCCGTCCCCATCACACGGAAGGTAGCCAGACATGGCCGCGAGCCGCACGACTTCCGGGCATCCCGACGACAACACGGCCGAGACGCCGGATGCGGGCGGCGCCGAGTCCCGCCGCCACGCGACCGCGACCGAGGTCCTGACGCTGAAGGGGGCGCTCGAGTCGCTGCAGGACGAGCGGGATCGGGCGCAGCGATACCTGGACACGGCCGAAGTGATTCTGCTCGCGCTGGACCTGGACGGGCGGATTACGCTGGCGAATCGCTATGTGTGCGGCCTCCTCGGGTGGGCGCCCGCCGAGCTCGTCGGGCGCGACTGGATCGAGAGCTGTGTTCCCGCCCGAAGCCGTGACGCGATGCGAGGAAAGCTCCAGAAGCTCCTCGCTGGCGATCTGGGCGTCGTCGAGAGCCCCGTTCTTCAACGTTCGGGCGAGGAACGGATCATCGAATGGCACAACACCCTGCTGCGCGACGACGCGGGGCACGTCGTTGGTACCTTCAGTTCCGGCATCGACATCACCGAGCAGCATCACGCGATTCAGGCCCTGCGCATCGCGGAGGAGCGCATGCGGTTCGCGCTGGAAACGGCGGGCGTCGGGATCTGGGACATGGACTACAAGACCGGGACGAACCGGTGGTCAACAGTCATTGAAGCGCAGTACGGCTTTCAACCCGGCACCTTCGGCGGGACGTTCGAGTCGTTCGTCGGACGCATTCATCCCGCCGATCGGGAGGCCGCGCTCGAAGTGATAGGAACGGCTACGAAGTCAGGCAGCCATTTCTCGCTGTTGAACCGATCGCAGTGGCCTGACGGCACGGTCCGGTGGCTGCGCAGCGCAGGCCATGTCTACCTCGACGAGCGGGGCGAGCCGCTGCGTGCCATCGGGATCTCCCAGGATGTCACCGACCACCACGCGGTGGAGGAGCAGTACCTGCAGGCCCAGCAGATGGAGAAGCTGATGCTGCAGGAGAGGAACGAGGCGCTGGAGAGGGCCACCCAGGCCAAGTCGGATTTCCTTTCCAGCATGAGTCACGAGCTCCGGTCACCGCTCAATGCCATCCTCGGCTTCGCCCAGCTGATGGCGATGGATCCCGCCACGATCGCCCCCGCGCACAAGGCGAGCGTCGATCAGATTCTCGAGGCCGGCTGGTATCTCCTGAAGCTGATCAACGACATCCTCGACACCGCGCAGATCGAGTCGGGCAAGCTCTCCGTGTCGCCGGAGCACGTGTCGCTGTCAGAGGTCCTGGTCGAATGCCAGACTCTGATCGAGCCGTTGCGCCACCAGCACGGCATCGGCCTGAGCTTTCCCACGTTCGACCGTCCGTGCTTCGTGGGTGCCGATCGGACCCGGTTGAAGCAGGTCATCGTCAACCTGTTGTCCAACGCGATCAAGTACAACCGGCAGCGTGGCACCGTGGCCGTGGAGTACGCCACCACCGCGTCGGGCCGGGTTCGCATCAGCGTCAGGGACACGGGCAACGGCCTGACTGGGGAACAGCAGGCGCAGCTGTTCCAGCCGTTCAATCGTCTCGGGCGGGAGGCCGGGACCGAGCAGGGCACGGGCCTCGGACTCGTTGTGAGCAAGGGATTGATCGAGCTCATGCAGGGTGCCATCGGCGTCGACAGCACCGTGGGCGTCGGCAGCGTCTTCTGGATCGAGCTACCCGCGACGGCCGCGCCATTGCTCGATCTCGACAGCTCGCCATCCGCAGCGGGCGCTCACCCGCAGGCACCCACGGACGCGCCTGTGCGAACCGTGCTCTACGTCGAGGACAACCCGGCCAATCTGGCGCTGGTCGAACAGCTCGTCGCGCGCTCCCCAGACCTCATCTTGCTGAGCGCGCGGGACGGACGTCTCGGCCTCAAGGTCGCACGCGAGGCCCGTCCGGACGTGATCCTGATGGACATCAACCTGCCCGAGCTCAACGGCCTTGAAGCCATGAAGATTCTGCGCCAAGATCCGACCACTGCGCACATCCCCGTCGTGGCCCTCAGCGCGAATGCCATGCCGCGCGACGTCCGGAAGGGCCTGGACGCGGGATTCTTTCAGTACCTCACCAAGCCCATTAAGGTCGATGAGCTCATGGGCACGCTGCGCGGCGCGCTGGAATGGGCCAACCAGCGGCTCGAGCCTCGTCAATGAAGCGGGACCCGATCCCATGGTCACCGCATCCGACATCCTCGACGCCAGCATCCTGATCGCAGACGACAAGCCGGCGAATGTGTCGTTGCTGGAGCAGTTGCTCCGGGGCGCCGGCTACACATCCATCGCATCGACGATGGATTCGCACAAGGTCCACGAGCTTCAGCGCAGGCATGGTTATTCCCTGATCGTTCTCGATCTGCAGATGCCGGGCATGGACGGTTTCCAGGTGATGGACGCGCTGAAGGAGGACCTCCAGGAGGACGACTACCTGCCGGTTCTCGTGATTACCGCCCAGCCGCGCCACAAGCTGCGCGCGCTGCAGGCCGGCGCGAAGGATTTCATCGGCAAGCCGTTCGAACTGGCCGAGGTCCTGGTACGCGTGCGGAACATGCTGGAGGTGCGTCTGCTGCACGTGGAGTCGAGGAACCACACCGCAGTCCTGGAGCAGACGCTGCGGGAGGTCGAGGCAAGTCGCGAGGTGATCCGCCGCCAGGGCGCGGAGGTCAGGAGCCTCTACGATCAGGTCGTGATCGAACAGAAGCTGGCCGATCGGCTGCTTCTCAACGTGCTGCCCGATGCCATTACCGTGCGGCCCGATGAGGACATCCGGCATCTCGTGCCGGCGTTCCTGGCGCAGCGGCGTCGTGATGTCGAGGCACTCCGGACGGCGCTGACTGGTTTAGAGTTCACTACGATCCGGGAGCTCGGCCACGCAATCAAGGAGACCGGGCGCGGATATGGCTTCGATGGTCTGACCGAGATCGGGAGCGCTCTCGAACGGGCGGCTCACCACGAGGACGCCGCGGCTATATACACGCGCATCGACCACCTTTCAGGTTATCTGGGACGCGTCCACGTCGTGGACTAGCTGCATTCACGCGCTCGATGATCGCCGGTCTCACGCGAATGGTGACGGGACGGTTGAAGTAGACGAGGAGTGTTCCGAGCAGCGCCGCGTGGTACATCGCCCAGCCGGTCGTGACGAAATGCGCCATGCCGGCTCGCCCGGTGACGATCTGCGCGAGGCCGACCGCGGCTGCTGCGGAGCAGAGCACGAACATGACGACCTGCGGCGCCAGGCTGCGGAGCGGCAGGCTGCCGCCGACCGCCTTCGGCGTAACGCCGAAGGCGCGCTTCAGGCCCAGGAGCGCCACGCCGGTGGCCTTGATGAAGACCCAGAAGCTTCCAAAGGTCAGGACCGTCCCGAGCCAGAGCCCGCCCAGGGGGTAGCCCCGCCGCTTCATCGGGCCGAAGAAGAGTCCCATCGAGATGACGAAGTAGGGGACGAAGAGCGCCACATACAGGTGAGGATCCATGCGAACGGGCATCAGGTCGAACAACAGGAAACCGATCGCCGTGCTCATGAAGATCAGATTGACTCCGCCCACGAGGTAGTGCATCCCTGACAGCAGATACTCGGACCACTGCCCCGGCCGGAGCGCGCGCGGGTTGTGAGCCAGCTGGCGCAGCATCACGAGCAGCATACCGAGCGTACCCATCGCCCAGCGCGCTTGCTGCGTGAAGTACGCGGCAAGCGTCTCCGGCGCCATGCCCACCACATAGGTCCGGTTGACGTACGACGAGCGCCAGCCGTGCGCGTGCAGGCGGAACGAGGTGGCGAAATCCTCCGTGACCGATGTTTCATCCATGAAATGCCGCCGCCCGTCGACGCACACCTCGATCGACAGCAGCGCCTCGCGACGCAGGACGACGTTCGAGCCGCAGCAGAACATCGCGTTCGAGGCATCCTTGCCCTCGCAGATGTATTCGTAGAAGACGGCCTGCTGGTGCGCCGCCGCGCGCGCGACGGGCAGCCCGGCGGTGTTCACGGAGACCTGCGGCGCCTGCACGAACGCCAGCCGCGGGTCGGCCTCGAGCATGGGGACGACCTCGCGCAGCCATGAATGTGCGGGACGTTGATCCGCGTCGAGGACGGCGATGTACGGCTCGGTCAGGGCGGGAATCAGATCGTTGATGGCCCCCGCCTTGTAGCCTGGCCGGTTCGTCCGGTGCACGAGGCGGGCGCCATACCGCTCGGCCAGGCGCGCGGCCGCCTGGGTCGCGTCACGTGTCGAATCGTCGACCAGGTAGAGGCTGACGGCGGCGTAGTCCATCGCACGGACCGAGGCTAGCGTCTCGTCCAGCACCTCCTCGGACTCGTTGAAGGAGGTGACCAGGACGGCGACGGGCGCCGCAGGAAACGTGCACCGGGAGAACATCGTCGTCGCGGCCGGGTCCCGATGGCGCGTGGCCTTGACGAGGCTCGCGAAGTAGCCGAGCGTCTGCACCGCCACGAACGCCTCCGCCGCCAGCAAGAGCGCAGCGACGATCGCCGCAGGAATCACGTATACGGATGTCAGCGTCGTGGCCAGCCGTACGGCGAGGTACGCGCTCAGCAACAGCACGCCCACGGCGACGCCACACATCAGCGCCTGGCGGGACCTGGGGCTCATCGCACTCAGCCTGCTGCGACGGTGTGGAGGACCGCCTGGCCGCGATCGACGGTGTTCCCCTGCAGCGACAACCCGACGCCGGGCTCGATGCCGAGCGGATGGTCGGCGAGGTCGCATGGCGTCCCCCGCATCTTGCGGATGCGCAGTTGGCGCACGAGCCCGTCGCTCCGGCACGCCAAGCGGAGTTCCACGACGCCCGACGTCAGGTAGCGTGCCGCCTGACAGCCGCGCTGCGGGTCTCCCCGCGACCCGCGGCAGGTCAGGATGAGCGTGCAGTCCATGCTGTCTTCGAGCGACTGCACCAGCGACCGCAGGTAGTCGTGCGCCTCCCCCGGTGTCATGTCCGGCGGGACGAGTGACGTGAGGGTATCGATGACGAGCCGCCTGGCGCCGGCCTTCCGGACGGCGCGCATCAGGTCGCTCGCCACCTGCTGCGCATCGACACTGGAACCGTTCCGGCGCCTGTCGCGCGTCGCCGTGAAGAACGGCGACGCGTCCAGCAATGCCAGCCGGCCGTTCGCCATCATGGGTTCAAGATCCCAGCCGAGCCGGTGCGCGTCCTCGACTATGTGCCGCGGTTTTTCGTCGACGGTGACGAACGCGCCCGTGTCGCCGGCCTCGATCCCGGCCAGCAGAAACTGCAGTCCCATTGTGGTCTTGCCGCTTCCGGCCGGCCCGCACACCAGTACGGCCCGCCCTGTGGGGTACCCGCCCTCCAGCAGCCGGTCCAGAGTGCGAAGGCCGGTGCTCGTGCGATCAGCCTCGAGCCGCACCTCATCGAGGCGTGACATGGACCTACTTGAAGGCCTTGTAGAGGGACACGGCATACCAGGGTCCGGTCTTGGCGGGCCCCAGCTCGAAGGACGAGCGCTTGTAGCCGCCCCGCAGCATCAGGGAGAGGGAGCTGGGCACGTGGAGGAGTTCGACAAACGCGCCGAACTGGTTCGACCGGATGTCGTGATTGCCCTGCCCGATGTACTCCGTCCCGAGGTAATGGGTAAAGCGGCTGCGCCAATTGAGGTTGGTGATTTGCTGCTTGAACCCAATCCGGCCCCACGTATAGCGGTCTTCCCCACCGTATTGGAGCATGCCTTGGATGTTTCTAGTTGGCGAGGGATTCATCCAGACGTCGGCGCCCAGGTTCAGTCCGACTTCGACGTTGTTCTGCGAGCTGATGATGCGGTCCGTCTCGTCGCGGACGACCTCGTGCCGCCGTTTGACGCCCGGACCTGCCTGCAACTGCACCCAGTTCCGATCGCCGAGGCGAACACCCGCCGTCGCACTGCCGCCGGGTGACGTGACGCTGGTCCGGCCGCGGGCGCCTGAGTCGAACCCGTAGTACAGGTAGTTCACACCCGCGCCCGCGACGAACATCACGTTCCGGCTGACCGGCCTGTGGAACGTCGGTCCGGTGAAGCCGTACCCCGTGCCGTGCGTGTCACCTTCGAAGCCGCTCGACATGGCCCAGTGCGGCGCGGCGACCTGCGCCGGCAGCTGGCCGACCGGCCCCGTGGGAAGCTGTGTGACATCAGGCGTTGCAGCGAGTGCGCTCGGTGCCTGCTGCGCGCTCGCCGACGCGGCGGCAAGTACGAGCACCACCAGACCGATCCCCACCCGCGCGACGCGACCGATGGATATGAGCAATGTCATTTTCCCCTGTTCCGTCATCACCGTGTACCGATCGTCGCGCCCTGCGCATCGACGGCACGATTGCGGCGTGCACACCTCCGTGGCGTGACACACCACCCTTCTGTCCCGTCCCGAGCATGCCGGAGTCCGGTGGGCACGTCTGTTCATTTCGAAACAGCGACATTCCCGGAATGGCCCTTACTGTAGGGTGAGGCGTACGTGTCTCGCGGAAGAACGGAGACGAAGTATTGATGCGGCAGCGCTGGCGACGCCCCCTTCCCGCCCTGGCCATGCCGGTTCTGGTTGCGCTGACCGCCTGTGTCGGCGCCGCCGCCTCCGATCCCCGACGGGAGCTCGGCGAGCTTCAGGTCGACTACAGTGCAGGGGCCTTTGCCGGCCAGGCCGGTGAAGGCGACACGGCCGCTGTCCAGCTGTTTCTCGCCGCAGGAATGCCGCCCGACAGTCGAGGCGAGGGCGGCTCGACCGCCTTGATGAACGCGTCGGCCGGGGGCCACGTCGAGGTCGTCGAGTCGCTGCTGGCCGGAGGCGCCAATCCGAATCTCACGAGCGAGAGCGGTCTGACGGCGCTGAGCGCTGCAGCCGGGAACGGGCATGCCGCGGTCGTGCGAACTCTGCTCTCCCACGGTGCCGACGTGCGCGCAGGCGGCCCCGTCGACCAGTCGCCCCTCATGCGCGCGGTTCGGGGCGGCCGCGCGGCTGTCGTCACCCTTCTGCTCGAGAGCGGCGCTCCGGTCACCGCTCGGAACGACCAGTGGTCGGTGCTGATGCTGGCGGCGTTTCTCGGCGACCAGGCGATCGTGAGCGCTCTCCTGGCGCACGGTGCCGACGTCAATGCTGTCAACGCCCGCGGGATGACGAGCCTGATGCACGCCGCGAGCCGGGGTCACGCCGCGGTCGTGCGCGGTCTGCTCGCCAAGGGCGCAGCGGTCGATGTCCTCGACGCCGGCGGCCACACGGCCCTGATGTTCGCCGCCAACAACGGCCATTCCGACGTCGTCGCGATACTGCTCGGTGGGGGGGCCGACGCGTCGCGCCGCAACCGTGCGGGTTCGACGGCGGCGGCGCTCGCCGAAGGCAACGGCTACCGCGAGATCGTCGAGCTGCTGGAGGCGCCGGGCGTCAGGAGCGGGCCATGAGGGCGCATCCGCTCGGGGTCGCGATCGCATGCGCCGTCCTCACGACGACGCTGGTGATGACTGGAGAGCAGCCGGCCCACCGGCTGCGCGCGGCCAGTGCGGAGCCAACCGACGGCGGCGCCGCAGGCGAGCTGCGACGACTGGCGAACCAGTCGCTGACGTTTCCGGCCGAGCGCGCGATGTATGCGGATGCCGCGTCGACCGCATGGCAATACATCGCGCGGTACTCACAGGCGTCGACCGGCTTGATCGACGCGGTGCCCGGCTACGCCTACACCACGATGTGGGACGTCGGCAGCACCCTGAGCGCGCTGTACGCCGGGCATGAGCTGAGGCTCATCGACACGGCCGAGTACGATCGCCGGATTCGACGCGTGCTGCGGACGCTCGGAGAGCTCGAGTTGTTCGACGAAGGGGCGTTCAACAAGGTGTACGCGACGAGGACCGGCTCGATGATCGGCAGCGATGGCCGTCCCTCGGCGCGGGGCTACGGATGGTCTGCCACCGACATCGGCCGCCTGCTCGTGTGGCTGCGGATACTGGCGGTGAATCAGCCGCAGTACCGGGACGCCGCGGCGGCCATCGTCGGTCGCCTGGCCATGGACCGGCTCGTCGACGACGGGTACCTCCAGGGAGAGGCGCTCGACGCCTCGGGCGGGCTGCAGCGGTACCAGGAAGGGCAGATCGGCTACGAGCAGTACGCGGCGCGCGGGTTCGCCGCGTGGGGCTTTCCGCCGCGGCGGGCGCTCCCCTTCAGCGAGAACGGCCTGGTGGTCACCATCCTGGGTCAGAGCCTCCTGGCCGATTTCCGAGGCAGGGATCGCCTCACGAGCGATCCTCTCATCCTGATGGGCCTCGAGCTCGGTTGGGACCGCGAAACCGAACGGCTGGCCGAACAGTTCCTGGCCGCGCAGCAGGCGCGCTATCGACAGACGGGACGCGTCACCCTCGTCGGTGAGGATGCGATGAGCGACCCTCCGCACTTTTTCTACTATTACTCGACGCTGACCAACGGAAGAGAATTCGCGCTGGACGTGCAGGATCCTCGTGCCGCAGTCGACGAACCGACATGGGTCAGCGCGAAGGCGGCGTGGGCCTGGCACGCGCTGCTCCCCAGCGCGTACACCGAGCTCGTGCTGCGCCGCGTGGCGCCAGCCCGCACGCCACTCGGGTGGGCGTCCGGGGTCTACGAAGCGTCCGGGAAATCGACCGGCACCCTGAACCTCAACACCGCTGGTGTCATTCTCGCGGCGGCGCTGGTCCACGCCCGCGGCGAGCCGCTCCTGCAGTTGACCGAGCCGGTGGAGCAGAATCATGCGCATTGATGTCGACGAAAGAGAGGGTGTCGCGGTGGTCAGGCCCGCGAGCGAGCGTGTCGATCTCCAGGTGGCCGGCAGGTTTCGCGCGGCCTTGTTGCAGCTGATCGACGCCGGACAGCGTCGTGTCGTCGTCGACATGGGCGCGGTGCAGCTCGTGGACAGCTCCGGTCTCGGTGCGCTCGTGTCGGCGCTGAAAACCATCAAGCTGGTCAAGGGCGACGGCGACCTCCGGCTCGCCAATGTCCAGCCGCCTGTCGTGGCTCTGCTCGAGATCATCCGGCTCAATCGGGTGTTCGCCAGCTATCCATCGGTCGAGCAAGCCGTCCACAGCTTTCCATAGGGACATGCGATGAAGGCGACGATCCTCGCCGGGGGCAGGGGCACGCGGGCGAGGCCCCTCACCAATACGGTGCCGAAGGCGATGATCCCGATCATCAGCAAGCCGCTCATGGAATTCCTGATCGATCTGCTCAAACAGCACGGATTCGATCAAATCATCGTCTCCACGTCGTACCTGGCAGAATCGATCGAGGCGTACTTTCGCGACGGCGCCAGGTTCGGCGTGCAGATGGCGTACAGTTTCGAGGGCCATCTGACCGACAGGCACACCATCCCCGAGGGGCTCGGGTCAGCGGGTGGGCTGAAGAAGATTCAGGAGTTCTCCGGTTTCTTCGACGACACGTTCGTCGTACTGTGCGGCGACGCCATCATCGATCTGGATCTCACCGCCGCTCTCGCGTTTCACCGGGACCGCAAGGCCCTCGCGACGATCGTCCTGAAGGACGTGCCGCGTGCGCAGGTGGGCAGCTATGGGGTTGTCAGGACGACCCCGGACGGGCGCATCGTCCAGTTCCAGGAAAAGCCGTCGCCACAGGACGCCGTCAGCACGACCATCAACACGGGTATCTACTTCTTCGAGCCCGAGATCTTCGACCATATCCCGGCCGGCACGGCATTCGACATCGGCGGCCAGCTGTGTCCACAGCTGGCAGCTCGGGGACTGCCGTTCTACGGCGTCACCCTGCCCTTCGCCTGGATTGACATCGGCAGCACCGCAGACTACTGGCGGGCAACGCAGATGATTCTGCGCGGCGGGTTCAAGGTCGAGATGCCGGGGCGCGAGCTGGCGCCTGGGATCTGGGGCGGGATCAATCTCTCCGTGGACCTGGCGACGACCGACGTGCGTCCTCCGGTCCACATCGGCTCGAGCACCGCGATCGAACCGGGTGCCACGGTGGTCGGCCCTACCGTGATCGGCCGAAATTGTCTCATCCAGGCGGGGGCCCGCGTCGACGCCTGCATCGTGGACGACTACACGCGCGTGTCCGGATTCGCCGAGGTCCACGAAAAGATCGTCAGCGGCCGCTTCTGTGTGGATCGCGACGGTCGCAACGTGGAACTCGCCGCTACGGGGTACGGCTTCGTCGTGGACGACGCGCGGGAACGGCACCGATGGAGCGACGACGATCGGATCCTGATGGAGTTTCTGGCATCCCAGAATGCGCCGCACCCTGATGCGTCGGGGTCATCACACCCGGACGGCCCCTGCTACGCTACGCTGACGGTACCCAGCCGCGTGGAGTCGATCAGGCTCGCTGCGGAGTTCGTCGTCCGGTCCGCCCGCAACATGCACGTCCCACCCGCCGCCGACTCACTGTTCGAGGTCGCCATCGTCGAAGCGCTCAACAACGCGCTCAAGCATGGAAACGCAGCACAGCGCCCCGGGGCGCTGATTGTCTGCGAGGTCGAGCGCAGCGACCGGCGCCTGACCGTGCGCATCTTCGATCAGGGATCAGGCTTTGTGCTGCCGCTGGCGCCGCAACCGGAGTGGAGCGCGGGTGACACGTCGACCATCCCTGAGCGCGGCCTTGGCATCCCGATCATCGAGAGTGTCTTCCCGATTGTCCGCACCATCGGACACCGGGGTGACTTCGGAGTCGAAATGGCGCTGACGTTCTGACGAGGAGCGCTTCCTCGGCGAGGCGCCTGAACTGTGTGTAATGGTCGGCACGGTGGTCGCGCTCGTCGCCGCAGGACGCACCCGCGACGAGATTCTTCGCGAGTATCCCTACCTGGAAGCCGACGACGAACCCGACGGGGAGCGCGCCTGAAGATCACGCTGAAGGGCGACCTGGCGGGAATGCTGAGTGCGGCCAGACCGCAAGTGGTCGCCATATACCGGCGACCTCATGGTCCAAATAAAGGTGGTTGCGGGGGGGGGATTTGAACCCCCGACCTTTGGGTTATGAGCCCAACGAGCTACCGGACTGCTCCACCCCGCGACAGGAACACCCATCGTAGCACGCGGCGGACGGGACCCCAAATCCCGGCTACCACACCCACTTCAGGACGCCCTCGAGCAC
>Ga0134127_10002002_pt1 | contig 14873 bp, 13 predicted proteins | sample KB31753_FD_96459 | JGI IMG/M metagenome (GOLD analysis project Ga0134127, IMG submission 96459) | Terrestrial soil microbial communities with excess Nitrogen fertilizer from Kellogg Biological Station, Michigan, USA - KB3-175-3 | ecosystem: Environmental > Terrestrial > Soil > Unclassified ...
CTTCCGAACAGCAACAGGTTCGCAACCGTCCCGTTGGTCAGGCCGTGCGCGACGCTCCAGAGCATCGTGGCGACCAGCAGGGGATGCTTCGCGCGGGCGGAGACGCGCCCACGGAAAACGGACGCCAGTGCGAGCGTGAAAGCCGGCAGCATCAGGATGGCTGCAAGATAACGGAAAGCCGCTGGCGTCACGTACAGCACGCGGTCCTCGCCCCGCGCGGCGCCATAACCCGCGATGAGCAGGTAGAGCCCAACTGCCGCGGCGATTGAGTAGTAGCGTCTCCAGGCCCGGAGGCCGACGCGCTCGACCATGCGGTCACGCCAGCCGAGCGCCAGCAGTGAGATCGCATGGACGCCGAAGAAAACCACGAGACCGAGGATCAGTTTGTTCATGCTAGAACTTCAGGACGATCTTGCCCACGAAGCTGCCGGATTCCATGAGCTTCAGCGCCTCCTCGTACTGCTCGAACGGGAACACGCGCTCTATCGCGGGCTTCAGCTTATGCTCGGTGATGAAACGGCTCATTTCGAGGTAGTCGTTGCGCGAGCCAACATAGATGCCCTGGGCGCGGGCGCGCTTCATGATGAGGTCATCCGCCGGAATCTCGCCGTCGTAGCCCGAGAGTCCGCCGACCACGGACAGCGTCCCGTAGTAGGCGAGGCACTGCGCCGACATCTGGAGCGTGTTCTTGCCACCGACGTCGACGATGAGGTCGGCGCCATGGCCCCGCGTCAGCTCGAGGACGCGCTTCGACCAGGCGGGCGTCGTCTTGTAGTTGATTCCTTCCTTTGCGCCGAGCTCTTTCGCGCGCGCGAGCTTCTCGTCCGAACTGCTCGTGACGATGACCTTTGCGCCGGACGCGGCGGCGAACTGGAGGGCGAAGGTTGAGACGCCGCCCGTGCCCTGAACGACGACGAAATCGTCGGGCCGCAGGGGGCCGTCGGCGGTGACTGCGGTCCACGCGGTGAGGCCCGCCGTTGGGAGCGCCGAAACCTCTTCATCCGTGAGGCCTGCGGGTGCCGGCGCGATGCCGGTGTCGTCAATGACGAGGTATTCGGACAGCACGCCGTCCATCGATGCGCCATGCGCACCCTTCAGCGTCTCGCCGCTCATCGGCCCGTCGACCCAGTTGCGGAAGTAAAGCGTTGAGACGCGTTCACCGGTCTTGAAGCCGGTGACTTCGCTTCCGACGGCGATTATCTCGCCCGCGGCATCCGAGGCGGCGACGAGGCCGGAGAAGTCCGCGCCGGTCGAAGGCGCGAGCATCTCGATGTCGCCGCGGTTGAGCGACACCGCGCGCACCCGCATGAGAATCTGCCGCGGGCCCGGCGCGGGAATCGCCTTCTCCACAGTCTTCCAGCGGTAGCCGGTATCGGTCTTCTCGAGCACGACCGTTCGCGTCGTTTTCGGGACGGCAGGAGCGTCGGCGGCAAGGGCAGCGAAGCCCAGGCCCGCGAGCGCGACGGCTGCCAGGGATACGAGCGACCGGGTGTTCATGTCTTCGCTCCAAGGTCGTTGACCGCCCGCCACGCCTGGTCGATGGCCGCATGCGTGTAGGCGTCGGCGCCCGCGTCGGAGTTCGCGATCGCGATGTTGCCGAACCGTTGGCGCCCGACCACCTCGGGCGGCGGGTCCATGTTCCAGTCCGCATCCTCGAGGTCGAGGTGGTCGCGCGCATAGCCATGTGGCCAGCGGTTCACCGTGATCGCGAGGATGTCGCGCGCCGCATCGAAGCCGCCCGGGTCGAGGAGGCCGCTCAGGATCCGCCGGACCTCGCGCTCGAAATCCTCGAACGACATGGTGAGAAGCTTGCCGCGCGCCGCGCGCGCTTCCGCCGCGCGTCTCGCGCCTGCCGGCATAGGGTCGGAGAATCCGGAAAAACTCTGCAGTACGCAGGGATCCTCGGGCCTCCACGCCGGGTGGTAGCCCCCGACGTTGATGCCGGTGACGAGGAAAAGGTTTTGCAGGTAGCTGCCCGGAAGCTGCGCGCCCTTGATGCCGAGTTTGTCGAGCGCCCGGCCGTCCTTCAGGAGCGTGTTGACGACAAGCATCGGCCGCTTCACGCACTTCGCAAGCGCGGCTTTCTGTGCATCCGGCAGATCCGGCGTCAGATAGGGAATGATCGCGTTGTAGCAGGCGAGCACGCAGTGCTTTGCGGACACGCGCTGGAGGTCTCCGGCGGTCACGTAGTCGACGGCAACGCTGTCCGCCCGGTTTTCCGCATTCACGGCGGTTGAGCTGAGCCGAAGCCGCACCGGCGATCCGGCCCTGTCGAGCGCGCCATAGTCGGGGCGCGTCATCACGACGTCGAACGGATCCGCGTCGGGCCTCATCTCCGGCACGGCGCCCGGGATGAGTCGGTGCACAAGCAGGCGCGCGATCGAGCTGTTGCCGTCGGGGAACATCGCCTCCGGGCTGTCGCGCTCTTCCGTGTCCTCGTCGTGCGGGCCGCCCAGCACATGTACGCCGGGCGAGCCGGTCTGCAGGCACTCCGCCACCGAGAGGCTTTCGGCCGGAATGCCCCAGAAGCCCGCGGGCGAGTTGCTGAGGACCTGCAGGACCTCGTCCGGCATCGCGAAGTGCTCGCGCAGGAAGCTCGAGTAGCTCGTGCGGTGCAGATACGCATGCCTCGCGTCCGGCGGCATCTTTGCGAGGACGTCGCCGCTGGCGAGCAGGAAAGCTTTCAGCTTTGCGCGCGCGTCCTCGGGAATAGGGAAGGTGTCGACATGCGTGGCGAGCACCTTCGGTGCCATGCCGTCGAGCGTCACGCCGCGCAGCAGGACGTCGCGGCCATAGCGGCCCGCGTCGAAAAACGTGGAGGACTTGAGATGACCCCCTGAGCGGAGCCAGCTGAATTCGTAGCCCTTCAGCAGGCGCGGGATGTCGATGCCGAGCTCGGCGATCAGGCCCTTCGCGACACCGTCATAGAGTGTGTACTCCATGTTGACGGTGCCGCCCCAGGCGAGTCGCATCGGGCCACCCTGGTGGAACTCGTTCCGCTTCGCGTGGCCGCCGAAGTCGTCGTGATTGTCGAGGATCAGGATGCGCGCGTCGGCGCCGTGCAGCTTCCGGTAGTAGTACGCGGACGCGAGGCCGCTGATGCCGCCGCCGACCACGACGAGGTCGTAGGCCTCGTCGAGCACTCGCGGGTTATCGAAGAGCTTGTGCTCGCGCGCGAGTGCGTGCGCCACCTCGAAGGATCCGGGATGCGAGCCGCGCAGGCCGGTCAGAGTCGGAGGGTAGTACCCGGCGTCGGCTTGCGAGGTCGCGAGCGCGGGCCAAGGCAGTGCGAGGCCAATGGCGGCGAGGCCGACGTCATGCACGAAATCTCGACGCGTGATAGCGGCGTGCATGCCGAGGTCGCGGTCGCCGGTCTTCATGCGCGGAGGCTCCGGTACCGCCGGATCATGGCTGCGGATATTAACCTACAGCGTACCGGGCACAGGCCGGGTACCGTAACTGCATGACGCAATTGGCCCGTCTCGTCGAGGTCTCGGATCGCGTCGGCGCGACGCCAGCGCGGCTCGCCAAGGTGAAGGAGCTGGCGCAGTTTCTCCGCGTGCTGGAGGCCGCCGAGATTCCCATCGGTGTCCACTATCTGGCCGGTCAGGCGCCACAGGGGCGCATCGGCATCGGGCCCGCGGTACTGCGAGAAGCCAGTGAGATGACGCCCGCCAGCGCGGCCGCGCTCTCGCTGACGGAAACCGACAAGACGATCACCGATGTCGCCGCGCTGCGGGGCGCGGGCGTGAATTCGCTGCGCACCGCCGCCCTTCGCGACCTCTTCGGCCGTGCGACGGAGGCGGAACAGCGATTCCTGTTCCGCCTGCTTCTCGGCGAGCTTCGCCAGGGCGCGCTGGCTGGCGTGATGGTCGATGCCGTCGCGGCGGCGGCGGACGTACCGGTGGCCCGAGTGCGACGAGCCATGATGTTCGGCGGCGACATCGGTGCGGTGGCCGAGGCCGCGCTGGTCGACAAGGGCGCGGGCCTCGAGGCATTCCGCCTGGAAATCCTGAAGCCCATCGAGCCGATGCTCGCGCAGACCGCCGCGGATCCGGCGGATGCCCTGAAGCAGCTCGGCGGCGAGGCGGCCTTCGAGTGGAAGATGGACGGCGCGCGGATCCAGGTCCACAAGTCCGGTGAGACCGTGCGCATTTACACTCGGAGTCTCAACGACGTGGGGGATGCGATTCCCGAGATCGTTGAGCTCGTGAAAGGCCTGCACCCACAGGAGCTGATTCTCGACGGCGAGGCGCTCGCTTTCGACGCGGCGGGTCGGCCGCATCCTTTCCAGGTCACGATGCGCCGCTTCGGCCGCAAGCTCGACGTCGAGCGCCTGCGCACCGAGCTCCCGATGCGTGCCGTGTTCTTTGATTGCCTGCACTTCGATGGCCAGAACCTGGTGGATTGGCCGTTCCGGGAGCGATTCCGGATGCTGGCGAAAGCGGTTCCGGAGGCGCAGCGAGTCCCGCAGCTTGTCACCTCCTCAGCAGCCGACGCGCAAGGTTTCTACAAAAGTGCGCTGGCCGCGGGCCACGAGGGCGTCATGGCGAAGGCGCTCGACTCGACCTACGAAGCCGGCAATCGCGGCGCGAGCTGGCTCAAGATCAAGCGCGCACACACGCTGGATCTCGTCGTGATCGCGGCCGAATGGGGGCACGGACGGCGGACCGGCAAGCTGTCGAACCTGCACCTCGGTGCGCTCGATCCGGCGACGGGCGAGTTCGTCATGCTCGGGAAGACCTTCAAGGGGCTGACGGACGCGACGCTCGAGTGGCAGACGAAAGAGCTGCTCGCGCGCGAGACCCGCCGCGAAGGCATCACCGTGCATGTGCGGCCCGAGCTCGTCGCGGAAATTGCCTTCAGCGACCTGCAGGCGAGCCCGCGCTACCCGGGCGGCCTCGCGCTTCGGCTCGCGCGCGTCAAGCGTTATCGCGACGACAAGACGGCGGATCAGGCCGACACGATGCCCGCAGTGCGCAGGATCTTCGAGGCTCAGGGCGGAAAGCCGTAAGCGATTCAGCCCGCGAGGCCCGCCGCATAGAGCTGCCAGGCCCGCGGCACGTCCCTCAACTCGTGGGTACCGCGGTCCTCGAAGGGAATGCCCGACCCGGAGACGAGATCCTTCACGGTGCTCGAGACCAGGACCTCGCCCGGCTTCGCCGCCGCGGCGATGCGAGCGCCCGTGTGCACCGCGATGCCGTGAACCTTGCCGCCCGCGAGCTCGATCTCGCCGGTATGCAGGCCGGCGCGGATTTCGAGCCCGAGGCTGCGCATGGCATCGCGGATCCGGCAGGCGCAGCCGACCGCGCGGGCCGGCCCGTCGAAAGTTGCCAGGAATCCGTCGCCTGCCGTGTCGATTTCCCGGCCGCGGGAGCGGTCGAGTTCCTTGCGGACGATCGCGTGATGGCGTGCAAGGAGCTCGGACCAGGCGCGGTCGCCGAGCTGCGCGGCCTGACGCGTCGAGCCGACGATGTCCGTGACGAGCACGGTCGCGAGCACCCGGTCCGGCTCGCGCTCAGGCCGGTCGCCGGTCAGGAACTCCTGGATCTCGTCGAGGATCGAGTCCTGGTCGCCGACCCACGGCATGTGGTCTTCGCCGGCGAGCTCGACGAAGCGGGCTTCCGGGATCTGGCCTGCCATCCAGCGGGCTTCTTCGACGTTTGCGCTGCGGTCGCCCGTCCGGTGCATGACAAGGGTCGGGACGTGGATGGCGGGCAGCACGTGGCGGATGTCGATCTCGGTGTTCATCTTGAGCAGGGCGACCGCGGCGCCGGGGCTGGCGGCACTCCGAAAGTAGGCGCTGAGACGGTCGAGGAAGGCCGGGTCATTCATCTTGCTGGGAACGTACTGCTCGAGATCCATGCCGCGGCCCCAATCCTTCGCGACATGAGATACGAGCTCGTTTCTCTCTTCGACGGTAGGCGCCCAGGGATAGTCGGGGCTCCGGCTGCGCTTGGCGAAGCTGCCGAACAACACGAGCGCAACCGTGCGCTCCGGATAGGAGGCGGCGAACAAGGTGCTGAGGTTGCCGCCTTCGGAAAATCCGAAAATCGCAGCGCGCTCCGAACCGGCGGCGTCCATCACCGCACGGAGGTCGTCCATGCGCTCGTCGAGCGGAGGCAGCTTGTCGTTCGAGACGCGGTCGGAGAGGCCGGTGCCGCGCTTGTCGAAGACGATGAGCCGCGAGAACGCGGCGAGACGGCTCAGAAAGCGGGCGTGGGCCGGCTCTTCCCACGCCATCTCCACGTTCGAGACCCACCCGGGTACGTACACGAGATCGCGCGGGCCGTCTCCGACCACCTGGTAGGCGATGTGCAGATCGCCGCTGCGGGCATATTGCGTCTTGGGCTGCACGCGCTTGCTCGACGCTACGAATTCGGTGCGAGCCAGTCTTCGAGCCGGGCCGGCGGCAGGCGACGCGCATAGTAGAAATAGACGGGGAGGCCGAGCGCCACGACGCCGATGCCGGCGAGCGCCCGGCCCGGCGTCGCGAGCAGCGTGTTGATCATGAGGTAGCCTGTCGCGCCGAGGTACATCGCCGGCAGGATGGGATAGCCCCACATCCGGTAGGGGCGCGGCACGTCCGGCAGCTTTCGGCGCAGGACGTAGATTGAGGCGACCGCGAGGCCGTTGAACAGCAGCAGGACGAAGACGATGAGGTCGGTGATGACATCGAAGGTGCCGGAAAGCGCGAATGCGATCGCGCAGATTCCGACCAGCGCGACGGCGCGTGTCGGCACGCGCGCCCGCGTGGATAAATTTGCGAGCGACTGGGGCAGCAGACCATCGCGCGCCATCGCAAACGCCATGCGGGTCTGCGTCACCATGCCGGCGTGCATGGAGCCGAAGGAGCTCGCCATGAGACCTGCAGCCATGAGCGCGACGCCGCCCGCGCCGATGAGGCGCACGAGCACTTCGGCGGCGACCGACGACGACTCCGGCACGCTCGCGACCTCTTCCGGGGTCAGCACGAAGAAGTAGCCGGCATTGGCGATCAGATAGATCGTGGTCAGGATGACACTTCCGCTGATGAGCGCGCGGGGCAGCGTCTTCTCCGGCGCCTGAACTTCCTCGGCCACGTAGGTCACGATCGACCAGCCGGTGAAGCTCCACAGCGCCCCGACGACGGCTGCGCCGAATCCCGCAAGGCCGAGCCGCGCGCTCGCTTCGACGTTTTCGCAGGCTCCTGCGGCGCCGCTCTGGGCGAAATGACCCAGGCTGCCGTCGCCGAACGCAAACGCGGCCAGGCCGATGCCGGCGACGACCACGACCTTCAGGATCGTCAGCGCGGTGGCGAAGTGACCATTGGTGCGGATGGGCGCGAAGCCGAGAAGCGTCACGGTAACGATGGCGCCCACTGCTACGAGCTTGGACTGCCCGGGCGGCAGGGTGGCTCCGATCACGTCGTTGAAGAAAATCGCGAACACGATCGCGAGCGCGGCGTTGCTCGCCGCGGCGTCGATCAGCGTCACGACCCAGCCGTAGAGGAAAGCCCATATGCGCCCGAATGCGGCGCCGATGAAGTTGTACATGCCGCCGGCACGCGGCATCAGGGCGCCGAGCTCCGCGAAGGTGAGGGCACCGGCAATCGTGAAGACGCCCGCCACCGCGTAGGCAAGCAGTACGAGCCAGGGCGAGCCGACGTTGCAGGTCATCACGCGCGCCTTCATGAAGACGCCGACGCCGATGACGTTGGTGACCAGGAGCGCCGTCGCCGGGACCAGCGTGAGCGTGCGCGCGAGCGAGTTCGTCTTGACGTTCGCCATCAAACCTCGGGATGCCGGGTGTGCCAGCCGGTGGCCTGCTGGTAAGCATGCCCGATGCGGCAGATCGTCGCCTCTCCGAGCGCTCGCCCGACGAACTGGACGCTGAGGGGCAGTCCGTCCCGCGTGAAGCCGCAGGGCACGGACAGCGTGGGGCTGCCCGAGAAGTCGAACGGCTTGGCGTGGACGTCGTTGATGACGAGACGGCGCCAGGATTCGTTCGTCTCGACCGTCGGGTCGGCATCTCTTTCGCGCGCGGAGTTGGACATGGAGGGGCATACGAAGCAATCGACATCGGTCAGGAGGGCATGGATCTGCGCGGTGACTCTCGCGCGGATCTCCGAAGCGGCAGCGATCTCCTCCGGCGCAATCAGCAGTCCCTTCTCGAGATGGATACGAAGCCCGGCGCCGTACTCATCGGCGCGACTCGGGAATGTCCGCGCATGCGCTTTCGCGGCTTCGCGGATGCACAGCGCGTACCAGGCGCGGCGGACCTGTGTGAGGTCCGGCATTGTGACGTTCACGACCACCGCGCCAAGTTTTGAGAGCTCGGTAAGCGCCTGGATGACCGCATCCGCAGTTTCCGGCTCAACCTGCTCCGTCGCGTAGCGGCGATCGAAGCCCACGCGGAGCCCCCTGATGCCACGGGCCAATTGCGGCCAGACCGCCTCGAGCGGCTCGGGTCGCGACGTCGGATCGTTGCGATCGGGTCCCGCAATCGCATCGAAGAGGATGACGGCGTCCTCGACCGTCCTCGCCATCGTGCCGACATGGTCCATCGAGGCCGCGAGCGGAAACACGCCGTGCCGGCTCACGCGACCGTAGGTCGGCTTCAGCCCGACGCAGCCGTTGGCTGCGGCGGGATAGCGGATCGAGCCGCCGGTGTCGGTGGCGATGGAGCCGAAGCTGAGTCCGGCGGCCGTCGCGACGGCCGAGCCGCTCGAGGACACGCCGCTCCATCGCGCGGCGTTCCAGGGATTGACGGGAACCCCGAGACCGGGGTGATACGGTCCGAACGCGCCCTCGCAGAGCGTCTGCTTGCCGAGGATTACCGCGCCCGCTTTCTCCAACCTCGCCACGACCGTCGCGTCGAAGTCGGGAATGAAATCGGACAGCACCTTGGTGCCGGCGCCCGTCGCGATGCCGCGCAGGTTGCAAAGGTCCTTGATGCCGACCGGGATGCCGTGCAGCAGCCCGCGGTTCTGGCCGGCCCGGATCTCCAACTCCGCGCGGCGCGCGGCCTCCATCGTGCGATCCGCCGTTACGGCGACGAAGGCGTGGAGGCTCCCGTCCAGGGCCGCGATGCGATCCAGCATGTGCTGCGCGAGCCCGACCGGCGAGATCGCCCCGTCTCTCAGGCGATGCGCCGTTTCCGACAGGCTGTCGTAGTGCAATCGAGCGACGCGGTGGCTCGTCACGCGCTCCGCGTCAGGCGAAACCAGATGACGGCCGCGATCGCCGCCGGTACTCCGAAGACGAGGAGCGCGATCGGCAGCTCTTCCGGGATCGAATACCCGCGGCGGACGCCGACCGATAGGTTGAAACCGGTCGCCAGGAGCCACGCGGGGATGAACCAGAGCGCCGCATGCGCGACGGCCGCCGTGCTGCGGTCAAAGTACCGGCCGGCGAGCATGAAGAGGGCGAGCAGGATGAGCCCGCCGGCGATGACGATCACGGTGTGCATGAATCCCCCTGCGAAGCCCCGGCTAATGTACGCCGCAGGCGCAGCGGATGCGCGGCCAAACGAGAAGGCCGCGGCACCTCAGGGCGGTGACCGCGGCCGCGGGGGAGTGAGCTCGTTCAGGCCGGCGTGTGCTGCACGACGATACGTCCGGTCCTCGCCGTCGTCCGCGACAGCGCGAATGCCCCTTCGCCCAGCAGGACCTGCGCGATGCTCAGCACGATGAGGTACAGCGGGTATTCCCAGCCGCCGTTCGCACCGCTGAAGACCCAGCCGTTGGCCGAGTGCACCCAGAGGGCGCCGGCCAAAATCGGGAGGAGGGCGGCCGAGACTTCCCTTGTGCGAACGCCGAGCACGAGCAGGACGCCGCCGACCGCCTCCATCCCGAATACCACGTAGGCAAGGAAGCCGGGCAGCCCGATCGTCTCGAAGAACTGCGCGGTGCCCGCGAGGCCGAAGGTGAAGTACTTCAGCACCACGCTGTGGGCGATGAACATGAGTCCGAGGCTGACGCGCAGCAGCGCGATGCCGTAATCCGTGTTGCGAGGGGCGTTCATGTCTGTCTCCTGGTTGGTTTCCTGTGCCGGAACATCCGGCGCAACGTGGGTAAAATGTAGTTCCCCGTGAGCAATTGATAATCGTGGTAGTTGGAATAAGATTGTTCACCTGTGTGAACAATAGATAACCCCATGAATCCGCTATCCGACGTCGCCGTCTTCGTGCGCGTGGTCGACCTCGGCAGTTTCACGAAAGCCGCGGATGCGCTCGCCATGTCGAAGGCCGCGGTCAGCAAGTACGTGAACCGCCTCGAGCAGCGCCTCGACGCGCGCCTGCTGCACCGGACGACGCGGCGCCTTACGCTGACCGAAGCGGGACAGGCGCTCTATGGCCGGAGCGCCGCCGCGCTCGCGGAGCTCGGCGAAGCGGAGAACGACGTTGCGCAGCTCACCGGCAAACCGCGGGGGATGCTCCGCGTTTCGGCGCCGACTTACTTCGGCGTCACCCAGCTTGCGCCGCGGATCCGGGAATTCCGCGTGCGCTATCCGGAGGTCGCGCTCGACCTCGACGTCAGCGATCGCCTCGTGGACCTCGTCAAGGAGCGCTTCGACGTCGCCGTGCGCATCTCACCGATGCGCGACTCGACGCTCGTCGCGACGCGGCTCGCGCCGGTGCCTACGGCGCTCGTGGGGGCGCCCGCCTACCTGCGGCGGCACGGCACGCCCGCGAAGCCCGCGGACCTCTCGGCGCACGACGGCCTCGGCTACAGCATCCTGCGGACGCCCAACGAGTGGCGGTTCCGCACCCCGAAAGGGGAATGGACCACGGTGACGATGCGAAGCACGCTCCGCTGCAACAACGACTTTGCGCTCAAGCAGTTCGCGCTCGACGGGATCGGCCTCGCATTCTTCCCGCGATTCTTCGTCGAGAACGAGCTGGCGGCCGGCAAGCTGGTGCAGGTGCTGAAGGACTTTCCGGGCCCGGAGCTTTCGATCAACGCGGTGTACGAGACGCGGCGTCACCTCCTCCCGAAGGTGCAGGCTTTCCTTGAATTCCTGAAGGAACGATTCGGCCCGGGCTCCGGGCCGGGACGACGAACCTAGTTTTTCTGCTTCAGTTCGTAGTCCGCCGGCGGCTGGAACTGGCTGTCGGCGATCGGCGCCGTGTCGACGGACTCGATGTTCGATGTCGTCGTCACGCTGCCCATCTTGGCCATGAGTCCGCCCATCACGCCTTCGCTCTGCAGCTTGATGTGCATGTCCGACTCGTAAGGCAGGCCGCCGAGCTTCGCGAATTCCGCATACATCTGAGCCATCGCCCGCGCCTGGCCGGGCTGGCCTTTGGCCGCGCGGGGGTCACTGAAGATCCAGCCCTTCTCCGCGGCGCCCGCGTAGAACGCCGAGTAGTCCTGCGAGCCGGGAGCGCCCTTCGCGACGAACGTCGTCCCGGTCATCACGATCGTCATCGCCACGCCACCGGGACCGCCGAGCGTCGCAGGGACGATGATCTCGAGGTCGTAGCCGTCCGCGTTGAGGCCGGCGACCTGCTTGGTCTGGCCGTTGGGCTTGATCGTGGTCTGGATGCCGCCGACCGTCACCGAGTTCGAGACTTCCTCCGACACCGCAGCCATGTTCCAGACCTCGGCTTCCTTCTTCTTTTCGTCGAGCACGTACATCTTCTGGTTGTCGACATCGAAGATGGTGGACGACGGCTTCTTGCCGAGCGTGCCGTCGACACGCATCTTGAGCCCCTTGATGTAGGTCGTGCTCGACATCGTGCCGGACATCCCGAGCCCTTCGCCGGTACCCGTTGCCTTGATCGTCACGTCCGCGAGCGCGGGGGCCGTGGAGGCCAGGGCGATGAAGATGGCCAGAATCCTGCTCGTCATTGGAATGCTCCCGTGCAAACGGACGGCGGTCTGCGCCGTCTACTGGTTCCGCTGCTCGACTTCGTGCTTCAGCTGTTCGTTGAGCTGAAGGTACTCGCTGAACAGGCGGTCGAACGGCTCCTGCGCGCCTGCGAAGTAGCCGATCTGCCGGACGTTGACCTTGCCGCCCTGCTCGACGATCTGCCGCGTGATCCACGCGGGATGGGCGGGGTTGTCCTTCGTCGTGAAGACGTAGAACGTCCGCGTGGTCGGGTCCGAGAAAACGACGACGTTCTTGTCCTTGTAGATCTCCGCCGAGGCCTCGTGCCGCGACCGGACTTCAATCAGGTATTTCTGCCACTGGTCTACCGTGACCTTCGGCGACGGGTAGGGCTGGAACTCCTGCGCGCGCGCCGCGGCATCGGGCCAGAGCGCGACGAGCAGGAGCGCCGCAACCAGGGCCGAGCGGATCATCAGCCGGGACTTCGTCATCGGGCGCCATTCTAGCGCCGCGGCGGATCAGGATGCGGCGGACGCCGCGAGCGCGGCAAAGTCCTTCAGGAGTCCCGTGAATTCCACCGGCTTTTCGACGGGAATCAGCTCGCCGCAGTCCGCGACCACCCGGCTACCGAGATTCTCGACGCCGACAGCTTTCAAGCCGTCGAGGTACGGCTGCAGCGAACGGCCTCCTGCATCGCCGCGCACATAAAGGAGCGGCGTGTCGATGCGTTTGCGCTCGGCGTTGTGCCGGGCGTCGGCCTCGAAGGCTCGGTACCAGTCGAAGCCCGCCTTGAGCGCCTCGGGTCGCATGTAGGCGTGAGCGAATGCATCGCGGAGGTCGCGCGGAATGCGCGCCGGGTTCCCCGCGAGGAAGTCGTGGAAGTAGTCGAAGTACAGTCGCTTGCGGCCGTGCACCAGCGCCTCGGGCAGGTCGGGCAGGCCGTGAAATGCGAAGTGCCAGACCTGCGGATCGGAAATCAGCTGCTTCCAGGGCTCGACGCCCGGAATGACCGTATTCATCACGACGGCGCCGGCGATGCGCTTGCCGTGATCGCGCGCAGTCGCGAAAGCCGTCATTCCGCCGATGTCGAGGCCGGCAACAATGATGTCCTTTGCGCCGGCCCGCTCGGCCGCGGTGAGCAGGATGTGAGCCAGCGTCGCCTTGTCGCTCGCGGCCGGCGCGCCGCGCGAGTCCCCAATGCCGGGCAGGTCGGGAGCGAGCACGAAGAAATCGCCCGAGAGTTCATCGAGCACGCCGTGAAAGAGCGCGCGGGAATGCGGCCAGCCGTGCAGGAGCAGGAGGGCGGGCCGGGAGGGATCGCCAGCGACGCTCAGCGCGATGCTGAGGGTGTCAACAGGGATGGCGAACGCTTTCGCGGAGGGCGAAGGCTGTTGCGCAGCCAGGGCTGCGGATGTCGGACTCATGACTGCGCCGCAGGAGCAACGGCCGCGACGGGATCGTGGATCGCCATGACGCGGCCCGAGCGCGGCGCGTTGTCCTGCGAGCAAGCCATGAATCGAGCGTAACGGCGCGCCCGAGTTGCGCCGTCAGCGCAGGGCGCAAACGGCGAGGCCCTGCGGCTGTCGGGAACGTAGGAACGGTCGATCGCGGAGCGACTACGCGATTTTTCAGGGCGGATGCGGGCTCGAGACGGGTCTCAGGTCGCGATCGAAGAACGGGCTCCGCCGCCAGGATCCGTCCAGGCGCGCGCCGAGGAGCCTGCCAACGATGCGCACCGTGGCGATCGCCATGCGCAAGCCGCTCGATTGAACGGGTCCCTGCGCGTGCTCGGGGAAAGTGACGAACTCCGCCGGTCCGAACGCGGCCTCGAGCGAGCGGGGATCACGGCCGAGGCAGCTGTGCACGAGGCCGACGTACGAGATCTTCGGGTTGCGCGGCGTGTTGCCGATCGGCGCGCGGCAGCAGCTCGCGTACCAGCGCAGAAGGCCGTGATCCGTCAACGACAGGCAGGCCAGGCGATCGGCGCCCGCCGTGAAGCGCACGTCGCGCGGCAAGGTGGCGACGACATCGGTCCCGCCCTTCGCGTCCAGCATGCCGGCCGGCGCCCCGAGCGCGGCGGCAAAGGCCTGGCAGTCGCGGCAATAGCAGATCGCGCGCGTGAACTTCGCGCCGGCGGCGATCGTGCCCCGGACCTGGCCGCACCGGCACTCGATCGGATGATCGCGGGCGAGCCTCACCGGCGCGTCACCTCAAGCGTTGCGGTTGTCGAAGATTGAGGACCGGTTGATCTCGGAGATGCCGCGAAGCGGATCGGTCGTGCGCGGCCGCGGCTGGAGGCGCGGGTCTTCGGAGAGGAGCTTCTCGAGATCGGCCGGGTTCACCGGCTTGACGAGGTGGTGGTCGAAGCCCGATTCCAGCGAACGCCGCCGGTCTTCGTCCTGGCCCCAGCCGGTCACGGCGACAAGGACCATGTCCTTGCCCCAGGGCTGTTCGCGGATGCGACGGCAGACCTCGTGCCCGTCCATGCGTGGGAGTCCGATGTCGAGCAGCACCAGGTTCGGACGGAACGCCTCGGCCGCGATGATCGCGGCGATGCCGTCGTAGGTGATGTGCACGTGATTGCCGAGCATCCTCAGCACCATCGCGAGGCTGTTTGCGCCATCGCGATTGTCGTCCACGATGAGGATGCGGTGTCCTGGCAGGCTCGCAACCGCCTGCGACGCGGCCGCGGCGACGGCGCCTGCGGCGCCATGCGCGACCGGCAGGCGCACGGTGAAAGTGCTGCCCCGTCCGGCGCCGTAGCTGCTCGCCTCGACGCTGCCGCCGTGCAACTCGGCGAGGTGCTTCACGAGCGTGAGGCCGAGGCCGAGCCCGCCCTGCGAGCGGTCGGCCGGCGGCTCCACCTGGGTGAAGATGTCGAAGACGCTCGGCAGCTTGTCGGCCGGGATGCCGATGCCGGTGTCGCGGACTTCGAATCGGGCCTCGATCAGATGATCCGGGCGCGACCGCGTCGTGACCGAAAGCAGCACTTCCCCGCGTTCCGTGAACTTGACGGCGTTGCTGAGAAGATTCACGAGAATCTGCCGGACGCGCGTCATA
>Ga0134127_10002003_pt1 | contig 14871 bp, 14 predicted proteins | sample KB31753_FD_96459 | JGI IMG/M metagenome (GOLD analysis project Ga0134127, IMG submission 96459) | Terrestrial soil microbial communities with excess Nitrogen fertilizer from Kellogg Biological Station, Michigan, USA - KB3-175-3 | ecosystem: Environmental > Terrestrial > Soil > Unclassified ...
CAACGACGGCAAAGGCAGGTTCACCGAGATTGGCCTCGAATCCGGCACCGCGTTGAGCGAGACGGGCTCTGAGCAAGCCTCCATGGGAGTTGCCCTCGGCGACTACCTGCACGATGGACGTCCTTCCATCTACGTGACAAATTTCGGCGACGACTATAGCGACCTGTATCGCAACGACGGGAATTGGGTGTTTACGGATGTCTCTTATGCGTCAGGAGTAGCCTTGCCCTCCTTTCCTCTTGTGAAGTGGGGCGATGCATTCGTGGATCTCGACAACGATGGCTGGTTGGATCTGGTGGCGGTGAGCGGTCATGTCTATCCGCAAATGGAAAAGGTGCCTGCCAGCGGTGGCTACGCGCAGGCCAAGCTGCTCCACATGAACCAGAAAGATGGCACCTTCTGTGATGCCGGCTCTCTGGCCGGACCGGCTCTGGAAGAAAGACGCGTGTCACGGGGCCTGGCGGTCGGGGATCTGTTCAACGACGGCAATGCGGACGTGGTGGTCGAGGATCTCGATAGCGCGCCGATGATCCTACAGAACCACGGTGTTTCCGGTCGCCACGGGGTGAGTCTGGAATTGGCGGGCACCAGGAGCAATCGCATGGCAATCGGGGCGCGCGTTAAGATCGTGGCCGGAGGGATGACGCAAACCGACGAGGTGCGCAGTGGCGGCAGTTACGTCTCCCAGAGCGATTTCCGTTTGCACTTTGGGCTAGGGTCGGCAGAGAAGATTGAGTCGCTGGAGGTCCGCTGGCCTTCTGGGAAAGTTGAGACGTTCAAGAACCTCGCAGCCGATCGCTTCTATGCCGTGCTGGAAGGGGAAGGGGTCGTTCCAGCGGAGCGGATTCGGCCGGTTTCCCACATACCGTGCTGCAAGTAAACCTAAATGCCGCGGGGAACTCCGATGTTGCGCGCATAAAAGAATCTCATCGTGCCACTCTTCCATGCAAGATAAGACCCACTACTCCGGCTGTAAGAATCAGGACTGGTTCCGGGATCTTCTTTGTAAGCATCAACACGGCCAGTGCGACCCCCCCAATGAACCATGTCGTGATGTCGATCAGAGACCGGCGCGCCAGGATGTAAGCGGCCCCTGCGATTGCGCCCACCGCTGCTGCGGTTACACCCTGCACGAAGGCCTTGACTTGCTGATTTTGCGCAAAGCGCCGGTAGTATGGTGCACCAACCAAGATGACGAAATAGGGCGGCGCAAAAACGGCGAACGCTGCCAGGATTGCACCTAACGTCCCTGCAACGAGGTAACCGATGAATGCGGCGGTTATGACCACGGGACCGGGAGTGATCATGGCTACCGCAACGGCGTCAACGAACTGCCGTTCAGTGAGCCAGTGAAACTTGGCAACGACTCCCCCATAGAGAAAGGGAACAATAGCCAAGCCACTGCCAAACACGAATGCCCCAGCCTTGAGAAAGAAGAGAAATAGTCCGGTTAGGGTGGCCATGCTCGCCAAACCATGAACCCCCGACAACCAAGGGCTCACACTTGCCAGAAACGTCATCGATAGATTGTGACTGTGCCAAGGTGGTGCCTTGATCAACATCGCAACCACGCCGGACAAAACAAAGAGCCAAATAATTTCCGACTGCGTCCATGCGGTCGTAATCGCTAGAACTACGAAGATCATCCACAGAAGGGAGTCCTTTCCGACCGTCGTGAGGATGAGCTTGATTGCACTTCTCACGATGATTGCGATTACGGCAGCTCCAATCCCATAGAACATGCCTTGAATCCAAGGGAGGCTCCCGAAGTGAACGTACAGGGCCGCGACAACGACAGCCATCATGAATGAGGGCAAAACAAAAGCCATGCCTACGAAGGTCGTTCCGATGAACCCAGCCCGCAGCCAACCGATATACATTGCGAGCTGAGCGGCGAGGGGGCCAGGCGAGAGCTGTGAAAAAGCAAGGCCCTCCAGGTAATCCGAGCGCGAGACCCAGCGGCGTCTCTCCACCAGGTCTCTTTGCATGTACCCGGCGAGCGCGATCGGCCCCCCGAAGCCGAATGTGCCGAGGCGCAGAAAATAAAAAAGCAAATCACGCAGGGTAAATGAAACCGTTTCAGCCTGGGCCGTTACTGGCTGCGGCTTCGCTTGATGGCTCATACTCGGTTTCGGGATCGGCTACTTTGTGGACACCTTGGCAAGCGCTGCTCTGATTCCTCCGCCCACCCCATCAGCACTGCCCACCCCCCAAAAGTGCATGAAAAAGAGCCGAGGCTCTTCTTTCAGCATATGGCTATGAAGAGCAGTAACCGCAATGTCGTGATCCTGCAGTGCAGAGATCACCGGGTTCACCTCGTTGGCTGTGAGTACGAAGTCACCCGTAGTCGCGACCTTTCCGGCGTCCGCTTCCTGAAAATTGATCGACTCGGCAACGCCTTGCGCCGGGGTAATCGTCATGCCGGTCGATGTAATTGCGTTCGAACGCGGGACCGCGAACGACAGCACTCCACCTTTGAATCCTCCTTGCCGGCCAACTGCATCCTGTACAGCCTTGACCCAAGCGGGGTTTTCCGAATCCGGCGGAGCATTCGCAGGCTTCCCCAGCGGAGTCTTTGATACGGCAAGCGCATCGTGAACTGACGTTGCGAGCTGTTTTGAGTTCCCCTCACCCATGTAGTGCATATACATCAGGCGGGGGTCTTCATCGAGGAGGTGATTATGAACGGCCGTGATTTCAAAGCCAGCATCCCGAAGCTTCTTCATGACCGGATTGACTTCGCCTTGCAGCAGCACCAGGTCACCCATGACCATGGCTTTTTCATCGGTACCAGAAAATGCCGCCCATGAACCGAGGGCCAGCCCGGGCTTGATCACGACGCCGTTTACAACAACATGCAAATCAGTTCGCGGAAAACTGAGCTTGTAGACCTCGCCTGATTTCTGTCCGGAGCGTCCAAGCGCCTGATCAATGGCGGCAGTATTAAGTTCTTGCCCTAGCGCGCCGATTGAAAGAGCAAGAATTGAGAAGGCAACAAGGCATCGCTTTAGCAAACGCATCTGATCTTCTCCTTGCCCCATTGCGCCTTGTGTTATATCTGTAACATCACTGATGACGACTATAGCACAGATCAGAGCGGAACCGCCCTGGTTGCTGTTCATCTTTACTTTGCCGACTAGGGGTGCAAGCCAGAGGGTAGATACCTGGAGAAAATTGCGCCGATACGGTGCGTTAGCTCTCAAGAGTGGTGGCCATATCTTGCCCAATTCGGCATTGAATCGAGAACGCTTTGAATGGCTCGGTGCCGTGATTCGCAAATCTGCAGGTCACGCATCCGTGATGCAGGTCCACTCTCTAGACGATCATTCGGATGCACGTCTGCGGAAGCTTTTTATTGAGATGAGCACTCGCGAGTATGAAGCGACAATCGCTGAACTACGGAAGATCACTCGCACGAAACAGCAAAACCTCAATGCCTTGGCGCGAATTCGCCGCCGACTCGGCGAACTGGATGCAATCGATTTTTTTAATAACCCTTTGCGCAGCCGCTTGGAAACCCTGTTGGTACAAGCAGAGGAGCGGAGCGCGGCAGAGCCGAAGAAAATCAGCGATATTAGGAACAAGTCTTACCAAGAAAAGCTTTGGATCACTCGGCCTCGCCCTGGCATCGATCGGGTCTCATCCGCATGGCTGATTCGTGAGTTCATTGATAAGAAGGCGAAATTCATATTTGACAATGACGCTAGCCGCCACCCGTCGGCAGTGCCTTTTGATATGTTCCAAACTGCGAAGGGTTTTGGTCATCGAGGAGAGGATTGTACATTCGAGACACTTTGCAAAGAATTTGCCATCCGTGATCGACGCGTTCGCGTGATTGCCCAAGTGATTCATGATGCAGATCTCGAAGACGGCAAATTTGGTCGAGCCGAAGGCATTGGTTTGGATCGAACCTTGATCGGATGGGCGAAGCAGGGCCTTAGCGATGAGGAACTTCTTCGCCGTGGGATGGAAATGATAGAAGGCCTGTATGATTCCATGGCGTAGCCTTCGACTCCAGTCTGTGCTAGTCGCCTGAGCACCTATCGGGCGTGGACCCAACCGCGCCAAGTCACTTGAGCACGGTCCATGGTTCCATTTGCATGCACCAATTCGTGATCCGCCGATTCGCTTTGCTATGAGTGGCGTACCCAGCCCGGAAAAAGGTTGGTGTGGATTTCAACGCCGAGACATGCCTCACCCCAGGTTCACCTTCCGTATTCGGTAACAGCAAAATCCCTGGGAAACCCTGGCTCTGGCGTTTCATAGCATTTGGAGACGAGGGCGGTTTCATTCACACTCAATCCCATGAAGGGCGATCTAAGCGAGAATGTGCGCCAAACAGTAGAGCAGTCGCGCAAAGCGCAACACCGATCTCAGCAGTGCAGAGAACGTTCAGAAGAGCTGATTTCTATGGCAAAACGACTTTCCACGAAGCTGGAGACAGCAAGGCCGCGCCCGGCAGCCCCCGTGCCAGACCCTGCTAAACAGCCGGAGTCACGCAGCGGCCATCGGCGATAAAGGGGGCCGTTGAAAAGGCGCTGGACTGCAGCAGGGAATGCTTTTCGCTCAGGGACAATAGAGCGAGTCACAACACCTTCCTGCTTGACGCGACGGCTAAAAGACTTCTAGCCTAATCCTAGATGTCGCTAAGACCAATCTCTTCGGTGGTGCTTTCGATTGCGCTCATGGTATACGCATTCGACTGCGCCCCGGCAGCTAGTGCGCAGCAGGCGATGAAGTGCTGCCAGACGATGCGGTGTTTGTCCCATCACCAGCAGCACGGCATCAATTGCTGTCAAACCATGCCATCTATGCGTGCGGCGCTAGGGCAACCGTCAGTATTTCAGGGCGGATTGGCTGCACCGCCAGGTCTCGGATATATCGAGCAGCAGGGTAGCAGTGGTTTTCTGGCATTCTCGTTCGCGCTCACCGCGCCAAACTCCCACGGTCCCCCCGGCTTGTCATCCCCCCCGATTCTCACCCTGCGAATCTAGCTGAATCTTGAAGCGCTACGGTCGACGTGTGCACACGTGTGCCGCATAAGAGTCAGCATTTTCAGGGGGAAATTTGCGATCTGAGAAATCCTTCTTTGGTTATTGCCGGAGTTTTGTGTCTCCTTGGGTGATGGTTTTCGGCACGTTTGGGTTCACCAGCGCCCAGGGTCCAGCGCCAGAGACCGCGCCTCCGATGTTCCCCGGGGGAGCGTTTGTCTCCTACAATTCCACCTTTGTAACGCGTCAGGTTCCTTTTGGGATTTCGCCAACCGCAAGGCCAACGCTCTCCCACGAGGGAGCTTTCAATTTCACTTGGGGTTTTCGCCGGGATATTGATGTGACCGTGCTGGTTCCAGTGGTGACGAATGAACTTGAAACGAAAAGTGCAGCGAGCGTCCGAGGAACTGCCATCGGCGACGCAACCGTGCTTTTGAAATACCGCTTTTACCGGCGTGATTCGGGGCGAGGAACCACCCAAGCATCAATTACCGTGGGGCCGAAGCTGCCGACCGGTGGGACTGGTCTGAAGGATGGGAGAGGCAATCTACTCCCCGCAACCTTCCAGCCTGGCTCCGGGTCGATGGACTTGTTGGCTGCGGTGAATTGGACCTACACCGGTCTTTTCAACATCCGGAGACTGGTGGCGGATGAAGACCTTCATGCCGTCATACGTTCGCAGGGAGTCCAGCAAACGAAGATTGGGGATGATATTGAATCACGCTTCTGGTTGTCCTACCGCCCTTATGAGTCGAAAACCGTGGGTCGAGAGTGGTTCATTGGCCCGGCTCTGACATGGACGCATTCGCAAGATGACCGTATAGCTGACGTAGTTCAGAGTGGCAGTGGGGGGCATGCGTTGATTGCGGGAATTGCGAGCTATGTTGGAATCCGCCCCGGTACGCATGTATGGATCGGTGTGGACTGGGATGTCGCCCATTCGTCAAGCGCACAGTTCCAGCCAGCGCGCAGGCACATCAGTTTTGGAATAACTCAGCAATTTCGACTTCATTTGTGAAAGGAGGAGCAATGAACATCCGCAAACTTGCAATGGTATTGTTGTTCGTTTCGCCACTGATGCCACATTCGCAGGCGGAGATCAAACACATCGAAATGCGCGTGGAAGGCATGACATGAAACTTTTGAGCTTACGGGGTGAAACAGCACCTCGGGCGCCAGGTTGGCGTTCAAAACGTCGAAGTCAGTTTGCGCGATGGAAAGGTTGACATCACGCCGAAAGAGGATGGGAGGATCGATCCCGCTCAGCTGCTTAAGGCCACCTACGACAGCGGGGTGAGTGTCGCGGAGATGGACATGACCGTGCGGGGGAAAATCGTAAAAGATGAAACAGGCACCCTGAGTCTGCAGAGCTCGCCGAATCAGTCGTTTGCCCTCGCCGATAACGACCTATCGCGGTCTCTAACCACCCTTGCGGGTTCGACCACTCAGGTTACCGTTCGCGGGCAGTTGTACAAGAAGGCCGCGGGAAAGAAAAAGGCGAGCGCGCTGTATCCGTTGAAGTTCGTAGTACTGCAAGTCGAGAAACAGGAATGATCCTTAAGCCGCGATTGTTTTGCGCCATAATGCTTCTCGGACTCGTCGGATGTAATCGGCATCCGATGAGTTCCGATCAGCATTCCGAAGGTCCAACTTCTTCGTCGTCGGTCGCAGTCGGCGAACTCGGCTCTCAACTCCCCCCTTTCCAGGCGACGGATTTCGAAGGAAAAGAGATTTCCTCCAGCTCGCTTCTCGGCAAAGTTGTCTTGGTTGATATCTGGGCAACATGGTGCCAGCCCTGCAGAAAAGAAATGCCTGGATATCAGAAGCTGCTAGACCGCTACGGCTCGCGTGGGTTTGTCGTCATCGGCCTAAAGTCGAACATGATGAGGGATACGGAAGAGCCGATGCAGTTTGCGAGAGAGGTCGGAATCCACTATCCCCTGGTGAACGCGTCCGGCGAACTAATCGGGAAATTCTGCAAGCTCGAAGGATTGCCGACGACAATGGTCTACGACCGACAGGGATCGCTGCGCAAGAAGGTCATTGGCTTTGATTATGTTGAGAATTTCGAATCGGCAATAAAACCGCTGTTGTGAGCATTCGCGGCTTCCAATCACAGCACGCTGTCTCTTCCCCGGAGAATGAGCTAATCGGTAAAGCCAAAAAGATAGGAAGCATGGGCGGTTCGTCTAGCCGAAACGTTTCTTCTTTGGGAGGGTAGCAACAACCAGCTCTTTGCTCTGTTCGACGTAACGCTTGGCTTGCTGGATCAATTGTTCCGCGTGCGCCACAGTTTCCGAGCACTTCTTCAACCGCGCAAGATACGCCTGTTCGAATCCACGCGATTCCTGGGAGGACTTTGGAGGATACCCGGCCACAACAAGCACAATTTACCGCTGGTACAAAGCCGAGACAACGGAAAACTTATGCCCCTCGATCGAAACCAAGCTACGCGTGCGTGGATGAAGGCCGGCTAATGCACTCAATTTAAACGCCTTTGAAAGATCGAATTTTTGCGGAACTGCCTGTCTCGCGAGCGCCAATCTTGCATCTTTATAGAGTCATGGCACCGTTGTTCGAGGCGGTTCAGGCAAGTCACGAAAAGGCGCGAGAACTACGGCGTTCCGCCCAGGAGGCTAGGGCCGCGGCGAAGTTGCTAATAGCCCGCGCGCGCAGCTTACGCCAACACGTTCGCCGACTTGATGACAGTCTGGCACTAGCGAACAGCGCGGCCCAATTTAATCGCACACGAAGCTCGCGGGATGAGGCGCTGGATGCGCTCAAGCAAAGCCTTCGTGATTTGGAATCGCTACGCATGGCGACCAGTTCGGAAGATCTTTCGGTTTCGAAGCTTAAAGCTGACATTCGGGAAACGCTGAATCGAGCTCGTTAGAAATCGACAAATTTGCGGAGACCATCTTTTACCGTCTGAAACTATCTGAATATGCCGAAACCACAGATTGGCCAAGGACAGAAGGCGCTAACCGGTGCAGGTCAGAAATCGGAAGAAATCGAAAGAACGGGGGCCACGTTTCTCATCACGGACTTGGACCTAGCGATGACGTTGACTCGCATTGCAGGTCACGCTGAAAAGGACTCAGGAAAGAGAAATCTTTAGGCGGGCATCAGATGTACGCCTAGCCGTCGATCCAACTACCCCCCAGAAAATACTTGGGGGGGAGAATTCCAGGATCTGACTGTTCTCTGGAAATTTCGTAAAATAATCGTCCATGAATCGGTTAGATCAAGCAGAGAGAGAACACGTGCAGCAGTTGGTTAAACAGGCAATTCGGCTAAAAGGGAAGGCGGACGAATTACACTCCAGAGTCGCAAAGTTGAATGATAAGGCGGCGAGCTTACGCAAGCACATTGCATCACGGGAGAAAAAAGGGACGGAGTAAGCTACTCTGCCCAACTGTCTGGCGTCCGCCGCCACTCCCCTAAGCCCACTCGTGTTCGGTAAGTCTGGTCGAAGATGCAGACGATTTTGGTTCTGCCCATTTAAAGCCCCGCCAAAGTCAGCGGAGAGGACCCCGCATAGAAATCCGCCGCGAAAACACCGTGACCGGACTCATTGAAAAAAATAGCTACTTAATTATCGGACTGTGATCCACTGGCAAAAGCTTGTGCCTGCTAGCTGGCCTTCGTTGAAGGCAACGAGTCGCGATGCTTGGAACGGTTCCAGGCACAAGCTTTGGCTAGGCCTGCTAACAAATCTGGTATTTATCAGGCTTGCCGGTGGACGATCCCAAGCAAAGGCTGTCTCGCAGAGTCCACGTTGCGCTTTGCGGAGCGCAATTTTGTATGGGGACGAATCGAGAGCACAGATCGCACGAGCGAACTCCTGCTACGAAATCAACCCGAACCGCTCGTGAAAGCATCATCGGTCGCGTGCAAGCTTATTCTGCCGGTTACGATAGGGATTTCCTCTTTCCCCACTTGGCGATCGCGCCCGGCGCTCAGTTCACCGTGTATACGACTCCGCAGGCACTGAAGGCACAGTATGGAGGTCACCCAGTCGGTGCGGCGGTCTTCCTTCGCGTTCGACCTATTGGTAAGCAGCGATAAACATGCGCCGGAGCGGTGCTCGCGGGTTCGGGAGCATTGATCTTGATGACTAGCGCGAATTTGGCTCCTGCACCACCCCCTGCGGTTCCAGAATGGCACTTCATGGCGCTTTGCCGGACGACCACGCTGTAGCATGCTGGATCTGCTCATCAGTAAGACAGCAGTGAGCTGGAGATGGCCTGTTCGTTGCAGCAAGATCGCGACGGACAGGCCAGACTCATGAGGCGATGATGGACTCCCTCGTCGGTCCCACTGCATAGACGGCACCGTTCGATTCGCGTGACCGTTACCTCCAAGCCGTCTTCGAGACGGAGCGCAGCCGACTTCGCACGCGGATTAACTTGGCGCAACCCGTTTTCGTTCTCTGTGAGCATGACCTGTTCGCCGACGGCCGAGCTGTGCGGGAAGCCCACATCGGCGGCTTGAGCGTCTAGTACGCCAGGAAGGTCGACATCACCATGCTTAGAAACCTTGCCTCTCGCCAGACGGGGCTATTTCTATTTGTTCGAAAATTGCGTCCAATGACGCTTCTTGGCGCTTCCATTGTTCTGGCCAGGGTTCATGATGAGAGCACCACGTACAGGGCGCTGTCCCTATCTCGACACCCTGATCGTCGCCGGGGACAGCGCCTGATTCCCAAGCGAATCCTGCTCATTCGAAGGAGCAGCTCAGTCTCGCGTCGTTCGTTTTCCGCATCCAACCTCGAACGGTGAGCCATGGGACATAGAGACATTGTTGTCATCGGCGGGTCGGCAGGCAGCCTACAGGTTCTGCAAACTATTCTTCCGGCACTCCCCTGGGATTTCCCGGCAGCGGTGTTTGTCGTGCTGCACACGAGTGAGGACAGTCCTGGACTACTTCCCGAGATCCTGAACCGGGGCAGCAAGTTGCCGGTCATGTATGCCGTGCACGGCGCTGACATTCTGCCTGCGCGCGTCTACATTGCACCTGCCGGTCAGCGCCACATGTTGCTTGATCGCGGCAGAGTCAGACTCGAACCGGGGCCCCCGGGAGAATCGCAGCCGGCCTTCGATCGATGCACTGTTCCGCTCCGCGTCGTATGCCTACGGAAACCAGGTGATTGGGGTGGTGCTCAGTGGAAATCTGGACGATGGATCGGCAAGCGTACTCGCTATCAAGAATCGCGGCGGTATGGCGATCGCTCAAGATCCCGACGAGGCGCTCGCGCCCTCAATGCCGGCAAGCGCGATCGAGGCGATTGCCCTTGATTTCGTTTTGCCTGCCGAACAAATTGGACCGAAGCTCGTCGCGCTTGCGCCCATAGAGAGCACCGAAGAAGTTCGAACCATTTCCACGGGGGAAGGGAATATGTCTGGGAATATGTCTGCAACCGGACAAACTTACGCCTGCCCGGAGTGTGGCGGAGTTCTCGAGGAGGCCAAGGAGGGCGGCATGCTGCGTTTCCGGTGCAGGGTCGGACATATGTATTCCCCCGAAAGCCTGCTTGCCGACCAGACCGAGGCGGTCGAGAAGGCACTCTGGGCTGCAATTCGCAGCATGGAAGAACAGGCCGAATTCTCGGATCGGCTGGCCGACACCTCGCAGCAGAAGAAGCGCCCGCGGCTGGCCCATCGTTTTACAGAGAAGGCCCTCGCGAGCCGAGAAAACGCTACCATTCTTCGTGATCTTCTGCAGAAGACCTCGGACGAAGTGCTAGAGATTCCGTTGGAAGATGGGAAATCGGAGTATGAGGAACGGACCGGGACCGACTGAGGTGAGAAGTGACCAAACTGGACAAAGAGCGACGAATCGTCGCCGATCGCGTTAAGAAGTTCGAAAAAACCGCGCATGAGATCCACCAGATGGCCGACGAGCTGCACAAGAAGATGGAAGAACTGCACCTAGAAACCATCGCCACCCAGGGACGTGCCCGGACGGCCAGGAAGCAAGCTGAATTGAAGGGCACCGCCGCCCGGAAACTCAGTGCGAGAAGAGAAAGGGAGGTAAGTTAGCGGGCTATCGATGCAAAAATCGAAACGCTTCGGGATGTTGGTTCCATACGATATTGAGGTAGATTTCGCATCGCTATGAGAGTTCGGCGGACCAAGCCGCGAAAGGCCTCTCCAGTTCTTGAAAAGCTCAATCTCGAGCGCCTCCGAGAGTGCGGCGAGACGAACGCGTCGGCGAGGAAAACGATTGAGACTAGTAAAAAGCTAACGGAAGAGGCCCAGGTACTCGTAGATAGCATCCACAAGCGACGACGCAGAGCTGGCTAATCGCAGGTCTTGGGGGACTTTCTCCTTTCGCTTTCTGCGGGTAGGACTAGAATTGCTGCGCGTAGGTCTAGGTGCCTGCTTCTAAGAGAAAACGCCGTTTGTCACGCGATAGATGCGAACTGATCGCTATCGGTGCGTCTGCCGGAGGACTGCCGGCGCTTATGAAGATTGTTGGCACGCTTGAACCCGGCGGGCCTGCCATTTTGATCGTCCAGCATCTCGATCCCCGACACAAAAGTCAGATTCCGGGGTTGCTGAGTCGGAAAACCGGCATTCGGGTGAAAGAAGCCGAGGACGGGGAGCCGATTGTTCGCGGAACCATCTACGTCGGACCTGCAGATGAGCATCTGCTAGTAAGCGAAGGGAAGATTCAATTGGCACATTCACGGCTCATCCGCTTCTCACGGCCTTCGATCGACGTGATGTTCGCCTCCGTGGCAGCGACCTACGGCAGGCGGGCGATCGGTGTTATCCTGAGCGGCTCTAATCGCGACGGAGCCGATGGCATTGCCGCCATCAAACGTGCCGGAGGAACGACGGTAGCCCAAAGTCCGAAAACTGCCGAGTTCCGCATCATGCCGCAGGCCGCCATTGATACCGGCTGCGTTGACCACGTCGTTCCTCTGGACACAATGGGGAGGACTCTGTCCCGCCTTTCCTAAGGACAAGATCTAGATCATGGCTAAGGAACTGACTTTAAAAGACCTTTTGCAGGAACTGGCAGAACAACGCAACTTCGATTTCCGCGGTTACAAAAAGACCACGTTAGAGCGCCGGTTCCGTCGACGAATGTTCCAACTCAACCTGGCCGACTACGCTCAATATGGCGACTACATTCGCAAACACCCCGACGAAATCAATCAACTGCTGAACACCATTCTGATCAATGTCACAGAATTTTTTCGCGATCCTCCGGCATGGGAAATTCTGCGAAACGAAATCATGCCAAGTCTCCTGAAGCGGATCAAACCCGGGCACTCCTTTCGGGCCTGGAGCGCAGGATGTGCCAGCGGCGAAGAGCCCTATTCCATAGCGATCCTGATGGCTGAGCACTTTGGCCCTCGCATTCAAGACTACGACGTCAAGATCTATGCGACCGATATCGATGATGACGCCTTAAACTCCGCCCGGCGCGGCGAGTATTCGCTCGATGCGGTCCGTCGGGTGCGCCCGGAGTGGCGGGAAAAATACTTCCATGGCAAAGGTATGCTGCGGGTAAATCGCGAAATACGCCGGCTGGTGATTTTCGGCCGCAGCAACCTGGGCCAGGACGCGCCCATCTCGCATGTAAACCTGCTGGTTTGCCGCAATGTGCTGATTTACTTTGACTCGGACCTTCAGAAGACCATCTTGACTCGCCTGCACTATGCCTTGGAACCGGGCGGCATTCTATTCCTTGGCAAGTCTGAATCACAACTGACGAATTCACCACAATTTCAGCGGATCAATGCGCGCTGGAGAATCTTCCAGCGAATCACAGCTTCTCCCCTGGCCGAAGACCGATCGGACGCTCGCCAGAATCCCATCGATGCCCCAGCAAATGGTGGCCGCAATGTTGAGTTAGATGGACTTCGGCAGCACCACCGATATTTGATGGAAACCCTGCGCATCGGCGTTTTCTCGCTTTCGATGGAGGACATCATCACCCAACACAACACAGCCGCATTGATCCTGTGTGGCCTGGCGCCCGCGAACCTGACCGGCAAACGCCTAAGTGATACGGACCTCTTCATTCGTATTCCCGAGATCGGTGGTCAATTACAAGCCACCCGGGTGAACAACGAGTCCTCGCGTTTCCCAACTCGCATGAAGACCGGCAACGAAGAGAAACTGCTGGAAATCACCATTCGTCCCCTGCTCGACGAACGCGGCCAACGCTGCGGCACGCTGATTTACCTCGACGATCAGACCGTGCAGGAGAAACTCCAGACAACGATCGAGGAACTTGAATCTACCAGCGAGGAACTGCAATCGGCGAACGAAGAGCTCGAAACCACTAACGAGGAACTGCAGTCCACCAACGAGGAGCTTGAGACCACCAACGAAGAACTGCAGTCCACCAATGAGGAACTGGAAACTACCAATGAAGAACTGCAATCGTTGAACGAAGAGCTCGAGACCACCAACCAGGAATTGGAAGAGCGCACCAAGGAACTAGATCAGGTCAACAGCGTCTATGCGCAAACCCTGGAAAAGATTCGCCTGCCGGTAATGCTGGTCAATCAGGAGCGACGCATCGAATTCTGGAATCAGATGGCGCTGAAGCTGTTCGGTTTTAAGAGCAAGCCGCCGGTAGACCTGACGGTAGACCAACTGCCCCTTTCAGAGACCATGCGCAATACCTTGGTCCGTCGTCACCGGGCGGTTCTGATGAAAGACCAGCCCATGGTGGCCCGAGGACAGGATCTGGGACCGCGATTCGCCTCCTTCGCGGACATTCACTTCAGTGTGATTTCCCGCGAGGACCGCACACGCAACGTCCTGATTATGTTTGAGCCCCAACCCGCCGATGGCAGTTCAGCCCGCAAGGCCGCCAAGCAGAAGAAATACTGAATCAGAAACCTTCATCTATTCTGCTGCTTTTTATCAGGCTCAGGGGATAATCCTTCAAGGGGGTAAGGTTCGGGAATGATTCTCAGTGGCTGGAAGGAAATTGGGTGTGTCTGTTGAAAAACCACGGATCAGAACGCGCTTTTCCTCGTAGTTTGTCCTGGTGGCTACCTGCTTCTTTTCTTTCCTCACTCCATGTTCATGCAGTTGCGATATGTGGGGCTGTCTTATTAAGGAAGCGAACCAGCCGTTTAAGATTTTGTGCCACAGCTGCTAGGTAGAACTGTTCGCGCACGAACCGCATTCGACGCAATCTCAAGCGACGCAGTCCGATCTGATTCTTTAGTTCTGCAAACAGTGCTTCCACCTTCCGCCGAGCCCGTTGTGAGATTGCGAATCCTGGGGTCTTGGCGAGAGCATATGCACGCTGCCGTGCCGGCTCACAGGTGTGGATGGCGAGACTCCGAAACTTGGCTCGTGTGCAGAGGTTCTTCTGCGGGCAGTCGCGACAGTGCTTCACCGTTGAGTAATAAAGATGAGTGCGGTTGTGCAGACTGATTCCAACGTATTTCAGGGGCTTGCCTTCCGGGCAGATGTAATAGTTCTCCTCGGGTACGTAGGTGAACTTCTCGATGCCATAGAGACCACTCGGCCCATTGGGATTTTCTTTCACCCGGATGTAAGGAGCGATGCCGCGTTCATCGAGCCACTGCAGAAGCTCCCCATTGCCGTAGGTGGTATCTGCCGCCAGTGTCTGCGGCAAGTAGCCGTGGCGTTCGCGATATCGTTCGATCATGGCACGCGCCGCTGTGCTCTCGTGACTCAGTCGTGCCGGGGTAGCTTGCACACCCACGATGATGCAACTGCCTGTTATCCACCAGATAGTTGTCCTAATATCCCAGCCGTGCTGGACCGCCTTTGGTTGCAAACGTCGAATCCGGATCCGTGGTCGAAACTTTGTCTTGCTGCGGAACCGGAGGTTCGACGGGGTTCTCTTGTTCCAGTTCGGCCAGATACTCGCGCAC
>Ga0134127_10002004_pt1 | contig 14870 bp, 12 predicted proteins | sample KB31753_FD_96459 | JGI IMG/M metagenome (GOLD analysis project Ga0134127, IMG submission 96459) | Terrestrial soil microbial communities with excess Nitrogen fertilizer from Kellogg Biological Station, Michigan, USA - KB3-175-3 | ecosystem: Environmental > Terrestrial > Soil > Unclassified ...
CACGACCAATGCCGCGCTCATACAGCGGGCGCTGGCGTTGGGGTTGCTTCGCCCGAAAACTGCTCCACGACTACGCTGCCGCCCAGCGATCCACCGGGACCGGCGAGGCTGCCGAGATCCGTGCCGAGATAGGCTTCTTCGCCGTGCTGGCTGAGATCGAGCCCGGCGGTCTCTTCCGGCAGATCCGCGCGCGCGCCGATCGTGACTTGAATGAGCGCGAGAATGCCCAGCGTCCCGAGCCCGGCGAACGCGATCGTGGCCAGCACGGCGAGCAGCTGCGTGCCGATCTGCGCGGCGTTCCCCGCGAGCAGTCCGTCGCCACCGGCCGGGTTCATGAGTTTGGTCGCGAACACCCCGGTGAGCAGCGCGCCCGCGATCCCGGCCATGCCGTGGCAAGAGAACACGTCGAGCGCATCGTCGAGCTTGGTCCGGGACCGGAGCTGAATCGCGGTGTAGCTGACTCCAGCGGCAAGTACGCCGATCAACAATCCGGCGAGGGGTGTGACGTAGCCGGCCGCCGGCGTGATGCCGACGAGTCCCACGACCAGCCCGGTTGCAGCGCCCACCGCCGTGATCTTGCCGGTGCGGAACAGGTCGAGCGCGGCCCAGGTGACGAGCGCCGCGGCCGCCGCGGTGTTCGTGTTCACGAACGCGAGCGCCGCGAGACCGTTCGCCGCGAGCGCCGATCCCGCATTGAAGCCGAACCACCCGAACCAGAGTAGTCCCGCGCCCAGCAGCACCAGCGGGACGTTGTGCGGCGCGATCGGTACACGGCGATAGTCACGCCGCGGCCCGAGGAACCAGGCGGCGACCAGCGCCGAGACGCCCGCGCTGATGTGCACGACCGTGCCGCCCGCGAAGTCGAGCGCGCCGCGCTTCAGCAGCCAGCCGCCCGAGCCCCACACCCAGTGCGCCAGCGGGTCGTAGATCAGCGTCGCCCACAGCACGAGGAACACGACGTAGCCGCGGAAGCGCATCCGCTCCACGATCGCGCCGGAGATCAGCGCGGGCGTGATGATCGCGAACATGCCCTGGAACATCGCGTGCGCCTGCAGCGGAATCGTCGCGGAATAGGTCGGATTGGGGTCCATGCCCACGTTATTCAAGCCCAGCCACGACAGTCCACCCAGCCACGAATTCCCCGGGGCAAACGCGATGGAGTATCCGATCAGCATCCACTGGACGCCGATCACACCGAGCGCGACCACGCTCATCATCATCGTATTCAGCGCGTTCTTCGGGCGAACGAGACCGCCGTAGAAAAACGCGAGACCGACGGTCATGAGCAGGACCAGCGCGCTCGAAACGAGAACCCACGCAGTATCGCCCGCGGAAATCGTGGCTTGCGTCATGCTGCACCCCCCATACCGGCCGCGTTGATCGCCGCGCGTTGGACCGCGTCGGCATTGACGGCGGTTAGAGCGGCGTTGTCTACTTCACCTGTGCGGATGCGGATCACCCGCTCGATCGGTTGTATGAAGATCTTCCCGTCGCCGACTTCCCCCGTGCGAGCCGAGGACAGAATCGCCTGCACGCACGACTCGACGAACGGCTCGGAGCATACCATTTCGATTTTGACCTTCTCGTGGAACTCCATGACGAGCGCCGTGCCGCGGTATTGCTCGAACCGCTCGTGCTCGCCGCCGTGCCCGCTGACGCGGCTCAGCGTGATGCCGGTGATCCCGGCGCGAAACAGCGCGGCTTTGACTTCGGGGACGCGGTCGGGGCGGACGATCGTCGTAATGAGTTTCATGCGCGACTCCCAGTCGATTGGAGTTGGGGAGGGCCCGCCGGTTCCGCGAGTGCCGCCGCTGGTGGCGCCACCTTGCGAAACCGCGTGCGATACGATTCCCACTGCGCGAGGATGAGGCGCGCGCGCGGGCTGGCGGTCTTGTGGAAGTGCTGCTGGATGAGTTTGCGCAGCGCGCGCTCGTCCATCGCGTTGAGCGCGCCGATCGCCACCATTTCGGTGTTGCAGTGCAATTCGAGCGCGGACGTTTCATCGAGCACGTAGGCGATGCCGTTGGACATCCCGGCGCCGAAGTTCCGGCCTACCGCGCCGAGCACCACGACGATCCCGCCGGTCATGTATTCGCAGCAGTGATCGCCCGCGCCCTCGACGACGGCGACGGCGCCGGAGTTCCGCACGGCGAAACGATCGCCCGCCGCGCCGGCCGCGAACAAGCGTCCCGACGTCGCACCGTACAGCGCCGTGTTGCCGAGCAGCACGTGCGGCCGCGCGATATACGCGGCCGAGCGGAACGGACGAATCACGATCTCGCCGCCGCACAGCCCCTTGCCGACGTGATCGTTCGCTTCGCCTTCGAGTTGCAGGTGCATCCGGGGAAGCGTGAACGCGCCAAAGCTCTGACCCGCGCTGCCGCGGAAGCGCAGGCGCAGCGGCTCCCCGGGGCCGGTCCCACCCTGCGTCCGAGCCAGCTCGCCGGCAATGCGGGCGCCGACCGTGAGATGATGGTTCCCGATCGTGAAGACATGCGGACTCGGCGTCTGCTGCGCGAGAATCTCGGCGTCGAGCGAGACGATTCCGGGACGCGTGTTCCGCGCGATGGTCCGACGACGTGGCCGCGAAGGCTCGGCCGGTTCCTCGAGCAGGGCAGACAGATCGAGCGACTGCGCGCGGGGGTGCTCCGGACGCTCGATCTGCTCGAGCAGCTCGACGTGCCCGATGATCTCGTCCATCCGCCGCGCGCCGAGCGACGCCAGGATCGGCCGCACCTGCTCGGCCACGAACGTGAAGTACGCGATGACCTGCTCGGGCGTGCCCTTGAACTTGGCGCGCAGGTCGGGGCGCTGGGTCGCGATCCCCGTGGGGCAGCTGTTCAAATGGCACTGCCGCGCCATCGCGCAGCCGAGCGCGACCACGGTCGCGGTGCCGAATCCGAACGCTTCGGCGCCGAGCAGCGCCGCGATGACGACGTCACGCCCCGTGCGTAACCCGCCGTCGGTCCGCACCTCGATCCGCTCCCGCAGCCCGTTGCGCAGCAGGATCGCCTGCGTCTCGGCGAGACCGAGCTCCCAGGGCGAGCCCGCGTGCTTGATCGACGACAGCGGCGACGCGCCGGTCCCGCCGTTGTGGCCCGAAATCAGGACGTAGTCGGCATAGGCTTTCGCGACCCCGGCGGCGACGGTCCCCACGCCCGCCTCGGCCACGAGCTTGACGCCGACGCGCGCCATCGGATTCACGGTCTTGAGATCGTGAATGAGCTGCGCGAGATCCTCGATCGAGTAGATGTCGTGATGCGGCGGCGGCGAAATCAACGGAATCCCGACGACGGCGTGCCGGAGGCGCGCGATCAAATCGGTCACCTTGTGGCCGGGGAGCTGCCCGCCTTCGCCCGGCTTTGAGCCCTGGGCGATCTTGATCTCGAGCTCGTCCGCCCGCACCAGATAGGTCGTGGTCACCCCGAAGCGGCCGGACGCGACCTGCTTGATCCGGTTGTCGGCGCGATCGCCATCGGCGCGCGCCACATACGTCGCCGGATCCTCACCGCCCTCGCCCGAGTTGGAGCGCGCGTGCATGCGGTTCATCGCGATCGCCAGCGTCTCGTGCGCTTCGGGTGACAGCGCGCCGAGCGACATCGCGCTCGAGATGAACCGGCGGCGGATCTCTTCGGCCGGCTCCACTTCGTCGAGCGGCACCGGCGTCTGCTCGCGGAACGCCAGCAGGTCGCGGGGTCCCGCGGGCACTCGGGCTTTCACGCCGTCGGCAAAGCCGGCGTACTCGCCGTGCTGCAGCGCCCGCACGAGCGGCGGCGACCAGCCGTGGTCCTCGCCATCGCGGCGGTAGCGCACGCGGCCGTGATCCGGGAGCCCGTCGGCGCCCGGCAGGCGGGCCAGCACGTCGGCGGCGATCTCCTTGAAGCCGATGCCACCGATGATCGACGCGGTGCCGGTGAAGCAGCGGTCCATGACTTCGTCGCCGAGGCCGAGCGCTTCGAAGATCTGCGCGCCCGCGTACGATTGGAGCGTCGAGATCCCCATCTTCGACAGGATCTTGAGCAGCCCCTTCTCCGCCGCGCCGCGGAAATTCGAGGCGGCGGGTTCTTCACGCAGGTATTGCAGCGCGAGCCAGGGATGAACCGCTTCGGCGCCATACCCGAACAGCGCGGCGAAGTGATGGACGTCCCACGCGTCGCCGGCCTCGGCGATCAGGCTCACGCGCACCCGCTGGCGCGCGCGGACCAGCGCCTGCTGGACGGCACCGATCGCGAGCAGCATCGGAATCGGGGCGCGTGCCTTGTCGGCATCGCGATCGCTGATCACGAGCAGCGTGGTGCCGCGCCGCACCGCCTTCACGGCTTCGTGGCTGAGCGCGTCGATGGCGCGCTCCAGCTCGTCCGGCCCCGCTGCGGCTTCCCACACCGCGCTCAGCGTGGTGAGCTCGGAGCCGCCGGCGCGCCGCAGCGCGGCCATCTCGTCTCCGAGCAACACGGGATGCTCGATGCGCAGCAGCGTCCGCCCTCCGGGCCGCTGCGCCAGCAGCGAGCCGCGCCGCCCGAGGTACATCACGAGCGACATCACGAGCTCTTCGCGGAGCGGATCGATCGCGGGATTGGTGACCTGAGCAAACCGCTGCCGCAGGTACGCGTAGACGTTTTGCGGCACGCGCGAGAGCGGGGCAATCGGGGTGTCGTCGCCCATGCTCCAGATGGCGTCCTTGCTCTCCGCCGCCATCGGCGCGATCACGAGCTTCAGATCCTCGTGGCTGTAGCCGAACGCGTGCTGGCGCGCGGTGAGCTCGTCTGGCGGCAGGGCGGGGCCGAGCGCCGACACGTCGGCTGGCAGGTGGCGCACCACGCGCGACGCCCAGCGGCGATACGGGAGGCGCTGCGCCACCTCGAGCTTGGCGTCGGTGCTGCGCAACACGAGGTGGCGCTGCGTGTCCACCACCAGCAGCTCACCCGGACCGAGCCGCCCCGACTCGACGACGTCGGCCGGATCGAGATCGACGACGCCGACTTCGGACGCCGCGACCACGACGTTGTCGCGCGTCACCTTGTAGCGGCACGGACGGAGCCCGTTGCGATCCAGCGCCGAGCCCGCGACGACGCCGTCCGAGAACGCGAGCGCGGCGGGACCATCCCACGGCTCCATCAGACCCGCGTGGTACTCGTAGAAGCTCCGCAGCGCCTGATGCATCTCGGGAATCCGCTCCCAGGATTCCGGCAGCAGCATCATGAGGGCGTGCACGGGATCGCGTCCCGAGCGCACCAGCAGCTCGAACGCGTTGTCGAGACTCGTGGAATCGCTGCCGCCATCCCAGATCACGGGCTTCAGGAGCTCGACTTCCCGCTCCCACACCGGCGCCGCGAGCGCGGGCTCGCGCGCGAGCATCGCGTTGCGATTGCCCCACAGCGTGTTGATCTCGCCGTTGTGCGCGAGCAGGCGGAACGGCTGCGCCAGCGGCCAGCTCGGGAGCGTGTTCGTCGAATAGCGCTGATGGAAAACGGTGATCGCGCTTTCGTACAGCGGCGATTGCAGGTCCGCGTAGAACCCCGGCAGCTCCGTGCCCACCAGCAGCGCCTTGTAGACCACGGAACGGCAGGACAGCGAGCACACGAACAGCTCGATGCCGGCGGCGAGGGCGCGGCGCTCCATCACTCGGCGCGCGAGATACAGCCGCCGCTCCCAGCGCTGCGCATCGGCGGGGCCGGACGGCGGGCCGACAAAGAGCTGGCGAATCACGGGCTGGCTCGCGGCGGCGAGCGGACCGAGCACGCCGGGGTTCACGGGCACGACGCGCCAGCCGAGCACCGACATGCCCAGGCTCACCAGCGCGCTTTCGATCACATCGATCGCTTCGTCGGTGCGCTGCTGCGGCAGGAAGAACATGCCGAGCGCGACGCGCTCGACCGGTCCGACGCCGAGCAGCCGGTGGGGGATTTGCGTCAGGACGCCGGCACCGTCGCCGGACTTGTCGTTGGACGCGGCGCCGCGGTGCGCGAGGCGCGACACGGCGGTGAGCCCCATCTGCACGACATCGTGGCGGCGCTCGCCGTCGGCGCGGGCGACGAAGCCGACGCCGCAGGCGTCGCGCTCCCGCCACGGGTCGAGACGCTGCAAACGAAAAGCCCGCTCTCTTGCGGGAGCGGGCTGGGGTTCTGCTTGTCTTGTTGGCACTAGTGCGCCCCGCCGCTCCCTATTGAAGGTGTGTGCGAATTATTAATCGGCGGCAGGCAAAGCGTATGATTATGCATTGGTGAACATAAATATGCGTTCCCGTTCGGAAACCCGCAAGTGCCCTCAGCCGACCAGGACGGGCTCCACGGGTTGGCTGTAGCGGTAGGTGTTGCCGGCGTAGTTGCGCAGCACGACCTCTTTGTCCGTCAGTTGCAAGATGTATTCCGGCAGGAGCGGAATCTTGCCGCCGCCCCCCGGGGCGTCGATCACGAAATGGGGCACGGCGAGCCCCGAGGTCCAACCTCGCAACGCCTTGATGATCTCCAGGCCCTTTTCAACCGTGGTGCGGAAATGCTCGGCCCCCGCCACCTGGTCGCACATATAGATGTAGTACGGGCGCACCCGGGCGGCGAGCAGACGCTGCATCAGGACCTTCATGATCTCCGGATCGTCGTTAACCCCTTTGAGCAGGACGGTTTGACATCCCAGCGGGATCCCCGCGTCCGCCAGCATGCCGAGCGCTTTGACCGCGGCGGGCGTCAGCTCGTCGGGGTGATTGAAGTGCGTGTTGATATAGAAGGGGTGGTACTTCTTGAGGATCGCGCACAGCTCGGGCGTGATCCGCTCGGGGAGATGACAGGGGATCCGGCTCCCGATCCGCAGCACCTCGAGGTGCGGAATCGACCGTAACCGCTTGCAGATCTCGTCGATACGGCGATCCGACAGCAGCAGCGGGTCGCCGCCCGACATGATCACGTCCCGGATTTCCTTGTGCTCCTCGAGATAGCGGAAGGCCGACTCCAGCTGCGCCATCGGAATCTTCTCCGGGTCCCCCACTTTGCGGCGGCGCGTGCAGAACCGGCAGTACGAGGCGCAGACCGGAGAAACCAGGAACAGGGCGCGGTCGGGATAGCGATGCGTGATGTTCGGGACGGGAGAGTTGGCGTCTTCGGCGAGCGAATCGACGATCCCGTCTCGGACATCCAGCTCCTGCACGGTGGGGACGTACTGGCGCCAGATCGGATCGCCGGGTGACTGGATCAGGTCCACCATGGCGGGGGAGATGCGGAATTCGAAGTCTTCCGCGGCCTGACGCAGCCGCGCGATCTCCCCGACATGCTCGGGGCCGAACCGCTCGGCGAGCGCCTCGAGGGAGGCGATGCTGCGCTTACGGAGCAGCTCTTGCCAGGTCTCCATGCACATCCTTGGTATAGATCACCAGGTCGTCGCCGGGCGCGTAATACGCCGCAATCGTCGCCGCCCTGGTGTACCCTCTCGCCTCGTAGAACCCTCGCGTCGGGCTGTAGTCGGGTCGCGAGCTCGTTTCTACCACGACGAGCCGCTTGCCGTCAGCCGCCAGGCGCCGTTCCACTTCCCCGAGCAGCTGCGATCCGATGCCGCCGCCCTGTCGCTCTCGATCAACCACGATCCAGTAGAGATCGCTCGTGCTTTCGGTACCCGGCGTCGGGCCCCAACAGGCGTATCCGATCAGCTGATCGCCGTCGAACGCGCCGAGAAACCGGTAGTCCTCGTCGCCGGCCAGGCTTTCGTCCAGCAGCTCGACCGCGGTCGCGACCTCTTCCTCGCGGAAAAGGCCGGTATCCCGCGTCAGCCGCTCAAGCCGTGCGCGGTGCGCGCGCCCGACGGGGCGCAGCGAGGAGCTCACGCGCGGCTTTCGTGCCCTGCGCCTCGCGCAGCGCGCCTTCCGCAATGCGCCGAATCAGCTCGGCGTAGTCCCAGCCGGCGGCTCTCGCCATGCGCGAGAGCCCGGCGTCATCGGTGAGGTCGGGATTGGGATTCACCTCGAGGATCCAGGGCTTGCCGGCGTCGTCGACGCGCAGGTCGACGCGCCCGTAGCTCTTGCCCTGCATCGTGCGCCACGCCGATTCCGCGAGACGGCACAACCGGTCCGCGAAGCGTTGCGTGATCTGCGCCGGGCACACGGGGCGGCTGCCCAGATCTTCCGCCGACCCGACGTGCCACTTGGCGGCATAGGTGAGGATAGGCCAGGTGCCCGCGGGCATGGTGCTGAAGTCAATTTCGGCGACCGGCAAGGTGCGGTCCCCGACGATCCCGACGTTGAATTCGCGGCCCGCCACGTATTGCTGCACGAGCACCTCGTCGAACTGCTCGGTCATCGCCGCGATGCGCGCCTTGAGGCCTTTGCGGTCGGTGACGACGGACTGGCGATCGAGCCCCGCGCTCGCGTCCTCGGCGGCGGGCTTCACGATGGCGGGAAGCGGGAAGTCGTCCTCGATTTTGCCCTGCGCGATCGTCCAGCGCGGGACCGGCAGCCCGGCGCGCTCCAGCAGGGTGTTGGCGACCGCCTTGCGCCGGCACGCCGCGACCGTCCACGGACCGCAGCCGGTGTACGCGATTCCCGCAAGCTCGAGCGTGCCGACGACGTGATCTTCCCACTGCGCCACGCCGCGCACGCCCTCGCACAAATTGACGACGAGATCGGCCCGGCGGCAGGCGTTGAACCAGCGCATGTCGTGACGGACCGGGACGCGCCGGACTTGATGATTGAAGGACTGGAAGATCGCGGCGATGTCGTCGACGGCCATCATCACGCCGGCAACGTCCTCGGCGGTCCAGTCATCGGCGCCGGGATCGTAGAGAATGACGACCTTCACGCGGAAATCGCCGTCTGTGCTTCGAGCGGCGCCGCGCGCTGCGGAACGGCTTCGCGGCCCGAAATGCGACGCCAGGCGATGCGCACGACCTCCTGGATCAGCTCGTCATACGTGAAACCGGCGACGCGGGCCGCTTTGGGGAAACAGGAGTTCATCAGCGGATCGGGGATGATCCCCGGCAGGGGATTCAGCTCGACCACGTTCGGGACGCCAAACCGGTCGACCCGCACGTCGATCCGGCACCAGTCGCGGCAGCCGAGCGCGCGGTAGGCGTCGAGCGCCACCCGCTCCGTCTCGCGGATCAGTGACTCGGCCACGCCGGTCGGCGGGCACTGGAAAATCTCGAGCGGATGATCACGCGTGTCCCAGATCCACTTCGCTTCGTACCCGTAGACCGGTGGCGCGCCGGCCGGGAGCGTGGCGAAATCGAATCCGACCACCGGCAGGCACCGCACGTCGCCGTTGTTACCCACGATCGCGACCGTGAATTCGGGGCCGGGCAGATACGTCTCGACCAGGACCGGCTGGTCGTAGCGTTCTAAGAGGAAAGGCACGCGCTCCGCGAGCTGTGCGGGCGACTGGCACAAGTTATTGACGAATACGCCCTTACCAGAGCCTTCCGCGACGGGCTTCACGAACAACGGGTACGTAAGCGGCAGGCGATCGAGATCGCTGACGCGCTCGATCACGCGAAACGGCGCGGTCGGCACGCCGCGGTAGGCGAGGATCTCCTTGGTGCGTCCTTTGTGCAGCGTCAGCGCGAGCGTGAGCGGATCGGAGCCCGTGTACGGAATGTTGAGGTACTCGCACAGCGCCGGCACATGCGACTCACGACAGGGGCCGTGGAGCCCCTCGGCCATGTTGAAGACGATGTCGGGGCGGGCGAGCGAAAGTTTTTGCGGGAAAAACTCGTCGGCTTCGAGACGGATGACGGTGCCGAAGAGACTGAGAGCCTGATCGACCGCGTCGATGGTGGACGGGTCATCCCATTCTGCGTACGCGTCTGACGCCGGAGTGCCGTCAGGTTTCTCGTTGTATGCGAGACCTATTCGCATTCTCAAACCAGAATACGAAATGATATCGGGATGCGCAAGAGAAAAACTCAGACTTTGTGATACGTGACGCGCGCCGATTCCTGTTTGTCGCCGGCGGCATAAATCTCGAAATCGGAGAACAACGCGCCCGCCTCTTGCTGCAGCAGCCGCAGGATCGCGATCGCCATCCGTCGAATCTCCAATTCCGCTCCTTCGCCGCAGCGCAGCTCCAGCATCGTGCGCCACGCGCGCGCGTTGCCCGACACGACGATTTTCACTTCGGTTGCGTTCGGGAGCACGCTGCGCGCCGCTTCGCGCGCCATCTTGCGACGGTGCACTTTGTCGGCCACCCACTCGTAGCGCTGCATCAGCCCTTCCACCGCCCGCACGTACGCGGCCTGCGCCTCGGTGACCTGCTGCTGCCACTCCGCTTCGAGCTTCGCGTCGCCCGCGATCGCCGGCGGCATCACGAACGCCGCGTGCGACTCATCGACATAGCGCTGCGAGATCTGCGAATAGCCGAACCCGGCGCGATGTCGCACCAGCTCGTGCGAGCAGGAGCGCGAGATCCCCTCGACCAACAGCACGTACACCGCGTGCTCCAGCACCGATCCGTGTCCCTGCTTCTTGATGTTCTCGAGATACTCGGCCGTGGTGCGATTGATAGGATTGTTCTGGCTCATGTAGCACAGCCGGCCCGCGTACTCCGCCAGGCGCTCGCCGTCGCTCGCCTCGCCCTTCCATTTGACGGCGAGGTGCTCGGGTTCGACGAATTGGGGTCGGGCCAGCAGCGAGATGCGGGGAGAACGGAAGACTTCCACGTCTTGATCGATGACCGGTGTCAGGTGCTGGGGGTTTGGTGCGTCAGCTCGAGTTTCGGTGTGGCCCATGCGGCGTTGCGCTCCACGTCACGGAGTCGAGAGGCGATGTCGTCCGGAATCACGGCGGCGCCGTCGCCGACCTTCAGTGCGGCGAGGGGAGACCAGCCGGTGGCGGGAATGATAACACCGGGATTCAGGATGGTCAGTGGGTCATAGGCCCGTTTCACCGCGCGGAACAGGTCCATCACGTCGGCGCCGTAGAAACGCTCGAGCATTCCCGCGCGCAGTCGGCCGACGCCATGCTCGCCGGAGGGAACGCCCTCGAGTCGCAGCAGCACGTCCGTCACGTCGTCAAACAGCCGCCGCAATGCGTCGCGCCAGCCGGACCGGGTCGTGTCGGGCAACGCGTTCACATGCACGTGTCCGTCCCCCGCATGTCCGAAGATCGCGACCGGAATCCCCGCGCTCTCGGCCGCGGCTCGCACGCCGGCGACGTATTCGCCCAGCGCGTCCAGCGGCACACAGCCGTCTTCGATGACCTGCAGGGACCGCTGCGAGGGAGGGAGGCGCGCGAGCGCGGGCGATGCGAGCCGCCGCACGCTCCAGAGCCGTTCCAGGCCACGCCGATCGACCGCCGTCTCCACGTGCGTCACGGCCTGCTTCAGGCCGCGCACCGCGTCACCGACCACGCCACGCGCCGCGGCGGCGCTGTCCCGCTCGAATTCGACCAGCAGCAGGCAGGCGACCCTGGGGGCCTCGGGGACGAACCGGAGCAGCGTGCTATCGAGCAGCTCGAGCGCGCTCGGGTTCAGGGAGACGAGATAGGGGACCGCTTCGGTCATCGCGGCGAGATCGGGAAAACCAAGTGCCGCGCCGGCGATGTCGGGGGGGATCGTGTCGAGCCGCCACCGAACCGCGGTCACGAAACCCAGCGTTCCTTCCGCGCCGATGAACAGATCGACCTCATCGCCCGTCTCGGCGAACTTGTCGAGCCCGTAGCCTGAAGAGTTCTTGCGGGTTTTGGGGAAGCGGGCAGTGATCCGCTGTCGGTCATCAGTCGTCAGCGCGAACCGCTCCCCGCTCCCAGCGCCCCGCGCAACAGTCCGGACCGTGCCATCAGCCTCGACAACTTGGACAGCCTCCACCCACCTCCGCACGCTGCCGTACCGCACTGTTCGCGGGCCCGCGGCATTCGTGCTGACCATGCCGCCCGACGTTGCAAAGAGACCCGACGAAGGATCCGGAGGGAGGCGCAGGCCGTACGGCCTGGCAGCCGCATCGATTTGGGCCCAGGTGACGGAAGCGCCGGCTCGCGCCGTGCGATGCTGAGGATCGATGGAGAGCTCGGAGAAGCCCGTGCTGAGATCGACGATGATGCCGGGACCAACGTTGCCGCCCGCCATTCCGCTCCCCGCGCCTCTCGGGACGAGCGGCGTTTGCGCGGCGACCGCCTTGTGCACGAGCGCGACGAGATCTTCTACTCCTGTGGGAATCGCAACCGCCGCCGGCACGATCCGGTAGATGCCGGCGCCTTCCGCGTATGCCGCGCGGACGCGCGCGTCAGAGTTCCACACGTCCCAAACTTGACACCAGCGAACCCCTACGTGAAGCTTCGTTGCTCGTGAGCGCCCCCCAGGTTCCTGCTCCTCCCGCCTCTCCGCCGCAGTCCCGCGCGCAGCTGATTCACATCGAGGTGGATCGGCGGCTTGGTCACGAGTGGGACGAGTGGAATGGCAGGGCGTTACCCAATCGTGGGGATTTTTCGGCGCCTCCAGGCCTCTTCTTCCGATTCGCGGCGCTGACCATCGTGGCGGCGACCGCCCTCGTCGCTCTTCTTCTTTATCTGATCGGACCACGGCTCGGCACGCTGTGGGGACCACTGCCCAAGGTGCTGTGGATCACCCTCCTGGCGCTGGCCGGCCTCAAGACGCTGTACCTGGGGCTGCTCGTCGGATCGTACTACGGCGGCCGCAATCTCTTGCCGGAAGGGCTCATGGAGCGCGGGCCGTATCTGCAGCTCATGAACTACACGTCCGTGCTCGCGCGCGCGTTCGGCAAACGCGACTGGGTCGAGCATGCCGCGATCGATGTGTACAACACGCTGGCGGAGCGGCGCGGGCGCCGTGTGGGGAAGGGTGAGCTGCTGGTGCTGATTCCGCGCTGCCTCTCGAAGCAGGCGCTCGACGGCGTGCTGGAGATCGCGGGCCGCTACGAGGTGCCGGTGTTCGTCGCGACGCGCGGCCAGCTGGCGCGCCGCGTGATTCGCGAGCGGCGGCCCCGGGCGGTCGTCGCCGTCGCCTGCGAACGCGACATGATGACCGGGCTGCGGGACGTCGCGGGAAAGCTGCCGGTCCTCGGCTTGACGATGCAGCTGCCCAACGGTCCTTGCCGGGATGCGTCGATCGATCTCACCCAGATGGAACAGTGGGTCCAGGGCTTGGTTGGGGCAGCGGGAACGCAACGCCGAGACTAGTAGGTCGTCACTCCAAGCTTGTCTTTCAGCGCTTCGAGCAGCCGCGCGGCGCGTTGCAGCCCGGCCGATCCCGGCTCGGCGGCACGCTCGAGGTCGCGCGCGGTGCGTGAAGGATCTTCGATCGGACGATACACCGCTTCGATCGTGACGCGCGACTTGCCCGGCACATCCGGGTCGGCCCACAAACGCAAGCGATGCGTGCCGGCGAATTCGTTCGTCTCGAGCCACGCGTCGCGCTCATTCATCCGCCGCACGTGAATCGAGTCGGCGCTCAGCAGCGCCTGAGCCTCGCGGGTGACGACCGCCGGCGTCGCGTTGATCACCGCATGCAGCGACTCCGGGAGCGGCGTGAACTGCGGCCGTGTGGACGCAGGATTGCACGCCGTCACTAGAATGACGAATGCGAAATACGGAGTTCGAAATCTCATCGCTGGCGCAATTTCGCACTCTGCATTTCGCATTCCGAATTAGTGTCGATGCGGCGGCGTACCGGGCGGATGCGGGTGGGTGGCCTTCATTGTATCGCCGGTCGCTTTCACGGTGTCGGCGCCCATCTGGTCATCGTCGTGTTCCTCACCCGGCGCGTGCACGTGCCCTGCGGTGCGATTCTCGATTTCGGCCTGCAAGGTGGTGGTGTGAATGCCGGCAGCGTGCTCGAACACGAGCTTGCCGCCGAGCACGCCGGTCCACACGACTCCAATGACACCGATCACGCTGAGGAAGCGCGTGATGGCCAGCTCCTGCGACGGCATCTGGAACCGGCGCGCCATTTTCCAGATCAGCACGATGGTGAACAGGCTCATCGTGATCAGCGCGATGTTCTCGTGCTTCTCCATGATTTCGTGGATCGCTTCGCCGTGGTCGAGCGATGCTTCGGCCAGCTCACCGGCGATCACCGCGGCCCAACCTCCGATGACCCCCGTCCACAACGTCCAGATCGCCGCCCAGGACAGCGATTCGCGCTTGCGTGCCGCGGCAGCGAGATCGAAGAGCACCGCCACGATCAGCAGTGCGGCGGGCAGGTCGTTGAGGACAGCGTGCCAGCGGGGCGCGTCGTAGCCGAGCATTAGAGTCCCAGGTTGGTGACGACAGGTGGATTGGCGGAATAGTCGTAGAAGCCTTTGCCGCTCTTCTTCCCATACATCCCGGCGAGCACCATGCGCTTGAGCAACGGCGGCGGCGCGTACCGTGCTTCGCGGTACTCCTTGAACATGATCTCGGCGATATGGTGGGTCGTGTCGAGCCCCACGAAATCGAGCAGCGTGAGCGGGCCCATGGGATAACCGCAGCCGAGCTGCATCGCCTTGTCGATGTCGGGCACGCTGCCGACGCCGCGCTCGACGGCGCGAATCGCATCGAGCAGGTACGGCACGAGCAGCAGATTTACGATGAAGCCGGAGTTGTCCTTCGCCGCGACCGGCTCCTTCCGGAGTGAGGCCGCGAACATGAACGCGCGCTTGAACGTCTCTTCCGACGTCGTCACCGTGCGCACGACCTCGACCAACGCCATCAGCGGCACCGGATTGAAGAAATGCAGTCCCACGAACCGGTCGGGCCGCTTGGTGGCGGCGGCCATTTCCGCGATGGTCAGGCTCGACGTGTTGGACGCGAAGATCGTCCCCGCGCCGCACAGCCCGTCGAGCTCCTTGAACAGCGCGTTCTTCAGTCCGAGGTCTTCCGTAATCGCTTCGATCACGATGTCGGCCTGCTTCAGGTCGGCGACCGTCGTCGTGAATTTGAGGCGCGCGACCGTGGCATCACGGTC
>Ga0134127_10002005_pt1 | contig 14868 bp, 11 predicted proteins | sample KB31753_FD_96459 | JGI IMG/M metagenome (GOLD analysis project Ga0134127, IMG submission 96459) | Terrestrial soil microbial communities with excess Nitrogen fertilizer from Kellogg Biological Station, Michigan, USA - KB3-175-3 | ecosystem: Environmental > Terrestrial > Soil > Unclassified ...
CCCGGCCGGAGTCTAGCAAGGACAGGCGCCGGGTCTCACTCCCGCAGGTAGCCCCAGGCGTGCAGCCGGTCGCTGTCCTCCTCCATCCAGCGGTCGCCGATGTCCTCGCGGTAGTACATGTTCGGGATCATTACGTTCTTCAGCCGGTTGTACGCCTGCTTCTGCGCGTGACGCATCGAAGGGCCGGTGCCGCAGACGATCAGCACGACGCCCGAAGTCCCGGTCACGAGCCACTCGCCGTTCACGAGCTTGACGTCCTCGAGATGCAGCCCGTCACGCGACTTGTTCTTGAACAGGATCACCGCGTCCTTCGAGCTTGTCTCGAATCGCTTAGGGTCGTCATAGGGAAACGGCGGCACGACAACCCGAACTCCGATCTGGTAACCGCTGCGCGCACGCACGCGCGTCAGTGTCCCCGCCGCGAGGCCCTGTAGCAGCTCGCCCATCGGCGTGAGGAGCCCCTCCTGCTGGATGCTGATTGTCGGATAGCCGAAGCGCGCCGTGAACTCGAGCGGGTAAACGCCGTTCGCATTGACGATGCAGTTGATGTCGATGTAGCCGATATAGCCCTCGCGCTTCAGCGCGGGCTCCATCTTGCGCAAGGTCTGGTTGAAGATCCGGTTCGGCTCGCACCAGAACATCGCCGTGCCCATTTCACCCGTCGAAGGACCCAGGTCACCCGGAAAGAGCTTCTTGTGCTCGAAGTTGACGCAGATCGGGTAGACGAACTCGCGGCCGTTGAAGAAGGCTCCGGTCGCGACCTCGACGCCTAAGATGCGCCGCTGCAGCTGGAATTTCGGGATCTGGTTAGACCAGGCTCGCTTGTAGTCCTCGAGTACCTCGACGACGTCGCGGCCATCCTCCTCCTCGCCGACGAACAGGAGGCCCTTGAGGTTCTGCGCCTCGCCGCTCGGCTTGATCACGTAGCGGGTTGGGTTCGCGCGCACATAGGCCATGGCGTCATCGAAGGACGTGAAGTCCTGCTGCGAGATGATGTTGACGCCCGCCGCCTTGAGTTCCGCCTGTCCGAAGCCGCGATCGTCCTCCAGCTTGTCGGTATACGGCGTGCCGCCGACGACGAGCTTGCCCTGCTGCCGCAGCTCCGCTGCGAGCGTGCCATGGCCGAGCACGTCGTCGAACACGACGACGTCGGCCCAGTCGAGCTCCGCGCGCCAGTCGGTCGTCTGTGGGACGAAGCCGGACGTGATCTCGCGTTCCTCGGCGTGGTCGATGTAGTACTTCGCCTCGTGGCCCTCCTTCGTGACCTGCCATGCAATGTCGCCGATCAGGCCGTCGTACGAGACGAACAGGAACTTGAAGGGCACGGACACCTCCTCGGGAACGCGCGCCGGCTAAGGCGGCCAAAGGTACATGCCGGACGGCCGGTTAGGAATGGTTCTCATTAGAGGCAGGCGGCCCCGGGAATTGCGAGAATCGCGGGTGTCCGGCCTTCCAGGAGCAACGAGGAGCAATCGATGAGCGACGAAAAGCTTTCCCGCAGGCAGTTGCTGCAGAGCGCAATCGCAGGCATCGCCGCCGTCCCTGCCGCGAGCCTCCTCGCCGGCACCGCCGGAGCGGAGATGATCTCGGAATCGGACGCCACCGCGAAGTCGCTGGGCTACGTCGCCGATGCCAAGAAGGTGGACGCCAAGGCCAACCCGAACTACAAGCCGGGACAGCACTGCGCCAACTGCATGCAGTACCAGGGCAAGGCCGGCGCCGCCGCGGGGCCCTGCAACATCTTCGCCGGCAAGGACGTCGCTGCGGCCGGCTGGTGCAAGGTCTGGGTGCTGAAGCCTGGCGCAAAGGTCGGCTGATTCCCGGCGCCTGATTTTCCATGTTCCATGGCTCGGCGCCCGACGGGGCCCGCGAGCTTTAGGAACCTCGGATTCACCGTAGCATGCGGCGCGTTACACGCCGCATGCTACGGTGAATCCGAGGTTCCCTCATGCGCGACCCACGCTTCCCTGAACGCCACGCCCAGGCGGCGGCGCCGCAATCGGGTGAACGCCTGCAGAAGGTGCTCGCCGACGCAGGCATCGCCTCGCGCCGCGACGTCGAGTTCGCGGTGAGCGCGGGGCGCGTGCGCGTCAACGGCCGGCGCGTAAATGCCCTGCCCTGCCTCGTCGACCCCGCGCGCGACCTGATCGAACTCGACGGCGAGGTAATCGAGCTCACCGGCAGGTCCGGCGCGCGCTCGCGCGAAGGCCTCTACCTCATGCTCAACAAGCCGAAGGGCGTGATCTCGACCGCGCGCGACCCCGGCGGGCGCGCCAACGTCGTCGACCTCGTGCGCGCCGGCGTGCCAACCGGCCACCGCGTCTACCCCGTCGGGCGGCTGGATGCGGACTCGACGGGGCTCGTGCTTCTCACGAACGATGGCGAACTCGCCCACCGCCTCGCCCACCCGAGCTCCGCAATCCCCAAGGAGTACCGCGTTGCGGTGCAGGGCACGCTGACGGACGGCGCGCTCGCGCAGCTCTCGAAGGGCATGTTCCTCGCCGACGTGTCCTCGCCCCAGGGCGGCGCGAAGCGCGCGCGCATGCAAGCGGTGCGCGTGCTGAAGCGCACCCGGAATCGCCGCCACGGCGACCTCTCACTCGTTTCGGTGACGCTCGCGGAGGGGCAGAACCGGGAGATTCGGCGGTTGTTCGCCCGCGTCGGCGTCAAGGTACGGAGCCTCGAGCGCGTCGCGCTCGGCCCGCTTCACCTCGGCCGTCTGCCGCCCGGGCAATTCCGCGCGCTCGGCGGCGAAGAGGTCCTGGCGCTGCGCCGATCGGTGCGGCTCGGATGAGCGCATGATCCAGTACGACCGCCGCGTCGCCGCGTCGCTGCTCGCGGTCATCGTGTTCCTGATCACCTTCGGTTCGCTCTATCCCTTCAGCTTCTCGGTCGCGGGTCCGGACGCGCTCGCGCGACTCGGGACGCTGCCGCGCGCCGGCACAACGCGCAGCGACGTCGCTGCGAACGTGCTCCTCTACCTGCCGCTCGGCACCTGCCTCGCCTGGCTTCTCGCCGCGCGCTTCGGCGGCGCGACCGCGGTGATGCTGGCGACGCTTTTCGGCGCGGCGCTCTCCTGGGCTATCGAGTCCGCCCAACTCTTCGAGACGCGCCGCGTCGCGAGTCTCGCCGACTTCACATGCAATGTGCTCGGGGCGTTCGCCGGCGCAGGCCTCGCGCTCGCGATCGCGCGCACGCGGCGCAACCTCGATTCGTCCCGCTTCGCGGGCCTCCTGCGTCACCCGGTTGCTGCGGCACTCCTCCTTTCCTGGATCGGCTACCGTCTCGCGCCGTTCGCGCCCGTCTTCGATCCGGTCGAATGGGCCTCGGCATTCGCGCCGCTCGCGAAGATTCATGCGTTCAGCGCGACGGCATTCATGCTGCACGCGCTCGCCTGGCTTGCGCTCCTGCTCGTGTCGGATCGTCTGGCCCCCCGGCACGCGGCTTCGCTCGCGGCCGGCGCGATGGCCGTCGTGCTCGGCGGCCGCATATTGTTCGCGAACCTCTCGCTCGAAGCCGAGGAGCTCGCGGGGATGGTCGCGGCGCTCAGTCTCGCGGCCCCGCTCGCGCGCTTCCCGCGCGCGGCGGCGGCGCGGGCCCTCGCGGCCGCGCTTTTTCTGCTCGTCGCCTGGCGCGGGCTCGCGCCCTTTGATTTCCAGGTCGCGCAGGACCGCTTTGCGCTCCTGCCTTTCGGCGAGTCGCTGACCCAGTACCGCGCGGCCAACCTGTCCGACATGTTCCTACGCTGTTTCACGAACGGAGCACTCGTGTGGCTGCTCGCGCGCTCGGGGCTCAGCGTGTTCGCCGCGACGAGCCTCGGCGCTGGGGCGGTTTTCGCGATCGAGTTCCTACAAACCTGGCTGCCCGGTCAGACCGCCGACATCACCGACCCGCTGCTCGCGGTCTCGGCCGGCGGCCTGATCGCGGTCTTCGAGCGCGAGGACGCAGCTTGAAGGTGTGCAGCCCGGGCCGGGAACACGACTCCCGGGTGATGGTCTATCGTCCAAGCATGACGCCGGTGCTCGCTGCCCTGTTGCTCGCCGCCTCCGCGGCCGATGGACACATCGGCGAGGAGCCCGCGCCTGTCGCTGCGGAGAGCCGGCAGGAAGCGACCGCCACGACGCCCGCCGTCGAGGCCCAGGCCCCCCCGGCCCAGGTCGCTCCACAAGAGCCGCCCACGAATTCGCCGGCGGCCGGTACACCGGCACCCGCCGCGACACCGAAGGCTGCCGCGCCACCTGTCGACGCCGCGATGCCGGCACCGCTTCCCGACGCGACCGCGGGCCAGCAGCCGATCAGGCCCGCCGCCCACGAGCCGCTCAAGATCCTGGCGCAGGACCCGCGCATGGATGCCTACGCGCAGTTCCGCCAGCTGTACGAAACCGCTCGCTTCGACGAGGCGCTGCCGTTCGCGAAACGCGTGGTCGAACTGTCCGAGCAGGATCCCGAGCGCGACCACGAGCTGCCGATCGCCTACAACAACCTCGGTGCGACGCAGTACCAGCTCGGCGACTATCCCGCCGCCTCGGCGAGCTACAACAAGTCGCTGGAGCTCCTCGAGTCGACGCAGGGCATCTCCTCGCGCCGCCTCGTCGTGCCCCTCGCCGGCCTCGGTGCAGTCAGCGCGGCGCAGGACGATCACAAGACCGCCGCGCAGTACTACGACCGCGCGCTTGCGGTGAGCCGGCGCGCGGACGGCCTCTTCAACCTGCAGCAGGTGCCGCTCCTCAAGCAGGCGGCGGACAGCCGCTACGCCTTCAACGACTTCGGCGGCGCCGAGTCGGAGTACATGTATGCGCTCAGGATCGCCGAGCAGAACTTCGGCTACGGCGACCCGCAGACCGTGCCGCCGATCCTCGACCTCGCGACGTTCTACGAGGGCCTGCGCGAGTTCATCGCGGCCCGCATGATGTACATGCGGGCCCGGGACGTCGCCTTGAACGTCAACGCGGGATACAGCCCGATGGCGGTGAAGTCGCTCGTCGGCATCGCGCGCTCGCATCGCCTGCAGTACACGATGGATCCCGACTCGCTCGAGAGCCAGCAGCCGGCGCGCGACGAGGTGACGGGCGAAATGATCGGCAAGGTCTACCACGATTCGCGCGTGCCACCGCCGGCGGCAGACCGCACCGGCCTCAAGGCCGCGCAGCAGGCGCTCGAGCTCCTGCGCACGGTGTCCGCGCCGCCGCCCGACCTGATGACCGAGACGCTGCTCGAGCTCGGCGACTGGTTCCAGTCGACCTCGCGCCCGACGATCGCGATTCCCTATTACGCGGAGGCCTCCGGCATCTACGAGGACCTGGCCGCGCAGGACCCCATGGTCGGAAATCCGCTCAAGGCCCCGCGGATGGTTTTCTACCGGCCGCCGCTGTCAGCGAGCCGCGGCCTCAATACGCTCACCGGCCAGTACGTGATCCTCAAGACTGTTTTCAGCTTCAACGTGGATGCGGAAGGGAATCCGCAGGAAATCACGGTCGTCGACACGAACATGAACGAAGACCAGCTTGGGCTCTCGCGCCGCGCGCTGCAGAAGTCGATCTACAGCCCGCGCTTCTCGGAAGGCAAGCCGGTCTCGACCGCAGGCGTCACGTTCACGGGCCAGTGGTACGAAGAGCACGATCCGGAGAAGACGCCGCCAGCCGCGCCGGCTCCCGCGACGCCGGACGCGCAGCCCGTCAAGACCGGCACCGAGCCGACGACGAATTCAGGGACCTGAGGGCGGCTTCTCTTCCGCCGGCGGAGGCGGCACCGGCTCGCTCGGCGGCGATTCCCCGGGCGGCGGACTCTGCGACGAAGACTCTTCGCCGGGCGGCTTCGCACCCGAGGCCGGAGGCTGCGCCGGCTCCTGCGCAGGCGGCGGCGCTTCCTGCGACTCCGGTTTCGGCTGCCCGACCGGCCAGCGCTGCTTCGACGACTCGCTCGTGGTCGGCGGGATCTGCGCCGGCGTGAACGGCGGCGGCGGCTTCAGCTGCTCCGGCGGCTGCGGCGGCGAAGCCGGCAGCGGACTACCCACGCCATGCAGGAGAAGCCGCACGGACTCCTGGTCAGTCAGTTCGACGGCGACCTTGGCCCCTGCGTCGCGCATTGCGCGCTGCGTCGCGACCGCAAGTGGCTCCTTGCTCGCGAGCGTGTGCGCGCGCTCGCGCCCGTAGCCGGTGAACGTGAACGAGTCGACGCGCGTGCCCGTGCCGTCGTAGAGCGTCAGCAGGTAGCGGATCGTGACGATGAAGGCTTCGCCCGCGACATCCTTCGGCGTCAGGAACGAGTACTCCTCGAACTTCGGCTCGACCACGAACACGAGCGGCGGCTGGATGCCGGCAATCTTCGCAGGGTCCTCGACCGGAACGACCTCGCGGAACATGGCCTTCAGCAGCCAGTCGAGGTTCGTGACGTGCGCCGGTCCGAGGTTGACTTCGTAGTCGATCGTGCCGCGCGTCTCCCTGTGCACGTACTCGCGGAACTCCTTCGAGTAATACACGCCGACCCGCACCGGCAGCTGCTCGAGGAGCGGCGGCGGCAGCGCCGCCCGCGTCTCGAGCTTGGTCGCGGTGCAGGCGCCGAGGATCGCTAGGCTGAAGGCGGCGAGCGCCGCGCGGTTGATCGTACGGGTCATCCTTTTCTCCGCCGCTCCGCGGTGGCCTCGCCTTCGGGGAGGCCGACGAACACGCCGCCGTTCCGGGCGCACAGTATGCGCATCAGGGTCGCATACCGCATGCTGGTGTGCTGGGGATACTGGCCCGGAATCGGGAAGCCCAGCGCGTGGATGCGCACCAGCCGCGCGCCGGTCTTGCCGGAGCGATTGATGCGATCGACGGTGTCGACGACATCCTGGATCGAGGGGCCGGTGAACTCGTCGCCAAACACGTAAATGCTGATCGAGTGCTGGCTCGTCCAGAACGTGCGCACCGCGGCGATGATGCCCTCGGACGGGCTCGAGTTGGAGAACGCCTGCCAGTGCCGGAAGTACTCGAGGATGGCCTTGCGTCGCGCCGGCGAGTCCGGGATCCACTTGCCGCGATAGTCGCTGAACATGTACCCGCCCTCGTCATCCAGCACCTGGATGCCCTTGAGCTTCGGGTAGATATTCAGCACCTCGGCGAGCTTCTGCTCGGCGTAGCGCCAGTTCTGCGACTGCATCGAGCCCGAGGTGTCGACGATGAAGATGACGTACTCGCTGTCGATCGGCACGCCGGCGACCGGCTGCGCGTAGACCTGGCGCCGGCCCTCGCCCTGGAGCTTGCGGGTCTCCTCGATCATCGCGGCGCGCGCGTCCGAGAGCGACGTGGTGAGCTTCTTCATCGCGTCCTCTTCGTTCTCGCTCGCCTTGTACTGGCCCTCGATCTTCGAGAGGTCGCCGCGCAGGCGCGCGAGCTTGGACTGCTCGTCGGAGAGTTGCGCGATGCGGGCACGCAGCTCCTTCTCGAGCAGGAGCGCCTCGCCGCGGATCTCGTGCAGCGCCTGCTCGTCCTTCTCGACCTGCATCTGCAGATCCTCCTTGGAGACCTGCAGGCGCGTGTTGTCGCCGTACTCGGTGACGACGAGCAGCAGGATCACCGCACCGAAGCCGCAGCAGATGCAGTCGAGGAAGGACATGCTGAATGCCTCGGCGTCGCGGCGCTGGCGTCTCATGGCCAGTCCTTCGCCGGGTTCAGGAAGCTGCCGCCGGTCGCGCGCGCGAGCCGCCAGAAGAAGATGGGCGCCGAGGGGTCGCCCTCCATCGGCAACAGCACGATGTTGAACTGCGGCGGCGACGGCGGCAGCGTCTTCACCGCGTCCTGCATGAGGTCCTCGCGCTGCTCGCTCGTCACGAGCGTGCGCATGAGCGGCGGCTTGTCGCCCTGCGTCGGCAACCCGTCCGTGATGAGCACGACGTTGTCCGGCGCCGGATTCAGGTCCTTGATCACCGCGAAGGCGTTCTGCAGGCTCGAGCCGCCCTTGGGCGCCGTGCGCCGCAGCCCCACGATCGCCTGCTCCACCTGCCCCGCCTCGCGCACCGACAGCCAGTGGCCCGCCGTGCCGTCGACGACCGGCCGTGCCGCAGTGTCGAAGGCGTAGATCTGGAATTGCGTCTCCGGCTTCAGGCGCGCGGTCACCCATTCAACGGTGTTGACCGCCTGCTGCCACTTTGCTGACTGGATGCGCCGCTCCGGCGCCATGTTCCGCAGGCGGATGATGTTGACCAGCGTCTCGTCGAGCATGCTCGCCGAAGCGTCGACGAGCACGAGCACGTGCTGGCCCGTGACGGAGAGCGTGACGAGCTGCTCCTGGTCGTCCACCACCTTGACCGGCGCCGTCGTCGGCGCACGCTCCTTGAGCCGGCGCGTGCCTTCCTCGAGCTGCTGGAGGTCGGCCTTCAGCCGTTCGAGGCTCTCGCGACGCGCAAGCGTGTCGTTCTCGTACTGCGCGAGTTCCTCCTCCGTAACCTTGATGCGGTCGAGTACGGCCTTCGAGAGGCCCTGCGCCTTCACGGTCTTGTCCTCGGTGGACTCCATCGCGTTCCTGAGATCCGCGAGGTGCGCGCGGCCCTCGATGACTTCCTGCGCGACGAGGTTCGCGTTCGCCTGCAGGTTCATGCGCTCGTTGGTGCGCGTCATGCCGGCCTGCGAGGCCATGATCGTGTAGAAGAGTACGACCGCGCCGAATCCGCAGGAAATCACGTCCAGGAAGGACATGCTGAAGGTTTCGGTCTTCTTGCGCGGCATCTCAGCCCACCGCCACGAGCTCGAGCACGACGCCCGGCGTGCCGACGCGCAGGCGGTCGCCCGCTCCGAGCTCGGCCTCGCCCGCGACGCGCTCGCCATTCAGGAAGGTGCCGTAGCGGCTGTGGTCGCGCACGATTGCGCGCCCGCGCTCGCGCATGAGCGAGCAGTGCGTGCGCGAGATGCCGCTGCCGGCGCCCGCGAGGGCGATGCGCCGCCCTTCGCCGCTGCCAGCGCCGACGACGATCGGCTCTTCGCCGATTGCGTGCGCGCGCCCCTCGAAGATCGCGTGCGTTGCGGGCGTTCCCGCCGTGCGGCGGCGCTCGGCGGCCGCGACAGGATGCTCGCGCATGAGTGCCGTCACGAGCGCAGGCGGGTCGGCCGGCCCGAGGTCTTCCGCGCGCGCGGCGGCGCCGATGGGGCCTGCCGCCTCGGGCAGCACGACGACCTCGAGTCCCGGCAGCGAGCCGAGACGGTCCGCGAGATCGGGCAGGAGCGCGGCGCGCGCGGAGAGCGCGAGCGTCGCAGGCTCGTCCACGCGGTGCCCGCCGTGGACAAGCTCGGCGAGCTGCGCGTACCACGCTTCGGCCGCCAGCGTGAACTGCTCGCGCCGAACGGTCGCGGTGAAGTCGCCGCCCTCGGTGTCGATGGTCGCATCGAGCGAGTCGCGCCCGGCGAGGCTTGCGAGCCATTCCGGCAAGCGCTGGTGGAGCTGTTGCTCGGTCGCGGCCTGGTGCAATGGATCGAAGCGCGTGCGGCGCACCATCGCTTCGGCAACGAGCTGCGCCCAGGCAGCGTACATCGACTTGAGGCCGGCGCGCGGCGCGGCCTCGACGCGGCGGCGGCGCAGCACCGCCGCACCTTGCATCTCGGTCAGCACCGCCTGATAGAGCTGCACGTCGAGGTGCAGCACCGAGGCGCGCGCGGGAAGCCCCGCCGACGCGGCGACGGCCGAGTCGACGAAGCCCGACGCCGGGATACCCGCGTGGCGCGCAATGCCGACTAGGAGGCCCAGCTGCCGCGGTCGCATCGTGCCTGGCACCGCGAAGACTGCCGAATCCCCGGCCTGCGCGACCTCGCGCCACAGCGCGGCGAGGTGCGCGTGCGCGAGGTCGGCGTGTGAAACCTGCGGCTCCTCGTTGCGCGCGAACGACTCCGCCGAGAGATCAGACCAGAAGCGGTCGGTCGCAAATCCCGGCGTCAGGCGCGCGGCGGCAGCGGCTGCAACGCCAGTGACGACCTCGGCGCCGTTCACGATCGCGACGCCCGGACTCGCGGCGACGCGCACGCCATCGCGAGCGGCGATGAGCGCTGCGTCAATGACCTCTATGCCGACGACCGCCATGAGCCCTCAGATGTCGATCGGGAATGAGACGGGAAAGTCCGCGCGGACCTTCTCCGAAGGAGTGAAGCGCTGCGGCGGCGGGCCCGCCGGCACGGCGTCCGCCGGCAACGGTGGCAGTTCTTCGTCTTCGTCGGCGGGCGTGTCGGCCGGCTTGCCCGCATCGGGTGCCGGCTTGCCCGCATCGGTTGCCGGCTTGCCCGCGTCGCCGGAAGCCTGGCCGTCGGCAGGTGTGCCGGGCGGCGCCTCCGGCGGTGCCGGCTTTGCGGGTTCTTCGTTCGCCGGCGGCGTCGCGGGCGCGGGCGCGTTCTTCGGCGGCTCGATCGCCGAGGCAACGAGCACCATCGAGGAAACAACGAGAGCGACGATCCATCTCATGGCGGTTACTCCGCGTAGCGCGCGATCCGGAAGCCAACGTCCGGCCGTCCCGTCGTGCCCGCGTCGCGCGCGGCGAGCCGGAGCTCCGGCGTCTTGCCCGTGAGCCAGCCCGCACCGCGGATCACGTAGCTGTCGCCGGTCTTCGGCCCGACCGGGTCCGTGGACAGGTAGTCGGGACCCACGACGTAGATCGAATAGCGGTCCGTCGTCCATTCGAACACGTTACCGCCCATGTCGTTCAACCCGAGCGGGTTTGCCGGGAAGCTGCCGACTGGCGCCGCGACGCGAAAACCGTCGTCGTAGCCCGAGATTGTGACCGGCGTGAGGTAGATCGCCGTCGCGTCGCCCCAGTTGCCGGCCTTCGCCGGCACCGGCAGGTCGTTGCCCCACGGGTACTTGCGGGTCGCGCGGGCCCCGTCGAAGCGTGCTGCGAATTCCCATTCCGCTTCGCTCGGCAGGCGATAGCCCGTCGTCGCGGGCTCGATCAGCTCGAGCCGGTCGCCGCGGCGCGCGTAGGCGGGTGGCAGCTTCTCGCGCTCCGACAGCCAGTTGCAGAACGCGGCCGCCTCCTGCCAGGAGACGCGCACGACGGGCTGCTTCTCGAGGTCGAGTGTCTCGTCCTTGAAGATGCCCGACAGGTGGTCGGCCTTGAACTGCCGGAACTCGGTGTTCGTGACCTGGAAGCGGCCGATGTAGAAGGGCCGCTTCAGCTCGACGTTGCGCTCGGTCTCGTTCGAGCGGCGGCCTGGCTCGCGGCGCGTGCTGCCCATCGTGTAGCGGCCGCCCTGCACGAGCACGAGCACCTGCCCGAGCGAAGTCGTGCGCGTTCCCGGCATCGCGGCGATCTTTGCTTCGCCTGCGGTGCGGAGCGTGTACTCGACGAGCTGGGTCTCGCCTTCGCGCGGTGTGACGGTCGCGCGGAACGGCTCGAGACCGCTTTTCCTGACCTCGAACACGTGCGGCGCGGCGGACAACGAGAGCGTCTGGTTCGCCGGCCCGCGCGATGCGCCGTCCACGTAGAGGATCGCATCGTCCGGCTGGCCCGACACGCGCACGGCGCCGAGCACCGCCTTGAGGTCCACGGACACACGCCGCTCGGCGCGGCTTTCGACCGAGACGGATTGCGACGACGGTGCATAGCCCGCGAGCGTCAACAGGAGCTCCTGTGGCATGCCGGGCGGCACCCCCACTGTCAGCGGCGTGCGCCCGCGGTAGCGTCCGCCGATGCTGACATCGGCGCCCGACGGCCGGCTCTGCACGACGAGTCGGCCGTCCGGCATGCCGAGCTCGACCGGCCCGACCGAGAGCGGCTGGCCCGCGATCACCGTGATGGGACTCTCGAAGCGACGGAAGTCGGGGTGCACGATCGCGAGCGTGTAGCGCCCCGCGTCGAGCTCGGTCTCGAGCGGCGTCGCGCCGAGCTCGCGGTCATCCGCCCAGACGGCGGCACCCGCCGGCACGGAGCTCACCGTCACGCGCGCGAAGAGCGGTTTCAGCTTGAGCTTCACTTCCTGGCGCTCGCCGCCGCCCTTCACGTCGAGGCGCAGGCGCTCCTCCAGGAAGTGCGGCGCGACGACGGAGAGCTCGCGCGTGCCGGCGCGCAGGTCGTACTCGCCCGGGAGCTTGCCGACGGTCGCGCCGTCGACTGCTAGCGTCGCGTCGACGCCGCCGGTGTCGAACTTGACCTTGCCCGGCAGCCGTTCGAGCGCGACGACGAAGCGCTCGCCGGATTCGCTGCCGACGACGACCGACTGCCGCGCCGGCGCGTAGCCCTCCGCCTCGACGAGGAGCTCGTACTGTCCAGGCGGCACGAGGTAGCGGCCGCCGAAGCCGATGTCGAGCGCCGTGCCTGCGAAGTCGACGTGGTCGAGGTCGGCGTCGGGGTTCGAGCCGACCTGCACCGCGGTCGAGGAAAAGAGGTAGAGGAGCACCACGAGCGCGCCCGCCACGGCCACCCAGCGCAGCGGCGTCATGCCGCCGAAGCGCGGCCCTTTCTGCGGCTTGCGGCGCGCGATGCGCGGCTCGTAGGGGATGATCTCGATCGGCTGGCGGTCGGCGGATCCCTCGTCGGCGGCACGGCCCTCGAACTGCGGCGGACGCGTGACGTTCGCAACGCCGCCGTGGCGCACGACGATGGTCGCGCGGCCCTCGCGGTTCTCGAGCGCGATGGTGACGCCGTCGAGCGCATCGGGACCCGCGCCCGGCTCCGGCGTCACCGCGAGACCCTGCGTCGTCAAGGCGACGCGCGCACGCAGCTCGCCCGGGCGGCATCCCGGGATCACGACCGAGGCGCCCGGCCCACCCACCGAGAGCGGCAGGTCCGACGGCAGCAGCTTGCGCTCGCCCAGCGGATCTTCCAGCCAGAGGTCCTTCAAATCGGCTCCTCGCATCTCACGATCACCGGCGACGGCGGCGCGCCCGGTGGCAGCACGACTTCGCGGCGCACGTCGCGGTAGCCGTCCCGAGTGCCGACCACGGTGTAGCGTCCCGGCAGCAGCTCCACGTCGCGTGTCGAAAACGCGCCGTACTGCCCGACCCGGTAGATCACGACCTGGGTGAGCCCATCGGACTCGAGGCGCAGTCGCACCGGCGACTCGGCTGCTTTCGCGAGGCGGCCGAGCTCGTTCGCGGAGGCCGCGAGCCGCTCGCGCGGGTTGCCCGCGGAGGCGGCAGTCGCGATGAGGGTGCGCGCCTCCGCGCGCCCTTCCGGAGCCCAGAGCTTCTCGGGATGTGAGGTCAGCGCGTCGATGCGTCGCTGCAGCTCGGCGCGGGGCGTCGCGCGCGCGATTCCCTCGCGCGCCGACTCGAGCGTCGGCTCGAGGTTCGCTGCCTCGCGCCAGGCCGCGAGCGCTTCGTCCCAGCGCTCGCCGCTCTCGGCGGTGCGCGCTCGAGCTTCCAGAAGCTCGAGCGCCGACGCTTTCTGCCCCTGCTCGAGCGCGGCGAGGGCGTCCTTCGCCTCACGCGCGCCAGGCCGGAGCGCGAGCGCCTGGTTGAAGGCGGCGCGCGCCTCGTCGTTACGTCCGGCCGCCGCGTCTGCGAAGCCGCGGGACATCGCGACGGAATACGCGTCCGCGCTCCTGATCGCGGCGAGGCGGTTGAGCCCCTCCTGCGCCCCGGGCACGCCGGAATCCACCGAGAGTGCCTTGCGGTAGCCGGCTTCGGCCGCGGAAGCGCGCCCAGCCTGCTCCTCGCCGCGCGCAGCATCGACGAGCGCGAGTGCCTGGTCCAGTCTCCCGGCACGTGCAATGCCCGCGGTAGCCGGCGGATGATTCGGCTGGATCGCGAGCGCGAGCTCGAATGCCTCGCGCGCGGCGCCGGTTTTCCCTGCCGCGAGCGCGTCCTGGCCACGCTTCGTGGCGGCCGCGAGCGCATCGGGCAGCGCCTTTTCGAGCTCGGCGAGCTTCGCCGACGCGGCATCCCAGTGCTCGGCCGCCGAAAGGTAGTCGCCCACCGCGTAGCGCTGCGCGGCATGGGCGCCGACGTCGCGCGTCTCCGCAAAGGGTGCTGTCGCCCAGCGCGCGGTCGCGCGCGCATCGAGCGTCTTGAAGGCCACGTTGAAACGATCGCGTGCGGCGTCGGCCTTCGCGCGCGCGGCTTCCTGTGCGAGGCGCTGCTCCTCGGCCGAGCGCTTCGCCTCCCCTTCGCGCTCCGCTTCAGCGCGCGCCTTATCGGCCATCTCGGAGCTGTCGGGCGCCTTCTTCGGCGGCACCCAGAAAATCACCGCGACCGCGGCGAGCGCGGCGGCACCGAGCGCGATCGGCAGCCAGCGCACCGTTCGCGAGGACTCGGGTGCGGCGATCGGCGCCTCGTGCGCGAGCGGCGCGAGCGCGCCCGCCTCGTCGGCCGCGGCTGCCGCGAGCTTCGCGCGCACGACCGTCGCAGACGCCGGGCGCTCGCCCGGCGATTTCGCCAGCAGGCGCAGGGCGAGCTCACGCACGCCCGCCGGCACGGCGCCGCGCGGCAGGAGCGGCGGCACGGGCTCGTGCAATACACGGTCGCGCGTCACCTCGGGGTAGTACGGCGGATGGCCGGAGATCAGCTCGTAGAGCAGGGCGCCGTAGGCATAGAGGTCGTCCGACTGTGAAGCCGGCTCGCCGCGCAGTTGCTGCGGGCTCGCGTTGTAGGGCGAGCCGCCCGCCGTCGCGCTGCCGGTCAGCGCCGTGAGGCCGAAGTCGCCGAGCTTGGCGCGGCCCGTGCCGTCGAGAAAAACGTTGGCGCACTTGAGGTCGCGGTGCACGAGGCCCTGCGCGTGCACCGCCTCGAGCGCTGCGGCGACCGAATCGACGGCGCGTCCCCAGCTCTCGAAAGAGCGGCCGCGCAATTGCCCGAGGTCGCCGCCCTCGAGGAACTCCATGACGAGGAATACGCGGTCCCCCACCCGCTGGAGGTCGTGGATCGCGACGGTGAACTCCGGCGGCAGGCTGCGCGCGCGCGCGACCTCGGCCTCGA
>Ga0134127_10002006_pt1 | contig 14867 bp, 13 predicted proteins | sample KB31753_FD_96459 | JGI IMG/M metagenome (GOLD analysis project Ga0134127, IMG submission 96459) | Terrestrial soil microbial communities with excess Nitrogen fertilizer from Kellogg Biological Station, Michigan, USA - KB3-175-3 | ecosystem: Environmental > Terrestrial > Soil > Unclassified ...
CCTGGCTGATCTTCGCCTCGGCCGCCGTGGGAGACGACTCGTCCTCGCCGCCGAGCGCTGTGCCGACGCCGAATACCGCGAACAGGAGCAGTGCAATCACGGCCCCTGGCTTGCGTGTGGCTTTCACTGGAAGGATCCTCGTTCAATTGCAGGAGCGCCGACGGCTTCGACCGGGTCTTGACGGTGATGTTCGCGGATTGCCCGTTTCGTGACTTCTGCCGCAGGATTTGTACACGTGTCTTGTAATTGACATTGTGTCAATTCCCGAGTAGGGTTGCGACCATGTCGTACGTCGCCCTCCGCCGCGAGGAAGAAAAAGAACGTCGCCGCGCCGATATGGTTGACGCGGCCGAGACGCTCTACGCCAAGGTCGGGTGGGACGCGGTCACGATGGACCGCGTCGCGAAGAGCGCGCGCCTCTCGCGCGCCCTGCTCTATGTCTACTTTCGCGACAAGGATGACCTGCTGCACGCCCTCACGGAGCGGGCGCTGATCGACTTGCGCGAGCGTTTCATCAAGGCCGCCGCCGATCCGGTGAAGGGCATCGACAAGGTGCAGGCGATCGGCCGCGCCTACGTGCTCTTCCAGCAGGAAAAGCCCTATTGGTTCGACGCCTGCAGCCGCTTCCACGCCAACCAGGCCGAGGGCTATCCGGCGGAGGACGCCTGCGCGGTCGCGGGCGATGCGGTGATGTCCGTCATCGTCGCCGCGCTTCGCCAGGGCCAGGCCGACGGCACGATCCGCAAGGACATCGGGGACCCGATGCAGGTTTCCGTCATGCTCTGGGCCTTCACGCACGGCCTGATCCAGATCGCGACCAACAAGTCGGCGGAGATCGCCCACCACGGCGTCGAAGTGCCGAAGCTCATGGAAGACTCGTTCGCGATGCTGCGTTACATGCTGGCCGCGAAGTCCGGTGCGTGATTTTTTTCGCCCGCGAAATGACACATGTCTAACGTCTCGACAATTGTTGAATTCAGCCGCTACGCGATGGCGGCGATCGCCAGCCTGGCGCTCGCCTGCGCTGCGCGCGCCGACGACCCTCCCGAAGTCGAGCGCGTGACCGACAGCCTCGTGGCCGAGGCGCTCGAGGCGAATCTCGGCCTCGACCAGGCGGTCGCGAACGTGGACCAGCGGCTCGCGGTGCTCGACCAGGCGCGCGCCGAGTACCTGCCGCAGATCGACATGCAGCTCCGCTACTCCGAGGCGAATGGCGGCCGCACGCTCGAGATCCCGGCGCTCGGACTCGACTTCAAGTTCCTGCGCGAGCGCGAGCAGGAGAGCTTCGTCCGGCTCTCGCAGCCGATCTACGACGCGCGGCTCGGCGCGCAAAAGCGCGGCGCGGAGAACCTCTACGACGCCTCGCGCCACGGGCTCGAGGCCTATCAGCTGCGCCTCGCGCGCGACGTGCGCCAGGCTTATTACCGCTGGCTCGCCGCACGCGAGTCCATCGCCGTACTCGAGTCGACCGAGAAGCTCGCCGCGGAGAACGCGCGCGTCAACGACAGCCTCTATCGCAACGGCAAGGTGACGCGCGACCTCCGCCTGCGCGCCGAGGCTGAGCACCTCGAGATCACGCAGCAGCTCCTGCGCGCGCGTGCGGCGGAGGACCTCGCGCGGCGTTACCTCAACCTCCTCTGCAACGCCCCGCTCGCGCGCGAGCCCGAGGCGGTCTCCGTGACGGCGACCGACCTGCCGCGGCTTGCGCTTCGCATGCCCGCAACGCGCGGCGAAGCGCTCGAGGAGCTCGCCGTCGGTCGGCGCGCGGAGCTTCGCGAGCTCGACTCCGGCATCGCGGCCGCGAGCGAATCCGAGAACGCGGCGCGCGCGGCCTTCAAGCCGCAGCTCGCTTTCGCGGTCGACGCGGGCACGCAGGGCGCGGAATGGGATTACAGCGTCGAGGACTCCTACGTCCTCGCCTCGCTCATCGTCCGCTTCAACCTCTTCAAGGGCGGCGGCGACCGCGCCGCGATCCGTGAGGCCAAGGCGAGGAGCGCCGGACTCGAGGCCGGGCGTGCGCTCGCCGAGCAGCAGATTCGCATCGAGGTGCAGCAGGCGATCACGGACCTCGAGGTCGCGGAAGCCTCGCTCGAGACCGCGGCCCGTCGCACCGAGGCGGCCGAGGCCGCCTACACGATCGTCGCGAAAAAGCGCGACCTCGGCCAGGTCTCGCAGGCCGACTACCTCGACTCCCAGCGCGCGCTGACGCAGGCGCGACTCAACGAGAACGTCACGCGGTTCGAGACGCTGGGCGCGCTGGCGCAGGTCGAATACGCGATCGGAGGCACCGAGCCATGAAGATCCCGGGAATTTCGCTCGCGGCGCTAGCCGCCTCGCTCGCCCTCGCGGGCTGCGGCAATGGCGCAGAGCCGGAAAAGGCTCCGGCCGCGGCGCCGGTGCGCGTCGCCGTCGTCGAAAAGGCGCCCGCCGCCGCGTCGCTGCGCGCGATCGGCGTGCTGGCCCCGGCCGACGAGGTGCGTCTCGCGTTCATGACCGGCGGCGTGATCCGCACGATCACGGTCGAACAGGGAACGCCGGTGAAGGCTGGCCAGCTCCTCGCGACGTTGGCGGACGACGAGGTCGCCGCCGCTGTCACGCAGGCGCGCGCTGTCGCCGACCAGGCCGCGCGCGACCTCGACCGCGGCAAGGCGCTCCTCGCCGACGAGGTCGCAACGCGTGAGCAGCTCGAAGACCTGACGACAGCCCACCAGGTCGCGCAGGCACAGCTGCGGTCCGCGCTCTTCAACGCGCGACACGCGCGCATCGAGGCGCCGGCGGACGGCGTCGTGCTGAGGAAGCTCGCCGAGCCGGACGAGCAGGTGGCTGCGGGACAGCCCGTGCTCATCGTCGGCAATACTTCCAGCGGCTGGATCGTGCGCGCCGCACTCGCGGACCGCGACGTCGTGCGCGTGCAGACAGGCGATGCCGCGGAGGTCACGTTCGACGCCTATCCCGGCCGCACCTTCGCGGCGAAAGTGACCGAGATTGCGGCCGCCGCCGATCCGCAGACCGGCACCTATGAGATGAAGGTGTCGGTGGACGCCGCGGACGCGCGCTTCGTGCAGGGCCTCGTCGCCAAGGTCACGGTGGCCGATCCCGACGCGGAGAGCGTCGCGGTCGTGCCGGTCACCTCGCTCCTCGAGGCCGACGGCCGCCTGGCGACTGTCTTCGTCGTCGCCAAGGGCGGCGTCGCGCGGAAAGTTTCGGTGCGAACGGGGCGCCTCCTCGGCGAGCGCATCGAGGTGATCGCCGGGCTCGAACTCGGCGACCAGGTCGTCACGGAAGGCGCGGCCTGGCTAGACGACAACGAGCCCGTGCGCGTGCTCGGCGGCGCCTGAGTTCCGCGATGAGCCTCTGGTCTTTCTCGGTCAAGCGCTGGCAGTTCACGCTCGTCGTGTTCGCGCTCCTCATCGCGACGGGCCTGTGGGCCCTGTCCGCGATCCCGCGCGCGGAGGACCCCTCGCTCAAGTTCCCCGGCTCGCTCGTGCTCGTGCAGTACCCGGGCGCCGACCCCGAAGACGTCGAGCGGCTCGTCGTCGATCCGATCGAGGACCAGCTCGCAGAGCTCGAGGACATCAAGCGCCTCAACAGCACGGCGCTCGACGGCCTCGCGCTGATCGAGATCGAGTTCACCTACGGCACGGACCCCGACCGCAAGTACGACGAGGTGGTGCGTGAGCTCAACCTGGTCCGGCCGACGCTTCCTGCCGACATTTTCTCGATCGAGACCCGCCAGTTCACGCCAGGCACGGTCAACATCGTCCAGATGGCACTCGTCAGCGAGACCGCCGACTGGCGCGAGCTCGGCAAGCAGGCCGAGAACCTCGAGGAGCTGATAGAGACAGCGCCGGGCGTGCGCCGCGCCGAGACCTGGGCCTACCCAGAGCCCGAAGTGCGCGTCGCGATCGACCTCGAGCGACTCGCCGGCACCCGCGTCACGCTCGGCCAGGTGATCTCCGCCGTGCAGGGCGAGAACGCGAGCATCCCGGGCGGCGCGGTGGACGTGGGCCTTCGGCGCTACAACCTCAAGACCTCCGGCAGCTACGAGTCGCTCGACGAGATCGACAACACCGTCGTGAGCGCGCGCGGTGAGCGCGTCGTCCGGCTCCGGGACATCGCGGACGTCTCCTGGAGCGCGGAGGAAGAGCGCTACCTCGGCCGCTTTGACGGCAAGCGCGCGGTGTTCGTCACCGCGAGCATGAAGGACAACCTCAACGTCTTCGACGTTCGGAACGCGATCTACGAGCGCCTGCCGGAGTTCGAGGCGGGACTGCCCGCCCACATCAAGCTCGAGCGCGGCTTCGACCAGTCACGGAACGTCGAGCACCGCCTGTCGCGTCTCCAGGTGGACTTCACGGTCGCGATCGCGCTCGTCGCGCTGACGCTGCTGCCGCTCGGCCTGCGCGCCGCGGGCATCGTCATGATCTCGATCCCGCTGTCGCTCGCGCTCGGCCTCGCTGCGCTGTACCTCGTCGGCTTCTCGCTGAACCAGCTCTCGATCGCGGGCTTCGTCGTCGCGCTCGGTCTCCTCGTCGACGACTCGATCGTCGTGGTGGAGAACATCGCTCGCCATATCCGCCGCGGCATGACGCGCCGCGAAGCGGCGGTGGCCGCGACCGACCAGATCTGGCTCGCCGTGCTCGGCTGTACCGTCACGTTGCTGCTCGCCTTCGTCCCGCTCCTGTTCCTGCCCGAGGGCGCCGGCGATTTCATCCGCTCGTTGCCGGCCGCGGTGCTGTTCACGATCATGGCGTCGTTCTTCGTGGCGCTTTCGATCATTCCGTTCCTCGCGAGCCGCCTGCTGCGCGGCGGGGCGCCGCGCGAGCCACGGCAGCCCTGGCTCGCCGCAGTCGTCGCTCGCGTGCGCGCATTCGTCGACCGCTCGGACAAGGTCGCCGACGGGCTCCTCGGCGCGCTGATGCGCGGCATCCATGGCATTTACGGCCCGGCCCTGCGCTGGGGCCTCGCCCGTCCGCGCGCGACGCTCGCCGCGGCGCTCGGCGTGTTCGTGCTGTCGATACTCCTGGTGCCGGCCATTGGCTTCAGCCTGTTCCCGACCGCAGACATCCCGCAGTTCCGCGTCGTGATCGAGGCGCCCGATGGCGCGAGCCTCGCCGAAACCGATCGCGCGCTGCGCTTCGTCGAGGCCCGCCTCGCGAAGACGCCGGACATCAAGTACTGGTTCTCGAACCTCGGGCACGACAACCCGCGCATCTACTACAACATCCTGTCGCGCAACTCCGCCGCGAACGTCGCGGAAGTGTTCGGTGAGGTCGACGACTACGACCCGGAGAAGTCGAACCGCCTGCTCGACGGGCTGCGCAAGGACTTCGAGGACTATCCGGGCGCCCGCATCAGCATCCACCAGTTCGAGAACGGCCCGCCGGTCGCGGCGCCGATCGAAATCCGCGTGATCGGCCCGGACATCGAGACGCTGCGCCTGATCGCCGGCGACGTCGAGAAGCTGATCGCCGGGATCCCCGGCACGCGCGACGTCATGAACCCGATGCGGCTGCAGCGCACGGACATCGACCTCAACGTCGACACCGAGAAGGCGGCGCTCTTCGGCGTGCCCGCGGTGGAGGCGGACCGCACGATCCGGCTAGCGATCGCCGGCCTCTCGGCCGGCAAGTTCCGCGAGCCGGACGGCGACGAGTACGACATCACGCTGCGGCTGCCGATCTCCGGGCGGCCGACGCTCGACCTCCTGAAGTCGATCCAGGTGTCCTCGGCTACGGGCCAGCAGGTGCCGCTCGCGCAGATCACGAACCCGGAGTTCAGCACCGCGGCCTCGGTGATCCGGCGCTACAACCGCGAGCGCGCGGCGACGGTCACGGCCTGGCCGGCGACCGGGTTCGCGACCGACGAGCTGACGCGCCAGGTGCTCAAGGGACTCGACGCGATGCACTGGCCGCCGGGCTACCGCTACGTCGCGGGCGGCGAGGTGCAGGCCCGCAGCGAGAGCTTCGCGGGACTCGGCGTCGCGATGCTGGTCGCGGTGTTCGGGATCCTCGCGGTGCTCGTGCTCGAGTTTGGCAGCTTCCGCTCCATGCTGATCGTCTTCGGCGTCGTGCCGCTCGGGATCACCGGCGCGCTCGTCGCACTCTTCGTATCCGGCTACACGCTCTCGTTCACTTCGCTGATCGGGATGATTGCCCTCGTCGGAATCGAGATCAAGAACTCGATCCTGCTCGTCGACTTCACCAACCGGCTGCGCGAGCGCGGGATGCCGCTCGACGACGCGATCGCCGAGGCCGGCGAGGTGCGCTTCCTGCCGATCCTGCTCACTTCGCTCACCGCGATCGGCGGCCTGACGCCGCTCGCGCTCCAGGGCTCCGGGCTCTACTCGCCGCTCGCGATTGTGATCATCGGCGGGCTCGTGAGCTCGACGCTGCTCGCGCGGCTCGTGACGCCGGTAATGTACAAGCTGCTGCCGCCGGCTGTCGTGCCGGCTGCGGCGACGCCGGCGCCCGCGCCCGCCGGCGCGACGCAGCCCGCCTGAACCTCAGTCGAGGAATTTCCAGGTCATCGCGCCGTCGAAACGGCGGATTCTCGTCTTCGCAATGACCTTGGGATCGAAGTTCCGCGCGTTGACGCCCATCCGGTCGCGAAGCTTTCCCTTCACCTGTTCCCAGTGGAGGAAGCAGCCGCAGCGGCGGCAGCGCACGAAGCGCAGCCAGCGGTCGCCCCAGGAATACTTCTGCACGTCGCGCAGCCGGTATTTCAGCCGCACCGCGCTCGCCTTGTAATAGGCCATGAGCGACCCGGACCGGCGGCAGATCGAGCAGTTACAGCTAGTGAGCCGGCGCGGCGCGCGCGGCACTTCAAGCCGGCACGCGCCGCAATGACAGACCGCTTCGATCATCCGGTAATGGTAACCTCAGGATCCGTCTGCCGGAGTCCGTTCGCGTGAGCCGCCTCGCCGCGTGGGTGTGGATTTCCTGTTGTGCCGCCTCGCTCGCCGGATGCTCCGCCATCGAGCCGGCCGTGGACCAGTTCTATCCGGCGCATTCGGCGACGCTCGAGCGGGTCCCCGTCATCCTGATCCCGGGCCTGCTCGGCTCGAAGCTCATCCGCTCGAGCGACGGCGTCGAGCTCTGGCCCGGCGGCACGCGCAAGCTCCTGACGAGCGACTACGAGGACCTCGCGTTCCGGATCGACCCGGAGACGCTCGAGCCGATCGACGACGGGCTCGTGGCGGGCGGCATCTTCGAGGGCGCCGTCGGCAAGGACTTTTACAGGCACATCATCCAGGACCTTCGCCTGGCCGGCGGCTACCGCCTGATCGAGCCCGGCCATCCGGTCGTGCAGCAGACCGCGCGCCTGTACGTCTTCACCTACGACTGGCGCCAGGACATCGTGAAGACGGCGCAGAAGCTCGACGAGCTGATCGAGCAGATCCGGCGCGACTACAACGATCCGGCACTCCGCGTCGACGTCGTCGCCCACAGCATGGGCGGCCTTGTCGTGCGCTACTACGAGCGTTACGGCACCGTGGACGTGCTCGGCGGCAACACGTTCACGGTCACCGGCCTCGGCCTCTCCAAGCTCCGGCGCATCGTGCTCCTGGGCACGCCGAACCAGGGCACCGTCACCGCCGTGCACAAGTTCCTGAACGGCTACCGCGTCGGAGTGTCCGCGCTCCCAACCGAGGGCGTCGCGACGATGCCCTCGACCTACGAGCTGTTTCCGCACCCGCTCGTGGACTGGGTCGTCAACGTCCGCGGCAAGGCGCTCAACTTCGACCTCTTCGATGTCGAGTTCTGGCGGCGCTACGAGTGGTCCATCTTCGACCACCGGATCCAGCGCCGCATGGACCGGCGCCGCGACATCTGGCCGGCCCAGGACGTGTTCGAAGCCTGGTTCAAGAAACGGCTCGAGCGCGCGCGGCGCTTCGCCTGGTCGCTGCTGGTGCCGGCGGGCCCGGTGCCGCTGATCAAGCCGCTGCTGCTCGGCGGCGACTGCGTGCCGACGCCGCGGCGGCTCGTGTTCGAGAACATCGAGAGCGAATCGATCGCGCGCCTGCGTCCCGAACAGATCCTGCGCCCGGTGCCGGGTGTCGATTACGAGTCGCTGATGTTCGAGGCCGGCGACGGCAGCGTGACGCGCTCCTCGCTCCTGTCACGCCAGAACATCAGCCGCGAGGGCCCCGCCGTCGAGCAGCAGGGACTCGACACTGACCGGAGCCTCATCGTCTGCGCGCAGCACGATGCGCTCACGAGCAACGACGAGCTGCTCGACGCGATGATCGAGTACCTGCTGGCGCCGGAGCCGGCACCTAACGCGGCGGCGCCGTAAAGCCGTACCGGGCGAAGATGCCCTGCGCATCCGGACTCGCGAGGAATTCCACAAACGCGGCGGCTGCGCCTGCGCCATTCGCGAGCAGAGCCGCGGGATAGACGATCGGCGGATAGGATACCGGCGGGAATACGCCGACCACCTTTACTTTCGGCTCCACGCGCGCGTCCGTGCGGTAGACGATGCCGAGCGGCGCCTCGCCGCGGCTGACGAGAGCGAGCGCCGCGCGCACGCTCTCCGCCGGCGCGAGATGCGGCTCCGCCTGCGCCCAGACTCCGAGCGACGTGAGGGCCGCCTTCGCATAGCGGCCCGCAGGCACGGACGCGGGGTCGGCCACCGCGAGGCGGCCTTCGCCGAGCGCAGCGACCAGCGGGAAATCCTTTGCGATCGCGAGCTTCACGTCGCTGTCGGCCGGCGCGATGAGGACGAGCTCGTTGCCGGCGACATTGCGGCGCGATTTCAGGTCGACGCTGCCGTGATTCGCGAGGTAATCCATCCACTCGCCGTCAGCCGAGACGAAGGCGTCCGCTGGCGCGCCGGTCTCCACCTGCTTTGCGAGCGCCGAGCTGGACGCGAACGAGAAGCGGACACCAACACCCGTCTTCTCGCGAAACGCCTTGCCAATTTCCTGAAGCACGTCGGTCAGCGATGCCGCCGCGAAGACCGTGATTTCCTTCGGCGCAGGATCTGCGGCCCATGCCGGTGCCACAAGCAAGCCGAACACGGAGATGAAATCCCGGCGGCGGATGGCCTTTGACGTCACGGTCACGAATGGGTCTCCGAGGTTCGCAGCGATTGTCCGCGAATGGAGACCGATTTTACGAGCACCTGCAAATCGAGCCCCGGCCGCAGCCCAAGCTGGCGGGTCGCGGCCTGCGTGACGCGCGCGATGATGCGCGGTCCTCCGATGTCAAGCAGCACGAGGTCGGTATGCCGGTCGTCTGGCGCAATCGCGACGATCGTCGCCGCAATCGCGTTCCGCACGCTGAGGCCGGTCGGCTCCCACAGCGCCAGGATCAGGTCGCGCGCGAGGAGCTGCACACGGACACGCCGGCCGACGGCCTCGTCGGACACGATGCGGAGCGTCCCGCCCCCGACGCTCAGCCGCGCGAAGCCAGCCTCCTCCTCCCTGGCGACGATCTCGCCGTCGAGCACGGCGCCGATCGCGTCCGGCCCCACGATTGTGCGCAGAGCCGGGTCGAGGCAGACCGTCGCGAGCTCGCCGCTCGCGACCACGCGCCCCTGGTCCATCAGGACGAGATGCGTTGCGAGCCGCAGCACCTCGTCGAACTGGTGGCTGACGTAAACGATCGGGATCTCGAAGCGGCCGCGCAGGCGCTCGAGGAACGGCAGGACCTCGTCGCGGCGCGCGGCGTCGAGCGAAGCGAGCGGCTCGTCGAGCAGCAGGAGGCGCGGCTGCGCGAGCAGCGCGCGGCCGATTGCGACGCGCTGGCGCTCGCCGCCCGAGAGGACATTCGGCCGCCGGCCGAGGAGCGGCGCGAGGCCGAGCAGCGTCACGACCTCGTCGAAGGCGACGAGGCCGTTTCCCTGCGCCCGGTGAAGTCCGTAGCGCAGGTTGCCCTCGACGTCGCGGTGCGGAAACAGGCGGGCGTCCTGGAACACGTAGCCGATCCGGCGACGCTCCGCCGGCACATGGACGCCGGCACCGCTATCGTCGAGCACGACGCCAGCAAGCCGCACCGATCCCGCATCCGCCTCGAGCAGTCCCGCAATCAGGTTGACGAGCGTCGTCTTGCCGCAGCCAGAGCGGCCGAATAGCGCGACGACGCCGGAGCCTGGTATCGAAAACGCCGCATCGAGCGCGAAGTCGCCCCGCCGTTTCCTGACTTCAACATCGAGCATCAATGCCCCAGGTAGCGCCGCAACTGGCGCGAAAGTCCCTCGGCGAGCATCAGCCCGCCGAGGCCCAAGAGGAAGGAGATAAGCGCGAGCCTCGCGGCGACGGCGTCACCGCCTGGCGTCTGGATCGCGGTGTAGAGCGCGAGCGGGAGCGTCCGCGTCTCACCCGGGATATTCGACACGAACGTGATCACCGCGCCGAACTGGCCGAGCCCCGCCGCAAAAGCCGTCACCACGCCCGCGAGCACGCCCGGCAGCATGAGCGGCAGCGTCACGCTCACGAACCGGTCGAGCGGTCCCGCGCCCAGCGTGCGCGCCGCCTCCTCGAGGCGGCGATCCACGGTGTCGAGCGAGATGCGGATCGAGCGCACCATCAGCGGGAACGACATCACCGCCGTCGCAAGTGCCGCGCCCGCTGTCGTGAAGACAAGCTGCACGTCGAACTCGCGGTCGAGCCAGGCGCCGATCGGGCCGCGCCGGCCGAAAAGGACGAGCAGCAGGTAGCCGACCACGACGGGCGGCAGCACGAGCGGCAGGTGCACGAAGGCGTCGAGCACCGTGCGCCCGACGAAGCGGCGACGCGTCAGCAGCCATGCAATCAGGACCGCGAACGGCAGGCTGAACAGGACGCTCCGGCCCGCAACCGAGAGGCTGAGCCGCAGTGCTTCCCACTCGACGTCGGTCATGTCGCGGTCGCGGGGTTCGCGGCCTTCGCCACGTACGCGCAGTACGCGCACTCGGGTCCGGGCGCCGGGGGCTCCGGCTCGCCGATGATCGCGATCGCCCGGCGAAATGCCTCGAGCACCCACGCGTCATTGCCGTCGTACGGAACGAGCGACGTGGAGAAGCAGAGCTTCTCACCCCATTCAGAAGCGCGGCCGTCGCCGTTCGTGTACACGAACCAGCCGCGGTTGCTGACCTCGAGGCCCTGGCGGCGCACGAGGAACTGGTAGACATCCATCTGGCGCCGGTACGAGGGGTAGAGATGGCGGGCCGTCGGCATCTCCGCGCGCGCGGTCGCCTTGTAATCGGCGACGATGACTTCGCCGGAGGGCGCCTGCCACAGGTCGTCTACCGCACCGCAAAGCGTCCAGCCCGTCTCCTCGTCCGTCCAGCGCACGCCGGTGAAATTCATCCGCCAGCGGTCGAGCTCCGCATGGCGGAACGGCACGGCATCGAGACCGACGGTGGCGAAGAGCGGGTGCGGTGTACCGGCGGCCCGGTAGCGGTCGAACTCGGCCTTCATCAAGGCGTCCACGGCGTTGTTGAGCGTGAAGGGAGGGCCGCCCGGCCGGCCGATCCCGCGCGCCACGTCGAGATAGAGGCAGCGCGGACACTCGGTGAAGAGCTCGATCTTCGACCGGCTGAGCTGGCGGCGCTGCAGGGAACGGCTTGGCATGGGAACGCCATTTTGTGGCAGGCGCCGGGCCGCGGCTATGATGTTGCGGCCGGATACCCACCCGGGGGTACCGGCGGAGGCTTATGAAGCTCGCAGCAGCCGTGCTCTCCTTCCTCGTGATTCCGATCTCCGATGCCGGCGAAATGGCGCCGCGCGCGCTCGCAAGCGCCGTCCAGCAATTGCGGCAAGCCGCCGGCCGCTGGAACGTGACGACCACGCGTTATGCGGCGAACGGCGCCGTGGCCGCCGTCGCGACCGGCACCTGGAGCTTCGACTGGGTGGTGCCCGATCGCGTGCTGACCGGGCGCGCGGTGATCCCCGACTGGAACCAGTCGGCAGGGATGCTTTTCTACCTCAACGAGCGCATGTACACGCTCGAGATGGCGCAAGTCGGCGCCGACGGCCAGCTCCTCGTCATGACGGGCGCCGCCGGCACGGAGACGCGCACGACCGAGGAGATCCCGCTGCCGGACGGCCGGCACATGATGCAGCGCCACACGCGCTTCAAGGTCACCGCGGACCGCTACGAGGCGAAGCTGGAGACGAGCTACGACGGCGGTCAGAGCTGGAAGCCCGGCATGCACCAGCTCTTCGTGCGCATGCCGGCGAGCCGGCCGGACTCAGCGACGGGGATGCAGCACCGCACCCGGCCGCAGCCCTACGTACCGCTCACGTAGCACGCCGACATAGGCGCGCGTGAAGCGGTCTGCGTCCTCGCACGCGAGGTGCGAAAGCTCGGGCAGGTTCAGGTCCTGCATGTCCGCGTAGTCCTGGAAGTGGATCCCGAACGATCCTGATTCGCGCAGCAGCCGTTCCCAGGTTGCCGCGCGCGGCGTCGCGCGGTCCTCACGCGCAAGGTATTCGCCGGACGACGGTGGGCGGATGAAAACTACGTCGCCGCCGCGCGCGCGAATCTTCGCGACGGACCCGGCGATGTCGGTGCAGATGCGCGCTATCAATTCTTCCGCGGGTGGCGGCCGCTGCGTCGCCAGCCAGACCCGGATCGCATGCTCGCGCAGCCGCTCGTTCGTCTCGATCTCGCGCCAGAGCACGGCCTGACGGCCGTCGTAGTTTTCGGAGAGCTTCCAGGGAGACAGGTAGGGCCCGTTGATCTTGCCCCGGTTGGGCAGGTCGAGATGGTCGATGAGCAGGGTCAAGGAATACATGCGTTCCATGAATGCGAAGTAACGCTCGAGAAACCGGGCTATTTGGTGGCTCGCACGCTGCGCCGGGCCCTCTTCGCGCCAGTAATCGAGAACGCCCGCAAACACCGGGTTCCCGCCGCCGCCCTCGCGGAAAAGCTGAGTCGGCGCAACGTCGAACACGACGAGGCCGTCGAAGCGCGTGTTGTCGGCGATGTCCTTGAGAACGGGCTGGCCGTTCCAGCCGGGCATCGCGAGCTGAACGGGCCGCTTGCCCGTCATTTCCTTCCAGACGTCCAGATCCGTGTCGAACAGGATGCGCGAGCCGCCGACGATCACGACGCCGTCATGGTTGCCCGCCTCGAGTTTGCGGCGCTCGACGGCCCACGCCTGCTTGCCGTCATTGAAGTCGCCCGCGAGCAGCCCCAGCGAACGCATCTTCCATTCCCAGGCCGCGACGCCGGTGGTCACCAGCACGAGGACGAGCCAGGCCACGGCCGAAAGGCGCGCCTGCGGGATCTCCCGCACCGTCACGCTTTCGGTCCACCTTGCCGAATTGCCCATCGGTCGTGCCTAGGACTCCCGCCTCGGCGGCTCGTGCAGCCGCGGCACTTCCTTCATGAGCACCAGTGCGTAAGCACGAGTGAACGCCTTCGCCGAATCGCGCGAGAGGTGGGACCATTCGGGCACGTCGAGCGCCCGCATCTCCGGGTAGTCCTCGAAATGGATGCCGAAGGCGCCCGTCTCGCGCAGCAGGCGGTCCCAGGTCTTGCCGCGCGGCGCCGCACGCTGCTCATGCTCGTAATAGAGGCCCGCCGACGGCGGCCGGATGAAGACGACCTCACCGCCGTGCGCGCGGATCTTCTTGACCGCTTCGACGGATTCCTGGATGGCGCGGTCGATGGCTTTCGGGTCCATCGGCGCGCCATCGAAGGGACCCCAGACCGTGCGCGCATGCAGGCGAAGGCGCTCGTTACGCTCGATGCCGCTCCACAAGTATGTCTGCCGGTCGTCGTTCGTCTCCCACACCTTCCAGACCGAGAGGTAAGGGCGCACGATGTCGCCCCGGTTGGGGACGTCGAGCTGGTCGATCAGCTTCGGCAGCGTGTAGTCGCTGTCGAGGAATGCGAGCTGGCGCGACAGGAAGATGCCGACTTCGTTGCCAAAGCGCTCGGACGGCGACTGGACCTTCCAGTAGTCGACCACGCCGGAGAATTCGGGAATCCCGAGCCAGTCGCCGAAGTAGATGTCGGGCGTCACGTCGACGATCACGAGGCTCCTGAACTCCGGGTCGTTCGCAAAAGCAGTCAGGATCGGGCGTGGATTCGTCCCGGCGAGCGCGAGCTGGATCGGTCGCCGTCCCGACACCTCCTCGAAGACGTCGAGGTTGGTATCGAACAGGATGCGCGAAGAGCCGACGAGCACGACGTCGTCGAAGTGGCCCGCGGCGATCTTCCGCCGCTCGACGGCCCACTGCGCCTTGCTGTCGTCGAGGTCGCCGACGACGAGCCCGATGGTGCGCATCTTCCACTCCCAGGCCGCGACGCCGGCCACCACGAGGGCGAGAACCAGCCAGGCCATGGCGACGAGGCGCGCCCGCGGGATCTCCCGCACCGTCACGTCCTCGGTCCAATGGCCTGAATTGCCCACGCCCGCCGCCTAGAACTGGAAGTAGATGAATGCGGTTCCGGATCCCTGCGTCACGATCACGGCGAAGAGCATCGCCGCCGCCGCGAGGCCAGTAACCCACCAGGGCGCGCGCGAGACGACGCGCTCGAGCTCGCGGTCGCGCATCCACCAGTGCGTCGCGACGATGGCGGTGACGAGCACGGCGACCTTGATCATGTAGATCGTCGGCAGCACGGGCTCCGCGTCTGGCGCAAGCCCCACCATGCCGCTGAGCATGCGGGCCGCGCCCTCGAAGCTGTGCGCGCGGAAAAACACCCAGGTGATGTTCACGAGCAGGTAGGTGACGAGCACGAGCGTCAACCGGTTGAACCAGTGGACCGGATCGCCAGAGATTCCGGTTCGGTCCCGGATCCAGCGCTCGACGGCGAGGTAGAGGCCGTGCAGCCCGCCCCAGACGACGAAGGTCCAGCGTGCGCCGTGCCAGAGGCCGCCGAGCAGCATGGTCAGCATCAGGTTCACGTAGGTGCGCACTTCCGTGC
>Ga0134127_10002008_pt1 | contig 14856 bp, 10 predicted proteins | sample KB31753_FD_96459 | JGI IMG/M metagenome (GOLD analysis project Ga0134127, IMG submission 96459) | Terrestrial soil microbial communities with excess Nitrogen fertilizer from Kellogg Biological Station, Michigan, USA - KB3-175-3 | ecosystem: Environmental > Terrestrial > Soil > Unclassified ...
GAGGCGATCTCATGGCCGGCGCGCGCGATCGCCCGCACCAGCTCGCGCTGGCGGTCGGCGAGCCAGCCGAGCACGAAGAAGGTCGCGCGCGCCTCGTGGCGCGCCAGCAGGTCCAGCAGCTGCGCCACCTGCGTTCCGACGCGTGACTCGAAGCCGCTCCATTGCGACCGCGAGACACGCGTCTCGAACGCGGAGACCTGGAAGTACTCCTCCAGATCGATCGTGAAATGGTGGACCGTCACCTACAGCAGTAGCACCGACACCGATTTTGTGTCGGATCCCTTTTGTCCTGCCGCGTCCGTCACGCTGACCGTGATCGTGTATGCGCGCGGCAGGATCGTGATGTAGGTGTGGCTGGCGCTGAGCGCGCCCTGCTGGGTTGCGGTCCCGCTCGACGTCGACCCGTCACCCCAGGTGATCGTGTAGCGCCAGGGGCCGTCGTTGCCGGCGTCCGAGAAACTCCACGAGAACGAATACAGGAGTCCGGTGACCGCCGTTTGATCCGGTCCCGCGTTCACCAGCGGCAAGGTGATCGGCGGGACGCACACAACGGTGTAGGACACCGTCGCCGTGCCGCCTGCTGGAACCGTGACGGTCCGCGATGCGCCGCCCGTGACCGTGCAGTTGCTCGCTACCGCCAGCACGACGGTGTGCGATCCCGCCGACAAACTCGTGAACGTGACGCTGCCCGTCGTCGGCGTGCTCTGGCTCTGGCCACCGTCAACCGTTGCGGTATAGCTCGCCGGAATGCCCGCGCCCGTCGTCGAGGTGGAGACCGTCAGGTTCCCCGTCGTCGGTGGCGGAGGAGGAGGAGGAGGCGGCGGCGGCGGCGGTGGAGGCGGCGGCGGCGGCGGTGGAGGAGGCGGCGGCGGCGGAGGAGGCGGCGGCGGCGGCGGCGAGCCACCGGCGGCGTTGAGCGACAGCGACGTTGCGAGCCACGAGCCGCCAGTCGGCCGCTGATCGAAGTACCAGGTTGACGCGGGATCCCCTGTTCCACCGTTCGCCAACACGGCGTAGATCGCATTGTCCTTCAGCGTGGCATCGCCGCTCGGGAAGTCCACGCGCGTATAGGCTGGGTCGTTGTCGACGCCCACGGGCGGACTCGCGACCGACATGTTGTAAATCAGCGCGCCCGGATTCACACTCAGCGCACCGACGCTCGCCGTAGTCGGAGTCGTGCCCGATCCCGATCCCGAGCGCGGCGCGCCGGTGCCGCTGCCGAGCGCGTTGGCGAAGACGTCTTCCACACCGGTCCACGAGCTGAGCCGGATCCCGCCGTCCGTCACCGACTCATGCAGGTACGCGCCCACCGCGTACACCGGATTGGGATCGGACTGCCCGTCGGGGAAATTCTGAATGTTCGTCGCGACGTACGTCGCCAACGATACGCCGTTGAAGTGGACGAACTGCACCAGGTGATACGTGTTGCCGACGCGCGTGTACGGACTCGTCGTCATGACGTCGACAACGGAGTCGATGATGTTGGTGGTCGTCGAGCTGAGCCAGGCGAAATGCGCGATGACGGCGTCGCCGCGATGCGGGCTCGTGGGATTGAATCCCTTGATCAGCAGCGTGCCGCTTTGCCCGTACGTGACGATTTGTCGGTTCAGGGTGATGCCGTTAGCGGACAACGAGAACGACGGGGTCCCGGGTTTTCGCAGCTCCGGCGCGGGTCCGGCTGAATCGGTACAACTGGAAACCAACAACGCGCCCGCGAGCAACCCGGTAACTCCCGTTATCCAACGCACCCTCACGGCAACCTCCCTGTAGAGTTCGCGCCACACATCGTTTGCGCGAATGGGATGAGTGAACCGCCCCATTCACCATCGGCTGTGGGGCAAGGTTCGGACCATGGATAAAGCCAGTCGCCATGCGGGTTTTTGACGGCGCGAGGCAGAACTGCTACGACCGGTCCGCAACGCGTATGGCACGCGAGCTACAACGACGGGCTCCGCAGGTTGGCGCCGAGCGCGCGCACGCACCGTCCGATGCGCTCGTAGACCTGGTCGAACACGTCCAGTCCCTGCTCCACTGGATCGCGGATCGTGCGGGTCTGGACCGGCCCGGGATCGAAATCGCCCAGGAGAAACACGTCCTGCGGCAAGCGGCCATAGCGTTCGTAGAGCAGGCGTCGCTGGCCGGCGTCCATCACGACGATCAGATCAGCCGAACGCACCAGCTCGGCGGTGAGGAGCCGCGAGCGATGCTCCGCGAGATTCACCGTATGGCGTTGCGCCGCCGCCACAGCTTCGGCCGGCGCGGGGCGATTGAACCCAACGAATCCCGCCGATTGCACCTCGATGCCGAGTGGCGCGAGCTCGCGCGCGAGCAGCGCCGCCGCGATCGGACTGCGGCAAATATTCCCGTGACACACCGTCAAGACACGCGCGGGACGCCCGCGCGCGCGCAGCGCATCGAGCGCCTTGCGCCGGCGTAGTGGATGCAGCAGTCGCTCCGGCGTGCGCCGAATGCGCGAGAGAAGGCTTTGCACTTTGGATCGTCCTTTTGCTGTCGTTGACGCGCCACACGATTCCCACCGGGCATGAGGCAAAAACCAAGCCGACAGTCGTGGCCCGGTTTCTGCTTGACCGGTCGGCATGCGCTATCTCGTGACCGGCGGCGCCGGATTCATCGGCTCCCACATCGTCGAACGACTCATCCAGCAGGGCGCGGAAGTCACCGTGCTGGACGATCTCTCGACCGGCAAGCGGGAGAACCTCCGTGCTGTGCGCGACCGCATTCGCTTCATTCGCGGCAACGTCGCGCGACTCGAAGCGTGCCGGCGCGCGATGCAGGGCGTCGACTGCGTCTTTCACCTCGCGGCCGTCACGTCGGTGCCACAGTCGACGCGCAATCCCGTCGCGGCCCATCACACCAACGTCACGGGCACGCTCAACGTCCTGCTCGCGGCGCTCGAGGCGCACGTGCGGCGGGTGGTGTACTCGGCCTCGACGGCGGCCTATGGCGACGCGGCCGAATCTCCACAGCACGAAGCGCTGTTGCCGTTACCGCTTTCGACGTACGCGGCGGCGAAGCTCGCCGGTGAGGCGTACTGCCAGGCGTTCTGGCGCACGCACGGCCTCGAGACGGTGGCGCTGCGCTATTTCAACGTCTTTGGCCCGCGCCAGAACCTCGACTCCCAGTACGGTGCCGTCGTGCCGCTGTTCATCGCGGCCGCCCTGCGGGGCGAGCCGCCGACCATCTTCGGCGACGGCTCGCAGACCCGCGACTTCGTGTTCGTGTCCAATGTGGTCGACGCGAACCTGGCGGCCGCGCACGCTCCGGCCGCCGGGGTCGCGGGTGGGGTGTTCAACATCGGATGCGGCACCGGCACCAGCGTGCGTGAGCTGTGGCAACGCATCGCGAAGCTCGCCGGCGTCTCGGTCGAACCGAGGCGCGGCCCCGCGCGGGCCGGCGACGTGCGGCACTCGTGCGCGGAGATCGCGCGCGCCAGAAAGCTGTTGGGGTATTCCGGCACGGTGGGGGTGGAGGAGGGGCTGCGGCACACCATCGCCTACTTCCGCGACCGGGTCTACGAGCCGGTGCCCGTCAAACGGTCGAGGCTGATCCCGGTCGGGTCGCCGATCGCCGCCGTCCTCTCCTAGGAGTGCTTCTCGGCTGCGACACTGCCCATAAGGTGGTGTGGCACTTCTGCGACAATCCCGGGTTTAATTGAGCCAACGGGCCGATGCGGCCCCGAGGCGTCTTCGTAAAGTATTGACATATAGCGGTTTACAATTGGCACCTACGTCTTGGGGACCAAGGCCTAGTCTGTGCCATCAATGGTGTCAGACCTCACGGAGCTGACCAATGGCTGGACCGCAACCGATCGAACGTCAGGCACGCGCCGCCGCCAGTCGAGCGGGCCGGAGCCCGGACGTCCTCTCGATCTCCCAACTCACGCCCGATATCAAGTCGAGCATTCGCGTCCTCATCGTCGACGACGAGCGCACACTGCGAGAAAGCTGCGGCAGCGTGCTCGAGTACGAGGGCTATCAGGTCACGCTCTGCAGCCGAGGCGAAGAAGCTCGGGAGCTGCTGAAGCGCACCGCGTTCGACATCGTGCTGCTCGATCTGTACATGAGCGACGTGCAGGGGATGAAGCTGCTCAAGACGTGCCTCGACGCGCATCCCGGCACCGTCGCGATCATGATCACCGGCAATCCCAGCGTCGAGACCAGTCTCGAGGCATTGCGCGCGGGCGCGTGGGACTATCTCCCGAAGCCGTTTTCGGCGACGCACCTGCAGATTCTGATCGGCCGCGCGGCGCACGTCGTGATGGTCGCGCGGGAATCGGACGCGATGCAGGCGGCGTTCGCGCGAGAGCACGGTAACAGCGATCTCGTCAAAGTCCTCGGCACCTCACCGGCGTTCAAGCGCGCGATGGACCTGGCGCGGCGCGTGGCGCCGACCGATGCGTCGGTGTTCATCACCGGCGAAAGCGGCTGCGGCAAGGAGCTCATCGCGCAGTTCATCCACTACCACAGCCGCCGGCGCAGCCGGCCGCTCGTCGCGCTCAACTGCGCCGCGCTGCCGGAGCCGCTGCTCGAATCGGAAATGTTCGGGCACGTCAAGGGCGCGTTCACCGGCGCCGTGCGCGACAAACCCGGTTTGCTCGAAGCGGCCAACGGCGGCACGCTGCTCCTCGACGAGCTGATCGAGATGCCGAAATCGATCCAGGCCAAGTTGCTGCGCGCGATTCAGGACGGCGTGGTGCGGCGCGTGGGCAGCGAAAACACCGACGCCATCGTGAACGTGCGATTCATCTCATGCACCAACCGCGATCCCGAAGAGGCAGTCGAGCAGCAGGCCCTGCGGCAGGATCTGTACTACCGGCTGCGCGTCGTGCCGATTCACGTGCCGCCGTTGCGGGAGCGGCCCTCGGACATTTCTGTGCTCGCGGAATTCTTCCTGTCGCGCTACTGGTCGCGCCACCGCGGGTCGACCGTCCCGACGCCCAAGTTTTCGGATGCCGCCATGCGCGCGCTGCGCAGCCGGCCCTGGAAGGGCAACGTGCGCGAGCTGCAGAACGTGGTCGAGCACATGGTCGTGCTGCTCGGCCCAGACGCGGAAATCCGGCCCGAGGACATTCCGGCCATGGACGATCGCGTGGAAGACACGGCGGAATGGGCCCCCCGCATGGTCTCGACCGACGAGCCGTACTACGCCGCGCGCGACCGCCTGGTCGCGGAGTTCGAGCTGCATTACCTGCGGCAGCTGCTGCAGCAGGCGCGCGGGAACATGTCCCGCGCCGCGCGCGCGGCCGGGGTGGATCGCACGACGCTGTACCGCCTGCTGGAGCGCCACGGGCTCGATCGCAAAGTCTTGAGTGGCGCGCCTACCCCGGACGGGGCGATTCCCCCTGCCCCGCCGCTCGAGCAGTAGCCGACTGTAGCACCGGTCCACAACGCTCTGTCGCCTGAGAGCGACAAAACTGAAGCTGGCCGTGCTTGATCTGAGGGTCTCTGGATCGGGCACGGCCTCTGCGTTTGGGGAGCACAACCAAACGCGAGTTTCGAGCGATGACGACCATTCCGATTACCGTGGAGCACGCGCCGGCGGCGCAGAGCCAGTCAGGCCTGGAGGGGACGTCTCTCGTCCTACTCGGCCTCCTGCACCGCGGCGTCAACGTGCTCATCGCCCTGGTCGGCCTCATCGTGGCGCTGCCGGTGATGCTGATCGTCGCCGTCGGCGTGAAGCTGACCTCGCGCGGTCCGGTGTTTTATACGCAGACCCGCGTCGGTCTCAATCGGCGGCAGTTCGGCACCGGCGCACCCGATCGCCAGTCTGGGTTCGGCGGCAAACCGTTCACGATGTACAAGTTCCGGTCGATGCGCGTGGCGTCCGACACCGGACCGGCGGCGCAAGTCTGGGCGACGGCCGACGATCCGCGCATCACGCGGTTCGGCCGTTTCCTGCGCCTGTATCGCCTGGATGAGCTGCCGCAGCTCGTGAACGTGCTGCTCGGCGACATGGATGTCGTGGGGCCGCGCCCGGAGCAGCCGGCGATCTTCGCGCAGCTGCGCGAGCAGATCACGGGGTACCAGGACCGCCAGCGCGTCCGTCCGGGAATCACCGGCTGGGCCCAGATCAATCAGCACTACGACACCTCGCTCGAAGACGTTCGCCGGAAGCTGGCGTTGGATCTCGAGTACATCCAGCGCCGCTCGATCCGTGAGGACCTGCGCATCATGCTGCTGACGCTTCCGGTCATGGCCGGCAAGCTCGGCGCGTTGTAGTCCCCGCACTACCGTCTACTCCGGGGGGGTCATGAGCGCCGCATTGAGTTCTGCAACCGTGCCAGCGCCCATGACGCCGTCCCCCCCACCGGGGAGCAGCTGCCGCTCGTGCGGCGCCGTGCTGCAGCACACCGTCGTCGATCTGGGGATGTCACCACCGCGGCACCGCTATCTCCGGGTCGATCAATTGCAGCAGGTCGAGCCGTTCTATCCGCTGCAGCTGCGCGTGTGCGGCGAGTGTTACCTCGTCCAGCTCGTGCAGTACACGGGGAGCAGCGATCTCCCTGAGGAAACCCCAGCGAGGGTGCACTCGAGCGCGCGGGTGACGCACGCGCGCAAGTTCACCGACAAGACCATCGAAGAGCTTCGGCTCACGCCGCGTCATCAGGTCGTCCACATCGAGAGCAGTGACGGGTATCTGCTGCAGCATTACGTCGCGGCGGGGATTCCGGCGCTCGGCATCGAGCCGGGAATCGACGCGGCGCGCGCCGCGGGACAGCGCGGCGTGCGGAGTCGCATCGAGTTTTTTACCACCCGCACCGCGCGCGCGCTGCGCGAGGAGGGAATCCAGGCCGACCTGGTGATCGGCACCACGCTGGCGCGGGCGCGTGACATCAACGACGTCGTCGCCGGAATGAAGGCGCTGCTCGCACCGCGCGGCGTCGTCACGATCGAGTGCCCGCATCTCCTGCGCCTCGTCGCCGACCAGCAGTTCGACATGATCGCCCACGAGCGCGTAAGTTATTTTTCGCTGCTGGCGCTGACGCAGCTCCTCGCGCGACACGGTCTCACGATTTACGACGCCGACGAGCTGGATGCGGAAGACGGCTGGCTGCGGCTGTTCGCGTGTCACAGCGACGATCCGCTCCGGCCCATCACGCCGCGCGTCGACTCGGTGCGGGCGCGCGAACGCGAAGCCGGCTTCGACGCGGTGGAGAACTACGGAGGACTGGCGGAGCGAGTGCACAACGCGAAGCGCAAGCTGCTCAGCTTCCTGCTGTCGGCCAAGGAGCGCGGACAGCGCATCGCGGGATACGGCGCGGCTGGTCGCGCGAACGTACTGCTCAACTACTGCGGCATTCGGGGCGATTTCCTCGACTATACCGTGGATGACGATCCCGAGCGGCAGGGGAAGTATCTGCCGGGGACGCATATTCCCGTCGAGTCGCCTGAGCGACTCCGCGAGACCCGCCCCGATTACGTGTTGATCCTCCCTGGGAGCGCGCCTCGAGCAGTCGTGCCCCAGCTCGATTTCATCCGCGGCTGGGGTGGACAATGCGTAATCCCGCTCCCGGAGGTGCGTCTCGTCAGTTAAATCCCCTGCTGGCGCTTTCTTACAGTTGTGTACCGTGTCTGCTCGCCCCCGGACTCGCCATCCCGTGCCGCTCTCGTAAGCCCTTAGCTCACATGTAGTTGATCGCGTGGTTGTGCGGCATGGCGCTTGCCTTCCCACGTTAGATGTCTCAACGGAGAATGACGTAATGCGGGGCGGCAAACAATCGTCGTGTCAGGTTGCAATCATCGGTGCCGGGCCGTACGGCCTGGCGACCGCGGCACACCTGCGCGCGCGTAACATCGACACACGGATTTTCGGTACGCCGATGGAGTTCTGGGAGCGGCACATGCCGAAGGGCATGTTCCTGCGATCGGCCCCGAGTGCCTCGAGTCTCGGCGATCCCACCGGCAGGCTGGCGCTCGATCGGTTTCGCAATCTTCACGATCTCCCGATTACCAAGCCGGTACCGATCGACGATTTCATCCGGTACGGTCACTGGTTCCAGCAACAGGCGGTGCAGAACGTCGAGCGCCGCACCGTGGCCAACGTGTCGCCCAATGCCCGCGGCTTTCACGTGCGCCTCGACGACGGTGAGGACTTTCACGCGCGGCGCGTAGTCGTCGCGACCGGGATCAGCCTCTTCTCTTACAAGCCGCCGGAGTTCGCCGGCCTCCCGTCGTCGCTGGTCTCGCATTCTTTCGATCATTCGGATTTGAAGCCGTTCAAGGGGAAATCTGTTGCGGTGCTGGGCTCTGGGCAGAGCGCGCTCGAATCGGCCGCGCTGTTGCGTGAAGCCGGCAGCGACGTCGAGATCATCGCGCGTGCGCCCAAACCGATATGGCTCGCGGACGTGAAGAGCCGTGGTCTCGCCAGAGCGCTGCGGGGCTGGATGAGCCGCGTTGCCCGCCCCCCGTTCGACATTATGGGGCCGCGTTTCACGAGTTGGGTGATCGCGTGGCCAAGAATGTATCGACACATGCCCACGAGCCTGCAGAAAATGCTGACGGATCGGGCGGTGCGGCCCGCGGGCTCCTACTGGTTGATACCGCGGTTGAAGGATGTGCCTCTGACGACAGGCTGTAGCATCACATCGGCCAGCGCCACGCAGGGCGGCGGCTCTCGCCTCCGGCTCCTGCTCAGCGACGGCAATGAGCGGATGGTGGATCACCTGTTCTGCGGAACGGGCTATCGCGTGGACGTCAGCCGCTACGGATTCATCGACCCGTCGCTGCGCCAGCGGCTGCGTACCCGTGAAGGCTATCCCGACCTGGCGGTGGGGTTCGAATCCTCCATTCCGGGCCTGCACTTTCTGGGGACGCCGGCTGCGCATAGCTTTGGGCCGCTATGTCGCTTCGTCGCCGGTACACCTTACATGTCTCGCGAGCTGACGCGGTTCATCACGAGCCGCAACGGAAAAGGACCTGAGTGAGAAGTTCGCGTAATCGGCTTCCTTTGGCGGTCGTGCTCAGCTCGGACGCGGTTGGTCTGGGCGCGGTGCGCAGCCTGCGCCTCGGCGGCGTTCCCACCGTCGTCGTCATGATGGATCCCTGGGAGCCGGTCAGGGCATCGCGCTACGGCCGCAAGATGCTGGTCCCGCGCACCGGTAATCCGGACGCGGCGATCCTGGACGTGCTGTCCCGGATCGAGGGGGAGCGGCCGGTCCTCATCCCCACATCCGATCACCTCACGTATTTCGCATCCAAGCACCGCGCCCAGCTGGAGTCGAAGTTCCGGCTCTGCATTCCTCCCGACTCGGCGATTCGGATGGTGCTCGACAAGGCCAAAGACACGCAGCTGTTTACGGGAACGGACATTCCCTTCCCCAAGACCGTGCAGGAGCTGCCGTCGTCTCCGGCCGATCTGGTGCGTGAATTGGGGCTGCCGCTCATCATCAAGCCGCGCACGTTCGTCGACAAGGAAAACCTGGGCTGGCGCAATGTCATCGTCCGCAGCGCCCATGACGCCGAGGAGTTCTATCGCGAGAGCCGGACCCGGTTTGGGAGCGTCATCGCCCAGGAGTTGATCCCGGGTGCCGACGACACGCTCTGGGAGTTCATCGGGCTGTTCGGCAGCGATCACACCATCGCCCGCTCCTTCACGTTCCAAAAGCATTCGACCATGCCGGCGCACTACGGGGCTACCGCGCGCGGCGTCAGCCGTTACAACGAAGAGCTGGTGGATCTCTCTGCCCGCGTGGGCAAGCTCCTTCATTATTCTGGTATCGCAGACATCGACGTGAAGTACGACGGTCGCGACGGCAAGTTCAAATACCTGGAGCTGAATCCGCGCCTGGGGCTGTGCCACTATTTCGGCACGCGTTGCGGAGTGAATCTCACGCTCGACGGCTATCGCCAGGCCTGTGGCGAGGATTTGCCCGCGGCCATGCCGCAGGTGGACGGGCGACGCTTCCTGGCCGTGCTCGAGGAGATCGGCGGCCGGCTCCAGAGCGGCGATTCGCTCTTCTCGGTAGCTAGCGGCATCCTGGGATCATTCGTCAAGTGGCCGCTCTCCACGGGGCCCTACTTCGCGCCGGACGATGTCCTGCCCGGGCCTTTTGCCGTTGCCCGCGTGGGGTATCGACTCGCAACGAAAGCCTGGCGGGGCCAACTGGGCACCGTCTTCACAAAACAGTACGAGCAGGGAGTTTAACAAAGTCTATTTTGGCCTATTGCTAATCTGACGGTTTGGCCGGATTTTAGTCCCCCTTTCCCACGGGCCAGGCCGTGATTGTGATGCGAGTATTGGCGTGAGTCGTTCGTCTCCAGTGCCGGGTACGTCCCCAGAGCCCGCGCCCGAGGATCCCCTTCAGCCACCTGTCGTGCAGCCCAGCCAACTGGGTTATACGGCGCCGTTCCAGCCGCTGAAGCCACGGGTCTCGGATCCGGGCAGTCCGGTCGCGCCAGTCACCGGCGTAACCAACCGGCTGCTCACGCGCGCGATCCGGCGTGTCGAAGCGCGTTGGCGCGAGCTCTACGGTTCCAGCAGCGATGTCGCGGATATCCCGCGCATCCTCGCGGCTTCGGCACTCGCGGCAGATACCGGTGACGCATCGTTTATCGAGTCGCTCACCCCACGACCGGCGTTGCGCCTGAGTTTGCACCTGGTCGATCTGCTGGAGGACGAGCTGCTCGCAGTGTGGCGCAAAGGGGAAACGGCCGCCTCACAGGTGCTGCAGACGGTGGGCCGGTTGCGCGTCGTCCGGTCTGCCATCGAGCGGCGCTTCCAGGCCCTGCCGGGCGCCCCGCTCGTGGGCATCGACGGCCTCGAATTCCTGATCGAATTCGTCCACGACTTGCGCTCACCCCTGAATTCGTTGCTGCTGCTGGCCGATCGCCTCCAACAGGGATGGAGCGGTCCGCTCACGCCGCTCCAGTTGCGCCAACTCCGGCTGATTTATGCGGCCGCGCACGCGCTCAATACGGTGACGAGCAATGCCCTGCAAATGACGCGCGAGTGGGATCAGCTGGAAGAGCCCGAAGAACGGCCTTTTTCGATCACCAAGCTGCTCTCGGAAGTGCAGGATGTCGTGCGCTCCCTGGCGACGCAGAAGGGGCTCGAAGTCAACTTCATCCGGCCGAATATCGACCGCCGGCTCGGACATCCCATCGAGCTGCAGCGCACGTTGCTGAACCTGGTGACGAACGCGCTCAAATTCACGCGCGAAGGCAGCATCACCGTCAGCGCAACCGATCTCGAGGGCACCAACGTCGAGTTCGCCGTGAAGGATACCGGTCCCGGCATTCATGCAGGCGCGCAAGAGACGCTGTACCAACCGTTTCGGCGCTCGGGGAGCGCGGGTCGCGCGACCTTCTCCGCCACCGGATTGGGACTCGCCATCGCGCGGCGTCTCGTGGGCGCGCTGGGCGGCCAACTGAAGTATGAGACGACAGCGGGTCAAGGGACCCGTTTTCACTTCGTCCTCGATTTGCCAGTGCCGTAGCGTGTTGTACGTCACTGCTTGACAGGTCATTCCACCGCCATATTTTCCGTCCGCGTTCTGCAAGACGAGCGGCGTTATACCACAACGTCGCATCACACACACAAGGGTGGCATGACACAGCTCAACACCGCGACGCCGACGGATCGGACTGTTCAGCGGTCTGGTCAGGCGCCTACCGGCAATGGTTCCAGCGCCAGCATCCGCATTCTGATCGTCGAAGACGAAGAGACGCTGCGCGATAGTTGCGCTAGCGTGCTCTCGCACGACGGCTATACCGTCTCGACCTGCGGCGTTGCGCGTGAAGCTCAGAATCTGCTTCGGCACAACGTGTTCGACGTGCTGCTGCTGGATTGGTACATGAGCGATATCCCCGGTGCCGAGCTGTTGCCGTACGCGCTGGCGTCGAACCCCATGACCCGCGTCATCGCCGTCACGGGGAAGCCGACCCTCGCCTCGAGTCTCGAGGCGATGCGGATCGGCGTGTGGGCCTATCTCCCCAAGCCGTTCTCCGCCGTGCAGCTGGCGATTGTCGTCGGGCAGGCCGCGCATGCGACGCTGACCGCGCGCGAATCGCTGCAGCGCACCCAGGAGCTCGAGCAGGCCGGGGAGAACAGCGACAAGATCCGAATTCTCGGCCTCTCGCCCTCGTTCCGCGGCGCGATCTCGCGCGCCCGTAAAGTGGCGCCGACCGACGCGTCGGTGCTGCTCACCGGCGAAAGCGGCGCGGGCAAAGAGCTGTTCGCGCAGTTCATACATCATCACAGCCGGCGTGCCACGCGCCCGTTCCTCGCGGTCAACTGCGCCGCTCTCCCTGAGCCCCTGCTCGAGTCGGAGATGTTCGGCCATCGGCGCGGCGCGTTCACGGGTGCGGTACGGGACAAACCCGGCCTGCTCGAAGCGGCGGATGGCGGCACGCTCATGCTCGACGAGCTGATCGAGATGCCGAAGACCATCCAGGCGAAGCTGCTCCGCGCGATTCAAGACGGTGTCGTGCGGCGCGTCGGTAGCGAAACGGCGGACGCGGTGGTCAATGTGCGCTTCATTGCGGCCACCAACCGTGAGCCCGACCAGGCCGTGACGGAGGGGTTGCTGCGGGAGGACCTCTACTATCGGTTGGGCGTGGTTCCGATTCATGTCCCGTCGCTGCGCGATCGCATCGAGGACGTCGAGCTGCTCGCCAACTCGTTCCTGGGTCACTACTGGCGCAAGTACCGGGGCCTCGACCTTCCAGTGCCGCGCCTCGGCAAGAGCGCGATCGCGGCACTGCGGAATCATCCGTGGCCGGGGAACGTGCGCGAGCTGCAGAACGTGATCGAGCATGCCGTCGTGCTGCTCGAGCCTGCGGCGGAGATACGCGCCGAAGATGTCCCCTTCCTTACTGTACCCGTCCCGCCGGGCGAGCGTGGTAATAGCCTCGAGCTCACGTCGTCGGACGCGAGCTACTACGACGCGCGCGACCAGCTGCTGGCCAGGTTCGATCGCCAATTCTTGACCCGCGTCATCGCCCACGCCGGGGGCAATCTGTCCAAAGCCGCCCGCCGCGCAGGTATCGACCGGACCACGTTTTACCGCCTCATGGAGCGGCACGGATTACAGCGCGACGCCTCCTGACCGGGGGCCCCGGTCAGGTGTCACAGGGTGCGTGCGGAGTTGTAAGGATCACGTATCAAAAACGTCGAAATCTGGGCCTACCGAAGTACCGTAAGAGACTTCCCGACAACAACTTAGGCGGATAATACCTGTTCGCATAACTCCTGCCTTGCAGGAGAGTATGCGCTGGCATTTTCCTGTGGATTTGTCGCCCGACGTGGTGTCCTACCGCCGCGTCTTCATTGTGGGCGCACACATCCTTCTGGTGCCCCTCGCCTACTTCGCCGCCTACGCGATCCGGTTCGATTTCGTGATCCCGGCGGCGGAGCTGCGCGTCTTTCTGGCCACCCTGCCCTACCTGCTCGCGATCCGGCTGGCGGTGTTCGCCCGGTACGGGTTGTTCCGCGGGTATTGGCGCCACGTCGGGCTGCGCGACCTGGTCGACCTCGGCGTGGCGACCACGCTCTCGACCGCGCTGTTCGTCGCGTTCCTGTTCGTGTTCGGCTGGCCCGCCGCCCTGCCGCGGTCGGTCTTCATTCTCGACTGGCTGACCGTGGTGTTCCTCTCCGGCGGGCTGCGCTTCGCCGCGCGCGCGTTCCGGGAAGGCCAGCTCCCGATGCAGGGCCTGCGCGCTTCGCGCCGGACCCTGCTCATCGGCGCCGGCGAGGCGGCGGAAATGCTGCTGCGCCAGCTCCAGCATGACAGCGGCGGCCGCGACTCGGTCGGCGTCGTGGGACTCGTAGACGATAATCCGGAAACGCACGGCCGCTCACTACACGGCGTGCCCGTCCTGGGCGCCACCGCGGATCTCGAGCGGCTCGTCCACCAGCACCGCATTCAGATGATCGTGATCGCGATCCGCTCGGCCACGGCCGAGCAGATGCGCACGATCGTGCAGCGGTGCGCGGGGACGGGGACCGAGTTCAAGATCATTCCCTCGCTCCAGGACATGCTCGACGGCCGCGCCGGCATCGGTCAGATCCGCGAGGTCGAGATCGAAGACCTCCTGGGACGGGAGCCGGTGCACCTCGATCTCGCCCAGGTGCGGGCCGATCTCGAGGGTCGCTGCGTGCTCATCACCGGCGCGGGCGGCTCGATCGGATCCGAGCTCGCGCGCCAGATCGCGCGATTCCGGCCGGCCCGCCTCGTCTTGCTGGAGCGCGCCGAGAGTCCCCTGTATTTCGTGAATCTCGAGATCTCCGGCACGGCGATCGGCACTGAAGTCGTCCCCGTCATTGCCAACATCACGAACGGCGAGCGGCTGAACGAGGTCTTCGACCTCTACCAGCCCGATTACGTGTTCCACGCCGCGGCGTACAAGCACGTGCCGCTGATGGAAGACAGCGTGGTCGAGGCGGCCTGGAACAACATCATCGGGACGCTGCGGGTGGCTCAGCAAGCCGTGCGGCACGGCGCGAGCAAGTTCGTGCTGATTTCGACCGACAAGGCCGTCAATCCCACGAGCATGATGGGCGCGACCAAGCGCATCGCCGAGCGGATCGTCTTGGAGCTGCCGGCGCTCCGCGGCGAGACCGACTTCCGGGTCGTGCGGTTCGGCAACGTCCTCGGTTCCGACGGGAGCGTGGTGCCGCTGTTCAAGCGCCAGCTCGCCGCGGGTGGACCGATCACGGTCACCCATCCCCACGTGCAGCGCTATTTCATGACGATTCCAGAGGCCGTGGAGCTCGTGCTGACGGCCGCCGCGCTGCCCGCCGCGTCGGGCCGCATTTCCATCCTGGAAATGGGCCAGCCGGTCCGGATCGTGGATCTCGCGGAGCAGCTGATCCGGCTGTCCGGGCTCGAGCCCTACA
>Ga0134127_10002013_pt1 | contig 14820 bp, 9 predicted proteins | sample KB31753_FD_96459 | JGI IMG/M metagenome (GOLD analysis project Ga0134127, IMG submission 96459) | Terrestrial soil microbial communities with excess Nitrogen fertilizer from Kellogg Biological Station, Michigan, USA - KB3-175-3 | ecosystem: Environmental > Terrestrial > Soil > Unclassified ...
GAGTGTTGTGTGGCGGAGTTGTTTGAAGCGCAAGTGGAGCGCACGCCGGAGGCGGTGGCCGTGGTGTATGAAGGTGAGGAGTTGACGTACCGGGAGTTGAACGAGCGGGCTAATCAACTGGGCCATCACTTGCGGGGGCTTGGGGTAGGGCCGGAAGTGCTGGTCGGTATTTGCCTGGGGCGGTCGCTGGGGCAGATCGTGGGAGTTTTAGGGACGCTCAAAGCGGGTGGGGCGTACGTGCCGCTGGATGGGGATTACCCGCGGGAGCGGTTGCAGTTGATGTTGGCGGCGGCCGGGATTGGGGTAGTGCTAAGCGATGAGGGGCTGGGGCCGCTGCTGGCGGAGCAGGGAGTGCAGGTGGTGCAGGTGGATGGCGAGTGGGGCGGGCCGGGCGGGGGCAGGCGGGAGAATGTGGTCAGTGGGGTGAGGGTGGAGAATCTGGCCTATGTGATCTACACCTCGGGTTCGACGGGGCGGCCCCAGGGGGTGATGATTCAACACGGTTCGGCCGTGAACCTGTGGCGGGCGCTGCAGCAGGGCTGCTACGGGCGGGAGAAAGGGCCGTTGCAGGTGAGCGTGAATGCGCCGCTGGCCTTTGACTCGTCGGTCAAGCAGATCCTGCAGTTGCTCTCGGGGCACACCTTGCACGTGATCGGCGGAGAGTTGCGGCTGGACGCGGTGGGATTTCAGGGCTACCTGGCCCAGCATCGGCTGGACGTGCTGGACTGCACGCCGGCCCAGTTAAAGCTGTTGCTGGGGGCGGGGTTGCTGCAGGCTGGGGCCGCGGGGCCGAAGCTGGCGCTGGTGGGCGGGGAAGCGATTGACGAAGGCACCTGGCAGCAGTTGGTCCAGAACAGGGTGACGCGCTGCTACAACGTCTATGGACCAACGGAATGTACGGTGGACGCCACGGTCTGCGATGTTTGGGAGAGTCCGGGGCGGCCCACCATTGGCCGGCCGCTGGGCAACGTGCAGGTGTACTTGTTGGACCAACAGTTGCGGCTGGTGCCGGTGGGAGTGGCGGCGGAGTTGCACATCGGTGGTCAGGGCTTGGGGCGCGGTTATTTGCGGAGCCCGGCGCTGACGGCGGAGCGATTCATCCCGAATCCTTTCAGCCGCCAGGCCGGGGCTCGTCTGTACCGCACGGGGGACCTGGGCCGCTATCTGCCCAGCGGCGAGATCGAGTTCCTCGGACGCCGTGATGAGCAAGTGAAAATCAGAGGCTACCGGGTGGAATTAGGAGAGATCGAGACGGCGCTGGCAGCGCACCCGCAGGTTGAGGCAAGTGTGGTCGTGGCGACGACGTCCCAAGCGGGAGACAAACGACTGGTCGCTTATGTCATTCTCAAACCGGAAGCGGCCACGCCCACTAACGAGTTGCGGCGTTTCTTAAAAGCGCGGCTGCCCGATTTCATGATGCCCGCGCACATTGTGCCACTGGAGCACTGGCCCCTCACTTCCAATGGTAAAATCGATCGCCGCTCCCTCCCACCTCCGGATCAGAAAAGGCCTGAATTAGCGGAAGTCTATGTGAAGCCTCGCGACACATTAGAACTTCAACTCACGCGGATTTGGGAAGATACTTTAGATATTCGACCCATCGGCATCACTGACAATTTCTTCGAGCTGGGAGGAAACTCCATCGCGGCTGTGCGCCTGATGGCGCATATTCAAAAACAGTTCCGGCAGGATCTTCCGATCAATGCTTTGTTCGATGGCGCTACCGTTGCACGTCTCGCCGAGGTGCTGCGCCGGCAATCCGGTAATCTTCTACAGTCTCTCGTAGGAATTCACGTTACCGGTTCAAAGCGACCTTTCTTCTGCGTACATCCCGTCGGTGGAAATGTCTTCTGTTACTTTGAGTTATCTCACTGGCTCGGCTCCGATCAACCTTTTTATGGATTACAAGCACGGGGCTTGCACGGGGAGGAGCAGCCTTTGACCAGAGTGGAAGAGATGGCTGCCTATTACATCGAGGCGATTCGTAGCGTTCAGCCGCTTGGCCCATATCTTTTGGGCGGGTGGTCATTGGGCGGCGTAGTAGCTTTTGAAATGGCCCAGCAGTTACAAAGACAAGGTGAAGAGGTAGCTCTCCTGGCCTTAATTGATAGCCGGGCTCCCGTTCCAATCACGACCCAGGTGGACTCTGAAGAAGAAGCCGGCCTGTTAGCCAGATTCCTCGTGGACCTGAGCGGTACATCTGGGCAAGACCTGTCAATATTGCTGGATAAGTTACGACTACTCAAGGCAGAGGAACAGTTGAGCTGTGTCCTCGCAGAGGTTAGTAGACACAACATTCTTCCTCCTCAAACAGATGCCGCGCAAATACGGCGCTTATTAAACGTGTTCAAGTCCAATCGAGAGGCTGTACGAACTTATGCGCCGCAAAGCTATCCGAACAGGGTTGTCATTTTTCAAGCTGGCAAGGTTAACGAGGTTACGTCAAATGATCCGGGGCTGGGATGGCGTGCCTTTGCACACCGACTGGAGATTCATAGCGTTCCAGGAAGCCATTACTCAATAATTGCCAATCCGCATGTTCGCGTGTTAACCGAACAGATAAAGTCCTACATCGACGAGATAGAGGTGGCCATTTTGTTTTCTGGCGACGCCTCTGAAAGAAGTTTGATAGCGACCAGTCACTGACCAGCTTTATTACTCTTACCATAGCTTCCCCAACTACGCTCCAGTTACAAATCCGGACTTAATTATCTGGACCCGGCTTCAGGCACCTGCACTTACATCGCATACCAGTCAAGCCAAGACCATGACAAAGCCTATAGCCAGCAAACAAATGTACGTTTTCTTTGTTATCTGGTCCGGACAACTTGTGTCGATCGTCGGCTCCACAATGACGGGCTTTGCCCTGGGGGTTTGGATCTATGAGCAGACAGGCTCAGCGACGAAATTTGCCCTTATTTATTTATCTGCCATGCTACCCGGAATTTTGATCTTACCTGTTGCCGGGGCGCTGGTTGATCGTTGGGATCGTCGCTGGGTGATTATTCTCAGCGATCTTGGCTCGGGCCTCAGCACACTGGCGATCGCCTTCTTGCTCTACACGGGGCAGTTGCAGACCTGGCAGATCTACATCGCCACCGGTATCAAGTCCGCTTTCAGCGCTTTCCAGTGGCCGGCGTACAGCGCTGCCATAACCCTCCTCGTACCCAAGCGTTATATTGGACGCGCAAATGGTCTAGTTCAGTTTAACGAAGCAGTAGCGAAAATATTTGCACCTGTTTTGGCCGCCATCCTGGTGGTCACTATTCGAATTTGGGGGGTGCTGTTCATTGACTTTGTCACCTTCGTATTCGCTATTCTAATGGCCCTTCTCATTCGGATACCGAAACCTGTCCCGACCGTGGAATCCTCGACGGAAAGACGATCGCTTTGGCGTGAAGCAGCTTACGGCTGGTCGTACATTACCCGGCGGCCGGGCCTTTTTGTTTTATTGATCTTCTTCGCCACTACTAACTTTTTCACGGGTATGCCTATCGTGCTCAGTACACCCTTAATCCTTTCCTTTGCCTCTCCTGCCGTGCTGGGGACCATTCTGTCTATCGCGGGCTGTGGCATGCTGATGGGCAGCCTGGTAATGAGCGCGTGGGGCGGGCCCAAACGTCGCGTGATTGGCGTACTGGGTTTTGAACTGCTGGCTGGCCTATGCATCATGCTCGCCGGTGTGCGTGCCTCAGCCGTGATGATCGCGATCCCTACTTTCATTTTTTCCTTCAGTATCCCCATCATACTCGGCTCAAGCCAGGCGATCTGGCAGACTAAAGTAGCACCTGATGTTCAGGGTCGGGTTTTTGCCACGCGACGTATGATCGCCTGGTCCAGCTTACCGATCGCCTACCTCGTTAGTGGGCTGCTTGTTGATCATGTCTTCAATCCTCTGATGTCAGTGGGCGGCTTGCTTTCAGGAACAGTAGGCCAAGTGATTGGAGTAGGACCAGGACGCGGGATTGGCCTGCTCTTCATTGTCGTCGGATTCTTCGTGGCGCTCGCTGCTGCGGCAGGCTATCTATACCCACGGCTTCGACTGCTAGAGGATGAGCTACCGGACGTAATGACCAGCGAGGTAAGTGCCTGAAGTGGAGGCAACCTATTAATTTCCTATGTTTATCTCCCACGCAAAATTTCGCGCGACGCATGCGTGCTTGCGATGGCCGCTATCAGATCGAAACTAACTTTGATGAAATCAAAGAATTCGGTTTGGTACAAAGCAGGCAGATTCCGACGCCCTTCGATTTGACGACTCGCAAAAAAGTATCGATTCGCCAATCACCACTTGGTAACTACCAGGAGAGTTCAAAATGAGTTCCACTTCCACTTCGTTTTCGCTAAGTCCAATCCATGATACTTTCGGAATGATTGTCGAAGGCAAGACAGGCGAATCAATTCAGAACTTGCCCTCAGACGAGATCATCCATTTATTCAAACAGCACGGTGCACTGATATTTCGCAACTTCGATGTCAGCGCGGATGCTTTTATTGAGTTTAGTTCTTTATACTGCAAGAACTTTTCAACCTATGAAGGTGGGGCTTTCCGTTTAGGGCCTCTCGACAGACAATCAGTCAACAACAATGACACGCTATTGACTGTGACAGGGCCAACCACATGCTATGCCATTCCCTTGCATGGCGAAATGTACTATGCGCGGAATAAACCTTCACTGCTATGGTTTTTTTGTGAGAATCCCGCCGCTGAAAACGGAGAAACGACGATATGCGACGGAATTGCCTACTACAAAAAGATGAATGAACAACTGAAGTTGTTTTTCAGCGAGCACCGGCTCAAATATATTAGACCTCTTACTCATAGTGAGTGGCAAAAGGCCTTTCAAACAAACGACATTGACGTCATACGTACATGGTGTCTTGAAAATGATGCCACTCTTGTCGTAAATGAGGTAGATGGTTCTATCAATATTGAATATACGTGTGCAGCCACCAGCAGGAACCCGCGTCTTGACGAGGACGTGTTCATCAACCCTCTCTTTATCGTCTATCATTTTGAACAGGCTGTAAGATCGGGATTGGCTGCCAAAGTTCTAGGAACTCTGCCTGGCAACGGCTGTCCCATCATCGTGCGACTTGAGGACGGTTCCGAAGTTCCCGAGTTGGTACTCCAGGAAGTGGAACACACGGCTGATGAGTTAACCGCGAACGTGTCATGGAGACGCGGTGATATTTTGATGATTGACAACACGCGAGTCCTTCACGGAAGGAGAGAGTATCTCGGCTCTGATCGAACTATCTACTTCAGAGCAGGCGACCCCGCATTCGCCTTTTAATAGAGTCTCTCTCGTTATCATACACGGGCTTGATTTTGGAGAATTGAGGAGGCGGTATCAGGGAACTGATATCGATCTGGTGTGCTCTTATGCAATGGCTTTACCTTATCGCAGCGATTCTCGGCACGGTTCTCCCGCTGTCGCAATTCATCCCCTTTCTTTCCGCTAATGGATTAGATTTGCCTTTGTTCATGCGGCAACTTTTCCAGAATCAGGTATCGTCTTTTTTCGCAATGGATGTTCTCGTATCCTCATTGGTGTTGTGGATTTTTATCTTCTCGGAAGGATCGCGGCGTGGCATGAGCAAGTTATGGCTCTATGTTGTTTGTAGTCTGACGGTCGGCGTATCTATGGCTTTGCCGCTGTTTCTTTTCTTTCGAGAGCGAAAAATCAACGCAAATCACAAGGCTTGAATCCTGCTTTACCTAATCTTCACATCCCATCCAAAATAAAAGGCGCCTTCCGGGAGGCGTCCAAAACTACGGTCTATCTCACTACCAAATAGAGACCGTATAGAGTTTGACATTGAGCAGCGAAGGGCGTATAAGTAACCCACTGGCTTTAGCGTTTGTCGCACTTCGAAAGTCACATCCAGAAGAAACCTACCAGTAATCTTTTCCGGCAAACTCTAGAATTTACTACCATGCGTTCTATCTCGAGAACGAGCATGGGACCTGAATGCGCGAAGTGTGCCCTGAGCACATGCCTCGCGAGCGTACTTCTATAAACAAAGCAAGAGCGTCCCCCCGTCATCTCCCCCCAACTACTCGATCCGCTCTCTGGCCCTCGATGATCTTGGATTGCATCCTTCCGGATTAAGACCAGATACGCACAACCAGAGTTCGACCTTGAGCTCGCGACGCGACGTCCGAAGCAGAGCAAGAGCTTACCCCCAATCTCTTTCCAGACAGTAACAAGGCATTGACCATGGAAACGATGACACTTCTACAAAAAGAACGGGAGACACTTGAACGGCTTCTTCCGGGGCTTGACGCTAAACTCAAAGAGCTTCCCTTGACGGTTATGGAAACTCCGGGAAGTCCAGCGTTACAACTGTTTCGTGAGCACGGTGGTCCAGCGCTATTGGTACCGAAGGAGTATGGCGGACTGGGTGCCACGCCGCTTGAAGTCGCTCAAATCAATCGTGCACTCGGCAGCCGGTCACCGTCGCTAGCCATTGCGACAAATATGCACACTTGCACAGTTGTTGCGATTCCACCCTGCGAGTCGACAGCTTCGTTATTGCAAGGCATCGCTCAACACAACCTGTATCTGGCTTCTGCCTTCGCCGATGGTCGCGCCGGCAGTAGTGTGCTGGTACCTAATCTCGTTGCTGAGCAAACTTCCAGTGGTTGGCTTCTAAGCGGCAGCAAGAAGCCGTGCAGTCTATCTCAATCAATGGACTTCCTGACGGCTAGCGTCATTCTTCCATCACCTTCCGGTTATGGCGGAAAAGAGTTAGCACTAGCCACTATTCCAGCCGATAGTCCCGGCATTCAGGTTAAGCCTTTCACTGACCGCTGGGTACTTGCAGGGTCCGAGACTAATGAGGTTGTGCTCACTCGTGTGGAGGTACCACAGGAATACATTTCATATTTTGGCAATGCGGATGAATTGAATTCGGCGATTTCGAAAGCCTTCCTTGTATTTGAGCTATTTGTATCAGCGTGTTACCTGGGCGTAGCAAGTGCCCTGGTTGAGCGCGTTTTTGCCGGCAACAAAGGCTGCGAGGTTGAACGGGTGTCGCTGGCCATAGAGGTCGAGGGCGCGATGGCGGCGCTCGAAGGTAGCGCGCACATGATAATGAACGGGTATGAAGACGCTGCCGCCGTTGCTAAATCTCTTTTTGTACGCTACTCAGTTCAGCACTCCATTGAAAGGGTAACGGGACACGCAGCGGAGCTGCTCGGCGGTATGGCGTTTATGTGCTCCAGCGACATTGTCACCCTCTATGCCGCAGCGCGAGCATTGGCGTTTCACCCGCCCTCGCGAACGGCCATTGCACCGGCGCTTGATAAATACCTGATGGGCCAGGCGCTCGTAATGCCTTAGCCTTGCGTGAGCATCCTCTGAACCCGCCAGAAGATTTGAGCGGTTGACCGAACCATTTTTCGCGTTGCGAGAGTGGACCAATACGGCACGTAGATTTGCGATGATCATTTTTCACTTCACAAAACTGCTGTTAATTACCCTGGTGTACGCGGGCGGCTATCTGATCGCTGCCAGTCGCACCAGCCGGCAGAAGCGTGTGCCGCTACAGGCGAAGTGGTTGCATGGTTACCTGATCCGATCAGGTCCCGTTTTTATCAAAATGGGTCAGATCATCGCTACCCGGTCCGATCTTATCCCCGAAGCGTGGGTGCGTACACTGGCAACGTTGCAAGATGCCGCGCCTTACATGAGCGAGGTACAAACGATCAAGCTGATCGAACAGGAACTTGGCTGTCCGATTGACCAGGTGTTCACGGAGTTTAATCTCAAACCTATTGCCAGCGCTTCTATCGCCCAGGTCCACAAGGCTACTTTGCTTGACGGCCGCAAAGTCGCGGTAAAGCTTGTCAAGAAAAACATTCCACTAGAGATTTACTGGAACCTTCGCATCCTCTCTGGTCTTGTAAGACTCACACATTTCCTGGTTTCTTCCGCGCGCCACCTGAATTTGCCCAAGCGGTTCGACGAACTGAAGGTGCTAATCATCAGCCAGACAGACATGGAGCACGAAGCGCAACGGCAAGAACTCATCTATTCGAACTTTCTGGGACATCCTTACGTCAGAGTGCCGGCCCTATACAGAGAACTATGCAGCGCCGGTATGCTCGTGATGGAATTTATGGAAGGAATAAGCGGACAAGACGTTCATCTCGTTCCCTATTCCCGAGCCCGTCTGGCGCAGCGTCTTCAGGACACTATATACACGATGCTGTACATGCATGGCCTATGTCACGGCGACACGCATCCCGGCAACGTCTTCTTTACAGAGGAGGGTAACCTGATTCTCCTCGACTTCGGCATCACCGTGGAACTAAGTGAAGACGAGAAATGGGGCCTATCTTCATTCTATTACGCATGTATGCGTAAGGAATGGGACCTTGCCATCGAGCGGTTTACAAGACATTTTGTCGCCAACACTGACGACCTGAGGAAACAGTGGTCGTGCTACTCCGCGGAGATTGAGAAGGTATTGCGATGGCATTTTGATACTCATTCAGACCGCTGGTCCACCATCACCTATTTCAAGGATGTCAATGCCATACTGCTTAAGTACAACGCGATGTACACCACGAACTTCACCAAGGTCGAGCTGGTATTTTTGTCTTGTGAAGGCTTTGCTTCGCAGATCGATCCGGAGATTGACATTTGGAAGAACGCCCGCATTTTCACTGACCGTTACTCGCCTTATATAAGCGGCAGCGTCAAACGCTCCTTTGATACGTATTTCGAAAAGGCGATTCCCTCGTCTTTACGAATGCGAGAGAAGGCGAACGATTATTTGGTGGCCCCGACGCACATGCACCGGTACTTTTTCCCGAGCGCCTATCCGGTTTTTGTAAAGACTGCCAGCCGCGGTCGAATTACGGATGTTGATGAAAATTGTTACGTCGATCTATCAAGTGGCTACGGTCCCCATATACTCGGCTATGCTCATCCCGCGATTACAGAAGCCATCTGCGCCCGAATGCGCTCAGGCTTTGTGAATGCCCTGGGCAACGATGCGGAGTTGGAGTTGGCACGACTGATAGTCGAGGCGTTCGCCCCCGAGGGAAAGGCTATTCTGTGCAACTCGGGCACCGAAGCCGTCCTGATCGCAGTCCGTTTGTGCAGGGCATACCGTAAGCGATCCCGGGTCGCAAAGCTTGAGGGGCATTTCCATGGCTTTTCAGATATGGGGATGGTCAGCTCGTGGTTTCGCTTTGCCGGATCGAGGCACAGACCTGAGCCTATTGCTGGAACGGAAGGCTCTGACCATGCCACGGTTGAAAACACTTTGGTTCTTCAATACGGTCACATCGAAGGCCTGGAACGATTGCGCGCTGAGGCCGCAACGCTGGCCTGCGTCATCTGTGAACCGATGCCATCCTCTTTAGCGAACTACGATAAGGAGTTTCTGCAGGAACTTAGAAGTGTCTGCACGGAGCTGGATATTCCCTTGATTTTTGATGAAGTCGTGACTGGCTTTCGCGTGGCCTATGGCGGTTCACAGACACTAATGGGGATCATTCCTGATCTGACCTGCGTGGGAAAGATCATTGGAGGTGGGCTACCTTGTGGCGGAGTGGTCGGCTCGCGGAAGCTAATCGACATTGCGCGGAGTTCCGAAGACCCTTTCTTTGACTACGAGAACAAAGTGTTCGTAGGCGGAACAATGAGTGGGAATACGTTGAGTTGTGCCGCCGGCGTCGCCGCGCTAAACCACCTGAAACAAAATCCCGAAATTTATGTCGAGCTTGATAAAAAAACCAATTGGTTAGCAAATGAATTCCGTGAGATCGCCGCAAGTAAGGGAATATCCTGCCGCGTCAATGCGCGACACTCGATCTTTTCCCTCAACTTCACCTATCGATCCGCCAAATTCTATCGTGACAAACTCGCCGGCAGTAATTTTAAGGCTACCATCGCGCTTGCGTACTATATGCGCAAGCACGGAGTCTACATGCCGGAACTTCATAGTTTCTTACTCAGTGCCGCTCACACACAAGAGGATCTGGAGACGACAGCAGTAGCTTTCCACCAGAGTCTCGACGAGATGCTCGCCGACGGACTATTCGTAGTCTAAACGCCGAATCCCGAATCCAAAACGCGAGCGCCCGCCGCTCGGGAAACACCATAAAAGCACCAACAATCCAGGAGTATATTCATGGGTACCAAGAATCAGGAAAAATGGATTCTGTATAGCACTAGTGATGAGGATAACGCCTCGGAACTCCGAGCGCTGGATATCACTCCAACCGACCGGGTGATCAGCGTTACCGGGAGTGGTTGCCGTACCCTCAGTCTCCTGACGCAGAATCCGCAGAGCGTCGTCTCAGTGGATTACTCGCCAGGCCAAACCTATCTACTGGAGTTGAAGCTGGCAGCCATGCGAACGCTCTCCTATGACGAATTGCTGGCGTTTTTCGGCGTAGATGAATGCAAGACACGGTGGAAAATATTCGAGTCTCTGCAACCTAAAATATCTGGCGAAGCGGCGGCATATTTTCGCCGGCATCGCCCTGCAATTGAAAAAGGAATTCTGTTTTCCGGGAGGCACGAACGCTTTTACGTGAGAGTGGTGGCTCCAATGGTCCATCTCCTATTCGGCCGCCAGTTGAAGAAGATATTTAGCTGCTCCAGCATAGAAGAGCAAGAAAAGATATACAGGCAAGAGCTCGACGGCAGGCTTTGGCGTTCGCTCATACGCAATGGTTTTTCGGAACGAACTCTGCGCCTGATTCTCAACGACGACAAGTATCACATAGAGGTCGACGTACCCTCGATCGGCGACTACATGCTCGACCGCTTGCATCACACGTTTTCCCATCATCTGGCCAAAGATAACCATTGGGTCAGCTTTATGTTCAATGGCAAGTATCCAAACAGAACCTCCTTACCGCATTTCCTCCTTTACGAGAACTATGAGGCAATCCGGCGATCTACTACCACTGTTACCCCAGTTACCAGCAACCTGATCCATTTCTTAAAGACACTTCCTGATCGATCCGTAGATAAGTTTTCACTATCTGATGTGACAAGCTGCATTAATAAAGAAGAGTTCAACACGTTGCTGAATGAGGTATACAGGACCGGCCGTGCCGGTGCAGGGCTCTGCTATCGAAACTTTCTCGCAAAGTATTCCGTGACCACCGGTGACGATGTCCGGATGCACCGCGATGATGCAATTTCGTCAGCGCTGGATCGCGATGATCGCGCTTTTGTTTACTCCTTCGAGGTTGCGACGATTGCAGCATAGTGAGTTGACTCGTTGGGCACGAACCACCTGAACCAAATCATCAATTGACAAGACATACAAGTAAGAGGGATTCATGACTACGAACAATCGATCGCACCTCACGATTATCGAGGCAATCTACGAGCACTCCGTTAATAACCCGGAGGGATTGGCGTACGGATGCATTTCGTCGGCAGGGACCTTGGAGAGCACCTTTACCTATAGCGAGTTGATCAGTCGCGCAGAGAGCGTGGCAGTGGAGTTGCTCCGGTTTTGCGACCCTGGCGACAGGGCCATGCTGCTATTTCACGGCGGCGGTGAATTCATAGTTTCGTTCCTTGGATGTTTGATCGCGGGAGTTATCCCTGTGCCCGGGTATCCGGTGCGGGTGCCAGCATCAGCCACACAGCCGGCAAGAAACTTCGCGCGTCTGGTTCCGATCATCAGCAATGCCCAGCCGAGAGTTGCTCTCAGTACCCGAGTCGTAGTGGATCGACAAGCGGAGTTGAGCGCTGCTGAGCCGATCTTCTCGACCCTGAAATGGATTGCTGTCGAGGAAATTCCGGCTCAGCGCCTTGAGTCACGTCCACAGGTGCCGGGCACGAACTTGGCTTTCCTTCAATATACTTCCGGATCAACGTCGTCCCCCAAGGGTGTTATGGTCAGTCATAACAATCTCATATCAGTCTTTCGAGACATAGATGCGAGCTGGCCACATGATCACTCGTCGGTGATGGTTACATGGGCTCCAGTGTTTCATGACATGGGTCTGATCCACGGCATCCTCTTTCCGTTATACTTTGGTTTTCCGGTCTACACGCTGACGGCGGCGTCGGTTTTACAGCAACCTCGGCGTTGGCTGGAAGCCGTTACACATCTCGGTGGAACCCATTCGTCGGGGCCAAACTTTATCCTTGATCTCTGTCTTAAGCGCATCTCGGAGTCTGAGATGGCGGGGCTCAATCTATCTACTTTGCGTGCCTTGCTAACTGGCGCCGAGCCCGTACGGCACAAGACACTGCGCCAATTCCAGGAGGAGTTCGCGCTTTGCGGGCTTCGCCCAGATGCGATCCAACCGGGATACGGCCTGGCCGAATTCACATTAACAGTCTCGGGTATAGACGTTGGGTGCACGCCGCGAATCGTGCATCTCGATGCATCGGCCTGCGAACAAGGCCGTGTGATTCTCCGAAACGTAGCGGATGGACCAGGTACACGAAGTTTCGTGAGCTGTGGCTGGACTCATGTAGGCAGTGACATTCGCATTGTCGAGCCAAAGAGTCGAACCGAGTGTCAGCCTGACGAGATCGGAGAGATCTGGGTCAGCGGAGATAACCTCACACAAGGGTACTGGGGGAACTCTGAGGCGACTGAGGAGACTATGCGCGCCCGGCTGATTAACGGTAGTGGGCCATACCTGCGTACGGGCGATCTTGGATTTGTTATTAATGGTGGCATCTACATTGCCGGCCGCCTTAAAGATTTGGTTATCATTCGCGGGCGCAATCTCCATCCAGATGACCTGGAAGCCACGATCGAGGAGTCGCTTCCTGAAGTGCGCGCGGGCCGCTGTTGCGCCTTTTCTGTAGAGCGGGAAGAGGGAGAGTCTTTAGTAATCGTGGCTGAGGTAGACCGGGTGCAAAGGCACAATTTCGATGCCAGCGAGGTTTTTGCGCGGCTCCGCGCGGAAATAAGCATCCAGCACGAGGCCGAAATCTTCGACGCCGTCTTCGTGCGAACTGGCACATTTCCTTTAACTTCGAGCGGAAAGGTCCAACGCAAGCGAGCCCGGCAAGAGTATCTTGACGGCACACTCCAGACCATTGCGCGGATACGAGAGCCGGAGCCCCCAGCAGACTCCCCCATCGATGATAAATACGAAGGTCAGGTCGCTGAAGTACGCACCCGGCTGATCGAATATCTATCAAAGAAGTTGTGCCAGCCTGCCGAGAAGCTATCGACTAAACAGTCCTTTCAACGCCTCGGGCTCGATTCACTTTCGCTGATTGAAATGGTATTGGACCTGGAAGAGTTTTGTGGTCAGCCGCTGGAAACGTCAATTGTCTTTGAGCAGCCCTGCATTGAAGACCTGAGCGCTCATGTCGCTCGCATCCAGCTAGCACCTGGAGCAGCCCTTGCTTCCATCCCTTAATGTCCCGGCCTGGAAAGCTCCTCCTCCTCGTAGTCTTACATCTTGGAAGTCATCTGGAAACGTTCCCAGTATTCAAAAGCAGGAGAAAGATGAAACTTGCTGGTATTAAAGCGATCATCCCGTCACGCACAATCGACAATCAAATGATCAAGTCCATGGTAACCGATCAAAGCCTGGGCCTACTTAATAGTAAGTTGCGCGCGACCCTGAGCCGAATCGATTTCTATCTAAACTATTCGGACTCCGATAAGCGCCAGTGGCTGGCCGACGACGAATTACCTTTCGACCTTTTGGAAAGGGCAATCGAGGGCGCTCTCTCGCAGGCGTCTGTTAAAAGGTCAGAGGTTGATCTGATCATCTACACAGGTGTCGATCGTGGGTTCCTCGAGCCAGCAATGGCCTATATGGTGGGCGCGGCATTTGGAATGCCAACAGCTCATTGTTTCGATATCGTCGATGCCTGCATGAGTTGGACACGCGCGGCTTTCATCGTTTCGAATCTGCTCGAGTCCGGACAATATAAGAATGCGCTCATTGTTAACTGTGAGTGCAATATGCGCTATGGCGGGCGACTGAATCCAGGTTGCTTTCGTCTCAGCAGTGCCGATGAGGTCGAGTGGAACTTCCCGGCTTATACAGTTGGTGAAGCCGCTACGGCGACGCTTTTCCAGCGGGACAACTCCAGGCCTTGGGAATTTCACTTCCTGAGCGCGGCGAACTTTAGTGACCTTTGCAGCTTGCCGCTCGATGGTTTTGATCGATACTGCAAGCCAGGTCCACGCGTTGGCCGCAACGGTCCGAACCAGTTGACATCTTTCGGCTCCGATTTGTTCCGGGCAGGACAGGGGCTGGGAGTGGAGGTGTTCAACCAGCTTTCGACTCCTCACGATGAAATCAAGGCGATATTCCCACACGCGGCTTCGAAACGACTGTGGTGGGATATGGGCAAGGAGATTGGAGTGGCGGATAAGATTCGCTTTGTTTATCCCTACTACGGGAATTTGGTCTCGGCTTCCGTTCCCACGGCGATGGCTGAGGCGTGGAATGAAGGGGCAATTTCTGAAGGCGATACCCTCGCAGGCTGGGTCGGAAGTGCGGGGATATCTTTTGCATCATTCGCGTTCAAACTTTGAAGCCGTGTGGGAGGACTGAAGACTCCGTATTTTCAGTTATGTAGTAAGGAAGTGCAGAATGGCGCAGATTCAAGCTTTACCATCTAGTGACTATCAGAAACGATCTGTCTTTCTCTTCGGAGACTACGGTGCTCAACCGTGGAATCGTGATCGCGCTATCCAGGAACCGCTTGAGGCAGGCCTGCAGGTTGTAATGACCAAACTGGTCTCGGATCATTCCGAGACTATCCTGCGAAAAATTCACAGGGAGCTGACAGCCGGCTCTGAAAGTGTGGTCCAGGCCCACGCCACCGAGATTTTGCCGGACGAGGC
>Ga0134127_10002019_pt1 | contig 14792 bp, 12 predicted proteins | sample KB31753_FD_96459 | JGI IMG/M metagenome (GOLD analysis project Ga0134127, IMG submission 96459) | Terrestrial soil microbial communities with excess Nitrogen fertilizer from Kellogg Biological Station, Michigan, USA - KB3-175-3 | ecosystem: Environmental > Terrestrial > Soil > Unclassified ...
ACGACGTCGATCAGAGCGGGAAATCCGTGGAAAACGCCAAGCCGATCGGGTACTACTACCGCGCGGCTCCGCCTGACAATGGTTCGGGCGTAGGCGGGTTCTACGACCTGCTCGGGCCGAACAACTTCTCGGTTGAAGACGCGAGCTACGCAAAGCTGCGCGAGCTGGCCGTGTCCTACGACATCGGACGCATCGCCGGCTCGGGTAACTGGTCAGTGACCCTCGTGGGCCGGAATCTCTTCACGATCACCGGCTATCGCGGGTTCGACCCCGAGGTAGGCATCGCGACGAACCCGGGCGGGAATCCGAACACGAACATCGCAGGCTCCCGCGCGATCAACGCCGTGGACGCGTTCGTGTTCCCGAACCTGCGCACGTTCACGGTTCGGCTGGCGACGACCTTCTAACAGTCAGCGGCCCGCCGCGTCGGCAGCACGCCGGCGCGGCGGCCGCGCCACAACTTTGCCGGAGAGTACCATGCGTCTGAAAAACCTGTTCGCTAGCGTGTTCGTCCTGACGGGTCTCGCGTGCAGCGATCCACTCACGGTCGGCAACACGAACGATCCGGATCGCGGCCGCGTGTTCACCAACCCCGCGGACCTGCAGGTGTTCATCGCCGGACTGTACGGCGTGTGGCTGAACAGCACCATCGGGGGGAGCAACGACGCGCTGCAGACCCAGATGATTGTCATGGGGATGGAGAACACGTCGACCCTGGCAAACTTCGCGATGGGGCCGCGGGGCTCGATCCCGCGCAATCCGATCACGAATCAGCGGGGCAGCCAGGGGAATGCCGGGAACTACCATGACTGGTTCCGAGGCCACCGCGCCGCGCGCCAGGCGGCGCTCGGCATCGCCTCACTGCGAGACATCACGCTGGGCTCGGCCGCGGCTGATGCGCGGGCGCTCGCCTTCGCGCGCCTCGTGCAGGGTCTCGCGCTCGGGAATTTGTCGCTGGCCTACGACTCGGCGTCGATCCTCACCGAGAACGACAATCCCGAAGCCGACGCCGCGGTGGTTGTGCCATTGTCGCCGTATCCTGCCGTGAATGCCGCGGCGCTCGGGTATTTGGACTCGGCGATCGCGGTGGCCCAGGCGAATCCGGGCGCGTTCCCGTTGCCCACGACCGCCAATTTCTGGATCAACGGCATCGCGATGTCGCAGGCGGACTTCATCCGGCTGGCGCGCTCCTACAAGGCGCAATTCCGGGCCGGCGTCGCGCGGACCCCGGCCGAGCGCGCGGCGGTCGATTGGGCCCAGGTCATCGCGGACGCCGACGCGGGGATCACGGCGAACCTGTCCCCCAACATGGATCCGACCAACGGCTGGGACATCAGCTGGGTCGTCCAGCACTACACGACCGGCGCCGGCGCGTGGCACCAGATGTCGCAATTCTGGATGGGGATGGCCGACACGTCGGGTGGCTACAACGCCTGGCTGAATACGTCGCCCAGCTCGCGCGTGCCCTTCCTGGTCGTGACGCCGGACAAGCGCTTCCCCGGTGGGGCAAACTGCGTGGCGCCATGCAGCTCGGCCGCGCGGACGGCCCAGGGTAGCGCCGCCGGGACGGGCAGCGCCGGCCAGCCGTTCGCCAATACGCCCTATTTCCGCAACCGGCCGCCGGGCGATGACGTGTCGGGCGATCCGCTCCAGATCTCGATGTACGACTTCTGGCGCTCGCGCCAATTCCGGCAAGCGAACCGCATCGGCCCGTACCCGATCCTGACCCGCGCGGAAATCCGGCTGCTGGCCGCCGAAGGCTATCTGCGGACCGGAAACCTCGCGGCCGCGATCGCCCGGATCGACAGCTCGCGCGTCACCATTGGCGGATTGCCGTCGCTCGTTGGACTTGTCGACACGTTGGCGCCCGTGCCGGGAAGCGCGGTAAGCTGCGTGCCGAAGGTTCCGGATGCCGCGCAGGCCTACAAGGGCACGCGCTGCGGCCGGATCTGGGATGCGCTGAAGTGGGAGTACCGGATGGAGACGGCGTATACCGGCTACGGCATGTGGTTCTTCGCGGCGCGCGGCTGGGGAGATCTGCCGCAGAATACCGCGTATCAGTGGCCCGTGCCGTTCAATGAAATGGATGCGCGTCGCCAGGCATTCTACGGCTTCGGCGGCGGCGGTCCCTCGAGCGCAGGGCCGGGCAACTACGGTCTTTTCCCGAACGGCGTGTACTAGCCGTGCGGTCGGGGATGCTGGCGGTCATGGCAGGGCTTCTCCCCTGCCTGTTCGCCGCGTGCTACACGTATCATCCGCTGCCGGCGAACCCGGAGCCGCAGACGCGCGTGACGGTGCAGCTCAACGACATGGGACGTGTCGGAACGTCGAAGACGATCGGTGCCGGGACCCGAAGCTTCGACGGGAGCATCGTCGCGACGGACGACACGTCGTATCGTCTCGCGGTGTCCAGTGTGAAGCCGCTGAGCGGTCCGCGGCTGCGCTGGACTGGGGAGCAAGTCACGGTGCGACGCGACTACGTCGCGACCGTACAAGAGCGCCGGTTGTCGAAGGGGCGAACGGCGCTCTTCAGCGTCGCGGTGGCATTCGCCGCCGTGACGACGATGGTCTACTTCGACATCCTGGGATTCGGCAGCCTCGACATTCCGTTCATTCCCGGAGCGGATGGCGATGCCGACCAATGACACTTCGGAAAGGTCAACTATGATTGCACTTCGGTCTTCAGCGGCCTGCGTCGCGCTCCTGCTGGTGGTGGGATGCGCAAAGGATTCGACCTTCCAGGAGCCCTTGCCGGAATACGCGGCGATTCACTGGGTGAATGCGGTCCCGGACACGGGCCAGCAGGATATGCGCATCATCGATATCCCCGAAAACGCGGGGCTATTCGACGCCAACTATCGCGGCTCGAACATGTTCTATCAGGCGGTCCGGTCGGGCACGCGGACATTCCGAATTTTCAACAGCAGCACCAATCCGGTCATTGCGCAGCAGGTCCTGCTCGAGGGGACGCTGGATTTGGTGGCCGATCAGGGCTACACGCTGATCCACTCCGGGTTCGCGCGCAGCGGCTCGACGCCCACGCACGGCGCCCTGCTGCTGCTCGACAATCCGCCGGTTCCCGCTGCCGGGCAGGTCGCGGTTCGGGCGGTGCACGCCGGCGCCGGACTCGGGAATGTCGATGTGTTCATCGTGCGCAAACCAGTGAATGCCGCGACTGTGGACAGCCTGCCGGATTCACCGACCGCGTCGAATATCGCATTCAGCGCCGCGTCGACGTACATCGCGGCCGCGGTCGACGACACGGCTGCCGCGCTCGCACAGGCGATGCGCGTGGTGTTTACGGCGACGGGGACCAAGACGGTGCTCGCCTCGATCGCGGCTCCGGCGGGACAGTTCGGGAACGCGACGACGGAGCCGATCGCCGGATCGCGCATTGCCGGCAGCGTGCTGACGGCCGTCCTCGTGCCGCGTCCGGTCGCCGGCAGCGCCGCGCCGGCGAACGCCGCTGACAGCCTTGTCTCGACAGTGTATCTCGTGGATCGGCGGCCGCCGCGCGGCAACGCGCCCTGAGCCGCCCGCGCGATGCCGGTACCATGGTCGTGCTCGACTATGGTACCGGCTTCCAGCGCGGCTGAGTTTCCGAGCGTTGCGTGTTCCCGGTCCTGGTGATCCGGGCCAATCCCGTCCCATCCGCATTCACCACATAAATGTCCGCATCACACTCGAAGGCGAGGCGCGCGCCGTCAGGCGACCAGGACGGGACACCGCACGGCGGGAAATCCGGGCTGACGCGCCGGACGTTTGCCCCGGTCGACGACATGACGAAGACCCCGAACGCCGACGAATCCCGGTCGGACATGAACGCGATCTCGGTTCCGCTCGGGGACCATGCCGGCGTCAGGTCGCTGGCGGAGTTGTTGGTCAGGTTCACGAGGTTTGCGCCGGCCGTGTCCATCACGTAGATCTCGCCGGCCGGCGCGTCCCGATCCGTCGCGAATGCGAGCTTGGTGCCGTCGGGCGACCACGTCGGTTGGGTGGAGTTCGCCGAGTCCGTGGTCAAGCGCTTCACCGACCCGCCATCGGTGTTCATGAGGTAGATGTCGAACCCGGCGCTGTCGCGGTCACTGACGAAGGCGATGCGGTTGCCGAGCGGCGACCAGGCGGGCTGGGCGTCCGCGAAGCCCGTATCCCCGGTCAGGCGGGTCAAGTAGCCGCTGTCGACGGCCAGCACGTAAATCTCGGTGAACATCGGATCGTCGCGGTTCGACTCGAACGCCATTTTCGTCCCGTCGGGCGACCAGGCTGGCCAGGAATCGTACGACGCGAAGCGAGTCACGTTGGCGTCGCTTGCCGCGTCGGCGCTCAGCACGAAAATGTCGTCAGCGTTCCCCAGGCCACTGCTCACGTACGCGAGGGGCTGGCCGGGGGGCAGCGGGGGGAGCAGCGGCTCAGGCTCCAGGCTGCAGCTGGCGATGCCGAGCGCCGCCAGGATCCATGGCAAACGTTGAGCCATGCTGGAGGGTCGCCCCGGGCTCCGCGACTGTCAAGCCGGACACTTCCCTTGCGCACTCCCGCAACCGCCTCCACAATAAAGGCGACCGTAGCCGTTGGCCCCCTTCTCTCGTCAAGGAGGTGCCATGGATCAGATTTCTGTTCGCTGCGTTCTCCACCTCCAGCGCAACATCATCATTCCGGGTCGATGTAGTCGCTAGGCCTTGCAGCCCCGCTCTGCCGGGCCAACCGGTCATTGGCAATGGCCGGATCATCGACGTTCCGTCATCTCCGCAGGTGTCGTTTGAACCTTTAGCGAGAGGAAGCGGAATCATGCGACTCAACTCTATCAGATTTGCACTGAGCGTCGCGGTGGCGCTCACTGCGCTGCTCTTCGTGCCTCGAAGTCTCGAGGCGCAGGGCGCGAGCGTGGAAGGTACCATCACCGATGCCGCCTCAGGCGCGCCGATTGCCGACGCGGAGGTTAGGGTCGAGGGCACTCGACTGCAGGGCGTGACGAACGCCCGCGGCTACTATCGGATCGGCAGCATTCCTGCCGGCACGATCACGCTGCACGTACGTCGGATCGGTTACAAAACGTTGTCCACGGCGGTCACGCTGGCCGACGGCCAAAGCTTCACCGGTGATTACGCCATCACGGCCTCGGTGGTGCTGCTCGAGGAAGTGGTGGTGACCGGGACGGCGGGCAAGCAGGAGCGCCGGGCGCAGGGCGCGGTCGTGGCGGACGTGAACGTGGCGGACCTCGCCCTCGTCGCGCCGCTCAACGTGGCGACCGACGCGCTGCGATCGCGCGTACCCGGCGTGTCCGTGACGGGCGGGTCGGGCTCTTCGGGCACTTCGAATCAAATCCGGATCCGCGGCGCGGCGTCGATCTCGCTGAGCAACGAGCCGTTGGTCTACATCGACGGGATCCGCGTCACCTCGGCGGGCAACCCGCAGTGGTTTACCGGAGGGCAATCGTACGAGCGGCTCAACGACCTCGAGCCCGGAGACATCGAGTCGATGGAGATCGTGAAGGGCCCGGCTGCGGCGACGCTGTACGGCGCCGACGCGACCGCGGGCGTCATCCAGATCATCACAAAGCGGGGCCGGGCCGGGTCGGGACGGTTCACCCAGTCGGTCGGGCTGGAATACGGTTCGATCAATCGCAACTTCGAGCCGCGGACCAACTATGGCCGGTGCAGCGCCGGGAATGTCGCCAACCCCGCCAGCGCGCTGTGCTTCGGACAGCCGGTCGGCACCCTCGTGAGCGACAATCCGCTCTTGCGAGAGAATGCGTTCCGCACGGGGCAGGACGTCGGCATCAATTGGAGCGGACGCGGCGGCGGCGCCAATTACGGCTACTACACGTCCCTCAACAAGGAGAAAGAGGATGGCGTGCTGCCGAACAACGGCTTCGAGCGCAGCTCGGGACGCATCAACTTCAACTGGATTCCGTCGCAGAACCTGACGCTCGACGCCGGCGTGGGGGTCACGGTATCGCTGACCGACCTGCCCGACAACGACAACAACATCTTTGGCTGGCTGGGCAACTCCCACCTCGGCTCGCCACTGACGCGGACCCTGGTCGACACCGGATCGAACGGGTGGTTCGGCAGGGAGCGCGACGTTGCCGCGATGACGGCCATCGAGAACGCGCGCCAGACGCACCGCACCATCGGCAGCATCACCGCCAACTGGACGCCCCTGCCCAACTTTACGCACCGCTTCACCGCCGGTATGGACTGGGTGCGCGAGGAAGACCGCCGCTTCCTGCCGAAGAACAGCCGCGGCTCCTATCCCATCAACAACGGGCAGCTCCAGGAAGCCAGGCGCGGTATCGAGCGCTATACACTCGATTATCTCGGCAACTTGCAGAATAACCTGTCACCCGCGGTCGTATCCAATTTCTCGTTCGGCATGCAGCTGGTGGATACGCGAGAAGAGCTCGTCTTCGCCACCGGGGAAGGGTTGGCGGTGAATTCCAACGACGTCGTCACCGCGGCATCGCTGCGCTCCGGTGGCCAGGAATTCAAGCTCGATCGCTCCATCGGCTTCATCGGCCAATGGCAGGTGGGGCTCAACAATCGCTTGTTCGGGCAGGTGGGGCTGCGCTACGACAACGCCTCGTCGTTCGGGCGCCAGGCGTCGAGCTGGGTCGCCCTGCCCAAGGTGAGCGTCTCGTGGGTGACGAGTGAGGAACCCTTCTGGAAGGTCGGTTTCGTGAACACGCTGCGGTTGCGGGCAGCGTGGGGCTCGACCGGGCGCATTCCCACTGCGGGCGCCTCGCTCACGACGCTCCAGCCCGCGCCCTACATCGAGGGCGCGAGCGCCTCGGCCGGAGCCATTCCGTTGAATCCTGGAAATCCCGGCCTGCAGTTCGAGCGCGGGCAGGAGATCGAAGCCGGATTCGATGCCGGCTTTCTGAACGATCAACTCGGCCTCGAGCTCACCTACTTCAATAAGGTGAGTCAAAACCTCCTGATTCAGCAACCGCTGCCGCCCTCGTCCGGCTATACCCAGGGCGGGCCGGGGATCGGGGGGTTCCCGTTTGTCAACATCGGGCGTCTCGTAAACAGTGGTGTTGAAATCGCGATGCACGCCGTACCGGTGAATAAACCGGATCTCTCGTGGGATATTCGGCTGGGCGCGAATACGCTCCACAACGAGGTCACCGATATGGACACCATCGCACCCTTCGGCACCTTGAACCGCGTGCAGCCGGGCCTGCAGCTGGGGGCGTGGTGGACGCGGAAGATCGTCAGCGTCGATACCGTCACGGGGGTGGTCCGCGTGACTCAAAGTCCCACGTTCGCCGGCAACGTGTTGCCGACGTTCGAGGGGAACATCTCCACGAATCTGACGATCAAGCGGAATGTCCGGCTCTACGCCCTGGTCGATACCAAGCGCGGCCACCGCGTGCGGAACTTCACCGATTTCTTCCGCGAGACGCAGCTGGTGCGCAGCAACGCGCGCCTCGACACGCTAGTGCTCAGCAAGGTCGAGCGGCTGCGGCGCTACGGGAATCCCAACGCCGGGCAGCCGGCGTTCGTCACCGATTCGACCAGCACGCCAATGACCGTCAACGACGTCCAGGAAGAGTACATCCAGGACGGCTCGTTCGTGCGGTTGCGAGAGGTGTCGTTGACCTATACGCTCCCGCGCAGCTGGTCACGAGCGTTGCGCACGGCCAACGCGTCCGTCACGGTCTCGGGCCAGAATCTCGGCCTGTGGACCAAATACGAGGGCTACGACCCCGAGGTCGTGTCCAACGCGGTCTCGCTCTTGAATCGCGATGATTTCTTCACGCAGCCGCCCGTCCAGCGCTACGTGGTCCGCGTCAACCTCTCGTTCTGAAAGGAGCCTCGACCGATGCGTGCATTCAAGCGAATTGCCGGCACCGCCATCGTGGCGGGTGCCCTCCTGCTCGGCGGCTGCAGCAACTGGCTGTCGGTAGACAACCCGAGCGTGATCGACGAGGACGTCATCGATCCGGTGGCCGAAGCGAACCTCCTGGCGCGGTCAGCGCAGCAGAACTTCGCGGCGGCCTATGGCCATTTGATCGTGTATTCCTCGTGGTTTACCGGCGAGACGGATGTCTCGGAAACCTTCCCGACCCGCAATGAGTTCGGTCGGCGATCCATCGCAATCCAGAATGGCAGTCTCGACACCGATGTGTGGTTCCCGCTGTCGCTCGCGGTCGTGTCGTCCTACAAGGTGTTGAGGGCCGCACTTCCCGATACGGCGACCAACGTCCATTACGCTCGGGTCAACATGGTGCTCGGATTCTCCTACGTCTTCATGGCGGAGCAGTTCTGCCAGGGGACCGTACTGTCCGGACCCCCGCTGACGACGCAGGACATGCTGGATTCAGCCATCGCGCACTTTACGACGGCGATTCCACAGGGCCGCGGGGCGGCCGGGGAGGGTGTCGCAATCGCGAATGCCTCCTGGGTTGGCATCGCGCGGGCGCAGCTGCAGGCCGGCAATCTCGTGGCGGCGGCGGCAGCAGCGGATTCGGTCCCGGCAGCGTTCAACTTCAATCTCAACTTCGTCGACGACCTGGCGCAGCGGTTCCGGCTCGCGAATCGGATGTGGTTCTACGTGCGCGACCGCGGTTCCATCGCCGTGGCGCCGACCTGGCGCATCGGACCGCAACTCGGGCCCGATACGCTGCAGAATACCGAGCCGCGCGTGCCCTGGAAGCGTCCGGCCTCGAGCGGACCGACGGCGTACAGCCCGCAGGATGCGGCGTATGCAACGGATCGCGGCATTCCATATGCGATTCAGCAAAAGTACCCGGACTACAACGTGCCGGTGCGGTTGGCGTCCAAGCTGGAAGCCGACTACATCAAGGCCGAGGCGCAGGGCACGGCGACACAGCAAGCCCTCATCGCCGCGCGCCGTGCGGCGAATGGGCAACCCGCGTATGGCGGCGCAACGGACTCGGCCTCGATTCTGACCGAGTTCTTTACCCAGCGCGGACTCGACTTCTATCTCGAAGGAAAGCGCCTGGGGGACTTCCGCCGGCATCCGTTGAACATCATCGGTGTGCCGGTCCCCGGGTCCACGTACTGGAAGCCGGGATTCGCGCCGGTGGGTAACCAGATCTGCTATCCGCTGCCGATCGGCGAGACGGACAACAACCCGAATTTCTAGACGACCCGAGGAGGAGTTTGGGGACGGGGGAAGCGCTCGCGCTTCCCCCGTCGTTTTTTCTACGGCGTGACGATGACCGTCCCGGTCATGCCGGAATGCACCGAGCAGTGGTAGGGGAAGGTCCCGGCGCTGTCGAACCTGACCTCGAACCAGTGGGTGGGGGCGATGAATTCGCTCCCCCACAGCGCGCTGTCCGAGACGACGGTGTGATACACGCTGCCTTCATTGGTCCAGCGAATGGGATACCCCAGTGCGATGGTGATCGTGTCAGGCGTGAAAAAGCTGTCGCGGGCGGCGACGAAAAGCGTGCCGGGGCGTACCTCCGTCAGATTGCTCTCCTTGCAAGCGAGGCCAATCAGCATCGCGACGCCCAAGGCGCATCCCACGAAAGACTTCATGGTGGGGGCTGCCGTTGCGCGGAATGAGTCCAGATGGCGATGACCCCGCAGTTGGCACCCCTCGAATGAAACTCGAGCGGCACACGCGACGTGCCGCTGTACACCTCGATCGCGGCGACGTCCTCGGGTTGCACGAGGTTGTTGATGCCGATGTCCCCCGCGACGGGAAAGGGGACTCCGTCGAGATAGTAGAGCATGGGACACACGCGCGTTCCGGCGCCCCGGTCCGAGACCGCCTGAAAGCTGTTGCCCGATGGGCCCCGCACTGGTTGGAGTCGCACACCAGGCGCTCGCCGAATCAAATCAGTGAACGTCCTCGGCTGTATCTGCTCGATCTCCTGCCGGGTCAGAAAGTAGCCCGCCCCGCGCGTCTTCCGTTCGTAGAAACCGCGTAACAGCGCAGGGACCGGCGGCTCGCCCGTGACATCCACACCCGGAAGCTCGAGCGCTTCGGGCTGCATCACCACCTGCACCTCGAGCGTCTCGCCTTCCACGAATTGGAGCTGCGACACGACCGGCTCGTAGCCGATGAGCTGGACCTGGATCAGCTGCAGGCCGCGGCGCACGCGCGCGATCACGAACCGGCCGCTGGAGTCGGTGAGCGCGGCGAGCGCAGTTCCGATTACGGAGACTTGCGCCTGGGCGAGCGGTGTCGAGTCGAGCGAGATGACGACGCCCTTGAGCGTCGCCGGCGCTTGCGCGGGCGGCTGGCGCGGCACGCCGAGCACGAGCGCCACCGCCGTAAAAACCAAGCGGGACGACAACCTGGTGCTGGTCGTCGTCCCGCCCGCGATACCGGTCATGTGTCGCTCCCGATCAATCCACAATGGCGTCCGGCAACACGTACTTCATCGGGTTGACCGGTCGCCCGTTCACCCACACCTCGTAGTGCAGGTGCGGGCCGGTAGACAATCCGGTCGAGCCGACTTTCGCAATCGGCTGCCCGCGCTTCACGCGCTGGCCGCGCACCACGAGGATCTTGGAGCAGTGCGCATAGCGCGTCACCAGGCCGTAGCCGTGGTCGATGGTGAGCATGTTGCCGTAGCCCTCGACCCACGACACCTGGGTGATGACGCCGGCGGCGGGCGCTTCGATCTCCATGCCCATCGGCGCCGAGACGTCGATCCCCTCGTGCGGCCGCGCGAGGTGCAGGATCGGGTGCTCGCGCTCGCGCGCGAACGCGCTCGTGAGCCAGCCCTTGGTCGGCATGATCGACGGCAGCGCGGCGTAGCGCGCGCGCTGGCTCGACGCGGAATCGTAGGCTTCGTTGATCGAGCGCACGAGAATGTTCGCGCGGCGCGTCAGCTGATCCATGTCGATGCGCGCGGCGAGCGCCTGCTGGCCGTTCGGACCCGCGGCCGAGAGACTGTCGCGCTCGGACCACTGGCCACTCGGCCCGCCGATGCCGGCCTGCTGCACGTCCTGATCGAGCGGGGTGAGGCCGGCGAGCAGCCGCATCGCCTGCTCGCGCTCGGCGAACTTGTTGATGGTGTCGCGCAATCCGACGAGCCGCTCGCGCATGCGCTGGATCTCACTGGCGAGCAGCGTGTTCTCACGCTCGAGCGCGCGGCTCCTGGTGACATTCACGCCGCGCGACAGCGCCGTGCCGCCGAGCACGAGAAACAGCAGCGCGACGACGCCGCCGATCCCGATGAGCGCTTTGACGACCGTCTGTGATACCTCCACGGCGCGGGACGAGCCCGAGCCGTGTGGGACCACCATGACGGTCCATTTGCGCTCTGCGGTCTTCTTCTTCATATGGGGCTGAAAACATAAGCCGCGCTGGATGTGTCCGTCAAATCGCCACTTGTGCGCTCCGTCACGCTTTTTGCGGCACCCGCCCTAAGCGTCTGGAGGCTTGGGAAATAGCGGTGGGGGTTTGAGCACGGTCCAGCCGGTCACATCGATGCGTCCCAGGTCCGCGAGCGCCACGCCGCTCAGCGCACGCGGCGCGCCGAGGACTCGCCAAATCTCCTGCGCCTTCGACGGCACGAACGGAGCGGCCAGGACCGCGAGCCGCGCGACGGTGCGCACGAGATTCGCGAGCACGCTGTCGAGCTCGGCATCCTTTTTTTCCTTCGCGAGCTTCCACGGCGCCTGCTCCTCGATGTAGCGATTCGCGTGCGACGCGAGCTCGATCACGAGCGCAGCGCCCTGCTGCAGATCGAACGCGTTCATCGCGCGGGCGTACGCGCCCAGCACTTCCTGCGCGACGCGCTCGAGCGGCGTGTTGTACCCCTGCGGATCTTTCGGCACGGCGCCCGCGCGGTAGCGCTGCACCATCGCGAGCGTGCGCGACACGAGATTGCCGAACGTGTCGGCGAGGTCCGCGACATAGCGCGCGTCGAACCGCTCCCAGGAAAAATTGCCGTCGTTCTCGAATCCCACCTCGCGCAGCAGGAAGTAGCGCAGCGCATCGGCGCCGTAACGGTCGATCGCGGCGCCGAGGCTGACGGCCGTTCCGGCCGTCTTGCTCATCTTCGCGCCTTCCCACTGCACGTAGCCGTGTGCCCACACCTGCTTGGGCAGCGCGAGTCCCGCGGCGAGCAGCATCGCCGGCCAGATCACGCAGTGGAAGCGCGTGATCCCCTTGCCGACCACGTGCAGCTCGGCGGGCCACACACGATCGTAGCCCGCCTCGGGGAATCCGGTCGCCGAGAGATAATTGATCAGCGCGTCGAACCACACGTACACCGTCTGCTCGGCGTCGCCGGGGAAGGGGATGCCCCACGGCAAGCGCTGCCGCGAGATCGACACGTCCTGTAATCCGTCTGCGATCAGCCGCACGACTTCGTTGCGGCGGATCTCGGGCTCGACGCGAAACTCTCCCGTCCCGATCAGCTGCAGCAGCCTTTGCCCGTACGCGCTCAACCGGAAGAAATGATTGCGCTCCTTGGTGCGCACCAGCTCGAGCGTCGGATGCTCGATGCAGCGCCCGTTCGCGATCTGCGCCGGCTGTTTGAACTCCTCGCACCCGGTGCAGTACAGTCCCTCGTAGTCGGCGACGTAGAGATCGTCGGGACGCTGCTGCTGGATGCGCTCGAGCAGCGCGACCACGCCGCGCACGTGCCGTTGCTCGGTCGTGCGGATCCAGTCGTCGTTGCTGCACTCGAGCCGGCGCCAGTAATCGGCGAAGGTGGTCGCCATCCGGTCGACCCATTCGCGCGGCGTCACGCCGCCACGCTGAGCCGCCTGAATCACCGACTGGCTGTGCTCATCCATCCCCATGAGGAAGCGCACCTGGTCGCCGCACAGGCGGCGATAGCGCGCGATCGCATCGGCGCCGACTTTCTCCAGGGCGTGTCCCAGATGGGGATCGCCGTTGGAGTAGTCGATGGCGGTCGTGAGATAGAACTTGGCGGCGGACGCCACTACACCCGCAGCTGCTCGAGCGTGACGACCCGCGTCGCGCCCTCTTCGGACCGCAGGGTGACGCGCTCGCGGAAAATGTCCACCGAGATCACGCGCTCATTCCCCTCGGCCGTTTTCACGGTCTTTCCTTCTTTGGGGAAGCGCTTGCGCTGTTGCACGTAGAATTCGTGCTCGTAGTGCAGGCAGCAGAGCAGGCGCCCGCAGGGCCCGGAGATCTGGACGGGATTGAGCGACAGCCCCTGCGCCTTGGCGAGCGACAGGCTCACGGGACGTCCTTCCGGCAGCCATGCCGAGATGCACAGCTGCCGGCCGCACCGTCCGATGCCGTCGAGCCGTTTCGCTTCGTCGCGCGCGCCGATCTGCCGCAGCTCGATGCGTGTGCGGAACAGACCGGCGAGATCGCGCACCAGCGCGCGGAAATCGACCCGCTGCTCTGCGGTGAAATAGATCGTGAGCTTGCGCTTATCCCACTGCCATTCGGCGTCGGAGGCTTTCATCGGCAGGTTGTGCTGGCGCACGCGGTCCCGGACCGTCTTACGGACTTCTTCTTCATTAATACGGAGCTCAGTGGCGACCTTGCGGTCTTCGGGCGTTGCCTGACGGACAATGGCGCGGGGTGGCGGACTTTCAGCCTGCCCGCAAGAGCCGCAGCGCTGGCATTTCTTTTCGGCGACATCGCCCAGCGCCGAAACGACCCCAAAGTCCTGCCCACGCTCGACCTCCACGATTACTGGAGTATCGAGGCGGAGCGGGGAGGAGTCTTGAGACGGCCAGCTGAAGTATTCGCGCCGGTTCCCTTTGAACCGGACTTCCAAGACATGCGTCAATTCACTTCTCGGTTAGCGCACCCATCGAAAGGTACTTCTCCTCGCGGCGTTTGAGCAGCTTGTCGACTTTGAGCTTGCGCAGCTGGCCGAGATGGCGCTGCAGCGCGTCGCCAAGCGCCGCGGCGGCGGCCTCGGGATCGGAGTGCGCCCCGCCGGGCGGCTCGGGGATGATCTCGTCGATGACGCCCAGATTGAGCAGGTCCTGCGCCGTGATCTTGAGGGCCTCCGCGGCGCGCTCGCGCTGGCTGGCGTCCTTCCACAGAATGGCCGCGCACCCCTCCGGAGAAATCACCGAATAGACGGAGTTTTCGAGCATCAACACCTTGTCGGCGAGTCCCACGGCGAGCGCGCCGCCCGAGCCGCCCTCACCGATCACGGCGGTGACGATCGGGGTCGGCAGGGAGGCCATTTCGATGAGGCTGCTCGCGATGGCTTCCGCCTGGCCCCGCTCTTCGGCGCCGAGCCCCGGATAGGCGCCGGGCGTGTCCACCAGCGTCACCACGGGCGCGTTGAACTTGGCCGCCATGCGCATGAGCCGCATCGCCTTGCGGTAGCCCTCGGGGTGCGCCATCCCGAAGTTGCGGTACAGGTTGTCCTTGGTGTCGCGGCCCTTTTGATGGCCGATGAGCATGACGCTGGTGCCGTCGAGCCGCGCCCAGCCGCCGACAATGGCCGGATCGTCCCGGTACAGGCGGTCGCCGTGCAGCTCCACGAAGTCCGTGAAGACGGTGTTGACGTAGTCGAGCGGGTAGGGCCGGCGCGGGTGCCGCGCGACCTGCACGCGCTGCATCGGCGTGAGATTGCGATAGATCTCGACGCGCAGCGTGGCGAGCTGCTCCTCGAGCGGCAGCAGGTTCTTGGCGACCTCGCCTTTTTCGCCGGCGACGCGCTTCAGCTCCTCGATCTGTTTTTCCAGTTCGAGCAGCGGCTTCTCGAAGTCCAGCGTATAGGTCGCCATCAGGCTTTGACGAGTTGCACTCCCTCTATGCCGACGATGTTCCGCAGGGCGCCGAGCAAGTCCTCCGCGCCGTCGACGCGGAATTGGCGGCTGCGCAGCCGCACGGTCTCATTGCCCGCGCCGTTC
>Ga0134127_10002020_pt1 | contig 14792 bp, 13 predicted proteins | sample KB31753_FD_96459 | JGI IMG/M metagenome (GOLD analysis project Ga0134127, IMG submission 96459) | Terrestrial soil microbial communities with excess Nitrogen fertilizer from Kellogg Biological Station, Michigan, USA - KB3-175-3 | ecosystem: Environmental > Terrestrial > Soil > Unclassified ...
GAATTCGTGAAGCGCAACGGCGAGTTCACGGTCAACATCGCGCTCGTCGACGAGCATCGCGCCGTGCTCGGCGCGGTCCACGCACCTGTGATCGACCGTATGTACTTCGGGTGCGTAGGGCTTGGTGCGTGGCGGTCCGACTCCGGCGGCACGCCGAAACCGATCGCGGTGCGACCGAAGGCCGCCTCGCCGCTGCGCGTCGTCGGCAGCCGCAGTCATCCCTCGCCGGAGCTCGCGGCGTATTTGAAGGCGCTGCCGCCGCACGAGATCACCGACATGGGCAGCTCGCTGAAAATCTGCCTCGTCGCCGAAGGGGCTGCCGATGTCTATCCGCGGCTCGGGCCGACATCCGAGTGGGACACGGCCGCGGCGCAGGCTATCCTCGAAAGTGCGGGCGGGCGTATGATCGACCTAGCCGGTCGGCCGTTGCGGTACAACTCCAAAGACGATTTGTTAAATCCTCACTTCCTGGCCTTTGGCGACCAACAGCGGGACTGGTTGGAACCAATCCAGAGCACAAGTGACCGACAAGATCGACACCGAGGTTTTTAGGAGCGTGGAGCGGCTCAAGCAACTGCGCGTAGAGCACCGGGACTTGGACCAGGTCATCGCCCGGCTCGTCACTGATCCGAACGTGGATCAGCTCATGCTCAAGAGGCTCAAGAAACGCAAGCTGATGCTCAAGGACATGATCACTCAGCTCGAGAGCGCCAGGATTCCGGACCTCAACGCCTGACGGTACGCCTGTGGACTTGATGGCCGACATAGGCGCGACCACGACGCGCTGCGCCCTGGTCGACGACAAAGGTCACGAGCGCGTACCCGAGATCTTCGAGAACGCCAATTTCACCGGCGTCGGCGGCGTGCTCCGCGTGTATCTCGATCATCGCCGCGCGAGCGATCGGCCGACGCGCGCCGCATTGGCCGTCGCCGCCCCGATCACCGGCGACGCAGTCCAAATGATCAACATCGGCTGGCACTTCTCGCAAAAAGAGCTGCGCAAAGAGCTCGGCCTGAAGCGCCTGCAAGTCGTCAACGACTTCGCGGCGATCGCATGGGCGTTGCCGCGCCTCAAGCCGGCGGATGTCGTGCAGATCGGCGGCGGCGAAAGCGTCCCGCGCGCGACGCTCGCCGCGCTCGGCCCGGGCTCCGGGCTCGGCGTCTCGGCGCTCGTGCCCGCGGCCGACAGCTGGGCCGTCATGACCGGCGAAGGCGGCCATGTCTCGATGCCGGCTGTCACGCGCGAGGAGCAGGACGTCATCGCCGCGCTGCGCGACCGGTTTGACGGGCATTGCTCGGCGGAGCGCGTGCTGTCGGGGCCCGGCCTCGTGAATCTCTATGTCGCGCTTGCGGAGCTCGCAGGCCGCGGCCGTCCGACGGTCATGCCCGAGGACGTCACGAACCTTGCGAGACAGGGAGAGCCGCTCGCGCGCAAAACGCTCGCCATGTTCTTCGCAATGCTCGGCACGATCGCAGCCAATCTTGCCCTGACGACGGGCGCGCGCGGCGGGGTGTACATCGCCGGAGGCATCGTGCCTCGCCTCGCGGAGCAGCTCGGCAAGTCCGAGTTTCGTGCGCGCTTCGAGGCCAAAGGCCGCTACCGCGGGTACCTCGCGGCGATTCCGACGTACTTGATCACGGCGCAGCTGCCGGCGTTTCGCGGCCTCAAGCACCTACTCGGCTATCGCTAGCGCGAAGCTTCCTCGATGCGGCGACGCTGCTCGGCGGCTTGCTCGTCGACGGTTTGCTGAACGCCTTCCGCGCGGCCGATCGTGCTCGTCAAGGGATCGAACACCGTTTCGCGCCGCTGAGCCGCTGCCGGCTCCGCGGCACGCTCCGTGGGCTCTTCCGAGCCGCTGCACCCTCCGGCGATCAACACGATCGCCAGGAGCACCGTTGCATTTCGTGGCATGGGACGAGCCCTCCTTCGAAGCAGCGTGCTCGTAACCTAGCACTCGGCCTTAGGAAAAACCGAGACTTGGGGCACCCTTGCCGCGGTTCCAGCGGCTGCGAGGCGCAGTGTATTCTCGGCCGATGACGACAAAAACAAACTCCCCATTGGCGGCCTTCCTCACCTGGGTCGCCCCGGTCGAGACCCGCGAGATACGCGCGGTCGTAGCCGCATTCTCGTTGTTCTTCTTCATGTGGGCCGGATACTTCGCCGTGCGACCCGTGCGCGAGACTGTCGCGATCAACTTCATCGGCCGCGAGAACGTCGCCGACCTTTGGCTCTACACGGCGCTCTTTTCGATCTTGATCATCCCAGCCTACGGCACGATCGTCGCGCGCTTGCGCCGCAGCGTCTTCTTGCCCTCCATCTACGGCGCCGTCGCGCTTTTGTTCGCAGGCGTCGGCATTGCGATGCAGACCGGCGGCATGACGTCGGTGATCGGAAAGGTCTTCTATGTCTTCATCAGCGTCATGAACTTGATGCTGCTGTCGATGTTCTGGAGCTTCTTGCTCGAGCTTTTCGACAAGGGGCAAACCAAACGCCTGTTCGGCGTGATCGCCGCAGGCGGCAGTGCGGGCGCGCTCGCGGGCCCGTTCATCTCCGACGTTGCGGTCGGCACGATTGGCCCGAGCGGCGTGCTGTATCTCGGCGCCGTCTTCTTCGCGCTCGCGATCGCCTGTCAGCGCGTGCTGCTCGGCGTCTGGTCGCAACGCACCGCAGGCACCTTGACTGAGGACAAGCCGATCGGAGGCGATGTATTCGCGGGTGTGACGTCGATCGTACGATCGCCGTACCTGATCGGCATCGCGCTCTTCATCGTTGGAATCTCCGCCGTCAGCACGTTGCTCTACTTCGAGCAGCTACGTATCGTCGAAATCACATTCAGCGAACAGGCCGCGCAGACCCGCGCCTTCGCCCGCATCGATTGGCTCGTGCAGCTGATTACCGTCATATCGCAAGTCTTGTTGACCGGCCGAGTCGCGAAGCGTTTTGGCGTCACGGCATTGTTGACGGCCGTTCCGCTCGCCATGGTGGCCGGCTTCCTATTGCTGGCAGGCGCGGGCACGTTCGCGCTCTTCGTGGTGGTCATCATCCTCCGGCGCGCAGGCGAATATGCGTTCGTGCGCCCGGGGCGGGAAATGCTGTGGAGCCCGCTCGACAAGGAGACCAAGTACAAGGCCAAGAACACCGTCGACGTGCCGGTCTACCGCGGTGCGGACTACGTCATCGCACAGGGCCAGGACGCGATCTCGAAAGCCGGCGTCTCGGCTTCGCACATCATGGTGATCGGCGCCGGCGTGGCGGCGCTATGGGCGCTCGTCGGGTGGTGGCTCGGCAGGCGCTTCGAAGGCGGCTCGCCCGCGCAGCAGGATTCGGCGTCGGTGACGGTCGCCGAGCAGCGGACTTGAGAGAGGACGTCTAGCAGCCACCCGTCGTCGCAGCGACCTGGGGGGCCTCATTCGCGGCCGCCGCGGGCGTATACGTCACGAAGCAGTTGGCAATCACGTCGCCGGACTGCGCTTTCTTCGTGAACACCGCGGCTCCGCCGGCCGATGTCAACTCGAAGCCGGTGTACTCGACGAGGGTCCCTTCGATCGCCGCGGCATCCGGGTAGCCGAAAGCCATCGTGATCGGCTCGCCTTCCATGGTCACGCTCGTGCTCGCCGGATCGCCCTGGGCGAGCCACAGTGCGTGCGCAAGCGCGGCGCCCGAGCGCACGCTGCCCGCCAGCGCCTGAGTCGAGGCGAGGCGCGCCTGGCCTTCGAGCGATGCAAATCGAGGCACGGCGAACGCCGCGAGAATGCCAAGAATCGTGACGACGACCACGAGCTCGATCAGCGAGAAACCGCCCTGAATCCTTCTGGTCACTGAAGCGCTCCGAATGCGGGCATTGGAATGGTGCGACTCTACGAAACGAGACCGAAGCTGGCTGTGATCGGCGCCACATCGGTGTCATATCGCTGCGCGGCCGGTCGCGGCCGTGACGACAGCGTCTCCCACGTTTTGTAATCTCGCCGTTCATGACGAGGGGTTGGGAGTTCTGGGTCGACCGCGGCGGCACGTTCACGGACGTCGTCGCGCGGGCGCCGTCGGGCGAGCTAAAGACGCTGAAGCTGCTGTCGGACGACCCCGGCCGGTACGAGGACGCCGCAGTCGCCGGTATCGAGCGGCTACTGGCCGCGGCGCCCGACGGTGAGCGGCGCGTCGCGGCCGTCAAGATGGGCACGACCGTCGCGACGAATGCGCTGCTGGAAAGGCGGGGCGAGCCGACGGTGCTCGTCATCACGGCCGGGTTCGAGGACGCGATTCGGATCGGCGGCCAGCAGCGGCCCGAGATCTTCGCGCTCGACATCCGCCTGCCGGAAATGCTGTACGCGCGCGTCGTGGGCGCGGCCGAGCGCGTCGACGCGCATGGCCGAGTGCTCGAGCGGCTCGACACGGCGAAGCTGAAGCGCGACCTCTCGAACGCGCGCGCGGCCGGGATCGACAGCGTCGCGATCGTGCTGCTGCATGGGGTTAGGTTTCCGCAGCACGAGCTCGAGTGCGCCGAGGTCGCGCATTCGCTTGGGTTCAGGCAGGTGTCCGTCTCGCATCGCGTGCTGCCGTTGCCGAAGCTCGTCGTCCGCGGCGATACGACCCTCGCCGACGCGTATCTCTCTCCCGTCCTCGACCGCTACGTCGCCAGCGTGCGACGCGGGCTCGAAGCCCTCGGGGGGCCGCGGCTCTACTTCATGCAGAGCCACGGCGGCCTGACGGTCGCGGAGCATTTCCGCGGCAAGGACAGCCTGCTCTCCGGGCCGGCGGGCGGCGTCGTCGGCATGGTCCGCGCGGCACGCGCTGTCGACTGCACGGAGATCATAGGGTTCGACATGGGCGGCACATCGACCGACGTCGCGCTCTTTGCCGGCGAGCTCGAGCGCACGACCGACGCCGTCATTGCGCAGGTGCGAGTCAGCGCGCCGATGCTTCGCATCCAGACCGTCGCAGCCGGCGGCGGCTCGATCCTGTCGTTCGGCCAGGGCAGGCTCAAGGTCGGACCGGAATCGGCGGGCGCGTATCCGGGCCCCGCGTGCTATCGCCATGGCGGGCCGCCGACGGTGACCGACGCGAATCTGCTACTCGGCCGCATCCAACCGGAGTTCTTCCCTCGCGTGTTCGGCCCCCGGGCCGACGAGCCGCTGGATGCCGCCGCCACGGACGCGGCCTTCGCGGCGCTCAAGAACGAGATCGCGGCCCACACGGGCGACGCGCCGCCGCCCGAGCAGATCGCGGCAGGATTCTTGCGGATCGCCGTCGAGCGCATGGCGAACGCGATCAAACAGATCTCCGTCCAGCGCGGGCACGACATCACGCGCTTCGCGCTGTGCTGCTTCGGCGGCGCCGGCGGCCAACACGCGGCGCAAGTTGCCGAAACGCTCGGTATTCGGCGCGTCATCATCCATCCTTTGGCCGGCGTGCTGTCGGCGTTCGGGCTCGGGCTGGCGGACCTCCGCGTGCTGCGCCAGGCCAGCGTCGAAGCCGCGCTCGACGGCGCGCTCGCGGCGACATTGGCCGCTCGCTTCGAGCACCTCGCGACTGCGGCAATCGCGGCGCTGCGCGAGCAGGGCGCCGAGGCGGCTCGTGTCGTCGCCATGGATGGCGGCGTGCAGGAATTGCAGGAGCGAATGTCTGCCCGGCTCGAGCGGCGTGTGCTCGTGAAGGTCGCCGGCGCGGATACGGCGCTGCCGGTCGCTTGGCAGCCGGGCGGCGAGACGGCCGAGCTCGCAGCGGCGTTCCGTGCGGCGCACGAGCGTCACTTCGGCTTCCGCGTGGAGGCGGGAGCCGCGCTCGTCGTGGAATCGCTGGAGCTCGAAGCCGTGGTTCCGGGTCCGGAGGAATTGGCGGCCGTCGCCCCGCCTCCAGCCGCCAGCGGGCGCGTGAGACCGATCGCGCGACGCAACGTCTGGTGCGCCAACGGCTGGCGACGCGTGCCCGTCTACGATCGCGCGCTGCTGCCGGCGGGAACACGGTTCTCGGGACCGGCCGTGATCGTCGAGTCGAACGCCACGACGATCGTCGAGCTCGGCTGGCGCGCAGAGGTTCATGCGAGCGGCACGCTGCTCCTGACGCGGATGAGCCGCCGCGCTCGGCGCGAACGCTTAGGGCGCGACGCCGACCCGATCATGCTCGAGGTGTTCAACAATCTCTTCATGCACGTCGCCGAGGAGATGGGCATCGTTCTCGAGCACACGGCCCACTCCGTCAACATCAAAGAGCGGTTGGACTTCTCGTGCGCGCTATTCGCGACCGACGGGTCGCTGATCGCGAATGCGCCGCACATACCCGTGCACTTGGGCTCGATGGGCGACAGCGTGCAGAGCATCCTGCGCTCGAAGAAACTCGTGCCGGGCGACGCTTACCTCCTGAACACTCCGTACAACGGAGGGACGCACCTGCCGGATCTCACCGTCGTGACGCCGGTCTTCGACGGGAGCAAGCTCCGCTTCTTCGTCGCGAGCCGTGCGCATCACGCGGACATCGGCGGCAGCACGCCGGGCTCGATGCCGCCGTCGAGCCGCACGATCGAGGAGGAAGGAGTGCTGTTCGACGGCGTACGCATCGTCGCCGCCGGCGAGCTGCTCGAGAGCGAAGTCCGCGCGCTGCTCGCGCGCGGACGGTTCCCCGCGCGGAACCCCGACCAGAACGTCGCGGATCTCAAAGCGCAGCTCGCGGCGAACGCGCGCGGCGCGCTCGAGCTCGAGCGCTTAGTCGAGCGGTTCGGCGTTCGCACCGTGGAGCGCTACATGCGGCACGTTCAGCACAACGCGGCAGCGTGCGTGCGGGAGGCGATTGCCTCCTTGCGCGACGGCCGGTTCACGGTCGAGCTCGACGGCGGCGAACGGATCAGCGTGGCCGTCGCCGTCAGCGCCGACCGCCGACGCGCAACCGTGGATTTCTCCGGAACCTCGCCGGCCAGCGCCGGCAACTTCAACGCGCCCTGCTCGATCGTGCGCGCCGCCGTGCTGTACGTGTTCCGCACGCTCGTCCGGCAGAACATTCCGTTGAATGCCGGCTGCCTCGAGCCGCTCTCGATCGTGCTGCCGACGGGTTGCTTGCTCGACCCGCGCTACCCCGCGGCCGTCGTCGCCGGCAACGTCGAGACGTCACAGTGCATCACGGACGCGTTGCTCGCCGCGCTCGACGCGTGCGCCGGCGCGCAGGGCACGATGAACAACTTCACGTTCGGCAACGCGCGCCATCAGTATTACGAGACCCTCTGCGGCGGCGCCGGCGCGGGCCCAAGCTTCGACGGCGCGAGCGCCGTGCACACGCACATGACGAACTCGCGGCTCACGGATCCCGAGGTCCTCGAGCAGCGCTACCCCGTGCGCATCGTCAGGTTCGCGATCCGCCGCGGCTCGGGGGGCGCCGGCCGCCGGCGCGGCGGCGACGGAGTCGTCCGCGAGGTCGAGTTCTTGGAGCCCATGCAGGCCGCAATCCTGTCGAACCGCCGCCGCGTCGCGCCGCTCGGGTTAGCCGGCGGCTCCCCGGGCGCTTGCGGCCGCAACTACGTGATGCGGCGCGACGGACGAATCGAAGAGCTGCCGGCGACCGCGGCCGTCGATCTCGGCGCAGGCGACCGCTTCGTCATCGAGACACCGGGAGGCGGCGGCTACTGCGAGGCTTAACCGAGGTGCCGCTCGGCGTCGCGTACGGGCCGCACCTCGGTCGTGAGGCTCGCGGCGTGATAGCGGAAGTCGTAGGTCAGGAACTCGCTCGCCGCGCGTGGAGCGAAGCCGATGCGCAGAGAGATCGTGACGTCACGCCCGTCGCCGGCCGGATCGAGGGCCGCGCTCGTGCGGACGAAGAACGCCTGGTCGGACGTCGCGCCGGCAAGAGCGCCGTGCTGCTTCAAGCGCGAAAGGAAGACCCAGATCTGCCGCTCGAGATCGGCGGCCAGCTGCTCCGGCTCCTCTGCCGTGAACACCCAGCGCGTCGCGGTCTCGATCGAGCGCACGACGAACGCGGCCAGGCGGCTAGCGCCCAAGCTTTGCCATACGGCGTCGACGGTGGTCGCTCCCGCGAAGCTCACGTTGCCTTGCAGCGTGGCGACGCCGGGCTGGACTCGGAGGAACGTGTTGACGCCCATGCGTTGCAGAACCGCAGCCGCCGTTTGGCCGATTTCCACGAGAGGTGCGAGGCCGCCCTTCAGCGTCGTCTCGACGAGCGGCATTCGATGCCACACGCCACCGTGGTCGCAACGGGCGATCATGCCGGCAACGACGCCGCACGCCGGCACGCCAGCCTCGTAGCGGCCGAGATCGCCGCGAGGCCGCACGCGCGGAAAGTACGTCACCGCGTGACGGCTCGCGTGAGCCGACGTGCGCAGCGCCAGGACTGCGGCGTCCGCGCTCGTCCAAGCCCAAGGCGGATCCCAAACGAGCATGGCGCGGCGGCGCTCGCAGTAACGCGTCGCGGCGAGAAAGGTCGTACTGCCCAAGTCGCGCCCCGGCGGCGACGGCACGCAGACGAGATCGACACGCTCGAGAGCGTCGAGCGCGAACAACCCGGTGCCCTCGGAGTTCGAGCCGATGACGTCGTAGTCCGTGAGATCCTCGCCGTCGGAGCCCGCTTGCTTCACCGTTATATAAGGAATCGGCTGGCCGGGACTCGACTGCATCGTCGCCGTCGGCCGGTGGCTCGGCAGGGGGCCGACGAGCCGAACGAGCTCGGAGTCTTGCAGTGCGTCGACGATGAAGCGCTCGTCGGTCGGATCCATCGACAGGCCGTCGAAGACTTCCTGATCCTCGACGAGCTGTGATCCGGCCCGCGACACGCGTTGGATGACGAGGTTGAACTTGTCGAGCGTCTTTTCGACTCGGTCGTAGTCGATAGAGACGCGCAGATGCTCGCGGCTCCCCGGCTGACGCGCCTGGAGACGCAGCACCTCACGCCCGGCGGGAATATCGAGCGTCGCACGCGTCGCCCGATTGGCCACGCGAACGACGGTAGCAACCTCGCCGCCGTGCAAGAAGAAATGTTGCACGGCCAGGGAGACGAAGCTGAACGAGACGTGGCCGCCGAAGACGCGGCTGAATTCCTCGAATCCTTTGATGACCACGGGCTCGTTCAACGGCCCACGCTCGGTGCGGCCGATGAACGCTACGATCGTCGACGAAACGATCGGAATGACTTCTGCACCGGCATCTGGGTCCGCTGAGCCGGCGCTGAAGTCGACAGGTTCGGACGCCATTCAAGCCCGCGCTTCCCGAAAACGCCTGCATCATAGCCGTCGCCGTCGACTGTTGCAGCAAAGCGGTGTCAACGAGTTGTCAGTTCGGCTGCTTCGTCGGTCGCATGCGTCGGTCGCGCACGAACCAGCGAACGAGAACGGCGCCGGCAATGAAACCGCCGACGTGCGCAGTGAACGCGACGCCGACTTCTCCGGGCTCGATCAGCAACGAGCGCGCGAGTTGACCCGCGAACCACAAGCCCGCCATGACGAGCGCCGGCACTCGCGCCAGCAGAAAAGGCATCGCGATGAGCACATTCGCCCGCGGATAGAGCACGAGATAGGCGCCGAGCACGCCGGATACGGCGCCGCTGGCGCCGACCATCGGCACCGCCGACCGCGTGTCCGGCAGCGCCTGAGCGAGCGCTGCGATCGCGCCGCAGATCAGATAGAACGCAACGAACCGCCCGCGGCCGACGCGATCTTCGACGTTGTCCCCGAAGATCCACAGGTACAGCATGTTCACGACGAGGCTGAAGAACCCGGCGTGCACGAACATCGCGGTAAAGATCGAGCCGGGGGCCGAGACCCACGGCTCGACTTCGATTTTCGGGTTGCGGAACAACACGCCTGGCAGGAACCCGAGCAGCGTCGTCGCCTCGACCCTTGCTTCCGGGGATAGCGACAACAGCCACAGATAGACCCCCATGCACGTCAGCATCAGAAGCGGCGTGACGACGGGCAACCCGCGAACGGGATTGTCGTCGCGGATCGGAATCATCGGGTTGCCGCGCGCCGCAGGATGGTGCGCGAGCGCGTTTTCAGCGGCCCGCGCTCACTGCGGGCTCCGCGAGCCGCGCCGTCTCCTCGGCGACCGCGACGGGAACGGTGTTCTCGATGATGCGTACGCCCGCGAGATACCGCTCGGGCGAGCGATTGCTGCCCAGCACGGGAAACGGGATGCCGCGTTGCTCGGCGACGATCTTCTCGATGGCCGCATGATCGAGAGCGGCGAAAACTGAAGCGGCGGCTCCGGCGCGGTCGATCGCGCGGCCGAGCGCGGCCTCGGCTTCCGCGACGAGGTCATGCTGCTCCTCGGCGAGCGGCGGGTGAACCTCGAGGTAGAGCTGCCCGTCGCGCCAGCCGGCAAGCACAGGCTGGTTCACGATGCGCACGGGCGTGCCGCGTGGGACGCGCGAGAACAGCGCCTCGATGTCCTCGGGATACAGGCGAATGCAGCCGTGGCTCGAGCGCATGCCGACGCCGGCCGGCTTGTTCGTGCCGTGGATCAGATAGCTCGGCAACGACAGTGTCAGCGCATACGCGCCGAGCGGATTGTCGGGGCCGGGCGGCACCACGCTTGGCAGCGGATCGCCGCGCTCGGCGTGCTCCTTGCGGATCGACGACGGCACGTACCAGATCGGATCCTTGACCTTCTCTGTGACCTTCGCTTCGCCGAACGGCGTCGCCCAGCCTTCGACGCCGATACCGATGGGGTGACTGGAGACTTTGAGAACCGCGGGCGCGCCCTGCACTGCCGCCTTCTCCGTGGTGAAATAGTAGAGCCGCATCGCCGGCACGTTGACGACGATGCCCTCGCGCGACCCTTCGGGCAGGATCGATTGCGTCGGCAGGTAGATCGCGGTGCCTTCGCCCGGCAGCCACTGATCGACGCCGGGGTTCGCGCTGCGCATTTCCTCGTAGCCCAGGTTGTACTGGCGGCCGATCGCAGAAAACGTGTTCTCGTGCCGCGCGAAGATCACCTGCGTCTCGCCGACGAGATCCTGACCCTTGGCGAGCTCGACATGCCGTGTCTCGAGGGCCGCGAGGCGCGGCGCCTTGGGATCGGGACCCTTCGTCTCGAGGACCGAGGGGGTTGCCGCCTGCCGCGGCGCCGTCAGCAACGAGCAGCCGCCGAGCAGCCAAGCCGCGACGCCAAACCAAAGCGACGTCCGCAGAGCGGCACGAAGACCCGGTAGATGCATACCGTGATGAGCTCCCTGTGGTTATCAGGAAGTATACCTAACCCCGGCGGGCGGAACGGTCAGTCGAGAGGGTTCAAATATTGGCCCCCGCTCCTGGGGACCGTGATCGCGCCGCTGCGCGTCTCAAAGCGCACCGCGAGCGATTCCGTCGTGCGGTCGCGGCCGGTCCGATAGACACCGAAGTGCAGGTGCGGCGCGGTGCTGAAACCGGTGTTGCCGGAGAGCGCCAGCCATTGGCCGCGCGCGACGCGCTCGCCAGGGCGGACTCGAACGCTGCCGCGCGCGAGGTGGAAGTACTCCCCCGTCGTGCCGTCGGAATGAAGAACAACCACGAAATTCGCGAACCGGCCGCACTCCTCGCGCGCGCAGCCCATATCGTGGGAGTCCTCGACGAGCACGACGACGCCGTCGCGCGCCGCATGCACGGGCGTTCCGACGGGCATTCCGAAATCCAACGTGTACCGCTCCGCGCCGTGATGGCTGAGCTTCGCGCCGTAACCCTGGATGATGGGGAAGCTGACGTCGTCGCCATACGGCAAGCGGTAGAGATAGCCGTCGTCGTGATCCGCGTCGATGCGGCCGAGCTGCACGTCGGCGCGGCTCATCGCCGCCGACCATTGGGCCGATGCGGAGACGCGCGCGCCGCCTGCGTCTTCGTCGGCGCCGGCCGCGAGTGTGGACAAGAAAAGGGCCAGCGCGGCTACGCGGCCGGGGCGGCGGGAATCGAGCATCCTCATTCGTCGTTGTTGTTCGCGGACGTCGCAAACGAGTATGCCCGACCCTTCGCGAGGGGCGGGGGGTGCTTCGACATAACTCGGTCAGCGCGCGAGCAAGCTCTCGGCGCCACCGAGGATGCGCTCCTGCCAGCTCCGACGGCGCTTATAAGCGATGTGGTAGAGGTCGTGATCGGTAGACGCCTCGAGCAAGACGTCGTCGCTCGTCTTGAGCTCGTCGACGAGCTTCAGCGTAAGCGCACGAACGCCGTGCCAGTGCTCGCCAGTCGCGACACTTTCGACGTCGACCTGCGGCCGGTGCTCGCGGATCTGCGCCTTGAAGAGCTCGTGGATTTCCTCGACCTGCTCCTTGAGCTTCGCGCGTCCCTCGTCGGTGTTCTCGCCGAACATCGTCAGCGTGCGCTTGTAGCGCCCCGCCGTGATCTGCTCGAAATCGACGCCCTTCTCCTCGAGCAACCGATGGAAATTCGGCAGCTGGGCAAGCACGCCGATGGAGCCGACGATCGCGAACGGCGCCGCGATCAGCCGGTCGGCGACACAAGCCATGAGGTAGCCGCCGCTCGCCGCAACCTTGTCGACTGCGACGATGAGCTTGAGCCCATGCTGCTTCAAGCGCGTCAGCTGCGAAGCGGCGAAGCCGTGCTCGTGAACCGTGCCGCCGGAGTTCTCCAGCCGCACGAGCACCTGCTCTCCCGGCTTCGCGACGCGCAGCACCGCAGAGACTTCCTCGCGCAACGACGCCGCGGCGCTCGCGCGCAGGTCGCCTTTGAAGTCGAGGACGAAGAGGCGCGGTTTCGTGTTGCCGTCCTTGCCGCGCGCCTTCTCCTCACGCTTGCGCTCCTTCTGCCTGGCCTTGAGCGCCTTCTTGTAGCGGCCCTTGCCCTCGATCGCGAGCTTCAGCCCGTCCGCGGAGTCCTCGAACTGTCGATTCAGGTGCTCGACGACGAGCCCTTCTGCGTGTCCACGGCGCCGCGACGAAGCGATGAGGACGACGATGACGATGAGTACAAGCGCGAAGGTCGCGAGCTCGGCGAGGAACAGTCCATACGCGGCGAGAAATTCGCTCACTTACGCGGACAGGCCGACGTTGTTCTTCTCGAACACGCGGTCGGCCCGGTAGCTCGAGCGAACGAGCGGCCCGGCAACGACCTCGAGGAACCCTCGTTCGAGCCCCTGCTGGCGGTAGCGCTCGAACTGCTCGGGAGTCACGTAGCGCTCGACGGGCAGATGGTTCGGCGTCGGCCGAAGATACTGACCGAACGTCACGACGTCGACGGCGGCATGCCTCAAGTCGTCGAGCGCCATGACGATCTCGTCGTCGGTCTCGCCGAGACCGAGCATCAAGCTCGACTTCGTCAGGACGTCGGCGCGATGCCGCTTGGCAAATGCGAGCACGTCGAGCGTTTGCCGGTAACCGGCACGCGCGTCGCGCACTTTCTTCGTCAACCGCTCGACGGTCTCGAGGTTCTGAGCGAACACGTCGACGCCCGAATCGACGACCGTCGCGACGTCCGCAAGCATGCCGGCGAAATCCGGCGTCAACGCTTCGACGGCCGTGTGCGGGCAGCGCGCTTTGATCGCGCGGATGCAATCGGCATAGTGGCGCGCCCCGCCATCGGGCAGGTCGTCGCGGTCGACGGATGTCAGCACGACGTAACCCAAGCTCATGAGCTCGACGGTGCGCGCCGAGTTCGCGGGCTCCTCGGAATCGAGCCAGCCGCGGGGGTTCCCCGTGTCGACCGCGCAAAACTGGCACGCACGCGTGCAGACCTTGCCCATCAACATGATCGTCGCCGTGCCGTTGTTCCAGCACTCGCCGATGTTGGGGCAGATCGATTCCTCGCAGACCGTCGCGAGCCGGTGCTCGCGCACGGTCGCGCGCAGGCGCTCGAAACGCTCACCGCTCGGCAACCGCGCCTTCAACCACGAGGGCTTCGGCTCGCGCGGCGACTGCTGGCGATCCGCCCGCGCCTTCACGCCGTTCTTGATGGCGGCGAACCCCTGCTCGGTCTGATACTTCGTACCGGTGGTCACGACCGGGATGCCGCGAAACTCGCTCATCGTGCTTGGTAATATCGAGAAATGTGGCAATCGAGTATCGCACGGCGAGGGAACGGGGTGTTATGGGGCGGTATCGCGCACCACGGCCGCCGAGCGCCAAGTACATAACGCCCGAAGGGGCTGCGCGGCTCAAGCGTGAGCTCGACGAGCTGTGGCGCGTCAAGCGCCCCGCCGTGACGCGCGCCGTTTCCGAAGCCGCAGCGCAAGGCGATCGGTCCGAGAACGCGGAGTACATCTACGGCAAGAAGCAGCTCGCCGAGATCGACCGGCGCGTTCGCTTCTTGCGCAAGCGTCTCGGCGACATCCGCGTCGTCGCTCAGGTGCCGAGCGACACGAGCCGAGTTTTTTTCGGAGCGTGGTTCGAGCTGAAGTCGCCGGACGGCAAGCGCGAGTACCGGCTCGTCGGTCCCGATGAATTCGACTTCGCGCCCAATTGCATCAGCGTCGACTCGCCGCTCGGCCGCGCGGTGCTCGGCAAAGGCCTCGGCGCCGAGATCGTGGTCCGCACCCCGGAAGGTGAGAGCCATTACGAGCTCACGGCTGTGCGCTACGGTTGAATCGCCCGCCATCCCTGAGCAGCCGAAAAATGCTCCTGCATTTTCGGCATGTCGGCGATCCCTGGCCGCCAGCCGAAAAATGCTCCTGCATTTTCGGCATGTCGGCCATCCCTGGCCGCCAAAAAAAGAGCCCGGCCGAAGCCGGGCGAGTCACAGGGGGAAACCGTTTGCGTGCTACTGCAGGCGAGCCCAATTGATCAAGCGCACGTCACTGGAACGCAGATCGAAGTTGCGCGCGAGCAATGCTTCGATCTCTTTCGTCTCGTAGCGCTGATCCGTCGCCTGGTTCAC
>Ga0134127_10002022_pt1 | contig 14789 bp, 10 predicted proteins | sample KB31753_FD_96459 | JGI IMG/M metagenome (GOLD analysis project Ga0134127, IMG submission 96459) | Terrestrial soil microbial communities with excess Nitrogen fertilizer from Kellogg Biological Station, Michigan, USA - KB3-175-3 | ecosystem: Environmental > Terrestrial > Soil > Unclassified ...
AGGGGACGAGGGACTGCTCGTTGCTCTCGGCCAGCGATTGCGGAATGGACTCGGGGCGGAAGTAGACGTAGAGGAGCGCGATGGTATAGAGCGGCAGGACGACCTCGAGCCACCGGCGATAGCGACCCCCGAGTCCTAGATCCATGGCAGCGTCCTCCGAGAAGTTGGCCCTGCGTGGCCTCCTTCTTACGCACGCGGCATGCCATGGTGGGAGGGGCCGGAACGAGCGCGTTTTCGAGGGGTTGCGTGATTGGCGAAAAGGCTGCGCGTCAGGGGCGAGACGGCGGCCCGGTACATGGCGTCACAGAGTCGCCAGTCCCGCGCTACAGAAGAAATCCTCCCGGAAACGGATCGCGCGGATCCAGCAGCAAGGTGGTCCGCGCCATGGCCCAGGCCCGCCCGGTGATCTCGGGAACGATGGCGGGTATGCCTCCCACCTGCGTCTCGCCCGCGATGCAGCCGGTGAAGAGCGTCCCGATGATGGACTCGTGGCCAAAGGATTCGCCCACCGCGAGCGCGCCCCGGGCATGGAGATTCGCGAGCCGCGCCGAGGTGCCGGTGCCGCAGGGCGAGCGATCCAGGCCGGCGGGGGCCACCACCACCGCGTTGCGCAGGCGCGCGTCGGCCCGCCGGGCCGGCTCGAAGAACTGGATATAGAGCAGGCCGCGCGCCTCGGGCATCTCCGGGTGCACCAGCGGCACCTCCGCCTCGATCCGCGCCCGGATCCGCTCGCCGGCGGCGATGATGCGCGGGGCCTCCGCGGGCACGAGCTCGAGGCCCACCGCGGCGGCCGGCACCATGGCGTAGAAGTGCCCGCCGTAGGCGAGGTCGAACGGCACCGTCCCGAGGCCGGGCACCTCGACGGCGGCGTCGAGTCGCACCGAGAACGCGGGGACATTTCTGATCGTGGCCGAGGTGGATCGGCCCGCTTCGTGACGGACGCGGCAGGCGACCGGACCCGCGGGCGTGTCGAGCGTGACCGCGGTCTCGGGCGGCGTGGGCTTCACCCGGCCGGTGTCCACGAGCATGGTCGCCACCGCCATCGCGCCATGCCCGCACATGTGCACGGGGCCCAGCGGCTCGATGAAGAGCGCGCCCACATCCGCGTCCGGGCGCACCGGCTCCGTCAGAATGACGGCGCACATCGCCGCGTGCCCGCGCGGCTCGTGGAGGATGAAGCCCAGGAGATCGCGCCCGTGCTCGGCGAGCCAGTCGCTCCGCGCCATGAGGGTGGCGCCCGGCACCGGGGGAACCCCCGCCAGCACGATGCGCATGGGCTCGCCCTCGGTGTGATAGTCCAGCGCGGTCAGCTCGCGCGTGGCGTCCGTCATCGCGCGAGATTGCGCAGAAGGAAGGCGAGGTTGGCGGGTCGCTCGGCGAGCCGCCGCATGAAGTAGCCGTACCAGTCCTCCCCGAACGGCACCAGCAGCCGGAGGCGGAGCCCACGCGCGCGCAGACCCGCGTGAAGGTCGGAGCGAATGCCGTAGAGCATCTGCATCTCGAGCTTCTCCGGGGCCACGCGGGCCTGAGCCGCCAGCACGTGCATCCGCTCGTCGTGCGTCGCCAGCGCGGGATAGGTTCCCCGGGCGAGGCTCTCGGGGGCGAGGAGACGGCCCATGAGGCGGGCGTAGCTGTCATCCACCTCCCGGCGCCCCGGGAAGGCCAGCGCGGGCGGCTCCAGATATGCCCCCTTGCAGAGCCGCACCGTCGCTCCCAGCGCGGCCAGGCGCCTGATATCCGACTCGCTCCGGCGCAGATAGGCCTGGATGACGCAGCCCACCCGGGGAACGTCGCGTCGCAGCCGCTCCCAGATGGCGAGCGTGCGCTCGGTGTACGTGCTCTGCTCCATGTCGATCCAGACGAAGGTCCCGGCGGCGTGGGCCCGCTCGAGCACGCGCCGCGTATTGGCCACGCAGACCTCGTCCCCGAGGTCGAGCCCCATCTGGGTGAGCTTGAGCGAGGGCGTGCAGCGCAGGCGCTCCCGCGCGATGACGTCGAGCGCCTCCCCGTAGACGTCGGCGGCGGCGCGGGCGCCGGCGAGGGAGCGGACGTTCTCGCCCAGATAGGTGAGCGCGGTGTCCAGACCCTCCGCGTTCAGCCGCCGCACCACGTCGAGGCCGTCCGGAAGGCGGGTCCCCGCCACGAAGCGGCGCACGAGGCGACGCGCCAGCGGCATCCGGTCCATCGCCCGCCCGAGGGCGGGGTGCCTGGACAGCGCGAGAAGAAAGGCGCGCATCATGGCCGGGGATCGCGGGGCGCTTCCGGCGCCGCCCCGCGCGCGGCCAGTATCTCACAGAGAATTCCCTCGCGGAGGCTGCGGTCGCTCACGGTGAGCGCGTCGAACCCGAGCCCTTCCATCGCGGCGAGGCAGATGGCGATGCCGGGGATGAGCACGTCGGCCCGGCCGGGCTCGAGACAGGGAAGCGCCGCCCGCGCCGCCAGGCTAAGTCCGCCCACGCGCGCGAGCAGCCGCTCGATGGCGTCGCGGCGGAGCACGTATCCCTGCACGCGGCTTCCGTCATAGGCGGGCAGCTCGAGATCGAGCGCCGCGAGCGTGGTCACCGTGCCCGCGGTGCCGACGAGAACGGACGCGCTCCCCGCCCCGAGCCCGGCGAGGACGGCGGGCGCGAGCGCCGTCGCCACCTCCGCCCGCAGGGCCATCCATTGCGCCGGGCGCAGCGGCCCCGCGTCCACGTGGCGCTCGGCGAGGCTCACCACCCCGAGCCGGAGGCTCAGCGCGCGCTCGAGTCGGGCGCCGTCGGCCACCACGAGCTCGGTGCTGCCGCCGCCGATGTCGAAGAGCACGAAGCGACCGGTGAGATCCGGCAGGCCCGAGCGCGCGCCCAGCAGAGTGAGCCGCGCCTCGTCCTCACCCGAGAGCACTTCGAGCCGCGTGCCCGCGACCGTTTCCACCAGCGCGACGAACTCCGCCCGGTTCGCCGCTTCCCGCACCGCGCTGGTGGCGGTGATGCGCACCCGCAGGGCCCCCAGCTCCTTCGCGCGCCGCACGAAGTCGGCCACGGTGGCCGCGGTGCGCGCCATCGGCGCGGGGCCCAGCGCGCCGGTGGCGGCCTGGCCCTCGCCCAGGCGGGTCACCCGCTGCCCTTCCTCGACGGCGCGCCAGCCGTCGCCGACGGTGTCGGCGACGAGGAGCCGTACGCTGTTGGTGCCCAGGTCGATGGTGGCCAGGCGCATGCCGAGCCCGGCGGCGGGGATCAGGCCGGGCGGCGGAGACGGAGCGCGTCGTCGAGGATCGAGAGCACGCGCTCGAGACGGAACGGCTTCACCAGCGTGAGGTCCACGCCCGCCCCCGCGAGGAGGGAGGGATCGAGCAGATGCCCCCAGCCCGTGATGAGCACCACCGGAGTCCCCGGACGCATCCGCTTCACCGCGCGCGCCACGTCCAGCCCGGAGCGCTCGGGAAGCGAGAGATCGGTGAGCACCACGTCGAACTCGCCGCCCTGGAAGCGCGCGAGGCCGGCAAGGCCGTCGGCGGCCGACTCCACCCGATGGCCGGCTCGCCCGAGCGCGTCCACCAGCATCTCGCGGATCTGCGGCTCGTCCTCGAGGATGAGGATGCGGGCGGGGCCGGTGGCGCGCGCGGCCGCGGCGCGGGCGCCACCTCCCGCCACGACTCTGGCGGAGGGGGCGGGCGGGGCCGCGCCCGCGGCGGGGAGCCATAGCCGCATCGTGGTGCCTCGTCCCTCCTGGCTCGCCACCTCGATGCGCCCGCGGTGCCGGCTCACGATGCCGTGGACGACGGAGAGCCCGAGCCCGGTGCGCAGCGGCGAGCGCGTGGAGAAGAACGGCTCGAAGATGCGCCGGCGCACCTCGTCCGACATCCCCTCGCCGGAGTCGGTCACCGTGAGCTCCACTCCCTCCTCGCGCGGCCGCGTGGACAGCTCGAGGTGCCCGCCCCGCGGCATCGCGTCGATGGCGTTGAGCACGAGGCTGGTGAAGGCCTCGCGCAGCTCGGCGGCATTGCCCCGCACCGCCGGCACATCCTCGAGACCGGTGGTGACCTCCACCCGTGCCCCGCGCGCCTCCGCCTCGTCCTTCCACAGCCCGCGCGTGAGGGTGACCGCGTCGTGCACGAGGGCGTTCACGTCGATGGGGCCGTTGCTGTCGTCGAGCCGTGTGGCCGCGAACCCCTGCAGCCGACGGATGATGTCGGCGGCGCGCCAGGCCGCCTCCTCGACATGGCCCAGGCCCTCCCGCACCGTGTCGTCGGACGAGCGCGCGAGCAGGAGCTGGGTCTTGCCGAGGATGATGGCGAGGATATTGTTGAACTCGTGCGCGATGCCGGCCGCCATGCCGCCCAGGGCGCGCACCTTCTCGCTCTGCACGAGCCGCTCCTGCGTGGTCTTGACGGCGTCCAGCGCGGACCGCACATCGCCATAGAGCCGCTCGTTCTCGACCGCGAGAGCGGCGAGGCAGGCCAGCACCTGGACCGCCTCCACCTCGTCGGCGGAGAAGTCTCGGGGCCGGGTGTCGGCGAGATACAGCGCGCCCACCGTGCGCTCGTGGATGCGGAGGGGAACCAGGAGGCAGCCCCGGAGGCCCGGCGCCAGGAACTCCTCGATGGCGCCCTCACGGTCGCGGGCGTCCCGACACGCCACCGGGCGCTGCGCCGCCGCCATCTCCCCCGCCAGCCCCGTCCGCATGTCCGCGGTCCACCCCGCCGCGCTTTCCTGCGAGAGGCCGGCGGCGGCGGCGAGGCGCAGGGTCGTGCCGTCGTCGGTGAGCGCGAGCACGGCCACACTCGCGCCGACGAGACGGCGGCCCACTTCACAGGCCCGCGCGAGCGTGTCCGCGAGATCGCGCCCCACCACCGCCTGACCCGAAAACACCTGCACCTCGCGCAGCCGCGCGAGGTGATCGGCGGCGCGCTCCACCAGCCGCTGATGCGCGAACGCGGTCGCCACCCGATCCGCGATCACCAGCAGGAGCACGGTGTCCTCGGCGGTGAACGGCACCCCGCGCCCCCGCCGGCCCGCGAAGAGCACGCCCACAACCTGGGCGTCGGCGCGCACGGGCACCACGAGGGCATCGCGGACGGGAAAGCCCGCGATGAAGGGATCGCGCGGCGCGGATTCCGGGGGCCGCGTGTAAACGAGAGCCCGGCCCTCGAGAAACGCCCGCCCCACCACGCCCTCGCCGGGCGCGATCGCGAGTCCGCCGAGATCGTCGCGCCGGAAGCCGCGGGCCGCCACGGGAACGAGCACGCTACGCTCGGGATCCACGACGAAGAGCATCGCGCGGTCGGCGTCGAGCAGGCGTGCCGCGCGGTCCATCGCGAGGCCGAACACCTCGCTCGGCGCGAAGCCCGACGACGGCACGCCCAGTATTTCCTGGATCCCCGCCAGGGCGCGGGGATCCACCGGCAGCGCGGAGTCGACGTCGCCCGCCGGCTCGCGGGCCGGCCCGGTCTCGGCGGACTCCAGGCGCTGGAGTCGCTCGCGAAGAGCGTCCAGCGTCCGGCTGATCTCCGCGATCGACTGCTCGACGACCGGCGGCTGGGGCTCCCCGGTGGCGGAGACGTCCGTCATCGAGAAATCCGGTAGCACGCGCGCGCCTGGCGAGTCGATGTCATGAAGGGCTCGGGGTGGTAAGCAGCGCCCATGCCAAACCAGTCCCGAATGGGACACATCCTGCTAACCCATTGATTCCCGAAGGGCCGGGGCCCCGCCCTGCCAGCGCCTCCAGGCTACACCGCGTCGCCAGCAGCGAAAACGTAAGATTCTTCGACTGTTGTGTCGAGGGACCGTCCTCCGGGGTCGAGCTACTTCACCTTGAGCGAGCGAATGTAGTGGACGATCGACCAGCGGTCAGGCTCGGACAGATGCTTCCACGGGGGCATCGCGCCGCGCCCATTGGAGATCTTCCAGAAGAGCTCGCCGTCCGACTCGCCCTGCACGGCCGGCGAGGTCCAGTCAGCCGGCCGGGGATTGAGCGCCTGCGCCGCGGCTCCGTCGCCCTTGCCCCCGGTTCCGTGGCAGGCCACGCAGTTGAGCTGCGCGACCTGCTTCCCCTGGGTGACGGCGGCCGCGCCGGGCGCCACGGGATTCTGCCTAGTCTTCTCCGAGGCGGGCGCCTCCCATGCGCCCTGCCCGCCCGCCGCCAGCGGGCCGAGCAGCACCACCGCGGCCACGGCGGCGGCGACGCGGCGACCCCTGAAGCCCTCGCGCATTCCGTTCTCCCCGAGCGTGCCGTGGCCGCGCCGCGACCGCGGCGCGCGTGAGTGTCGTGACGACGTTCACAACCTCGGCCATTAGACACCACGCCTTCTGAAGCGGTCAAGGGACGGGCCGGGATCCGCCCCTGGCTCCCTGTGCTATGGTGTCGAATCGCGCGGCTCGGCACACCACAGGGGAGATCGAAGGCGAGGCGGCATGGCGGACGCAGCAGGGGAACACACGATGGGCCACGTGGTGGCCGTGATCGGCGCCGGCCCGGCCGGACTGTTCGCCGCCCGAGCGCTCGCCGCGCAGGGCGCGCGCGTCCTCCTCCTCAACCGCGACGTCAAGCCGGGTGGGCTCGCCGAGTACGGCATCTTCCTCGACAAGTACAAGATGAAGACGGGGCTGCGGCGACAGTTCCAGAAGATCCTCACCGACCCGCGCGTCACCTATGTCGGGAACGTGACGGTGGCCAACGGCGGATCCCTCACCGTCGCCGAGCTACGCGAGCTGGGCTTCGACGCCCTCGTCTTCGCGATCGGCGCCCAGGGCACCAAGTACCTGGGCATCGAGGGCGAGCGGTTGCCGGGCGTCTACCACGCCAAGGACCTCGTCTATCACTACAACCGCCTGCCGCCCTTCAGCGAGCAGTCCTTCCCCATCGGCCGGCGCGTGGCCATCGTGGGGGTGGGCAATGTCATGGTGGACATCGCGAACTACTGCGTCCACTTCACCGACTGCGACGCGGTGATCGCGGTCGCGCGCCGCGGCCCCTTCGAGAAAGCGTACGACGACCGCGAGTTCGAGGACGTCGAGGACGCCTTCGACCGCGACCTCTACCGCCAGGAGATCGCCCGCATCCGGCCTCGTCTGGAAACCGCCGGCCAAGACCCCGACGAGCTCCTCCGGGCGCTGGGCCAGCGGCCCGAGCCGGAGACGCGCACCCGCGCGCGCCTGTCTTTCCGCTTCCTCGCCTCGCCCAGGCGGGTGCTGGAGCAGAGCGGCCGCGTGACGGGCCTCGAGATCGAGGAGACGCGGCTCGAGCGGAAGGGCGACCGGATCAGCGCGGTCGGCACCGGCGAGACGAGCGTGATCCCGGCCGACACCGTGGTATTCGCGGTCGGCGACCGCGTGGATCCCGCCGCGGGGCTCCCCTACAAGGACGGACTCTACCTGACCGTCCCCGGCGACGAGGCGGCGGGGGCCTATCAGGTGTGGGATCCCGAGACCCAGCGCCCGATGGACGACGTGTACGTGGTCGGCTGGGCCCGTCGCGCCAGTGACGGCGTCGTGGGCCGGGCTCGCCTGGACGCCGAGACCGGCATCAAGCACGTCGTGGCCCGGCTGGCGACGAAGCCGCCGCGCCCGGGCGCGGAGGCGGAGCGCGTGGTGGCCTCGGTCACCCACATGCTCAAGGCGCGCGGCGTGCCGGCGGTGCCCTACGCCGACGTGGCCCGCATCGAGGCGGTGGAACGGGACCGCGCCAGGACGCTGGGCGTCGAGGAGTTCAAGTTCGCCAGCAACCGCGAGATGCTCGACGTCCTCCGCGGCTAGCCGCGCGCGGGATCTCCCGTGAGGCCGCGGCGGCCGGCGAGGAATAGCAGCACCGCCCCCGCCAGCCCGTAAGCGCCCGCCACGCGCAGCGCCGCCCCCGTTCCCGTCGCCCCCGGCCAGAACATCGCGCCGCTGGGGAGCGGCGAGTGGATGACGCCCAGGAGGGAGGCCAGGCTCGCGGCCCCGAATATGGCGGCGGCCACCGCGAGTCGGCGCTCCACGATGGCCACCACCGCCGACCCCCACAGGAGCGCGGTCACGATGAATCCATTGCCGAGGACGAGCAATCCGTCCCAGCCCACGCGGGCGGCGCCCGCGAGATCGGCCGGCCCCTTGCCGACGCCGGCGAGGAGAATGCCGCCCTGGATGAGCACGAGCGCGGCCACCGCGGGGATGAACGAGATGGCCACCGCGGCGGCGTGGCGGGGCGGCGACGCCACGAAGGCCTGGGCCGTGATCTCCAGCCCGATGAAGATCAGGATGGGCGCCACCGCCGCCTCCGGGAGGAGGCTCACCAGGAGCGAGATGACGCCGAGCGCGGCGCCGCCGCCGATCACGAGGCCGGTGGCCAGCGTGTAGCCGGCCCGCGCGCCCATCGCCTTGTACGCGGGGTGCCCGATATACGGCGTGTTCTGCACCACGCCACCGCAGAAGCCGGCCGCCATGGTGGCCAGGGCCTCCGTGAGGAGGATGTCGCGCGCGCGATATTCGTCGCCGGCGGCCGCCGCCGATTCCGTGTTGTCGATGCCGCCGATCACGGTGGCGAGCGCGAAGGGCAGGGCCAGCGCCAGATACGGGCCCACCTCGTCGAGGACGCCCATCCACACGAGGGTGGGCCACGGGAGGGCCAGGCGCAGGCCGGCGAGCGGCGCCGCCAGCAGATCCGTCTCCCCCGCCCCGCCGAGCAGCGCGCGCCCCCAGAACACGAGCGTTCCCGCCAGCACCGCCGCGAAGGCGCCGGGAATGCCTCCCGGCAACCCCACGCGGCCGACGAGGGTCACCAGCACCACGGTCAGCGAGATGAGCCCCACCAGCGGATCACCGAACACCTTGAGCGCGGGGAGGAACGCGATGAGGAGGGTGGCCACCCCGGCGATGGAGCCGAGCAGTGCCGCGCGGGGCACCACGCGCCGCGCCCAGTCCCCCGCGAAGGCGAGCCCCAGCTTGAAGACGCCCATGGCGATGGTGACGGCCATGCCGATCTTCCAGGCGAGGACGGCGTCGCCGGTGAGGAGCTTGGCCGGACCCAGCACGCCGAACACCATGCCGAACAGCGAGGGCGTGTCGATGCCGAAGGGCATCGCGGTGACGTCGGCGCGACCGGTGCGCCGCATGAGCGCGCGGGCGAGGCCCGTATACGCGAGGTCGCCGAGGAGGACGCCGGCCGCGGTGCCCGGCACCATCACGTAGAGCACGAGGTGGGGAGGAAAGCTGAAGACGCCGATGAGGAGGCTCGACAGGATGACCAGCTGGGTCATGTTGTCGAGGGCGAGACCGAAGAACGCGTTCCAGTCGCCGGGGGCATACCAGCGCGGCGCGCGCGGCGGGCGACGGGTCACGCGGAGCGGCGGGCTGCGGGAGCCTCGGCGATGAGCGCGCGCGCGAGCTCGCGCACCCGGCGGGCGAGCGCATCGCACCACGCCATGTCGCCGCGATGCAGCGAGACGTCCGCGAAGTCGAGCTCCAGCGGCGGCGCTCCCGGCGGCGGCGCCACCCGCGCCTCCCGGCGCAGCCGCACCCCGTAGCTCCGGCCCTCCCGCTCGCCCTCCGCCTCCACGATCGCCTCCACCCGTGGGTTCTCGCGCTTGGCGTGCGAGGTCACGAAGTTGGCGAGCCAGCGTGCGACCTCCGCGTAGTCACCGCCCGAGAACATGAGCCTCGCCTCCCTCGCCAGTTAACACTCGTTGAATCCGCAGGAGAGGCACTTCTTGCAGCCCTCCTCGTAGATGAAGGTGGCCTGACCGCACTCGCGACACAGATCGCCGATCTGCCGGCGAGCGCTCGCCGGGACGGACGCGCCCACCGCGGCGCGCTCGCCCACGTGCTCGCTCAGGGTGCGCGCCAGGGCGTCCGGCAGCGAGAGGATCTTCGACGCGCCGAAGCCGGTGGGCTGGCCGCCGCCGATGCGCGAGAGCTGGCTCACCACCTCCTCCAGCCGGCGGCGCGGGGAGAGCGGCGAGGGCAGCCGCAGGATCAGCGACACCAGCCGCCCCAGCGCCTCGGCCACCGCCATGGTATCCGTGCCCGCCTTGCCCACCTGGACGAATACCTCGAAGGGATCGCCCCCCGCGGTGTCGTTGACGGTGATGAACGCGGTGCCGATGGGCGTCTCCATCCGATAGGTCGCGCCGGGCAGGCTGTGCGGCCGCGGCCGGATCACGCGATCCGGCGGACCCCCGGGCCCCGCCTCGCCTTGCCCCACGCCCACGTGGAGCACCTGGCTGCCCTTGCTCCCGTCGCGGAACACCGTGATCCCGAGACAGCCCTCCTGCCAGGCGAGGAGATAGGCCTGCGCCACGTCGTCCTCGGTGGCGTCGTGCGGGAGATTGATGGTCTTGGACACGCCGTTGTCCGTCTGCTTCTGGAAGGCCGCCTGATGCCGCACGTGCCAGCGATAGTCGATGTCGTGGGCGGTCTTGAATATCGCGCGCACCGACTCGTCGAGGCCGGGGACGTCCTGCACCGAGCCGCCCCGGACCACCTCCGCCATGAGCGCGTCAGAGTGGAAGCCCCGCGCGCGCGCCAGGCGCTCGAAGGTCTCGCTGACGAAGGGCAGCACGCGCTCGCCCTCCGGCCCCGTCACCCGATGCTCGAAGGCCAGCGCGAAGAGAGGCTCGATGCCGGACGAGCACCCCGCGATCATCGAGATGGTTCCGGTGGGCGCAATGGTGGTGACGTTCGAGTTCCGGAGGGGGCGGGCCTCGCGATAGATGGACCGCGGGAAATTCGGGAAGGGGCCGCGCTCCTCCGCCAGCCGCGCCGACTGGTCATGCCCCTTTTCCTGGATGAACCCCATGAGGCGCTCCGCCAGCGCGAGCGCCTCCTCGCTGTCGTACGGGATGCTCAGCAGGAAGAGCAGGTCCGCCCAGCCCATGATGCCGAGGCCGATCCGGCGGTTGGCCTTCACGGTGGCGGCGATCTGCGGGAGCGGGTACGGGTTGACCTCGATCACGTCGTCCAGGAACCGTACCGCCAGCCGGACCACGCGCTCGAGCTCGTCCCAGTCGACGTCGGGCCGGCCGCCGTCGGGCGCCTCGCGGACGAATCGCGCGACATTGATCGACCCGAGATTGCACGCGTCCCAGGGCGGCAGGCTCTGCTCGCCACAGGGATTGGTGGCCTCGATGGTCGCGAGCTCGGGAGTGGGATTCGCTGGGCTCGCGTTGATACGGTCCAGGAAGACCAGCCCGGGATCCCCCGTGCGCCACGCCGCGCGAATGATTCGCTGGAAGACCTCGCGCGCGGCGAGATGGCCCGTCACCTCCCCGTCCCGCGGATTCACGAGGTCATAGTCGCCGCCCGCGGCCAGCCCGTCCATGAAGGCGTCGGTCACGCCGACCGAGATATTGAAGTTCGTCACCCCGCCCTCGAGCTTGCACTCGATGAACTCGAGGATGTCGGGGTGATCGACGCGGAGCACGCCCATGTTTGCCCCGCGTCTCATCCCGCCCTGGCGCACAGCCTCCGTCGCCGCGTTGAACACGCGCAGGAACGATACCGGCCCGGAAGCGCGCCCCCCGGTGGAGCGCACGATGTCGTTCTTGGGCCGGAGCCGCGAGAAGGCGAAGCCGGTGCCACCCCCCGACTGCTGGATGATGGCGGCCGCCTTGATGGACTCGAAGATCTCCTCCATCGAATCCCCGACCGGCAGGACGTAGCAGGCGGAGTACTGCAGCTGGTTGCCCTTGCCCGCGTTCATGAGCGTGGGCGAGTTCGGGAGAAAGTACCCATCCACCATGGTCTCGTAGAACGCCGTCGCGATCTCGCGCTGGGCGGCGGGAGTTCGTCCGAACCGTCCCTCGGCCTCGGCGATGGCGCGCGCCACCCGCCAGCACATCTCCTCCGGAGTCTCGACCACCTCGCCGTGCTCGCGGATCAGGTACCGCTCGCGCAGCACCCGGAGGGCTGCCTCGCTCCAGCGACCGGTCTTGGCGGGACGGGGCTCGTATCCCAGCGTCTTCTCTACCACTCTGCTACCCTCCTTGGGGTTCGGCCGGCCACTACGGGCGGCAGTGTTTGTAGGATAGCACACGCCCCGTGGGGGTGAGAACGATTTTTCCTAGGAATAATACTACTTTGCGCTCGTCGGAAGAACCGATAGAATGCGCTTTCATGGTCCGCCCGCACGCGCCGAGTTCCGTCATGTTCTCGGGTTTCGCGATGGAGATCTGAGCCGCCATGCGACGCCTGAGACGTTACCGCGTGGGTGTGGTCCTGGTCGTCCTCGCCGTGGTCCTCGGCGTCCTGGTCTTCTACCGCCTCAAGGATCAGCAGGCGCGCGCCGTGCAGCGTCCCCGGGGCGACACGCTGGTCGGGGTTGTGGCCCCCACGCGGCGCGATCTTGAAGTCCGCTTCGCCGCGACCGCCGACATCCAGGCCAACCAGCAGGCTGCAATCTTCTCCAAGGTTTCCGGCTATATCCGGCGGATCCATGCGGACCGAGGGGACTTCGTGAAGGAAGGCCAGCTCCTGGCGGAGATCGACGATCAGGAGCTGCAGGCTCAGGTCGAGCAGGCGCGCGCGGGGCTCCTGACCGGCCAGGCCAGCCACCAAATGGCCCGGTCCACCCTGGACGGCAATCGGGCGAATGTCGAGAACCAGCGGGCCAATCTCGTGAAGGCCCGCGCCGTGGCCGACAACGACAATCGCCAGGCCGACCGGATGAAATCGCTGTTCGAGCGCGGGCTGGTCTCGGCCACCGACTGGGAGAACGCCCGCACCACCGCCGAATCCTCGCGCGCCCAGGTGCAATCCGCGGAGGCGCAGCTGCGAGTGGCGGATGCCCAGATCCTCACCTCCGAGAGCCAGGTGCGCCTTGCCGAGGCCCAGATCGAGACCTACCGGGCGCAGCTCGCCCTGGCGCAGACCAATCACGCCAATACGCGCCTCATGGCGCCCTTCGCGGGCTATATCTCCCAGCGAAACCTGGACGCGGGCGCCGCGGTCAGCGCGGGCTCCTCCGGCACCAATACCTCCTCGCTGGGCATCCTGGTCCTCCAGGACATCCGGAACGTGAAGGTGCAGGTGGAGGTCCCGGAACGCCAGATCGCGCGGGTCATCCCCGGCATCCCGGTCCGGCTGGCGGTGGATCCCTATACCGGGGCGGTGTTCACCGGGGTCGTGTCACGCGTTGTGCACGCCCTCGATCCCCGGTCTCGTACCATGGGGGTCGAAGTGGACATCCCGAACCCGGACGGCAAGCTCAAGCCCGGGATGTTCGCGCGGGTGGACATCGTGGTGGACCGGCGGGCGGGCGCGCTGGCCATTCCGGTGGAAGCCATCCGCATCGGCGAGGGGCAGCCCTCGGTGGTCACGGTCAAGAAGGGGGCGGCGGAGTACACCCAGATCGAGCTGGGCGTCACCGACGGCGGCTGGGTCGAGGTGACCAGGGGGCTCGGAGACAAGGACTCGGTGGTGCTCCAGGGCAAAGATCTCGTCAAGGTGGGCCAGAAGGTGAAGGCCGTGCCCGCCACCGGGAGCTGATCCGCCATGTGGCTGACCCTCATCGCCATGCGGAACGGCATCGCGATCATGATGTGCTCGCTGGCCATTGTGCTGCTCGGCGCCACCTCCCTCAGCCGCACGCCGGTCGATCTCTTCCCGAACATCAATTTCCCGTCCATCCGCATCGGCACCATCTACAAGGGCGCCAACGTCGCGGACATCGAGCGCACCGTCACCTACCCCATCGAGAAGGCGGTCTCCGCGGTGGCGGGCGTCCGCTACGTGGAGTCCCGCTCGCGGCAGGGCCTCTCCGTGGTCGAGGTGCAGTTCAACTGGGGATACGATCTCGACGCCGGGCTCACCGAGGTGGTGCAGCGGATCGCGCAGATCATGAATACCCTGCCCACCGGTGTCCAGCAGCCGTTCATCCTCAAGTTCGACCTGTCCAATATCCCCGTCTGCATCGTGACCGTGTCCGGGGGCGGGTACGACGAGAAGCAGCTCTACGACCTCGCCTACAACACCATCGAGCCCCAGATCGAGCGGATCGCCGGCGTGGCCTCGGCCAACGTGGACGGCGGCAAGATCCGCCAGATCACGGTGAGCCTGGACCGCGATCTGCTCTACGCCAAGGGCATCTCCGTCACCGAGGTCGCGCGGGCCTTCAACGACTCGAACTTCCTCCTGCCCTCGGGCGACCTCAAGCTCGGCCAGTTCGATTACAACGTCTTCACCAACAATCAGTTCTCGGTGGTGGAGCCCATGGAGAGCATCGTGGTGCGCCGCACCGCCTCGGGCACCCCCATCCGGATCCGCGACATCGGCCGCGTGGAGGACTCCGCGGAATCCCAGCAGTCCGTGGTCCGCGTCAACGGGGAGCGCGCGGTGTATCTCCGCGTGAACAAGCAGCCGGGTGGCAATACGGTGGAGGTGGTGGACCAGGTCAAGGCCCTGATGCCCCGGCTGCTGGGCATCCCCCCCGGCGTCAACGTGCAGATGACGCTGGACCAGTCCACCTACATCAAGCAGTCCATCCGAAGCCTCTGGCACGAGGCGGCCATCGGCTCCCTGCTCGCCTTCGCCGTCATCCTCCTCTTCCTCCGGTCCTTCGTCTCCACCCTCATCATCTTCACCGCGATACCGCTGTCCCTGCTCCTCACCATGGTCGCGATGTACATGCTGGGGCAGACCCTGAACGTCTTCACCCTCGGCGGCCTCGCGCTGGCGGTGGGACGCCTGGTGGACGATTCCATCGTGGAGCTGGAGAACATCAACCGGCATCTGGCCATGCCGGGCAATCCACGCGGCAAGGCCGTGCTGGACGCCGCCCGCGAGGTGGCGATGCCCATCTTCGTGTCCACCATCACCACCATCGTGGTGTTCCTGCCCACC
>Ga0134127_10002025_pt1 | contig 14784 bp, 9 predicted proteins | sample KB31753_FD_96459 | JGI IMG/M metagenome (GOLD analysis project Ga0134127, IMG submission 96459) | Terrestrial soil microbial communities with excess Nitrogen fertilizer from Kellogg Biological Station, Michigan, USA - KB3-175-3 | ecosystem: Environmental > Terrestrial > Soil > Unclassified ...
CCGCGCGCGCGGCGGCGCCGCCGGTGGGCGGCGACACGCGCCGGCGCGTGCTCTTGATCGAGGACGACGCCGACATCGCCGAGGCGATCGGCTACCAGATGGAGAAGGCCGGCCTCTCGGTTCGCGTCGCACGCACCGGCGAGGAGGGGCTCGAGGCGGTCAGGAAGGGCGTCGACCTCGTGCTGCTCGACCTCAACCTGCCTGGCATGGACGGTCTCGAGGTCTGCCGCATGATCCGCAGGCAGCAGACGACGGCGCACCTGCCGATCATCATCGTCTCCGCGCGCGCCGACGAGGTCGACCGCGTGCTCGGGCTCGAGATGGGCGCCGACGACTACGTGGTGAAGCCGTTCAGCCTGAAGGAGCTGGCCGCGCGCGCCAAGGTGGCGCTGCGTCGCAACTCCGGAAGCGGCGAGCCGCCGCAGGGCTACCGCGACGAGAACTGGGAGATCGAGTTCGACGCCTACGTCGTGCGCTACAAGGGCCAGGAGATCCGGCTCACGCACAAGGAGTTCGAGCTCTTCCGCTACATGGTCGAGCGTCCCGGCCGCGTGCTGACGCGCGAGCGGCTGCTCGAGCGCGTCTGGGGCTGGGAGAAGGACATCGACGCCCGCAGCATCGACGCCCACATCCGGCGGCTGCGGCTCAAGCTCGGCGAGGCGCGCCACCACGTCGAGACGGTCGTCGGACTGGGCTATCGCTTCGTGAAGTAAGATCGCCGCATGGCGATGATCCAGGAAGGCAAGAAGGCGCCGGACTTCGAGCTCGCGTCGTCCGAGGGCGGCGAGGTCAAGCTCAAGGACCTGCGCGGCAAGACCGTCGTGCTCTACTTCTACCCGAAGGACGACACGCCGGGCTGCACGCGCGAGGCGTGCGCCTTCCGCGACAACCAGGCGGCGCTCAAGAAGAAGGGCGTCGTCGTGCTCGGCGTGAGCGGCGACTCGGTCGCCTCGCACGACAAGTTCAAGGCCAAGTACAAGCTCAACTTCCCGCTGCTCTCCGATCCCGACAAGGCCGTGGCGAAGAAGTACGGCGCCTGGGGCGAGAAGGTGCTCTACGGCAAGAAGAGCGTCGGGATGATCCGCTCGACGTTCGTGATCGACGGCGAGGGCGTCGTGCGCAAGGTGTTCCCGCGCGTGAAGGTCGACGGGCACGCGGAGAAGGTGCTGGAGGCGGTCTCGCAGCTCTAGCGGCACGCCTGGGGGGCGTGTGTGGCTGAGGCGGCCTACGACGCGGTAGTCGTCGGCTCGGGACCGAACGGCCTCGCGGCCGCGGTGATGCTCGCGCGCGCGGGGCTCGGGGTCCTGGTGGTCGAGGCGCGCGCGACCGCCGGCGGGGGCTGCCGCTCCGGACCGCTGACGCTGCCCGGCTTCGTCCACGATCACTGCTCGACGGCCCACCCGCTCGGCGCGGGCTCGCCGTTCCTGCGCTCCCTGCCGCTCGACCGGCACGGGCTCAGATGGATCCAGCCCGAGGCGCCGCTGGCTCACGCGCTGCGGCCGGGTCGGGCCGTTCTGCTCGAGCGCTCGCTCGACGCGACGGCCACGGCGCTCGGCGAGGACGGCCCCCGTTACGACCGGCTGCTTCGCCCGTTCGTGGATCGCTTCGGCGACCTCGCCCCGATGGTCCTCGGGCCGGTGCGCCTTCCCGACCACCCGCTGCTGCTCGCCCGTTTCGGGTGGCGTGGGCTGCGATCGATGCGCGCGCTCGCACGCACGTTCACGGGCGAACCCGCGCGCGCGCTGCTCGCCGGCATAGCGGCCCACGCGATGGTGCCGCTCACGGCACCGGCCACGGCGGCCTTCGCGCTCGTGCTGGGCGCCGCCGCGCACGCGGTGGGCTGGCCGGTGGCCGCCGGCGGATCGCAGGCGATCGCGGACGCGCTCGTCGCGCACCTGCGCGAGCTCGGCGGACGGCTCGAGTGCGAGCGCGAGGTCGAGAGCCTCGCCTCGCTGCCCCGCGCTCGGGCCTACCTCCTGGATCTCACGCCGCGCCAGGTGCTGCGGATCGCCTCGGAGCGCCTGTCGGCCTCGTACCGCCGGAGGCTCGAGCGCTACCGCTACGGCCCCGGCGTGTTCAAGCTCGACTGGGCGCTCGACGCGCCGATCCCGTGGTCCGACCCGGGCTGCGCCCGCGCCGGCACCGTGCACCTCGCCGGAACCGAGCCGGAGGTCGTGGCCGCCGAAGCCGCCGTCCACGCGGGACGGGTGCCGGAGCGGCCGTTCGTGCTGGTGGTGCAGCCGAGCCGGTTCGACGCGAGCCGGGCGCCGCAGGGGAAGCACACCGCGTGGGCCTACTGCCACGTGCCGCACGGATGGGAGGGCGACGCGGCCGCGGCGGTCGAAGAGCAGATCGAGCGGCACGCGCCGGGCTTCCACGACGTGATCGCGGCGCGCGCCACGCGCAGCGCGCCCGAGATGGAGCGCTACAACCCCAACTACGTCGGCGGCGACATCAACGGCGGGGTTGCGGACCTGCGCCAGCTCTTGTTCCGGCCCATGCCGCGCCTCGACCCGTACACGACCTCCGCGCCGGACGTCTTCCTCTGCTCTTCGTCGACGCCGCCCGGCGGCGGCGTGCACGGCATGTGCGGGTACTGGGCCGCGCGCAGCGTGCTGCGGCGCGTCTTCGGCCGCACGCCGGCGCCGCTGCCCGCGACGTAGCTGGGTGGCGGCCGCGGGCTAGGGCTGGAGCGGCAGGTGGTTCGTGAGCCGGAGCTTCTCGGCTCCGGTCGCGAAGACGTCCACGACGCTGATCGAGCCGTTCCCGATCGCGGGCGGGTAGCGCTTCGGCGCCGGGGTGCCGCTGACCTCGCCGAGGTAGGCCGCGATCACCTCGCTGTGGGCGACGAGCACCAGGCCCTGGCCGCGCCGGCTGCGCGCCAGGGCACGCACGAAGTCGCCGACGCGATGCCCGACGTCCTCGATCGACTCGCCTTCGGCCGGGACCGGGTCGCGGCCGGCCTGCCAGTCGACGGCTCGATCCTTCCAGGCGAGCGCGCGCCCGTCGGGAGCGCGGCCGAGCTCGAGCGGCCGCAGCCGTGTCTCGACCGTCGGCGCCGCGACCCCGAGCGCTCGCGCGACCGCGTCGGCGGACTCGCGCGCTCGCGAGGCGGGCGAGCTGAAAACCGCCGCGACGTTTCGACCGGCGAGCGTCCTTCCGGCGGCCTCCGACTGCTTCGTGCCGAGGGGCGTCAGGTGGTCGAGCTCCGCCGCGGAGACGCGCGGCGCGGGGTCGAGATTGGAGAGCGCCTGCCCGTGACGGATGAGATAGACGCGCACCGCTCCCGACTGGAGCTCGGGCAGACCGGCGAGCGCGTCCTGCGCGAGAGCGGGCGCCCCGGCCGCGAGCGCGCCCGCCAAGAGCAAAGCACCCGCGAGCCGAGCCGCCGCCCCCGCGAGGCTCACTCGACGCGCAGCGCCACCGTCGGGTCGACGCGCGAGGCGCGCCAGGCCGGCTGCGCGCTCGCGAAGAGCGCGGCCGCGGCGAGCAGCAGCGGGATGCCGACGAAGATCAGCGGGTCGCGCAGCGAGACGTCGAACAGGAGGCCGGACAGCTGACCGGCGAAGAGCGCGCCCAGCGCCAGCGACACCGCCAGGCCGATCCCGATCCCGACGAGCGCGAGCGCCGAGCCCTGCGCCACCACCAGCCTCACGACCTCGCCCGGCTCCGCGCCGAGCGCCATCCGGAGCCCCAGCTCGCGCGTGCGCTGGTTGACCGAGTACGACATCACGCCGTAGATCCCGATCACGGCCAGCACGAGCGAGAGCAGGCCGAACACCACGAGCAGCGCCGCGCCCATGCGCGGGGCCCAGAGGGACTGGCGCAGGATCTCGCCGAAGGTGAAGACGCCCGTGATCGGCAGCAGCCGGTCCATCGCCTGCACTTCCTTCCGCGCCATGCCGAGCGCCGTGGCCGGGTCGCCCGACGTACGCACGTGCAGCGTCACCGCCGGCTCGAACACCTGCTCGAGCGACAGGTAGATGTGCGGCTGGGGGTTCTCGCCGAGGAAGTTGTACTTGCCGTCCTTCGCGATGCCGACGACCTCGTTCCACCACTCCTGGCCGAAGAACTTGAAGCGCTTGCCGAGCGCCTCCTGGTCGGGCCAGAACTGCTTCGCCATCGTCTCGTTGACCACCACGACGTGCGGGGCGTCCTTGTGGTCGGTCACCGCGAAGTCGCGGCCGCGCTTGAGGGCGATGCCCATCGTCTCGAAGTAGCCGGGCTTCACGGTGTTGAGCTGGACCAGCTTGCCGTTCTTGCGGTCCGAGCTGTCGACGCCCTCGGGGAAGACCGTGCGCGAGAAGCCGCCCTGGAAGAGCGGCACGCCGCTCGCGAGCGTCGCGCGCTCCACCCCGGGCAGCCCCGAGACGCGCTCGAGCACTCGGTTCTGGAAGTCGCGCGCGCGCTCCTCCTCGTAGCCCTGCGCGCCGAGGTCGACGGTGAGCAGCGCCAGCTTCTCGTAGTCGAAGCCGGGGTCGATCTTCTGCGAGTTGCCGAGGCTCTTGACGAACAGCCCCGCGCCGATCAGCACGCAGAGCGACACCGCGACCTGCAGGCTGACCAGCATGTTGCGCAGGCTCCACAGGTGGCTGCCGAATCCCGAGCCCCCGCCGCGCTGCTTGAGCTCGGAGGCGAGGTCGGGGCGCGACGAGCGCCAGGCGGGCAGCAGCCCGAACAGCACCGCGGTGAGGAGCGAAACTCCGAGCGTGAAGCCGAGCACGCGCAGGTCCGGCCGCAGGTCGACCGCGTCCGCGGCCAGTCCGGGCGGGCGCTGCGACCAGAGCACGGCCTGCGCCCAATAGGCGAGCGCCATGCCGAGCGCCCCGGCGACGATCGCGAGCAGCAGGCCCTCGGTGAGCAGCTGCCGGATCAGCCGGGGCCGCGAGGCGCCGAGCGACAGCCGCACGGCCACCTCGCGCTGGCGGACCGACGCGCGCGCGAGCAGCAGGTTCGCGACGTTGGCGCACGCGATCAGCAGCACGAGCCCGACCACCGTCAGCAGCAGCCCGGCGGCGCTCACCATGTTCTGGCGGAAGCCGGGGTTGATCGTGGCCTGCGCGAGCGGCAAGAGCGCCACGCTGCGGCCGCCGTTGTCGTTCGGGTACTCCTTGGCGAGCTGCGTCGCCAGGTTCTGGAGCCGGGCCTCGGCCTGCGCCAGCGTCACTCCGGGCTTCAGCCGGCCGGCGACGTCGAAGATCAGCGCGCGGCGCGAGTCGACGTTCTCCTTGAAGAACCCCGTCGCGACCTGCGGGTGGGTCATGAGCGGCAGCCAGAGCGCGGGCTGCGCGATCGTGTTGACGCCCTTGAAGCCCGCAGGCGCCACGCCGATCACGGTGAAGGCGTGGCCGTTGAGCGTGAGCGTCTGGCCGACGATCCCGGGATCGCCGCCGAGCTGGCGCTGCCAGAAGTTCTGCGAGAGCACCGCCACGAGGCTGGCGCCCGGCACCTTGTCCTCGTCGGGCAGGAAGCCGCGGCCGAGCGCGGGCGTCACGCCGAGCACGGTGAAGAAGTCGCCGCTCACGATCTCGCCGAAGATCTGCTCCGGCTCGCCCTTGCCGGCAAACGAGAGCGGCACGCCCTGGTGCGCGACGAGCCCGGTGAAGACGTCGCTCAGCTTCCGGTAGTCGGCGTAGTTGAGCGGTGAGGTCGGCAGCAGGTTGAAGAACGCGCCGCGGTTGCGCTCGTCGGTGGTGAACATCGCCACCAGGCTGTCGGGGTCCTTCATCGGCAGCGGGTGCAGCAGCACCGCGTTGACGAGCGTGAAGATCGTGGTGTTGGCGCCGATGCCGAGCGCGAGCGACAGCACCGCGACCGCGGTGAAGCCCGGGCTCTTCAGCAGCAGACGCGCCGCGAAGCGGAAGTCCTGCAGCAGGGTCGCCATCGCCGAAACCTCCGCCCCTCGGCTGAAGATGCTAGCACCGCGGCGCGGACGGGGCGCGGGGTTGCATTCAGCGCGCTGAACGTCGCAGCATTCGCCCCATGAAGCGAAGCCAGCCGCCCTCGGCCTATCGGGAGTTCGTGCGCCGCTTCCCCCGGCTGGGGCAGGCGTGGACGCTCGCCAACGACGAGGCCGCGGCCGGGCCGCTCGACGCGCGCGCGCAGCGGCTCGCCAAGCTGGCGATCGCCATCGGCGCGCAGCGCGAGAGCGCCGTCCGCTCGGCCGTGCGCAAGGCGCTCGACGAAGGCGTGACGCTCGCCGAGATGGAGCAGCTCGTCCCGCTCGCGGCGTCCCTGATCGGGTTCCCGGCGAGCGTCGCCGCGCTGGGCTGGATCAGGGAAACTGCGCCGGCGGCCGGCGCCGCTTCGTCGCCTGCTCGAAGGCGTAGGCGAGCGCGATGAGCCGCGGCTCGCTGCAGGCGAGGCCGGTGAAGCTCACGCCGTAGGGCGCGGGCTGGGCCGCGAAGCCGTCGGGGAAGGGCGGCGTCGGCGCGTTCGGCACGAGCCCGAACGGCACGATCACGGTCGGGTAGCCGGGGCGCGCCGCGATCGCCGCTCCGCTCGAGCCGGGGAACAGCAGCGCGTCGAGCGAACCCGCCTTCATCGCCTCCTGGATGCCGTGCGTGCCGGCGAGCTCGACGTCCCTCGCGCGGTCCGCCTCGTAGCGCGCGCGGTCGGCCTCGACCTGCATCTCGTCCGAGATGTCGAGCAGCGACTGGCCGTACTTGATCGCGCCCGCCTTCTGGTGGTCGGCGTTCCAGTGGCGCAGCTCCGCGAGCGTCTTCACCGGCGCACGCTCGCCGAGGCTCGCCAGCCACTTGTTGAAGTCGCGCTTCATGCCGTACTTGAAGACCACCGAGCAGGCGCTGTCCTGGCCCTTCGCGTCGCCGGCGCCGCCGCAGATGCCCCAGAGCAGGAGGTTGCGGCGCTCGTCCTTGTCCACCACGCTCGGGATGTCGGCGGGATCCACCACGACCGCGCCCTGCGCCCGCAGCACCGCGATCGCTTCGTCCATGCTCTTCGCCTGGTCGGGGTTCAGCCCCCCGCGGGGCTCCTTCGCCCCGGGCGGCGTCGTCTTGTCGTAGTAGAACGCGCGCGGAATGCCGATGCGCGCGCCCTTGAGCGCCCCCGCGTCGAGCAGCTTCGTGTAGTCGCGCCCGGGCGGGGGAGCGCACCCCTTCGTGGCGTCGTCGTTCGGGTCCGGAGCCGCGCCCTCGAGGGCGCCGAGCAGGATCGCCGCGTCCCGCACGTTGCGCGCCATCGGGCCTGGCGTGTCCTGGTCGGCCGTGATCGGGATGACGCCGTAGCGGCTCACGCGGCCGACCGTCGGCTTGATCCCCACCAGCATGTTCTGGTTCGACGGGCTCAGGATCGAGCCCGAGGTCTCGGTGCCGACGTTCGCGGCCCAGAAGCTCACCGCCGTGCCGATGCCCGAGCTCGAGCCTCCGGTCGAGAGCGCCGGCCGCCCGTCGAAGGTCGCCTCGCGCGGGTCGCGGCGCGGGTCGTAGGGGTTCATGCCGTAGCCGGCGAGCGCGTTGTAGTTCGCCGGCATCGGCGACGGCGGGCCCGCGACCCAGTTGGCGAGCTCGGTGAGCACGGTCTTGGCGAGGACGATCGCTCCGGCATCGCGAAGGTTCTTCGTGAGCGTCGCCTCGTAGGGCGGCACCAGCCCGTCGAAGACGAGGGCGCCTCCCGTCGTCGGCATGTCGGTCGTGTGGATGTTGTCCTTGAGCGCGATCGGGATCCCGTGGAGCGGCCCGCGCAGCCGGCCGGCCGCGCGCTCCTGGTCGAGCACGTCGGCCTGGCGCAGCGCGTCCTCGTTCACCCTCATCACCGCGTTCAGCCGGTCCTCGTAGAGCGCGATGCGCTGCAGGTAGAGCCGCACGAGCTCGCGCGACGTGACGCGCTTGTCGCGGAGCGCCTGCTGCAGGTCGCCGATCGACGCCTCGGCGACCGAGAACGGCGCCGAGGCCGGCCTTGGCTCGGCCGCGGCCGGAGCGGCGAGTGGCGCGAGTCCGACGAGGGCGAGGGCACCGAGCGCTGGTCGCATGGGCGGGATTATGCCGCGCAGGAACACGAGCGCCAGCAGGGCGAGTCCCGCGTAGCTCGGCCAGTCGCGACCGTGTCGCTGCTCGACGAGCTCGTCCGCGCGCACGACGTCGGGCGCGAGGAACGTGCCGTGGAGCGACACCGTGGCGTCGTGGTCCGGCAGCGCGCCGGTGGCGCGCACGCGCTCGCCGGTCCACAGCTCGAGGAAGCCGCCCGCCGGGCTCGCGACGAAGTGCACGCGGTCGAGGCTGACCCGGCGGCCGCTGCGCGCGTCCGTCTCGCGCAGCGTCTTCACGGAGTAGCTGTCGGAGGCCTCGATCGCCGACAGGAAAGGCAGCGGCGCCACGAGGTAGGCGGCGGCGAGCGCGGCCGCTTTGGCCCAGCTCCGCGGGCGGCGCGCCCAGCCGACCAGGCCGTCGCGGCGACGCGCGATGTCCCAGAGCGCGAGCAGCGCGCCCCCGGCCGTGAGCAGCAGGTAGACCGGGCTCTCGCCGGGCAGCAGGCCGAAGCTCGTCATCCGCCACGAGAAGGGCGCGAGCAGGTGCACGCCGTTGCCGAACTTGATCTCGGTCGCGTCGAGCAGCAGGTGCAGGAGCGCGTTCAGCCCGAGCCACCCGAGCACGCGTCGCGGCGCGGTCGTGGCGACGGAGATGGCGCCCGCCAGCAGCAGGGTGATCGCGAGCGACGCCAGCCCCATCGTGTAGAGCCGGAGGTCGAAGGCGTCCACGGGCAGGCCGAACGCCACGACCGCCCGGCGCAGGATCCACGGCAGGTCGGGCAGCACGCAGCCCAGGTACAGGAAGCGCGGGTCCAGCCGGCGCCAGAGCGCACGGCTCAGAGCGCCCTGCGCGGCGAAGTGGACGAGCGTGTTCGGCACTCGCCCGATCCTACTTCACGGCTCTGGTCGAAAAGCGCCGCCGGCGGGCCGCGCCACTTGACGGCCCGGGGCGCTCGAAATACCTTCGCGCGCCGCCCGCCAAAGGAGGCGCGGCACCTCCATGGGTCTCTACCTGGGAATCTTCCTCGTCACGCTGTCCGGCCTGATGTTCGAGATCGGGCTCACCCGCATCTTCTCGGCGACGATCTGGTACCACTACGCGTTCGTCGCGATCTCGGTGGCGCTGCTCGGCTGGGGCCTCGGCGGCTTCGCGCTCCACCTGCTGCGCGGGCGGCTCGCGCTGTCGCGCGAGCGCGCCGCCTGGCTCACCCTGCTCTACGGCCTGTCGCTCCCGCTCGCGCTCTGGCTGATCGTGCGGGTGCCGTTCCATCCCGACCGGCTGATCGTCTACTTCGCGGTGTCGCTGCTGCCGTTCCTGCTCGCGGGCGCCGCGCTCTCGATGCTGTTCGCCGTCGAGCGCGAGCACACGGCGCGGCTCTACTTCGCCGACCTCGCCGGCGCCTCGCTCGGCGCCCTGGCCGTGACCTTCCTGCTCTCGTGGCTCGGCGGAGAGAGCGCGATCCTGGCGGTGGCGCTCGCGCCGCTCGCGGCGGCGGCCGCGTTCTCGCCACGCACACGCGTGCCGGCCGCCGTCCTCGCCGTCCTCGTGCTCGTGGCGCTCGGCCTGAACGAGCGCACCGGCCTCTTCAAGATCCGCTCCGCGCCGACCAAGGGCCTCTACCGCCACATGGCGGCGACGCCCGGCTCGAAGATCGCGCTCACCGGCTGGAACGCCTACTCGCGGATCGACGCGGTCACGGGCTTCGAGCCTCCGTACCTCGCGCGGCTCTACATCGACTCGGACGCCTGGACCAACATCCTGGCGTGGGACGGCGACGTCGCGAGCCTCGCCCCGAAGGCCACGTGGTACCGCGCGCTGCCGTTCCAGGTCGCGCCGGCCCACGCGAAGACGCTGGTGATCGGCCCCGGCGGCGGCTCGGACGTGCTGGTCGCGCTCGGAGCCGGCTCCGAGAAGGTGACCGCCGTCGAGATGAACCCGCTGATGCTGCGCTTCGTCCGCCACTTCGGCGCGGCGGCGGGGAACATCTACGACCACCCGCGGATCGAGACGGTGCTCTCGGAAGGGCGCACCTTCATCCGGCGCAGCGACCGCAAGTTCGACGTGATCCTGATGGGCTTCGTCGACTCGTGGGCCGCCGTCGCGTCGGGCGGCCTCTCGCTTTCGGAGAACCACCTCTACACCGTCGAGGCGTTCCGCGCGTACCTCGACCACCTGACGGACGACGGGCAGCTCGTGATCCTGCGCTGGCCGGTGGACGTGCCGCGGCTCGTGTCGAACTCCGTGGCGCTGCTCGGTCCCGCCGAAGCCGGCCGCCGCGTGGCGGTGCTGTTCGAAAAGCGCGAGGGCGACCGCGAGGACCCGCCGCAGACGATCTTCATGCTCAAGAAGCGGCCGTGGAGCGAGGCCGAGGTCGCGCGCATCGCGTCCTGGGAGCAGGCGCAGCCCGTCATCGTTCCCGGCCACCACGTCGAGGAACCCTACGCCTCGGTCTTCGAGGGCCGCACCCGCTTCGCGGACTACGTCGCCGAGGCCAAGACGCGCGTCGACCCCGTCTACGACGACCGCCCGTTCTTCTTCGCGAACGTGAAGCCCTGGGGGCTTCCGAAGAAGATGCGCGAGCAGTTCGTGTACGTGCTCGACGTGCTGCTGCCGCTCGGGCTGCTGGTCGTGGCGCTCGGCAAGCCGCGGGGAGAGCGTTTCGCACCCTACGCCGCCTCGATCCTCTACTTCGCCAGCCTCGGCATCGGCTTCATCGCGGTGGAGCTCGCGCTGCTGCAGCACCTGACGCTGCTGCTCGGCCACCCGATCTTCACGCTCTCGATCCTGCTGTTCACGCTGCTCGCGGCCGGGGGGATCGGCAGCTGGGTGAGCCCGCGCTTCCGCCTCGGCGTGGTGTGCCTGGCGACCGCGGGCGTCGCGGCGCTCTACGCGCTCGCGCTGCCGCACGTCGTGCCGGCGCTCCTGCCGCTGCCGCTGCCGGCCAGGATCGCGATCGCGATCCTGCTGGTCGCCCCGCTCGGCTTCCTGATGGGGATGCCGTTCCCGAAGGGGCTGCGGGCCACCGGCAGCGGGCCGTTCCCCGAGCCTCCTCTTTATTGGGGCATGAACGGCCTGTTCTCGGTCGTCGGCTCGATGGCGACGATGGTGAGCGCCGTGATCTTCGGCTTCACCTGGGCGATGCTCGGCGGCGCGTTCTTCTATCTGGTGGCGGCCCTGAGCTCGCGCGTGCTGAGCGCCCCACCCCGAGGAGCCTGATGCCGTGACGCGCGGACGCCGCCTCGCGCTCGCCGCGCTCCTCGTCGCGGGGGCGCTCGTGCTGGGCGCGTACCTGCGCCCCGTCGCGGTGCTGCGGGGAGCGGGCGAGCTGTGGCTCTGGCTCTCGGGCGTCCACAGCCGCTACGCGCAGGCGGGAGCGTACCGGCTCCGCTATCTCGAGGCGGGAAGCGGCCCGCCGCTGCTGCTCGTCCACGGCCTGGGCAGCAACGCGGCGCAGGACTGGGGACGGCTCGTGGCTCCGCTCGCGCGGAGCTATCACGTGTACGCGCCGGACCTGCCCGGCTTCGGCCGCTCGGCGCGGCCGGCTGACGCCGACTACTCGATTCCCATGCAGGTCGAGGCGGTGCGCGCGTTCCTGGAGGCCGTGGGCGTCACCCGGGCTCGCGTCGCGGGCATCTCGATGGGCGGGTGGATCGTCGCGCGCCTGGCGGCGGAGCACCCGGAGCTCGTCGAGCGCCTGCTGCTCGTCGCTCCCGCGGGCCTGCGGCCCGAGGACGGCTCGCCGATCCCCGTCGAAGTGCTCTTCCCGCGCGACGTGGCGGGCGTCCGCCGCATGATCGCCGCGATCCGCCACAAGCCACCGCCGGCGCCCCCTTTCCTGCTGCGCGACGTCCTGGCCGAGCGGCGGCGCGAGGAGTGGATCGTGCGACGCGCGCTCGAGTCGATGAGGCCCGGCAAGGACTGGCTGAACGGGAGATTGGGACACGCGACGATGCCGGTGCTCGTCGTCTGGGGCAAGCAGGACGCGCTCATCCCGGTGGCGTACGCGGCTGCGTTCGTGGCGGAGCTCGCCCACGCGAAGCTCACGCTGCTCGAGGGCTGCGGCCACGTCCCGATGGCCGACTGCCCGCAGGAGTTCGACGCCGCGATGACGGAGTTCCTCGCGGCGGGCGCTCCGTAGCGGCGCGCTGGTCTACGCGCTCTTCTTCGCCTGGTCCTCGTCCTCGTCGGCCTGGCGCCGCTCGTCGGGCGCGGCCTCGGCCGCGGCTTCGAGGGCGACCGTGAGCGCCTCCGGGTTGCGGAGCGCCGCGGCGAGGCTCGGCACGCCCTGCGGCGGCGTGATCATCGCGAGCGCGAGCAGCGTCCCCGGCTCGGGCGTGTGGTCCGGGTTCAGGGCCTTCTCCCCGATGTACACCGGCTCGTGCCCCAGCACGCGATTGCGTCCGGCGCGCTTGGCCCGGTAGAGCGCCTCGTCGGCGGCGCGCACCAGCCCGACCGCGTTGCGCCCGTCGAGCGGGCACTCGGCGACGCCGCCGCTGATGCTGACGCAGCCGAGCGGCTGCGCGCCCGCGTGCGCGAACGTGTACGCGGCGATCGCCTTGCGGATGTTCTCCGCGGCGGCCATCGCCTGCTCGCGCCGCAGGTTCGGGAAGATGATCAGGAACTCCTCGCCGCCGTAGCGGCCGAACACCGTGTCGCGCCGCAGGTTGTCCTGCACCAGGCGCGCGAGCGACTGCAGCAGCCGGTCGCCGGCGACGTGGCCGTTCTGGTCGTTGTAGACCTTGAAGTGGTCGACGTCGAACATGAAGAGCGCCGCGTGCGCCGACTCCTCGAGCGCGCGCGTCGTCTCCTCGGCGAGGCGCTGGGTCAGGTAGCGCTTGTTGAAGATGCCGGTGAGCCCGTCGATCGCGGCGGTGGCCCTCATCTCCGAGTAGCGCGCGGCCGTGTGCACCGAGATCGCGCCCACCTGCGCGAGCAGGCGGAAGGCGTCCTTCATGTCGGTCGCCCGGCGCGCCAGGCCCTCGACGGCGACGACGCCCACCACCTCCTGGTCCACCACCATCGGCGCCACCAGGTCGGGCTGGAAGCCGCCGGTCGTCTCCTCGCGCAGGCGCTTGCGGGTGTGCGGCTGCTGGTTGTCGAAGTCGCGCCGCTCCATCACGCGCTGCAGCTCGACGGCGTAGCCCACCTCGCCGCTGCCGATCCGGATCTCGTGGCCGATCTCCATCCAGCCTTCCGGGTGCACGGCCGCGACCGCCATGAACATGTGGCGGTCCGGGTCGGTCTCGGCCGCGCGGCGCCGCACGGCGATGATCGCGCGCCGCGGCTCGACGATGCGCTTGACCGCTCCCAGCAGCTGCTTCGGGATGTTGCGGCCGGCCGGAGTCGAGAGCAGCCCGTGGACGACGCCCGGCAGCTCGCGCACGAAGCGCGAGAGGAACTGCTGCGCCGCCTCCACCTCGGAGGCGCGCGAGCGCGCCGCCGCGAACTCGCGCTCGAGCGCCGTCTCGGCGGCCTCGAGCGTCCTGATCCTTCGGTTGAGCTTCGAGACGGCCATCGTCAGGACGACGAACCCGAAGGCGGCCAGCGTCAGGAGGCAAAGGACGACGACACTCGACATGCCGTCCTCAGGAGCAACCCCCGTGCCGGAAACTGCGGATTTACAAAGTGTTGATGGTGCTTGGGTTGCGCTGGCGGGCCGCGCCGGGTGTCAGGGTCTCGGACGGTGAGCGGACTTCGTATCGGACGCGCTGCCGTCTCAGGCGCGCTTGCGGGGGGGGTCGAAAAACGGAAGCTTCGCAACCGTCACGCCGACGTCCCGGCGCTTGTGGTCGACGGTCATCTCCATCTGCAGCTGCGTCCCGGGCTGCGCGGCGTCGCGGGCGACCGTGGCGAGCGCGATCATCTTCTTGAGCGTGGGCGACCAGGTGGTGCTCGAGGCGCGGCCGACCTGGACGCCGTCGCGGAAGACCGGCACCGAGACGCGCGAGGCCGTGAGCGGGATCTGCGGGGCGAGCCCGGCCTCCTCGTGCAGCCGCTCGACGTCGTCCCAGCTGATGTCGAGCCCGACGAGCTCGCGCCGGGTGCGGCGCTGCTCTTCGTGGCGCAGCGCGGCCATGCCGACGAACGGCGCCTTCTTGAGGCTGACGAGCCGTCCGAGCCCGATCTCCCAGGGGGAGTACTTCTGCGACGGGATGAGCGCCCTCTTCGCGCTCGTGTAGTCCACGTCGAGCAGGATCAGCCCCGCCTCGATCCGCGCCACGTCGAGCGCCAGCATTCCCGTGGGCGTGATGTCGTACGGCCGGCCCGCCTCCATCAAGGCGTCCCAGACCGGGAGCGCCTGCTCGGACGCGACCCAGATCTCGTAGCCGAGGTCGCCCGTGTAGCCGGTGCGCGAGATCTCGACGGGGATGCCGCGCAGCGTCGCGGGCATCACGCGGAAATACTTGAGCCCGGCGAGGTCGCCGTCGCAGCAGCTCTTCAGGATCGCGCGGCTCGTCGGCCCCTGCAGCGCGAGCGCCGCGAGCTTGTCCGACACGTCCTCGACCAGCAGCTCGAGCCCGTGCGCGTTCTGCCGGATCCAGCGCAGGTTGGGCTCGGCCGCCGTCCAGCGGTAGAGCTCGGGCCCGAGCCGCGACACGGTGCCGTCGTCGATCACCTTGCCCTCGCCGTCGCACCAGTTCGTGTAGGAGACCTGGCCGACCGCCATCTTCGGCACGTCGCGCGTGACGACGCGGTCGACGAGGCGCGTCGCGTCCCTGCCCGACAGCCGGTACTTGAAGAGCGGCGAGACGTCGATCAGCGCCGCGGCCTGGCGGATCGCGTTGTACTCCCGCTC
>Ga0134127_10002028_pt1 | contig 14779 bp, 17 predicted proteins | sample KB31753_FD_96459 | JGI IMG/M metagenome (GOLD analysis project Ga0134127, IMG submission 96459) | Terrestrial soil microbial communities with excess Nitrogen fertilizer from Kellogg Biological Station, Michigan, USA - KB3-175-3 | ecosystem: Environmental > Terrestrial > Soil > Unclassified ...
CCAGGTCGGCCAGGCGGCCCTTCTCGATCGTGCCGACCTCGCGCTCGAGTCCCAGGCAGCGCGCGGCCCACTGGGTGGCCGCGCGCAGCGCCTGCATCGGCGACAGGCCCGCCTCGACCAGGTACTTGAGCTCGAGCGCGTTCCTCGGATGGCCGTGGCCGCCCGCGTCGGTCCCCGCCGCGATCGGCACGCCCAGCTCGAGCGCCCGGCGCACGCTGGCCACGTGGTGCGGGTAGAGCGCGAGGGCGCGTTCCCGCACGTGCGGGGCCGGGCTCTCGCGATGGTAGACGTAGACGGTGAGGGTGGGCACGAAGAAGGTGCCCTGCACGGCCATCTGCCCCAGCAGCGTGGGATCCTCGTCGAGGTAGCAGCCGTGCTCGATCGAATCGACGCCGGCCTCGAGCGCGGTGCGCAGTCCGGGCCCGCCGACGGCGTGACACATCACGCGCCGTCCGAGCGCGTGGGACTCCGCCACCAGCGCTTCCATCTCGCCGAGCGTGAATGCCGCGTCGAGCGGGCCGTGCCCGGCGCGCGAGCTGGCCCCCCCGGTGGTCGCGGTCTTGATCACGTCGGCACCGGCGCGGACCATGGTGCGGACCACGTCGCGCACCGCGTCGGGCCCGTTGGCCACGCTCTCCGGCAGCAGTGGATCGTACGCGCCGCAGCACTCGTGGCCGGAAGGGCTCACGCGATCGCCGATGCCGCCGGTCGGCGAGATGATCTGCACGGCCAGCACCAGGCGCGGGCCGGGGATCAGCCCCTGGTCGACCGCGAGCTTGAAGCCCGCGTCGAGCCCTCCCGCGTCGCGCACCGTGGTGTAGCCCAGGGCGAGGGTCTCCGCGAGCACGCGCGCGGTGCGGAGGTGCGCGGTGCTCGCGGGCTCGTCGAGGCCCCAGCGGGTGGCGAGGCCGTAGCCGTGGGATGCGAGATGGTCGTGTGCGTCGATCAGACCGGGGATGACGGTGCGGCCCCGCGCGTCGACGAGCTCGGCGTCCGCGGGCCAGGAGAGGGTCGCGCGGGGACCCCCGGCGCTGATCCGGTCGCCGTCCATGACCACCGCGGCGTCCGGCACCGGGGCGGCGCCGGTGCCGTCGATGAGGGTGACGCCGGTGAGGACGCGGATCATCGAGCGGGGGGCCCCTTCAGTCCGCGGCGGGCGCGGCGATCGCCTCGGCCTGTGCGCGCGTCACGCCCATCGCCTCGCCCGCCGCCACCACCTCGTCCCAGGTGGTGGCGTCCAGCGGGATGCCCGCGCGCTGCCGCGCCTCGCGCGAGTGCCGCTCGGGATCGCCCGGCACCAGCACCGGGCTGGCCGGGTCGGCGGGTGGAGAGCCCTTCACGTACCCCACGAAGCCGTCGACCTCGCGCCGCATCCAGTCCACCCCGGCCAGTCGCGCGGGGTCCACGAGAACGCTGAACATGTTGTTGACGGTGCCGCCGCGGCGCGGATTGTCGGGCTGCAGCGTGCCGCCGCCCGACATCGCGCCGGCCAGCAGCTCGGTGAGGACCGCGAGCGCGTATCCCTTGTGCGCGCCGAACGGCAGCAGCGAGCCGCGCGGCTCCCGGAACATCACCTCAGGGTCATCGGTGGGTGCGCCCTGCGCGTCGATCAGGTTGCCGGCGGGCAGCCGCTTGCCCGCCCGCTTGGCGACCGCCACCTTGCCCATCGCCACGGTGCTCGTCGCCATGTCGAGCAGGAGCGGCGGCTGGGTGGCGGTGCCCGGCATGCCGATGCAGACCGGGTTGGTGGAGAAGCGCGAGTCGCTCCCGCGGAAGGGCGCGACGAGGCCGGTGTGATCCACCACGTTCACGAAGTGCAGCGACACGAGGCCGGCCGCGCTGGCCAGCTCGCCGTAGGCGCCGACGCGCCCGACGTGGTGGGAGTTAGCGAGGGTGACGACCACCACGCCGGTCTCCCGGGCGCGCTCGATCGCCGCGGTCATCGCCTCGCCGGCGACCCGGCGCCCGAACCCGCGCTGGCCGTCGAACATGAGGAAGGCGCCCTCGTCCTTCAGCACCTTGACCGAGGTGTTGGGGACGACGAGACCTTCCTTCAGGTGGCGCACGTAGTGCGGGATGAGCCCGACTCCGTGGCTGTCGTGGCCCGCGAGATTGGCGTCGACGAGGTGCGCGGCGACCAGGTCGGCCTCGGCGGGCTCGCTGCCGCCGCGGGCGAGGATGGTCGCGGTGAGTCGGCGAAGACGGTCGGAGGGTATGCGCATGACGCCGAGACTACTTGCGCGGGGCGCGCGAATCAAGACGGGGCGCCCGGGGACGCTCGTTCCGTGCTACAGTTTGCTCGCCTCCCGCGGGATCGCCTGGTTCGACGCGTCCGGCGTTGCGATCCCGCGGAATCTGGTCTTGCCCTCCCTCTCACGGTACGACAGGGGTTCCCATGGCGGGAGGCGTCATCGTCGGCATCCTCCGGGAGCGCCACGAGGACCACATCGTGCTCGAGAACGGCACCAAGATCTTCCTGACGAGCAAGCAGACTGCGGGCGGGCTCAGCCCCGGGACCAGCTTGACGGTCGCGTACACCGCGAAGCGGGACGGCCGGAAAGTCGCGGACAACATCTGGAGCGGGAGCTGATCACATGTTCAAATCGAATTTCCTGATCGCCTTCGTCGTCCTCTTCGTCCTGTGGGCCCTCGACCTGTTCGTGGTCCACCTGACCGGCGGCCTGATCCACGTGCTCCTGGTCGTCGGCGTCATCATGCTGATCGTCCACTTCCTGCGCGGACGGCCCTAGCCGCGCGCCGCTCCTGCCATGTCCTTTGCCTGCAAGAGCGAGCGACGCTGTGACCACGCGCTGAAGGACTGCTCCGCGGTGCGGGGGGAGTACTGCCTCGTGTGCCATCACAACTCGTCGCTCGCCACTCCCGCCCGCCGGTCGACGGTGTTGGGACCGCGCAAGGACCGCAGCGGCCTCTCCGCGGTCTTGCGGGAGATCCGGGAGCGGCGCAAGCGCAAGGCGTGACCGAGGCGGCCCCACCGTGGGCGGCGGGTGTAAGATGACGGCGGTGGGGCAGTCGAATCGTCGAATCGTCAGGAGGTGCGCCATGAGACAGGGACTTCGTTGGTTGGTGATCACCCCCGGGTTGATCGCGGCGGTGGGTCTCGGCTTCGGCGCGGCGGGCGCGGCCGACAAGGCCAAGGTGGACCAGGCGACCCAGCAGGTCCAGCAGGGCGCCAAGCAGATCGGTCAGGGCAATGTCGGCACCGGCGTGAAGGAAACCGCCAAGGGCATCGGCAACACGATCGTCGAGGGCGCCAAGTTCAGCGGCCAGACCATCAAGGAGTTCTTCGCCGGGAAGTAAGCGGCGGGCTCACTCGCCGCCCCACTCTCGCCTGAGCTGCTCCCGGCTATAGCCGGCCTGCTCGAGCTGCTTCATCACGAGCGAGACGCTCGTGGCGCTCAGCGTCTGAGGACCGTGGCCGAGGACCACCACGTGCCGGCCGCGCAGGGTGAAGTGCTTGTGCCCGTCGGCGCGCTTCACCCTCACTGCCCCTTCGCGCAGCAGCCATCGCTCGAGCTCCCGGCGCGTGATCACCTTCTCAGGATACAGGCGCGCGCGTGGACCGTCCGGCCGGAGTGTGCTACTACGGCTCACGGAGGGCGCGGCGATGGCGATCCGCCGATGGGGCCTGGCGTTCCTGATCGGAGTCCTCGCGATGGCCGACGTGTCGGCGACCGCGGCCGACGAGTATGTCATCTGGAGGAGCACGACGCTCGATCGCCTCGATTGGACCCCCGGCCGCGTCACGTACGCCACGAAGGAGGCGTGCGATGAAGCGGTCACGCTGCGCCGGGGACGGGTCACCCGGGCCGTCGAGTTCCTGCGCCGGATCGGAGCGGACGACACGATGCTGCGGCTGGTCGGCGACCGGGTCTACGAATGTCGCCCGGCCCTGACTCGACCATCACCGGGACCTTCCGGACGCGAGCCGTCGCAGTCCCCCTGAGCGGCCAGGGGCCTGGTCTCGTGGGCCAGGCCCCTGCCATGACCGGAGCACCCGTCAGCGCCGCTTCAGCTCGCGGACGTAGATCGTGTCGGCCACTACCGTGTTCGCCGAGATCTCGTCGGCGTAAATGACCGAGGCCGCCACCTCCGGCGCCTTGATCTTTCCCTGGCTGTCCTTGACGTTCACGCTGCGGGTCTGGTGCACCGCGCCGCGGACCTCATCGGCCTCCAGCTTGTTCACGTAGATGATGTTCGCGCGTACCACCCCGGCCTGGATCTCGTCGGCCTGCAGCGTCTGGGCCGGCGCCGGAGCCGGCACCACGACGGCGGGCGGAGCGACGACCACCGGTGCCGTGGTGGGCGGGACACCCTCGACCCGCACGTGATTCGCGGAGACGCCGGCCACCGAAGCGATCAGAGTGGCCGTCCCTAGAACGGCAACGAGAAGTCTCTTGGTCTGAGTCATCGATCCCTCCTCTGTCGAGTTGTTCGCCTTCCGCATGACCAGCACTGCCCATGCCAGGGCCGGATCGACACAACCGCGGGCCTTTCGCCGTATCTGCCGTGCTGCCGCGTGTTCGCGCGTGGGAGTTCTTGCACGGTAAGGCGTTCCCGCCGAGGGTCGCCAACCTGGGCGGGCGGCGTCTAACCCAGCGATAAATCTCGAAACGTTCGATGGAACGCGCCTTGCTGCTCAGGACAGAGGGGTGGGCTCGATGAAGGGTCAAGGAGGAGCATCATGACGCGGAGAACTCGTGGGTGGCTCGTCGCGCCGGTGTTCGTGCTGGTTGCGGCCCTGTCGTGCGGGACGGCCGGCGCCGCGGACAAGACCAAGGTCGACGCGGCGACCCAGCAGGTCCAGCAGGGCGCCCGGCAGATCGGTCAGGGTAGCGTCGGCACCGGCGTCAAGGAAACCGCCAAGGGTATCGGCAACACGGTGGTCGAGGGCGCCAAGTTCAGCGGGCAGAAGATCAAGGAGTTCTTCACCGGCAAGTAGGGGTGCGGCCGAAGGGGGCCCCCGCTGGGACTGTCGGCCCCCTTCGGCCCGCGGTTCGTCAGGCGCGGGCTTCCAGCACCAGGTTGAACGGAGTCTCGGCCGCGCGGCGGAACCGCGTGAAGCCGGCCTTCGTGGCCACCTGCCTGAGGCGCGCCTCGCCGGCCTGCGCGCCGAGGGCCGTGCCGACTTCCTGGGACAGCGAGTTCGGCGTGCACAGCATCGTCGACGCCCCGTAGTACATCCGGCCGACCGGATTGAGGTTGTCCTCGAGCCGGTCGTGCGCGAACGGCTCGACCAGCATCCACGTCCCCTCCGACCCGAGCGACCGGCGCACGTGGCTCCCGATGCCGACCGGATCGCCCATGTCGTGCAGCGAGTCGAAGAACGCGACGAGGTCGTAGTCCGAGCCCGGATAGTTGCCGGCGCCCGCCACCTCGAAGGTGACACGCTCGCCGAGGCCCTCGCGCTTCGCGGCCTTGCGCGCCCACTCGACCGAGCCCTGATGGTAGTCGAAACCCGCGAAGCGCGACGCGGGAAACGCCTTCGCCATGAGGATCGTCGAGGCGCCGTGCCCGCAGCCCACGTCGGCGACGCGGCCGCCCTTCTCGAGCTTGGCCTGGACGCCCTCGAGGGCCGGGATCCAGGTCGACACGAGATTCATCGCGTACCCGGGCCGGAAGAATCGCTCGGTGCCCTCGAAGAGCGCCGGATCGTGCTCGTGCCAGCCCATGCCCTTGCCGGACCGGAAGGCCTCGGTGATTCGCGGCTCCGACTTCACGGTGGCCTGCGCGAGCATGAACGCGCCCGGCAGGTCGGCGTCGAGGAAGGCGAGGGCCTGCTCTTCCGATAGGGAGAACCGCTCGGTGGGGCCCTCGTAGGTGACGTAGCCTCCCGCGGCCATCGCGGAGAGCCACTCGCGCACGTATCGCTCGTGAGTGCCGGTGCGCTTCGCGAGGTCCGCGGCGGTGGTCGGCCCGAGGTCGCGCAGCGCGCGGAAGAGCCCGAGCTTGTCACCGGTGACCACGAGGGCGGCATGGAAGTTTGCACCGATGTCCACGACGGCGCGGCCGAGGAGCGCGTCGAGTTTCGCTTGATCGATCGCCATGTGGGGCCTCCTGTTCTGAAAACTGGGTGAGTGATCGTGAATCCCGCGAGGGCCCCAGCATCGGGAATGCCACATTGCAACTATGCGGAACTTCTGAGACGGCACCCGCCGGGTCGCGGGTGTTCGAGCGGCATCTTGCCTTGACGCTTCGGAAGAATGCCCGAAGGACGGTCAGAAGCCGAGGGGGACCTCGCGCCCCTCGCGCAGCGAGCGCTCGGCCTCGACGCACACGATCACCCGCTTCCGCGCCTCCTCGCCCGACACCAGCGGCCGCCGCTCCCGAAACGCCACGACGGCCTGCGCGAGCTGCATCTCCAGCTCGAAGAGCTCGCCGGAGGCGGCCAGCGCGACGGTCTCGACGTTCCCGCCGCGCCGCTTGACCTTCAGCTCGAACGCGGGCTGGCGCGTGCGGTCCAGCGTGCCCGACCACCAGGCCCGGATGGAGCCCTCGCGCCCGACCACCTCGGTCACGTGGTGGTACTCGAAGGCGGCGAGCGTCTCGGTGACCACGGCGTAAGCCCCGCCGGGGAATCGCAGAAGCGCGGTGAAGTTGTCTTCCATGCCTTCCTCGGGCATGCCTTCCTCGCGGCGCCGGCCGTTGCCGAGGGCCAGGACCGACACCGGATCGCCGTGGCGCTCGAGGTACCACATCAGGGAATCGAAGGCGTGAACCGGCTCCTCGAGGATCCAGGAGCCCACCCGCGCCCGGTCGTGCCGCCAGCCGTCGGCGCCGGGCCGGTAGGGGAAGCGGAAGAGGATGTGGACCGCGTACATCGGGTCGCCGATATCGCCCGCGTCGATGATCGCCTTCACGGTGCCCCACTGGGTCGAGAGCCGGAGCTCGTGGCCGATGCTGAGGACCCGCCCGCTCCGGCGGGCCGCCGCGAGGAGCCGATCGCACTCGGCCGCGGTGGCGGCCATCGGCTTCTCGAGCAGGACGTCCTTGCCGCGCTCGAGCGCGGCGACGCCAATCTCCGCGTGGAGGTGGTTGGGCACCACGATGTCGGCCACGTCCACGTCGGGGCGGGCCAGCAGCGCCTGGTAATCGAGGTGCACCGGCACGCCAGGGAAGTCGCGCCGCGCGAGGTCTGCGGTCGCCTCGGTTCGGCAGGCGATGGCCGCCAGCACCGCGCCGGGCGCCTTGCGGATGGCGGTCGCGTGGTGGCGGCCCCAGAGCCCGTAGCCGATCAGACCGAAGCGCATGCCTATCCTTTCACCGCGCCCGCGACCAGCCCGCGCACCACGTATTTCTGGAGGACCAGAACCAGGGCGAGCGTGGGCAGCAGGCCGAGCAGGCAGATCGCCATCATGAGGGTGAAGAAGACGAAGTAGTCCGAGACGAGGCCGGCCAGGATCACCGGCACCGTCATGGCCTCGGGCCGGCTGATCACGATGAGCGGGATCAACAGCTCGTGCCACGAGATGATGAACAGGATGACCGCGCAGGCGGCGAGGCCCGGGGTCGAGAGCGGCAGGATCATCCGCACGAACGCGGTGAAGCGCGTGCAGCCGTCGATCCGGGCCGCGTCCTCCAGCTCCCCGGGGAAGGACGCGAAGTAGGGCACCAGGATCATGATGGCGTACGGGATCAGGAAGCCGACCTCGGCGAGGATCACGCCGGTGAGCGTGTTGAGCAGCCCGTAGGTCCGGAAGAGGACGTAGAGCGGAACCATGAGGACGATCAGCGGCACCATGCGGCTCATCGCACTCATCTGGAGCAGGGTCTGGGTCCAGCGCACCTTGAGGCGGGCGATGGTGTAGGCCGACAGGCTGGCCAGCGCGAGCGCGATCAAGGTGACCGCGACGCCGACCACCAGGCTGTTGAGGAACGCGGCCGGGAAGCGCTCGACCGACTTGGGCAGGTAGGACACCTGCTCGAAGATCGGTCCGCGCTGGGCGCCCGCGGAGAGGATGAGCCGAAAGTTGGCCGTGGTGTACTCGCGCGGCAGGAGCGCCCGGGTGTCGCCCTGGAGCGTCTTCTCCGACTGGACGCTCGACAGGACGAGGGGCAGGAGCGGCGCGATCAGGAACGCGATCGCCACGAGGTTCGCGGTCCAGAGCGCCACCCGCCGCGGCCACGACAGATGCCGGCTCACCACTCCACCCGCCGGTAGACGAAGCGCACGTAGAGGAGCGCGAAGGCGCCGATGATCAGGGTGAGCCCCCACGCGGACGCCGCGCCGAGGCCGATATTGAACGGCGGCTGGAAGGACATCCGGTAGGTGTACCAGGCCGCCACCCAGGTGTCGTTGCCGGGCCCGCCCTGGGTGATGGCGAGGATCTCGTCGAAGACCATGAAGGCGAACGTGGTGCGGAGGATCAGGGTCACCGCGATGATCGGCCGGAGCAGGGGCAGGGTGAGGCTCCAGAACGCGGCCCGGCCCGAGGCGCCGTCGACCTCCGCCGCCTCGTACAGCTCGCGGGGGATGCCCTGCAGCGCCGCGTGGTACAGCAGAATGTTGAACGGAGTGGTCCGCCAGACATAGGCGATGATCACCGCCGTCATCGCGAGGGTGGGGTGGCCCAGCCAGTTCACGTAGCCGTCGATGAGGCCGAGCGCCGCCAGCACGCGGTTGAGGTAGCCGTACTGGGCGTTGAGGATGAACGACCAGAGCAGCCCGTTGACGATCGGCGGCACCGCCCACGGGACCAGGATCAGGACGCGGGTCACGCGCGAGAGCCACACCCGCTCCTCGTTCACGATCAGCGCGACGGCGAGCGCGATCACCACCTCGAGGGCGACCGAGACGAGGACGAAGACCAGCGTGTGCCGGAGCGAGAGCCAGAAGAGGTCGTCGCGGACAAGACGGGCGAAGTTGGCGAGGCCCGCGAACGGGAACTCGCCGGTGCGGAGCTGGCGCAGGCTCACCTCGTGTAGCGAGAGATAGCCCGCGTAGACGATCGGGTAGGCCAGCACCAGGGCCAGGCAGACGATCGACGGCGCGTTCATCAGCGCGGCGAGCCGTCCCGCCGACAGCTCCCCGCGCGGGAGCGCGGTCGCCGGGCTCACGATCTGTCCCGGGTCGGCGTGGAGGTCAGGCGCTCTTGGCCTTCGCCACGGCCGCGACCATGTTGTCGCACGCCTGATCCGGGGTGATCTTGCCCTGGAGGCACGCGGTCAGCTCCACGTTCATGGCGTCGCTCCAGCGCGGATACCACTTCTGGGAGACCGCGGGCACCACGTCGGAGAAGTTGGACGCGCGCTTCCAGACGTCGAGGATCGTCGGCACGTCGCCCCACTTGGCCCAGCCCTGCTTGAGCAGATCGCTCTCCATCACCGACTGGTAGCCGCTGCCGAGCATGGCGTCGGTGGCGAGGCGATTGGCCTGGGTGTACTGCCCGTCCTTGGTGCGGCCGCCCAGGTACTGGAGCAGCTTCCAGGCCCACTCCTTGTTCTTGGTCGCGCTCGGCAGGATGTAGAGCATCGTGTAGCCGATGGTCTTGCCGTCGCCCGGGTGCCCGACCACGCGGCCCTTGCCCGCGATCGGCGAGTTGGCCGCGTCGTTCACGAGGCTCACGTAGTAGTGGTGGAGCGTCCCGAGGTAGACGTGCTGGCCCGCGTTGAACGCCTTCACCGCCGGGATGAAGCGAAGGTTGAGCGAGTTGGGATCCGCCAGCTCCTCCTTGAACGTGTTCTGCCACCACTTGAGCGTCTCGCGCGCGATGGAGCCGGCCCCGAGCTGGGGGGCGAGCTGCTTGTCGAAGATCACGCCGCCACGGTTGTGGGTCATGCTGAACCAGGTCGCGGGGAGCTGCTCGAAGCCCGCGCCGGCCACCCACAGGATCGGATACTTGCTGACCCCGTCCTTCTTGGCCTTGCGGCACTGCTCGAGCAGCTCGGGATAGCTCTTGAACGGCTTGCCCTTGAACCCGGCCTTGGCGAGCAGCTCGTCGTTGTAGATGAAGACCCACACCGTGGAGAAGTAGGGGAGGCCCCACGTCTTGCCGTCGCGCTGGGCGATCGCCCGGGTGAACGGCGTGAAGTCCTTGACGTACTGGTCCACGCCGGGCAGCCCGTCGATCGGGGTGGCGATGCCCTGGTCGATGTAGCTCGCGAGGTACTGCATGGGCGACTGCGAGACGTCGACCGTATCGCCGGCCGCGTACATGGCGGTGAGCTTCGCCACCTGGGGCTCGACGTTGGGCTCGATGATCTGGTTGACCTTGACCGACCAGTCCTGCTCGAACTGCTGGGCGATCTGCTCGTAGATCTTGCCGTACTGCCACACCACGAAGGTGACGCTCGCCGGGCTGCCCGCGGGCCGCGCGGCCCAGGGCCCGGCCGGCTGCGCGCCGAGGGTGCCCGGCATCATCGACCACCCCGCCGCCGCGGCGGACGCCCGGAGGAACTGGCGGCGATCGAGGGGGGCGAGCGAGAACGGTGGTCTGGCCATGGCTTCCTCCCGAGCAGGAGGTTCACTTCCGAGCGACGTGGGCGCGTGCAGCATAGGCGAAGCGGGCCGTGTCCCGCAAGAGGCCCGGGCAGACCTCGCTTCCCCCGCGCGGTATACTGCGCCAAGGAGGACACGCCATGGCCCCCAGAGGCTTCTCCCACATCGGCCTCTCGACGCTCGACCTGGACCGGACGCGCGACTTCTACGAGCGCGTCCTCGGGTTCAAGCCGGTCCGCTGCGACATTCTCAAGGTCAAGGAGGGGGGCCAGATCCGCCACATCTTCTTCGACACCGGCCGCGACCAGCTCCTCGCCTTCATGGAGGCCAGCGGGGTGCCGGGGGTCCCCGCGGAGTACGACGCGGGCATCAACCGCGGGCTCGGGGTGCCGGGCGTGTTCTATCACTTCGCGTTCGAGGCGGGCACCGAGGCGGCCCTGATCGAGAAGCGCGCCGAGCTGCGCGGGAAGGGGGTCGAGGTGACCGACGTGGTGGATCACGACTGGGCCAAATCGATCTACTTCAAGGATCCGAACGGCATCCAGCTCGAGTTCTGCTGCTACACACGCAACCTGAACGCGGACGACGCCCGCATGCAGCACCGCGCGGAGATCTCGGTCCGCCGCCTGGGACTGGAGGATCCGGTGGCGCTGAGCTCGGCGAAGCGCTAGGCCGGCGGTTCAGTCGATGAAGCGAGTTCTTTACGTCGTGTCGCGTGAGCAGCCCCTGCTGTGCGGGTATCTGATGACCACCGCGGGCGCCCAGTCTGCCGGCGGGCACCTCGTGGAGATCAAGCTGGACGAGCGACAGATCGAGCGCCGGCTATCGGCGGAGGCGCGCGACCCCGAGCGACGTCGAGGGGGGGAGCGGCGACGGCGACCGAGCCTGGACCAAGATCTCCGCTCCCGCGGCTACGCGATGGTGGCCCAGTCCGCCGCCGGCGCCGCCCCGACCGTCGACGGCCCGCCGGCGCGCCGCATGGCTTGGCGGCGCCGGTCGAGCCTGGGGCAGCGTGCGGTCCGCGCGGGTCGAAACCGCGTGTGGTGGGGAGTGATTGCTCTTCTGCTCGTCGCGGCCGGGGTGGCGTTCGTCGTGACCCGGTCCACGGATTGGATGCCGGTTCCGCGGGCATCCGCTCCGCCGGTCGCTCCGGAGATCGAGAAGGCTTCCCCTCCCCCGACGGTGTCGAGAGCGGAGACGATCGTCCCCAGCGTGGCCGCGCCCCCGCCAGCGAAGCGGGTGCCGGCCCCGATCATCAGCACGCGGTCCTCCGGCGTCGTGCTGTCCGTCGACCCAAGAGCCAGGCAGCTCGTTCTCGAGGACCGGGGCGCGGCCGGCGAGGCGGCCCGTCTGCGTATCGAGTTGGCCCCCGACGCCCGCGTGCTGCTGTCCGAGCGGGAGGATCAGCCCGCGGATCCGAGCCGCCCGTTCAAGGACACCACCATCGACCTCTCCGATGTCAGGCGCGGCGACTACGTGGTCGTGGAACGGCGGGGTCCGGAGGGGAAGGCGCTGGCGCGCTCGGTGGTGGTGACTTTCCGGGCAAACAAGTAGGGTTTGCGCACCGACGACGACGCCGTTCGGGTTCGTTTCCCCAACGGTGAGGAATTCCTGATCACGGATCCCGAACTCGCGGCTCGGCTGTCGTCGTACTTCAACCGAGCCGTTTCGATCGCGACAGCTCCGCCGCCTGATGCCACCTTCGACGAAGCGTGGGTGCGCAACCTCAAGGATGGCGCCGGCACGTACTTCAACCGGCCGACTCGCATCGAAGACGGCGACGAGCTCGTGAACGCCGGAATGCTGATGAGCAAGCAACAGTCGTTCTTCAATTTGCGACCTCTGCACATCGTCACCACGAGTGCGACCGACGCGCTCACGGCCGCCGCGCCGGGCAGCCGGTTCGATCCGCACCGCTTCCGCCCCAACACCGTCATCGACGGCGGCGAACCGGGATTCGCGGACGTCGATTGGCCCGGTCACACATTGACGATTGGCCGCGTTCGACTGCAGGTCTTGATGACCGTGCCGCGGTGTGTCATGACGACGCTCGAACAAGGTCATCTGCCCGCGGACGACGACGTACTGCGCACGATCACTCGCCTGAACGCCGTCGACACGCTCGGAACCGGCGTGCCATACCCCTGTCTCGGCGTCTACGCCGACGTGATCGAGCCCGGTGAGATCGCCGTCGGCAACCAAGTGACGCTCGGCTGATTCCCGTTTGCACACCCCCGGCGACTCCTTGACGCGCAGGCCGGTCCGCTAGCCTGAGAGCGTGAGCCCCAAAGCTACGATCTCCAGCTCACGCGGTACGGCGAACACGGCTGGCGGGGGACTCGATTGATGACCTCGATCATCGGCGCTAAGTAGGGATGCGGGGGCCCGGGGACCACCAGGGATGGTGGTCGACCGGGAGTCGTTTTTTCTGCCGCTTCTTCGCGGTCATGACCTGAAAATATCCGCGACGGAGGGCAATCGCACATGACATTCCTGCTGACGTACTTGCTGCTGGCGATCGTCTTCGGCTTCGGGTTCGTCTGTGCGGCCGCCTTCACGGTTGGTGAGGACTGAGTAGCGCGACCGGCCGCCGGTCACTCACCGTTCCCTCCGCCCGACGCGCCCCCCTTCAAGTCCCCGCAAACTCGACCAGCCGGCAGAGCGCGTTGACCAGCTGCATCTCCTCGATGGATTGGCAGCGCGCTTCCAGCAAACGGGGCGAGCAGACCAGGATCGCGAGGCACTGCGCGCGCGAGATGGCCACGTTCAGGCGATTGCGGGAGAAGAGGAACGTGAGGCTGCGGGGCACGTCCTCGCCGCTGGACGTGGCCATCGAGAAGAAGACGATCGGCGCCTCCTGCCCCTGGAACTTGTCGACGGTGCCGACCCGCACGCCTCCAGGGAGGCCCGCGCGCAGGCGTAGCACCTGGGCGTTGTAGGGCGCCACCACCATGAAGTCGCCCTCGCGGAGCGGGCGGGTCGTGCCGTCGGTGAAGGTGCCTCCGCGCATGGCGGCGATCCGCTTCGCGATCTCGGCCACCTCCTCGTCGGAGGAGGACCGGTTGCCGTCGTGGTCGACCGGGGCGAACCGGATGCCCGTCCCGGACGACGTGGTACGGCGGGCCGCCGATGGGTCGGAGTGCAGCCGGCCCGCGTACACGATCTCCGAGATGAAGTCGGACACTCCCGGGTGCATGCGGAAGCTGCGCTCGAGGAACACGCCGCGGTCCTCGGGAATGGTCGGGGCGTCGCCGAGCAGGTGCTCGAGGACGGAGGCGCCCGAGCCCGCGGGGTGCACGGCCTGGGAAACCTGGGCGAGCTGGAGGGGGTCGCCGAGGAGGATCAGGTTGCGGGCCGACGTGCCCATCGCGAGCCCGTCCGCCAGCGAGATCTGGCCGGCCTCGTCCAGGACGAGATAGTCCAGCGCGCCGTCGAGCTTCTCGCGAGAGAAGAGCCAGGCGGTGCCGGCCAGGAGCTGGACGTCGGGGCCGGCGCCCTCGAAGGTCGCGTTGTCCTCGTCGGACTTGATGAGCTCGCCGTCGTACTCGGACTCGGGGTTGCCGGTGGATTTCTTCAGCCCCTTGAAGCGCACGCCCGTCTCGCGCGCGACCTTCTCGATCTCGGCCAGCAGGTTGTGGATGGCCTTGTGGCTCTGGGCCGCGATGCCGACGCGCCGCCCATTGGCGAGCAGGTGGACGACGATCCGGGCGCCCGTCCACGTCTTGCCGGTGCCGGGCGGCCCCTGCAGGAAGAGGTAGCTCCCGTCTAGCCCGAGGGCGAGCGCCTTCATCTCCGCGAGATCCGTGGTCTGGATCGTGGCGCCGGGGGCGCGGCCGTGGATGCGAGGGTGCTCGCGCGCGAGAATCGCCTGGAGCGCCCGGTAGCGGTCAGCGCCGGCGCGGATCGATTCGCCGACGCGCAGGAGGGCCGCGCGTTGAGTCGGAGTCTCGATGGGGCCACCCGCGATGATCGCCTCGGGCAGGGAACTCCCGCCGGCTTTCGGACCCCGCAGGAGACGGAGCGTGCCGACGGTGCCGCCATCGTCGATCTCCACGATCTCGCCGGCGGGCCGGCCAGTCGCCGGGTCGTGCACCGCGAGTCCGGGACGCAGCTTGTGGTCCTGGAGCGGGAAGGTGAGGGTATGGACGAGCGACCGCTTCACCGGTCTGGGGGGCGTGCCGCGATCCGTGGCGAGATACGCGATCGCTTCGGTGTCCTCCAGCAGCTCGTCCGGCGATTTGCGGAGCCGGTCGAAGTAGGCCCACCAGGCGGGACGCGCCTCGCGCCGGTGGTACTCGAGCAGCTCGCCCGCGAGCCAGCGGG
>Ga0134127_10002031_pt1 | contig 14767 bp, 11 predicted proteins | sample KB31753_FD_96459 | JGI IMG/M metagenome (GOLD analysis project Ga0134127, IMG submission 96459) | Terrestrial soil microbial communities with excess Nitrogen fertilizer from Kellogg Biological Station, Michigan, USA - KB3-175-3 | ecosystem: Environmental > Terrestrial > Soil > Unclassified ...
CGAGCATCGAGAGGGTGTTGACCGAGAAGCCGAGCAAGGGGAACACCGCAAACGTGGCGATGAGGGAAACCGGTACGGTAAGGAGCGGGATCAGCGTGGCGCGCCAGTTCTGCAGGAACAGGAACACGACCAGGATCACCAGCACCACCGCTTCGAGCAGCGTGTGGGTGATCTCGGTGATCCCCTCCGTGATCGGGAGCGTGGTATCGAGCGAGATGCGATAGTCCACGTCCTCGGGAAACCGGTCCTTGAGCTGCTTGAGCGTGACACCCACCTGCTGGGCGACGGCGAGCGCGTTGGAGCCCGGGATCTGATAGAGCCCGATCAGCGCTGCCGGCTTGCCGTTGAGTCGCCCAAGGCTGCTGTAGATCTGGGCCCCGAGCTCGATTCGCCCCACATCCTTGAGGCGCACCTGGGAGCCGTCCGGGTTGGTGCGGACCACGATCTCGCCGAACTGCTCGGACGTAGCCAGCCGGTCGGCGGCGCGGACGGTGTAGGTGAACTGCTGGCCGGGTGGGGCGGGAGGGCCTCCGATCTGGCCAGCCGGAGTCAGCACGTTCTGTTGCTTCACTGCGTTGACGATGTCGCTCACCGTGATGCCCAGGGTTGCCAGCCGGTCAGGCCGAACCCAGATCCGCATGGCGTACTCGCCGCCTGACATCAGCCGCACCTGGCCCACCCCCGGCACCCGGGCCAAGGCATCGATGATGTTGATGGCGGAGTAGTTGTTCAGGAAGTCGCCGTCGTAGCTGCCGTTCGGCGAGGTAAGCGAGATCAGGAGCAGCGGAAAGGTCAGCGACTTCCGGACCGTGACCCCGATCCGCTTGACATCCTCGGGCAGGAGCGGCTCGGCCTGGGAGAACCGGTTCTGCACCAGCACGTTCGCGATATCCAGGTCGCTGCCGACCTCGAAGGTCGCCCGGAGCTGCATGGTGCCGTCGTTGGCGTTGATGCTCCGGAGGTAGATCGAGCGCTCGACGCCGTTCAACTGTTGCTCGATCGGCGTCGCCGTCGTCTGCTCTACGTTCACTGCGCTGGCGCCGGTATAGGTCGCCAGCAGCATGATCTCGGGGGGCGTGATCTCGGGATACTGGGCGATGGGGAGGCCTTTGAGGGCCACTACCCCCACCAGGATCATGATGATGGAGATGACCATCGCCACGATCGGGCGATTGACGAAGAACTTCGCCACGGCTTACGGCTTCTCCGCGGGCTTGGGGGCGATGCCCTCCGCCGCTTTCTGTGTGGCTGCCGTGTCGGTGACGGTGGCTTTCACGTTCACGGTCATGCTGTCGCGAAGCCGTTGCAGGCCTTCCACCACCACCTTGTCCCCAGGCTTGACGCCCTGATCGATTACCCAGAGCGAGCCCACCCGATCACTCGGCGTAACGGCGGTCATCTTGACTCTGTTGTCCGCCCCGACCACAGCGACCGAGTACTGCCCTTGCAGTTCCCGCACCGCGCGCTGCGGCACCAATACCGCTCCTTTCTTCACGTCGGTCTTGACCTTCACCCGGGCGAACTGCCCTGGCCGCACGATGCCGCTGTGATTCGCGAAACTCGCCTCCACCTGCAGAGTGCCGGTGGCGGGGTCTACCGCGCGATTGGTGACGCGCAGCTTGCCCTTCTCGGAATATTCCGATCCATCGGCCAGAAACATCCTGATGTCCTGCGGCTGTCCCTTGAGTCTGCCATTGGACTCCAGGTTCTCCCGGTAGAGGCGCAGGTACTCTCGCTCCGGGATGGAGAAGCGCACCCAAACGGGGTCGGCCTCCGAAACGGTGGTCAACAGGCTCCGAGCTCCGGGACCCACGAGGTCGCCAATCTGCGCCTCGGTGAAGCCCGCAATGCCACCTAGCGGGGAACGGATACTGGCATATCCCAGGTCGATGCTGGCTGTCTGTTCGGCGGCGCGCGCCGACTCGAGCTGTGCCTCGGCGGTTTGCTTGGCGGCAAAGGCGTCGTCGTATTCCTGCCGGCTCACCGCTTTCATCTCCGCCAATGGACGGAGGCGACCTTCCTCGAGGCTGGCATTGTCGAACTGCGCCTTCGCGGCAGCCACCTGGCCCTGGGCGCGTGCCAGGGTGGCCTGAAACGGCTTGGGGTCGATCTGGTACATCAGTTGCCCCTTCCTGACCAGACCGCCTTCCGAAAATGTCATGGCGTCGAGGTACCCGGAGACACGAGCCCTGATCTCCACGGTCTGGGAACCGCGGGTTTCTCCCACTGCCTCGATATAGATCGGAACATCCTGCTGAACCGCCTCCGCCAGAGTGACTTCTGGCGGCGGTCCGGCGGCAGGTGCCTTCTTCTTGCAGGCTGGAATGACCAGGGCCAGGAAGAGGATAGTCATCCTGGGCAACGAGTGCATCACGTAACCCTCAACAGGTGGCGGTGCTCTTTGGACACTCGGAACTGACAACTTATCTCCCACAGCACACCGCGTAAGAGGCGGCCGGGCGAAACTGGTTCAGCTATTTCGTACTGTCGTCATCCGGCACTGTCGTGCGAGACCTTTTTCTTCACCGGGCAAGCCGGAAGTGAATCAGGAGTGGTGCCCGGAATCGGAATGAAGCCCTTGTTGGTTCCTTCGAGCGGGATGTTGTCCAGCCGAGGAGCGGCAACCTCGTTGTGATCCATGCTGTTCCTCCGGCGGACCGGCTGCCGCTCGGGCCCTCGCGTGGTGTCCGTCGTGTCGGTGGTGTCCGCGCACGTCGAGTCTCGGACCGATGGAGCGATCACGCTGTCCTGCTGCTGGCCCCGGACGCTGGCCGGTATTGCTCCGAGTACGAGACAGAGAAGCATTGCCGCGAGCGCACTGCGCAATCTGATTCCCTCAACCATTCAATCCTTCTCAGCTCCCATCATAGAAGTAGAACTGGAACCCCGCCTGAAGCCGGGTCGCATGATCCGACGCTCCATCATTCTGTTCATTATCGCCATACAGGACCTCGAGACCCAGGCTGAAGACCGAGGTCGGCGAGTAGACCGCGTTGACGGAGAGATACTTGGTCTGGTGGAACGCGGTGGGACCTTGCCCAGCAGAGTTATCCACCTGAAGGATGCTCGCCACTACCTGCGAACTCCACTTGTCATTCCAGAAGTGCTGAAATCCCACATACCCACCAAAGGCCGGCAAGGCCGTGATATCGCCCGCGCCATCCTGGGCGGCATCGAGGCCAAACCCTACCAAGTCGTTAATGTACCGGCCGATGCCCTGCCCGTACATCCCGTCGAGCTGGAATACGTCTCTCGTGTTTTTCCCGAGGCCAATCACCGCGCTACCCTGAAGACCGAATCCGAAGGTGCGAGCCTGGGTATTGCCGTCATCGTATCCGATGTCCCGCAACACCACACCGAGCTGGGCGTGGCCCCAGTCGGCTTCGTAGCGCGGGTGAAACGCGAGATCGGGGAGGGGGCTGACCGGAACGGCACCACCCGGCAGGGTCACGTCGGAGCTGGGCTGCGCCAGCGCGATCTGAAAGGTCCATTTGTCGTTGATCGCCCTGGTGTACTGGATCTCCGGCACGGTGATATAGGAGGCGGAATTCGGTCCCTCGAAGTCCACCGTGTTGGGGAACGCGTCGATGTCCATGAACGGACTGTACGTCTGGCCGACCAGAAGGTTTGCAGCCTGGACGTAGGCGTGCCGCAGATGCAGCGCGGTAGAGGTACCCGGACCGTAGAGATCGAACTCCAGATAGGCCCGCATCCGCCCCATGGCCGACGGGCGCCGGAGCTCAAAGCTCATTCGGGTCTGCCGCACATGCAGGTTGAAGTTCTTGGTATCGGGTCCACCACCGATGGGGATCGTTGAGGGCACGAACAGGTCGGCGGCCCCAGCGGGATCCAGGTCCCGGATCATGTCCAGGCGAGCGTAACCGCCCAACCTGAACTCGGCGCCACCGGTGCCGGGAAGGGTCACGAATCCCTTGGCATCCGGGTTGAGCGGGACGTTGTCCAACCGGGGAGCCGCGACTTCCTTCTTGTCCATGCTCTCTCGTGGTTTCGTTGTTGCCTTCTTGGTCGTGTCTTGCTGCGCCGACTTGATCGAGTCTTGCTTCACGTTCTCGGGTTGCTGGGCCCCGGCCGCGCGGCCAAGCATGACAGTCAGGGCCAAGGCGATTAGCAGGCGTTTCACGGTCGGTCTCCTTGCAAACTCATCTGCGGTGACGGGAGTTCACTGGGCTACCGCAGAGCCTGCAAGCTCCGCGGCCTTTCGTTCAGTGGCAGCACGCATCGAACGGATGAAGAAGGGGAAAATCGGCACGGTGACGAGGACCAGGATCATCGCGCCTCGTGTAGTTTCGGAGTCGGCGCCGTAGATCGCCCAGAGACAATAGGTCGCGGCGGCCAGACCGATCACGATGGCGGCCCGCATCGTCTTCGCCGGCACCTTCTGCTGATAGCAGACCTGCCAGAGCGCCACGGCGGAATAGAGGTAGGGCAGCACGACCAGGATCACCGCCAGGTTCACGATTGCATCGAACTGGTTCGACAGGTTGGGCTGCAGCGTGAGCAGCACCACCGCGGTCATGAGGACGCTCACCAGAATCAGGCCCCGCACCGGCACGCCGCGCCGATCCACGTGGCCGAAGATTTTGGGGAACATCCCGTCCTGCGCCGCAGCCTGGCTCGACTCGGCCACCACCAGCATCCAGCCACCCAGGGCACCGGCCGTCTTGGCGACCGCACAGATGGCCACCGCGAGCAGAGCGACCCCGCCGAAGATGCGCGCTCCCGCCTCGGCGAATGGTGCGTGCGACTGCTGGAGCTCCGCGTTGGGGATGAGCCCCATGATGACCGTGGAGCATGAGACGTAGACCACGGCCGAGAGGGCGAGCCCGGCGAGCGTCGCGATGGGGACATTCCGCCGGGGGTTCTCTATGTTGGTCGCCGAGACGGCGGCACTCTCGATTCCCATGAATGCCCAGAGCGCGATTGAGGCGGCGCGGGACGCGGCGTGAAAATCGGATTTGCCCGTCACGTTCCAGGCCTCTTTGAACAACGAGGGTTCGAACCAGAACCACCCGACGGTCGCGATCCCGAGGATCGGGATCAGGGCCAGCGATAAGGTCCAGGTTTCGAACCGCCCCACGAACTTGGGGCCGATCATGTTCACCACCGTGAGCAGCCAGATCACCCCGATGGTACCCACCGTGCTGCCCGGGCGGTGGCCCATCCATGGAATGAACGCCGCGAGATAGCCGGTCGTGGAGACCGCGATTGCCACGTTGCCCATCCAGTTCGCCAGCCAGTACACGGCGTTGGTCTGGAAGCCGATGTAGGGACCGAGCGCATCCTTGGCGTAGACGTACGGACCGCCCAGCACCGGCTTGAGCTCGCCCAGTTTGGCGAACACGAGCCCGAGCGCGCCCGCTCCCAGCGTCGCAATGACCCATCCGTAGATGGACACACTGCCCACCGTGGCCATCGTGACCGGCAGCAGGAAAATCCCGGTGCCGATGATATTGCCGGCCACCAGCATCGTCGCTCCGAGGAGCGACATCTTGTGGCCCTCTGCCGTGCCACTCACTTCTTGCGAGCGCCTTTCAGGCACTGAAGCCAGAGCGTGCCGTCCCGGTTCTCGGCCCCGTGGGTATCGTGCCCGAAGCCGGGGAATGTGGCGTCCCACGACTGCAAGGCACGGAGGTAGTTCAGGTACGGCCCATCATTGGCGCCGGTGTACTCCCCGGCCATCAGCATGGGAATCCCCGGGGGATAAGGTGCCACCGCGGTCGCCACGACGCGGTTCGCGGCCTTCTCGAGCGGGATATGCTCGATCTGGCCCCGCACCAGCAGGTCGTAGGCGTCGGACGGTATCATCTCCACATCGGGTAGAGTAGAGAACGCCTTGGCCAGCCACTCGGTCTGCTTCGACTTCTTCAAGTGGGCGAACATCTGGTCTGACACGTCACGCAGTCCGAGGGTGGAGTAGGTATCGGGATAGTCGTTAGCGAGTGCCGGCAGCACCTCGGAGATCGGGGCATTCCGGTCGTAGTCCCGTTTGAACTCGAGCAGGATGTTGAGGAGCGTTCCCCACTTGCCCTTGGTGATACCGATCGAGAAAAGGAAGAGCACCGTGAAGTCGGTGGTCTTCTCGACTTCGACGCCGCGAGAAGACAGGTATTTGGTCACCAGGGTGGCAGGTATGCCCTTCGAGTCGAGACCTCCCTTGTTGCTCACACCCGGCGTCACGACCGACACCTTGATCGGGTCCAGCATGCAGTAGCCGTCTTCCAGGTCCTCGAACCCGTGCCAGTTGTCGCCGGGGTGGAGCACCCAGCATTCCGGGTCGGTGGCGAGCTGCGACGGCGCGGCTTCGTGGAAGGGGATCTTCTTCCCCGTCTTCTGGTCCTTCACTTGATCGGCGTTCCAGGTGTTGAAGAACCACTCGCCGTCCTTGGCGAACTGCCGGTTGACCCGGCCCATGGTCTGCCGGAACGCGACCGCTTCTTCGATGGATTCCGTAGTGAGTGCGACTCCACCGGGACCGTCCATCATCGCCGCACAGATGTCATTCGAGGCGATGATCGTATACAGCGGCGACGTCGAGGCGTGCATCATGAACGCCTCGTTGAAGCGGTCGTGTGGAATGGCGCCGCGGCCATCACGCATGTGGAGCAGGGAAGCCTGTGACAGCGCGGCCAGGAGTTTGTGGGTCGAGTGGCCGGCGAAGAGCGTCGGTCCTTTGGGGTCGTGGTCGGCCGGGTCGCCCGACATCGCGTGCCGGTCCCGGTAGATCGGATTGAAGCGGGCGTAGGCGTACCACGCCTCGTCGAAATGGATCCGGTCCACGGTGGGATCGAGCAGCTCGACCACCCGCTTCGCGTTGTAGCAGAGGCCGTCGTACGTCGAGTTGGTGATGACCGCGTGCACCGGCCGGAGATCGGTCTGCTTCGTCACCAGCGGGTTCTTCTTGATCTGGGCGGCCAGTGCCGCCTTGGTGAGCTTGTCCGGATGAATCGGGCCGATCAGTCCGTAGCGATTCCGGAGCGGCACGAGGTAGTTGGGCACCGCGCCCGTCATGACCAGTCCGTGCTCGATGGACTTGTGACAGTTCCGGTCGCACAGGGCGATCTGCCCGCGCCCTACCGCGGCGTGGAAGATCACCCGGTTCGACGTCGACGTCCCGTTGGTGACGGAATAGGTGCGGTGGGCACCGAAAACCCGCGCGGCGTAGCGTTCGTGCGCTCCGATCGGCCCGGTGTGATCGAGCAGCGATCCCAGCTGGCCCACGCTGATTGAAAGGTCGGTGCGGAGCAGGTTCTCCCCGTAGAACTCATAGAAGATTCGTCCTACCGGCGACTTGAGAAACGCGGTGCCGCCGGTGTGACCCGGGGTGTGCCAGGAGTATTCGTACTCCCGGGTAAAGTTGATGAGCCCGCGCGCCAGCGGCGGGATGACCGCCTGGCCGTAGCGCCGGATTGCCGCTTCGACCCGCCCGCCGATGAACGCCGCAGTGTCCTGCAACATCCAGATGAACTCGTCCACCATCTCCATCACATCGATGGGAATGGATGCGGCCGCGTCCCGCTCCGCCGTCAGAAAAATCGGGATCTTGGCATTGCGGGACCGGACCAGGCGAAGCAGCTCGGTGGCGCCGGAGTGATCCTTGTCGCCATCCAGATCCCAATCGAGCAGGATGGCGTGAATCGTCGAGTCCGAGGAGATGACGGCATGGCCGTCCTCCGCAGATGTTGCCTCGACGACGCCGATATTCCGTGCGCCCATCTCCTCGATCAGGGCCTGGGCCGCTCGCCCGGCCGCCGAAGCCTCGCCGATCTCATCATCCACCATGAGGGCGCGGATCTGCACCCTCCTCGATGTGCGTTCTAACATCGTGAACCCTTTCTCCCGCTGCTATTCAGGCAGCGTAATCCACTGGTAAAATGTCTTTGCCTTGTCATCCGGAGTCCCGAAATCCTTGGTGTACTCGCTGACCAGGTCCCCGGAGCGATAGAGATTGCTGAGGCCGCGATCCACCGCGAGGCGGAAGTCCTCGTCGCCCCGCTGGAGGGCGAGCCTCAGCGACTCGTAGGTGAAGTAGCGATCCAGTATGACCCACCAGCGCGCCAGGTCACCGGTCGAATTGCGTTTCGTCGCGTCGAGCAGGACGGCCCGATCGGTGAAGAAGACATCGGCGTGCCGGTCGTGCACCGCCTTGATCCCCTCGTCGAAGCTCTGAACCGGTACTACGATGGCGGTGAGGTTGAACTCCTTGAGTTTGCTGTTGAGCCACGACTCCGAGGTGGTCCCCGAAACCACGGCGAACTTCTGGGCCTGCAGCAGCGCGCCGGCCGACGCGCGCCATGTGGGGCTCGATTGCGGACGTCCGTTCAGGATCTCCCGCAGCCGGGCGGGAGCGTCGGTGCGCAACACTGCGCCGATGCCACCCGGTAAGATCGGGATCGAGAAATCCACATCCTGTCGCCTGCTCAATGTTTCAGTGTCTGCTCCGCACAGGAGATCCACCTTGCCCTCTTTCACCGCGTTGAAACGATCGGCGAGCGTGAGCTCCACCCATTCCACCTTGACTCCGGCTACGTTCGGCTGGGCCGATACCGCATCCGCGAGTTTCTGGCAAACCGCGACCGAGAACCCCGCGGGATTGCCGGACTCGTCCTTATAGGAATACGGCCGGGCGTCGCTGAGGTAGCCGAGCCTGATCTTGCCCGCGGTTTTGATCCGCTCCAGCGTAGTGGTCCCGGTCTGGGTCGTCGGCTTCATGCGTGGGGTCGGTACCTGCTGGGCGCCGGCGGAGGATGACGCGAGAATGAAGGTTCCCAGGGCGCAGGCCACGAACCGGGTCCGATGCCCGCGCGGGGTCACCCATCCTGATGAGTGCATAACCCTTCTCCTTTCGACGGTGTCGGTCTCGGGTTTCACGCGGCTCTTGCGGACTTGGCGCCCGCCGTGGTCGCAGATGTGAAGCGGGGCGCGATGAATCCCCAGATGACGTAGGCAACGCCCATGACCAGCATCCCTCCCATGACCGCATCCTTGCCGGATGCCCAGAGGGCGTAGACGCTGTAGAGCATCGCAACCAGCGCGATCGCCGCGTTGCGGCGGAAGACTCCCGGGCTGACATTCGCCGATCTCATCATCACGATCAGGGCCGACAGGCTCACCACGTAGGGCACCACGTTGGTGACCACCGCCAGATTCACCAGGGCGCTGAACTGCTCGCTCAGGCTGGGCGAGATCGTGGTCAGTGCCAGCACGGACTGCACGACGCCCAGCACGATCATGCCGGTGATCGGGGCTCCCAGCTTGTTCACCTTCGAGAAGAAGGCGGGGAACATCCGCTCGTCGGCCGCGGATTTCCCGGTCGTGGCGATGGTGAATTGCCATCCCAGGAGAGAGCCGAGGCACGCGATCACTGCCAGTCCCATGACGATGGAGCCGATGGTCGGGTTGAACATGTGGGCATAGGCCAGACCGAACGGGCCGGTTGATTTCGCCAGCTCCTCATTGGGCACGATCCCCTGAATCACTGTGGTGGAGAGGATGTAGATCACCGCGGCGCCGAGAGTACCGAACAGGCAGGCCAGCGGAACATCCCGCTTGGGGTTCTCCACGGCCGCCGAGTTCTGGGCGGCGGACTCCATCCCCAGAAACGCCCACAGCGTCAGGGAGATACTCGAGCCAACCCCTTCGCCGAGGCTGAGCCCATGGGGGTTCCAGGCAGCCTGGAACACATCGCTCTTGAACCAGATCCAGCCGGCGAAGGAGAGGAACCCGACCGGCAGGATGACACCCCAGACCGTTATCGATCCGATCTTTCCGGTGATGGACGGGCCGCCGAAATTGGCGACGGTGGTGAGCCAGAGCAGGATGATGACCCCGATACACGTGGCGATCGGTGTCGAGGACAGCCAGGGCACGAAGGTCGCCAGGTACCCCACCGCCGATATCGCGATCGCGACGTTACCGATCGCGAGCGACAGGAAGTAGAGGAAGAACACCTGGAAATAACCGTCCTTGCCGTAGGCATCTTCGGCGTAGGCCGCCATGCCGCCGGGCCGCTGGTTGAAGAGGCCGGCCTGGGCGAATCCGTAGGCGATGGCCATCGAGCCCACGGCCGTGACGCCCCAGGAGAGCAGAGAGATCGCGCCCACTTGGGCCATGTTGGCCGGTAGCATGATGATGCCGGAGCCCATCATGTTCACCGCGACGATGAACGTCAGCTGGACCACATTCATCTTCTTAGCTTCTTGCACGGTCTCCCCCCTTCTTCGGTGGCCGTCTCGAGTCTGACTCGCGGACCACGTAGGTGAAGAACTTGATGCGACCCTCGACCCGCTCCTGAAACACGCCCTGGACTTCGTAGTTGAAGCCTGGAAAGCGGTTGAACGACTCCCCGATGCCGGGTGGATAGATCAGGGCGAGAGTCGAGGTGATGCGGCCCTCGATCTGGTCCAGCGGTATGTAATCCACCTGACCACTACTTCATGCAGTACACGTAGTACTCGCCCTCGTGCTCCTCAGCCCCTTCGACTTCCTTGGAGAAGCCGGGGAACTGCTCGCCGTATGCCTGGAGCGTACGGACGAAGGTGAGCCAGGGACCGTCGCCCGGGCCGATGTTTTCACCCGGCATGACGATGGGGATGCCGGGAGGGTAGGGGATGACGCCTACCGCGACGACCCGGTTCGACATTTCGCTGAGCCGGACCTTCTCGACGTCTCCCGCCATGAGCTGCTGAAAGGCCTTCCGTGGAGTCATCACCGGGGTCGGGAGCGACTCATAGGCCTGTGCTTGCCAGTAGCCGGTGCGGCTTTGCCGCATGTGGGCCCACATCTCGTCTCCTAGATCGAGCATGCCCTTGCCGGCGTAGCGCGACGGCGCTTTCGCCACCAGGCCAGGCAATACCTCGGCGAGTGGCGCATTGCGGTCGTAGTCGGCCTTGAAGTCCAGCAACGTGTTGATCAGAGTGCCCCATTTGCCCTTCGTGACACCCACCGAGAACAGGAAGAGCACCATGTGATCGGTAGTGCGAGAGGGGACGATGCCGTGGCGGCCGAGGTAGGCGGTGACCAGGTCGGCCGGAATGCCCCACTTCTCGAGCTTGCCGTCCCGGCCCATGCCGGGGCAGACGATGCCGAACTTGATGGGATCGAGCAGGCAATAGCCGTCGGGCAATCCCTCGAACCCGTGCCAGTCCTCGCCAGGATGCAGAACCCAGGAATCCGGATCGGTGGCCAACTGCTCGGCCGAGGCCTTGTAGAACGGCACCCGCTTGCCGGTCTTCCGGTCCTTGATCGTGTCGGCATTCCAGGGCGCGAAGAACCACTGCTTCTTAGCCTTGAACTCCTGATAGAACCGGGCGACGAGGAGACGGCACGCCACCGCTTCTTCAATCACGCCCTGGGTCAGGGACAGCCCGCCAGGTCCATCCATCATCGCCGCGGCGATCTCGTTTGAGGCGATGAGGGAGTAGAGCGGCGAGGTGCTGGCCTGGGCGCAATAGGCCTCATTGAACCGGCCATGATCGATCGAGCCCCGTCCGTCCCGGATGTGGATGAACGAGGTGAGCGACAAGGCGGCCAGCAGCTTGTGGGTCGAATGGGTGGCGAAGACCGTCGGGTCGTCCTCGGCATGAGTGGATGGGTCGCCCCGCATCGCGTGCCGGTCCCGGTACATCGGGTTGAAGCGGGCGTAGCCGTACCATGCCTCGTCGAAATGGACCCGATCTGAACTTTGCCCCAGGAGGTCCTGCACCTTGGTTGCGTCGTAACACATCCCATCGTAGGTGCAATTGGTCACGACCGCGTAAACCGGCTTTTCATGCGGGGCCAGCTTCACCAGGGGATTGGACGCGATCGCCTTTGCGATGGACTTGGGGGAGAGCTGTTGCGGCGGGATCGGGCCGATGATGCCGTAACGGTTTCGGGTCGGCCTGAGAAAGACGGGGATCCCGCCCGTGATGGCGAGTCCCTGCTCGATGGACTTGTGGCAGTTGCGATCGCAGAGCGCGATTTCGAGATCGCCGACGCAGGCGGACATGATCGTCCGGTTGGACCCCGACGTGCCGGCCTGCACCGAGTAGGTCCGGTGGGCGCCGAAGACTCGTGCCGCGTACTTCTCGCTCTCGCCGATTGGGCCGCTGTGGGTGAGGAGGGCGCCGAGTCCCCCACGCTCGATCCCCATGTCGGTTCGGAAGAGATTCTCCCCGTAGAAGTCGAAGAACAGGCGGCCGACCGCGGATTTGGTAAAGGCGACCCCACCCTGGTGGCCGGGCGCCGCCCAGGAGTATTCCCGCTCCCGGTTGTAGGCGGCGAGCGCCGCGGTGAAGGGGGGCAGCAACACGTCGCGGTAGCGTTCCATCGCGGTGATCACCCGGCCTGCGATGAAGCCCGAAGTATCCTCGAGCAGCCAGACAAACTCGTCCGACAGGGTCGCAACTTCCGGCGTGAGGCTGCCGGCTATCCCTCGACGATCCGCCAGCAGGAAGATCGGGATCTTGGCGTTGCTGGCACGGATCAGCCGGAGCAGCTCGGTCGCCTTGGCGTGCGACCTGGCGTCGTTCTTTCCGGCGGTCCAGTTGATCAGGATACAATGCAGCCCCGCATCGGAGCCTGCCGTGGCGCTGCCGTCTTCCAGCGAAAGGGCTTCAACGACATCGACGCCGCGCGACACCAGCTCCTCGGCAAGCGCCCGGACGGCTCGGCCCCCGGCGGTCTCTGGCTGGGCGAGCTCGTCGTCAACAATAAGCACCCGCCAGCGTAGCTGAGCGCGCTGTGGTGTAATCATCGGGATCTCTCTAGTGATGATCTGACAGCAACAATTCGAAAGACGAATCCGGTTTCACGATCCCCGAGCGCATCTGATCTCGAGGCAACCTGGTCCGCACCGCAGGAGGACAAATGGAGGTTCCTCTCGGGGAATCGCGGGATATGTGAAGATGAGAGCATGTAGCACGCTCCCGGTCGGCAGCGCAGGCAATCTCTCTAGACTGTTTGAAGGTGCAGGGATCGGGATGGGCTCGCAATGACTTTGGACCTGCCCAAAAGGATTACGCGGACTTGAGGGACCTGGGCCGAATTGGCCCGCCGCTTCGACTCGCAACGTAGGGCTTCGGATGAAAGCCACCGAGCTTGCCGATGTGCCGGCGACTGGCTGAGGACGGACAACGTGACCGATGGCCAATCGGTTCGCGGATTTGGATTCGGCGGACAGAATCGGATAGCTCCTGTCGGAGAATCCGGTATTGTGGTCGCGACTCTTTCGAGACCCGACCGTGCCCACTTTCCGTTACGCTGGCATCACAAACGCCCTAGCCGACGAGGTCCGGCTGACTCGCCGCTCGCCGCAGTACGGGCACCCCGCCCACCAGGAACTGGCCAAGGGCACCGGCCCCTGTCGCCTTTGCCTCAGAACCTTCGTCGTGGGAGAAGAGGAGCGGATCCTCTTTACCTACCAACCGTTTTCCGAACCCGGTAGTCTGCCGGCGCCTGGACCGGTGTTCATCCACGCCGAAACCTGCCAACGCTACGACGCGCCGAGTCTCCCCGACGATTTTCGGAAACTGCCCATGGTGATAGAGGGGTATCTGGTGGAGGGGAAGCTCGCGATTCAGACCCGGGTGAACGGGTCGCCTCCCGAACAGGTGATCGATGAGGCGTTCGCGATACCTGGTGTCCGGTACGTGCACATAAGGAATGGCGAGGCCGGCTGCTTCATGGCGCGGGTGGATAAGGAAACGGGCGACGACTGAGGGTCGCCGCGCGGCCCTGTGTAATGGTTGTTTTCGGTCCGATCCGCGGTTTTCGGGTTAACGGGCGAACGCTTTGATCCGCGAACTTCCCCCCTTGGGGTGGGGACGGGATCGCGTTTTTTGGGATGTCCAGTGCGAGCGATTGGCACCATCCCCCGGGGAGCAACTCCGCGCGTCGCCGATGACGCGTACTGAAGTATTTCGGTTAACCTCTCAATCGGCTCTTCTTCGATATTCCCCCGTTGGGATGGGGGGCGCGTCCGCGTTTTCCTGCGCCTTGAGTCCTGACGCCGGCTGGATCTCCGTCGGCTTCCGCAGCAGATAGGGCATCTTCCCCTTGTTCGATATTCCCTGCTTGGGATAGGGGCGTGCTCGCGGTTTCATGCCGTTGATCACGAGTCTGCCGAGTCGGTCACGACGGAGAACGTCTTCCGTCCCCGCGCACTGGCTGCGAGGCCCGCGGCGAAGCCGAGGAAGGCCGCTCCTCCCAGGGTGATGATTGATCCGCCGAGCCCCGGCTTGGCGGACATGAGCGCGACGATCCCCAGGCCGATGCCGGTCCGCAGCCAGGCCGACAGCAGCAACACGGGGTCCTGGAGCCGTTGCTGCAGGGCGGGGGACAGCGCACCTTCGCCCGAGAGTTCCTTCGCCATCGAGCCAAGCCGGCGCCCGGTGATGACCGCTCCCAGAACAGCCATCGTCACCAGGCCGATCAACCCGAGGATGATCCAGGGCTGGGGTCCCCACCGTGTCACGGTCAGGTAAATACCGGTGACGATGAGGGTGAGGCCGGAGGGACCTCCCACCCGGCGAAGGCCCTGGAGTAGCCCCACCCAGTCCCGGAACTGGCCGCCCGTTCGGGCTCGGCGGAGATTGGAGAGGCCGGCCCACTCCAGGGCGAGGGCGGCGAAGAGACCCAGTGCGCCAACGATGTGGAGAAACAGAGCGGTGTAGTACAGAGACATGGGACCTCCATGACAGTGCAATCTGAAGCGAAGCCACGGCCGTGCCGCCGGAGCGACGCTCCATATTTAGTTGTACTGTACGTA
>Ga0134127_10002033_pt1 | contig 14766 bp, 11 predicted proteins | sample KB31753_FD_96459 | JGI IMG/M metagenome (GOLD analysis project Ga0134127, IMG submission 96459) | Terrestrial soil microbial communities with excess Nitrogen fertilizer from Kellogg Biological Station, Michigan, USA - KB3-175-3 | ecosystem: Environmental > Terrestrial > Soil > Unclassified ...
ACGCTTGGAGTGTGATTGATTCGCACACGAGCGTGAATTGAATACGTTTGATTGGTCCACTCCCACACAATAGACACGGGGCATGTTCCAGGCGTACGCTATATCACGCATCTACGCGTTAACGACCGAACGTTCTTTCACCCGGCCTCCACCTAACGACCAAAAAAGGAGTTCCCCATGAAACGCCTGTTTGCCTTTCTAATGTGCGGCGCCCTCCTTGCGATCGGATCCACGATTACAGCCGGTCAGGACAGCGCAAAGGAAGAGAAATTAAAGATATCGCAACTTCCGCCGGCGGTGGTCGAGGCAATTAAAACCAATTGTTCAGGTTGTTCGATAGACAAGGCAACTCGTGAGGTTGAGAACGGTGTTACGATCTACGATATCGAATTCAAGCGTGGGCAGGGTGAGATCGCTCTGACGGGAGACGGATCCGTCGTTGACCGCGAAACCGTAGTACTGCTCAAAGATGTGCCCGCAGCCGCGCTCGATGCCATACGCAAGGGCGCGTCGGGAGCGAAGATAAAGCAAATTGCTAAGGGTGAGATCCGAGCCGAGCTTAAAGATGGACAGATTATCAAGTTAGCCAGCCCGCGCTACGTCTATGAAGCAGAACTCGAAAAGGGAGGGCAGATGGCCGAGATCGAAGTTACCTCTGAGGGCCAAGTCATTGAGGCGCCTGTCTGGACAAAAAAGGGTGCGAAGGAAAACTGATACAACTCACATCGCGTGGCGCACGCGTGAAAAATGAATCATGATTCGCGAGTACGCGGACCGAGACTCGACCTTACTCTGGTCCATCTTGCCTCCAGTGTCGTACCAAAGTTGCTGAGTTGGCGACACAATCAACCAATAACAACACTCGCACAGTTGTATTTGGCTACCAGCAGGACGATTCCACAACGGTCCAGCCAGAGACCAGCTAACCGGTTCCCACTACTAAGAGAAAGACAACGCCAAAAGATTAAGTACGCCGTTCCGAAGGTTTTGCTGAAACCAATTCTCGAAGCTAGACTCCGATTGATCGCTCGCGAGACCGCGCGTAAATCCGCGCCGCAGGAACGACAGATCTTGAGTGCCGCAGGTCGGACAATACATTTCAACCTCTCGAGCTTTGCGAACCCTTGCATTGAGGCCGATCCAAAGGCTGCACCTCGGGGACAAGTCTGTACAACAGAAGGATCCGTTCAAGACCTCATGGGTGGTGTGCTTTTGTTGGTGAAGGCATAGCAATCGAACGCAAGCGATTATGCTCCTCCTTGACCACTTCGTAACACTCGCAAACGTGCTTTTCCAACCCTGCGCGATCCACAATGTTGATGTGTCCACGCCCGTAGCTGATCAAGCCACGCTGCTGCAGGTTCCCCGCGGCATGGGTAACACCTTCGCGTCGCACTCCGAGCATGTTCGAAATGAACTCCTGAGTCATTTGCAACTCATCCGAATTTACCCGATCGTGGGTCATCAACAACCAGCGACACAGTCTCTTTTCAACTGAGTGAAGACGATTACAGACCGCGGTTTGAGAGATCTGTGTAATCAGGGCCATTGTGTAGCGAAGCAGCAACTGTTGAAATTCTCCACCGCGAGTAAACTCTTCCTGCATCGCAGTGACGCTCAGTCTAAGCCCTTTGCCTGACCCCTGGATGACTGCCCGGTTAGGTGTTGTTTCACCACCCATGAAGAGAGCGATGCCAACCACTCCTTCATTGCCCACCAGTCCCATCTCTGCGGTTGAGCCATTAATCATTGTGTAGAGCAAGGAGACGTGAGACGTTGTAGGAAAATACACATTCTCCATGCGTCCGCCCGATTCATAGATCACTTCACCGAGAGAAAAGGAGACGGGATTCAGGCTATTTGCCAATCTTTCATAGTCCTTATCCGGCAGTGCGTCGAGTAGCCAATTTCCGAGTGGCCTTATAAGTTTAACTTTCACGCGTGAGACCTTTCGGCAAGGGAATGCACAGAAATTCCGCTGTCGAGTTGGGAGAGCAAACGTTATAAATTTGGCGCGAGGGTTCGCCCCCAAATATACGCCTTATGTGTGTTTGAGTACAGTGCGGCGGCCACGGCATGGGGGAAAAAGCCCCTAATCGGTGTGAGTCTCCCGGCGCCTCGCCTTGAGAGAGCTCGTTTGCAGTTGTTATGAAGGTCGACCCGAGGTAGGTGCGTCAGGCGGTTGAGGTTGAGTGATGGTTGCGGATATGAAAAGTGGACACTTCACTGAGGCTCAAGCGCCACCTGTTTCCTTTTGAGGAATTGGATTACGGCACACACTGAGGTAAGCGAACCGCAATCGTCATCATGAATCTGTATTTCGAATTGATCCTCGATCCGGAGGAAAAACTCTAATAAGTCGAGGCTGTGGATTCCTATCTCCTCGGTGAAATGAGAATCGTTACGCAGCTCCTTGCCCGAGGGAGAGATGTTGTAATTTTCGTTCTCCAGCGCTCCCAGAAGAATTTCTCGAACTAGCCTGCTCTCGTTATCTGTCTCTGCCATCATGCATCTCGATTGGGCCAGCGTAATTCACGCATCAGACTTACACGTCGTCGCGTGTGAGTCTAATGGGTGACGTACAGCAGGGCTAAGTGGTTAGTGACGCCGGCAGGATAGTCGATGGGCATTAAACATCAGAGCCGCCAGTGCTCCGATGTAGAGAGCTGCTTGGACCCACTCTTCCGCTGGATGACCTTTTAGGACAATTGCACTGGTGATCAGGGCTAATGCCCACGCCATTGACGACAGAAGAACTGTGGTCATGTTTATCTGAGTGATTTTAATCATTTACCCTTTCCTTGTTGGCTGGAAGGGCCAACTGTGTCAGCCCCAGTATACTCTTATTCTCACAAATGTTCTTTTATTGAGGCTGAGCTCGGTTAAGACCTGCCAGTATCCACTAACGGACCACCCCAAGCTTGCTCTTTCACACTTCACAGGCGACACTGATGTTTGTGAGAACGATTGAAATTCATTATTGCCCCGTTTGACCGATCAAAAGAGGCATGGCTGCCAGTGTGGCAGCTCAATTATCGAAAGACAGTGATGTCGAGGTGCAAACCGTTAAGGGCGGCTTGGGTGAGTTTAGTGTGTCCATTGATGGCCAGAAGGTCATTAACACAAATCGTCTTTTGTATCCCTCACCCTCCAAAGTGGTCACTAAGGTTCGAGCCCTGACTGCGGAGAAACCTTCTTAGACGTCTCGCGAGATCGCAAAACGTTCTAATTGAAGTCCCCGCCGTATGTCTCGCGATAGACTCTGATCGCTTCGTCCTCCGAGGGCAGGCGCAATCCGTCAGTCAACCTATTCATAAAACTGAAGGAGCAGGTTTGCAGTAAAACCTCGAAGGCGCCTTGCTCGCCAAATTCCGTTGTGAGGCGGGCGAAGTCTTCGTCGGTTACCGAGGCCGGCGCGCGTGTGACCTTGCGCGCGAAAGCAACGGCCACGAGTTCCCGCGACGTTAACGCGCTGTCGTCCTTTTTCATTGTGACCAGCTTAGCGGGGTCGATCCCAAGACGTCGTAGACCCAGCACCTGATGCAACGTGCAATAGCGGCAACCGTTCGCCATCGATACGGCAAAGCTGATCTGCAATTGAATCTCACGGTTGATCGAGAATCTCGCGCGTACTGCGGCGCCATAGTCTCGCCACGCCTGGGCCAACGCGGGAGCGCGCAGCATCGCGCGTTGAGAATTCGCGATACCGAGGCCCAGCCCTGCAACAGGCGTCTGCGTCTGTTTCGCCGCGGCAGTAACCACACCCGTGGCTGCCATTTCGTCGTTGGAGACCAAGGCAATCCGCGCCATCGGCCGCTGATACGCGGCTACCGACGCCGGCGTTTGCACCGCGCCGTCTAATACCCACGCCTCGACCGGAAGGTTTAGTGCTTCACTCATGCGGGTGAAGTAGTTGAACAAGCAAACCGTCATGGTTAACTCGACGATCTGGGAATCGTTGTAGAAGGCGCGCGTCTCTTGAAACTGTACGTCGCTAACCTCATTCACACCATTTGTCAGATTGTCGGCGTAAGCGATTGCAAGCTGCTCTGCTGGCGTAAGCGAATCGAGTTTACCGGCGCGGAGCTGCGCCAGTAGCGTTCTCCCGTAATCGCTGGCGCGCAGCCAGCGCATTGCGTGCGCGGCGCTGTAAGGACTCTTTAGCTGCTGCGCGACGCGTAAGGCCATCACCATCTTGGTCTCGGGTGGAAGCGAGCCGCCATAAAGGAAGGTGCGCATCATCTGAGCGAACTGTGGGGCTGCCGAGGTCTGCTTTTCCAACGCACGAAGATAGTTAGGAGCCTGACCGCCCTCGAGCGGATCGGCAAAGCCCAGAACTTTCAAATTCTCCGCTGAAGAAGCGACCAGCGTGGTGCGTGGCACTGCATTCGTTCGCTTGCGTCCGAGTTTTTCAAGTTCCTCCAATGTAGTCAGTGAAGGCTTGCTTGAACCTATGTTGGCTGCTGGTCCATGACTAGCAAAGACTAGAAGCGTGGAGACAATAAACAATGCGACAAATATTTTGCTGAGCGTTTTCATAATTTTCCTCGTCTCAATTCAGACCAACCGCACAAGAAGAAAAGGCAAAAACAAAAATAGTTTTTGTGTCTTTGCTGAAACCTGGGGGTAGTTGTCGGACAATTTGCGATCAGAAAGCAAAACGCAGACTGACCTGCACATTTCGTGGTTCGAATGCCTGAGTGGACTTGCCAAAGATAGGCAACGATAGATCTGCGTTAGGCAAATATAGATTGGTTTTGTTTAAGGCGTTGAAGGCTTCAAGGCGAATTTGAAAGCTCTTGGATTCCGACAAATGAAGGCTTCGCGCAATCGACGCGTCAAGTGTCGTGTAGCCTGGCCCACGAAACGTGTTTCGTCCCAGAGTGCCATTCTGTCCCGGCGCTGGTTTGGGAAATACACTCGCCGGAAACAGGCCCTTTAAAAAGTCCTGCTGCGTAAAGCTGCGTGGGATTGTTCCTGCTGCAGGTGCATTCGGACGATCGTAAAAACCACCACCGACTGCGCCGCCGCCTGCATCAAGGTTAAAGTCGCCCGCCCTTGATCCGTTCCAAACTGAAAAGGGCCGGCCTGATTGTGCCGTCGCGAGCAGTGAGAGATCCCAACCATTCAGCGCGTTGGAAGCCCAGCGATTTCTGTCCTTACTAAAAGGCTTTGGTCGCCAGACGAACGCGGCGGAGAACCGATGCGGGATGTCAAACATTGAACGAGCGCGTTCACAGCGCAGGCATCCGATGTCCTGCGCTCCTTTGCCCGGCTCGGAGTTGTCCTGGAATTGTCCTGTCGACGTATCGCTCGACGTATCGAGCCATTTTGAAAAGCGATAGTTTGCTTGCAATGAAAAACCATTCGCGAAACTCCGGCGTACTTCAATGGTCGCTCCGTGGTAGCTCGAGCTGACGCCATTGGTGACGAAGAGCAGCGTGCCGAAGTTTGGGTTGAGACGATCCTCGCGCCCATCCAGCAAATCACCGCGAAAACGATTGACGTCATCAATCCGCTCGAGGTTCACACCCAAGGTACCAGTATAAGCAGCCTCGACTATCCAGCCCTTTCCTGTTTGACGTTGAAGGTTCAGGAAGAAGCTCTCGCTATACTGCGTTTTGATCGTGGGATTGATTACGAACCCCGTTGGGCGAATCGGAGTCTTATCACCGGGCAAGGGATTGACGCCACCGAAGCTGTTTAGACCGCGCGCAAATTCAGGATTGAACGGGACGGGAATGTTGTAAAGGATCTGTGTCCCGATGAAAACACTGGGTTGGCTAACGACCTGCACGGCGTCTGGTGGTAGCGCACGCGCTCCGGAAATCGATTGTCCATGGTGCGGTTGAAACGCGAGACTGAAGCCAGCGCGGACCGCAGTTTTTCCATCACCAAACGGATCGTATGCAATGCCTATGCGTGGTGAGAAATTCAACAGCTCAGGCTTGTAGAGTTTATCGACGCGACCAATACCTGCTCCGGCGATCTGCTGGTTGAAGCTCTCGCCTGGTCCTAAGATTATGGAAGACAGGCGCCCTTCGCGCTCAGTGACGGTTCCAAAATAATCGTGCCGCGCCCCCAGAGTCAGGTTCAGTCGTGGACTCACCTTCCAGTCGTCCTGAACGAACAAACCTGTTTCATATAGCGTGAAATAGCGCGCAGAGGCCACTGGTTCCCCCGTCTCCGGATCCACCGTTAGGGTCTGGCGGAAAGGTTTGTCAGTAACGAATTCAAGCACATTGTTGAAAGCGAAAGCGCCTGCTGACGGAGGACCAATCGATAGACCTTTGAAAATGCGCCGCAGCTCACCACCGAACCGCAACGTGTGCGAGCCGCGATCGACTGTAAGCGTGTCGCGCAGTTCGTAGGCGCGAATTCGCGAGCCAGAGTTGAAAACATCACCGAACGGCGCAGTGATGCCGGTAATCGAGATCTGAGGCACTACCGCATCGTCTGCGCCACGAACGGTATTGACATTTTGGAACGAAAAACGGAAGTCATTAACGTGCCTGCCGAACACATGAATCTCACCCAGATTCAGATTTGCGAACTTGCCAGTAAATGGGCCACGCTGGCCTCGCATGGCCTGGCCCAGCGCGGCGAGTGAAGAGCTGGTGCCTCCCTGATCGCTCTGAGATTCGCCGATCCAGCGACCCGTCACCGTGTCTTTCGAGTGGTTGAATGAATGGTCGATTCTAAACAGATACTGATCAAACATGACGTAGTCGCGCAGATTGAATGTCGTAGTGCCGGTCGCCGGCATGGTGGTGCCATTAATTGTGAGGTTCGTTTGGTTTGCATAGCGTGCACCGCCGGCGCCGGGCAAAGGATTTGACGCGGGAAAGTCTCGAAATAGCTGGGCTGCGATGCTATTAGGGCTGTTCTGCAAAACATACTGGCGCAATTCTGGCGTTTCCACCTGAAACGAGAATGCGCGTGCGAGGGCATTGCGCGTGCCTTCATAAGAGCTGAAGAAGAAAGTCTTGTTCTTAAATATTGGACCACCGAGGTTTGCGCCGAACTGGTTAAAGGTTTGGGGCGAGCGCTCGGCAGCGAAGAAGTTGCGCGCATTAAGAGCCGCATCGCGATGATATTCCCAGGCTTTACCGTGAAACCGGTTGGTCCCGGATTTAGTTCGAATGTTGACCACAGCGCCGTTGCCTCTGCCGAACTCTGCCGAAAAGTTCGAGGTTTGCACCTGTACCTCTTCAACTGACTCAAGGCTGGGCACGATTGTCGGTTCGCCCGTGTTGTTCGGATTAGTATTCATCGAACCGTCGAGCACATAGTTGTTGCCACGATAACGATTGCCGTTGACAGTAATCACCGGCGAGTTCGATAGCTTGGTCGAGCTTGCTGCACCAGGTATGGCGGTTGCACCCGCACTCAGTTTCGGCAGGAGAAAGATATCGCGTTGTGGCAGCGGCAGATCAGTTGTCTGCTTCTGATTAAACGAGTCCGCGATCCGGCCTTCACGCGAAACCGCAAGTGCCTCACTACCGGCAACGACTGTTACCGTTTCGCTTACTTCGCCGACTTCGAGTTTGATGTCCAGTTGCGTCGTGCGCCCGATATTCAGAGTCAAATCTTGCCGGCCAAAAGACTTGAAACCTGAAACGGTGACAAAAATGGTGTAGTTGCCCGGCGCCAGACTCGCAAGTGTGTAAGTGCCGTCCATCCCCGTGTTAACCGTGCGCGTCAGTCCCGTGGCGGCATTGCGCGCTATTACAGGAGCGCCCACCACGACTCCAGCAGACGGATCAGTCACACGTCCTTGCAGAGTGGATTCAGTGATCTGCCCGCGGGCGATCATGACCGGAGTCAAGGCAATCAGACCACACAACAACGATCGCCTGAGATTTCGCAATGGGCCAGAGTAAGTGGAGAAAAACGACGAAAGAGATAGCGATGTGATCTGGAGTCTTTGCATACTTGCCTTTCAGATTTGAAGCGAACGGAAGAAGCCGCATTGCGAGCGACGACGGAACGTCTGTTTGACCTTCAATCGACGTAGCTACCGCCCCTTCCCATAACGAACACGCTTGTCCGTCAAACGAAGGATTCTGTTAACAAACCAGAATGTGGTTGTTAAAACGGGCTTGGTCCATAGGGGAGGTTCCTATGGGCGGACAGGGAGGTAAAACTACGTAGTACATTTGCGCAGGAACTGAGATTCAAGCGTGAACAACTCCTTCCAGAACCTTCATATCTAAGCCCCGGAATTCAAGTAGCTACTGGCAGCAGGGATGCTATTCAAATTGACCACACTCAGATCGCGAGCAAGAGATTGCAGCAGTGCGGGCGCAGAGGAATGGAGAAAGAAGTGATCTCCCGGAAACATTCTCAATCTCGTATTCGCGCTTGTGTGTTGCCCCCATGCTTCAAGATCGGCACGAGTGACTTCATCATCTTGTAATCCGCCATAGGCTTTGATCGGACAAGTGAGCGGGGATCTTAAGGTGTACTCATATGTCTGGCAGACCTCGAAATCTGCTCGTATGATTGGCAGCATCATCTGCATCAATTCAGGTTGCTCGAGGGCCTCTCTCGGTGTCCCCTTCAATCTTCTTAATTCCTCGATGAATTCGCCCTCCGGTAATGCGTAGGTCGGTTCATCCATTTTGCCCGCCTGCGGCGCGCATCGTCCTGAGACGAACAGTTGAGTGGGTTCCGGCTCTTGCTGGTTGCGGAGCAGATGAGCTAGTTCAAAACCAATCAGAGCGCCCATGCTATGACCAAAGAAAGCAAACGGTTTGTCCAAATAGGGCAACAACGCTTCGCCGACAGCCTCGACTAATAAGAGCAGGTCCTTGTAAGGAGCCTCTGATAAACGGTTGCCGCGTCCGGGAATCTGCACCGGGCAGACCTCTATGGATGCCGGAAGGCGCTGCTGCCAGTTACGATAAATGTTGGCAGCACCACCAGCATAGGGAAAGCAGAACAACCGGGCCTTGGCGTGAGGCTTCGGGGTTGGGCAAACGAGCCATTTGTTTGTTGTCGAGACGTTCATTTCTCTCGTTGCTCCCATCCTGAACGATTTCTCAATTAACAGGAACCTCAAACGCCAGGTTGACTTCGCAGAAATGTATCCACTCCGGAGTATGTGCGGAGAAAATTATGCTCTCATCCATAAAGATTCCTTCGGTCACTGTGAGATTGTCTTGCAGGTAGAGATAAGTTCCATCTGCAAATGGTGTGTGGGCACTGTCGGTCCAACCCTCAAACTCGCGTAATCTTTGTACTGAATAAGCCTTGCAATAGTTTCCCATTGTCGCCATTTTTGTTGCACCTGTCTGGATAGACGTGCGTGGTCCCAAACAATCAGACTGTTGGCCCACACACGCCGTGTCGATGACTAATAAACCCCTGAGCATGCTGACGGGCAATTCGGAATTCCCATTGAGACTATCAAGGCTGTGCTTGCACGTACGATGTGAGTTTCAGCAAGTTTTAGTTTTATAGCCGGTTTGGCAGGAACTCTGCCCAGGGATTATGAGCGGCAGCGTTCGCTACTTGTTGTCTTTGTCTTTGTCTTTGTCTTTCTGGGACAAACCATTTCCACGGTTTCGACCATTTGCACGCTGCTCAACATCCGTTATCTCTCGTGGCGAACCGTTTGGTAATACTTGAAGTTGTTTGAGAAATTCTACGATCTCTGCCTGTTGCTCTCGCGACAGGGACTCAAAGCTGGCGCGCTGTGGTCTGGCGTCGCCGGCGTGGTGAAGTATCGCCTCGGTGATCGTCGTCAGGTCACCACGATGTCCGTAGGGAGCAGTATTGCCTACGTCCCAAAGTTTTCGCGTGAGAAACTGGTTAGTAGGTACGCCGCTTTGAACCACTCGCTCGTTGCAGAAGAACGGGTCGAGAGCATCGCAAATAACATGTCGTTTGAGATCAGTGTAAGCCCTGACAATCGCGCCGCCGGTTGTGGCCCTCTCGAGCCATGGCTTAGGGATGTCGCGCGTCAAATCAAAAGTAAATGCCTGCGGCACGTCCTGCACTCTAAGATTTCCCGGCGGATTGAACGGATTAGGCTCAGTGAAGGATCGTGTATTCAATGGCAACGCCGGTATATGACACTGGACACAACCAATGGTTGCGAACAGCCCCTCACCTCGTTGCGCTGCGGCACGTCGTTCAGGGTCGGCAGGAATCACACGACCCGGAGTGTTCATTGCAGCCTGAAAAAGTGTAGCGGCCGTAATATCTCCGACCGTTAACTCATCGGCCACGCCGTCCTCGTCAAAATCATTTGTCGTAATGAGATTTCCCTTGTTGTCCCTCAGGCCAATGCCGAATCGCTCGACCGGCTGCATGCCGTGATGATGATTGTAAGCATTGTTTGTGAAGACGCGGAGAGAGGCAACTACCCCTTTTTGGTGGAACGGTTTGATGATCAGATCACCATCGACGCCTTCAACCAAAGAAGTGTTAACGCTGCCTTGCGGAGAGACAATGATTGATCCGAAATTCACACCTTTAGCGACCAGTGGCACGGTGACGCTTTGACCACTCGATTTCGCCTGGGCTTTGGCTGATTCACGTACGGCGATAAGGTCAGTAGTCATTTCACGCGCGAGCATCTCGATGGCGCCTGAACCGTTCATCCCGAGCGTGTTGCGCTCATTGGAGAACTCGGGAGAAACAGATTCAGTTACGGGATCGAGTATTTGAGCCAGCACGAAAACGTTTGCTACGAAGCCGCCGGCGCCGCCCACGGTTGGTTGAAAATGGCAGTCGGCGCAAGACGTTGCGTCCGTTCCCGAAGTGCGAATGAAGCCGGGATCTCGAGAGGGATCGCGTTTAGTCGGTGCGCCGTTACCAGTAGCGGCAGGACGGCCCTGGCCTTCGAGTTTTGTCCAGCGAGCGGCGAAGATGACTTCGCCAATATCCAACAGATCATCAAACTTGACTCTGCCTGCTTCGATGTCGCGCTGATCGATATGTTTCTCCAGCGCGTGGCGCTCTCCTATTTGCTGTGGTCCAGCTTGTTGCATAGGTCCCTGCGCAGTCGCAACCCTTCCCTTCAACACAAGGAAAAGCGTGAACAACATTAAGATAACCGCCATTGCGGTCGTCAACTTTTTCATAACGGATCCTCCTTAAGGGATAGCGGTTTGTGTTAGACCTTCAACAGATGAAAGCCTCAAGCGATTTTGCATAAGGACGGATTGCAGCGACTGCGGTTAGACGTTGGCAGTTATGAACTGCGCGAGTCAGATATAACCGTGTGCGATCAGATTGTTAGGAAGTAAGCAGGAAAAGTTTCGACTTCAGGATAGAGCTACCGCAGTCACGTTGGTGATTTGCAGCTTCAATTGTCATGGCTCTGGATTCCGGTCTAGAGAACTGGGATTCCCTAATTACGGATTAGGTGATTAGAAATACTCCGTCGTGGAGATCCAGTCTGTGCGTTAACACACACACACATTCGAAACAAGAGTGTCATTAATTTAAAGTGGTCCTGGGTGGTTCAAGGAGCAGCAGCGAAGGAACCCGATCAGGATCCGCATGGCGCAACAATCCATAGCCGATGCCGGCCAATCCAGTCATCAACCCGGGCGATTCGACTTCATGCGGGACACCGCAGAGCCAGCCGTGCTCCTTGATGCTGGCCAGAATTTCACCAACCTTGCGCTCAACCTCGGTGCTGCAAATTGAATCGGGAATGATTCTGCTTGCCTGCAAGAGTAATTCGAGATTGCCCAGGTCTCCGTGGCATAACGAGTGGTTGTAACCGAACCCTTCGGTCCAAGTCGTTTTCAAGGCGGCATTCACATCGGCAGAAATCATCGTACCCTCAAAGTGCTTAAGGGCCGCCAGACGGGCCAGGCCGATTCCGCCAGCCCCGTGACACCACATCGCGGCGTACCTGAGTTGATGATCTTGATCGCTCTCGCTCGGTGGGTGTTGAGCACGAAAGTCGGGCCAGTTAGTTTGTTCCACCGAAAAGGTGCTGCGCTCATAAGCGATCGCCTCCCCTGCGACGCGCCGGAATCGCTCCGCCCGGGTCACGTCAAATAACTCGAGCAAAGCCCAGGCGATGCCCGCAGCTCCGTGTGAGAAGCCCGTCAAAGGTTCAACCGATGGGACTTCTGTCTTCCAGGCCACGCCTTGCGGCATGGAGTGAGCCCGCGCTATCAGATGGTCGCCACAACGGATCGCTGCCGCGAGATTGCGCTCGGTAGGCTTGCACCGGTACAGACAGAGCAAAGCGCCAAGTCCTCCCGCGGCGCCGCTAATAATGTCCAAATGTGTATCTGCTTCGATAAGTTCAGCGAGTTCCAGCCCCATCCGCTCCGCTTCATTAAGCAATCCCGCATCAGCCCAGAGCGTTCCAAGATGGGTCAAAAGGTAGATCCAGCCGCCCAGACCGTTAAAGGCCCCGATCATCTTCTGCGGCCCGGACCTTTCAGTGTTCTGCTCCATCGTCTGCCTCGATGACTGCAGTGCCGCCTGGGCCAACTCAGTAAATCTTTTCTGACCAGTGATTACGCCCAGGTAGGCCAGAAACAGGATCACACCCGGCGACCCATCATAGAGGTCTGTTCCGAGAGGCATAAGTTGCCAGATTCGCTCTCTCACCAGCGTCACGCCGACCCATGAGACATCGCCATTCTCGTGGAGAGACAATGCTGCAATTCTTTCACCGACGGCGAGTGCCGCAGCAGTCAATCTCTCTCGACTGGCATCGCCCGGTGATGTAGCTGCGGCTTCAGTCAGACGATACTTTTTCCATACCTTCCGACCGGCGCCAATCGTGAGTGTTGCAAGCGACGCACGAATGAACCAGACCTGACGAGCAAGATCATCTTCACTCAACATCTGCAAACGACGACGCACCAGCTCCAGGCTGGAAGTCGTGAAAAACCCGGCAAGACGCTCTCCCTCGCTGGTCCAAAGATCGCGTGAAGCCGGGCGAGCCGAGAAGAAAGGAACGTCCCCACGTTGCAAATCCGCCTGCTCGAAAGGAATCACGGGGGAAAGAAACGGGCAATGCTGCACTCTTGTCCAAAGAAAGTCGAAGAGACGGTCGCGGTCCAACCCATCGCGCAGTACGTCAGGATGGAAGCTTTCGATAAGCAGCGATGCATAGGTGTGAGTCGGACGAAGAACCGCGCGCACTTCATCTTCGCCGAAAGCCGCACACAGCTTGTTATCAGCTAATAACTCGTTTCTGTATTTCAGAATCAACTGGTAGGTATTCACAAACCCGGTGACGAGGGAGTCCGCATAGTTTTCTGCGCCAATCTCCATATCGCCGAACGACGGGCGGTTCTGGCTTCCTTGCATCTCCGTGCGCTTGCGTATCAAGTGCATTTCATCGGTCCCTTGATTGGCCCACGTTTGGGTGCGAAACCGGGTAAGTTGACCGGGCGCTCCACCGAGACCACTCAAGTCCACGCCGTCAGATCCGTCATTGGTCCATAGGCGCTGTGGGAGAAGTCCAATGCGGAGGACTGAGTGTCCGATGATAGCGGTGGCGGCGGCGAGCGGGTTCTGAGTGAGCTGAGATGTATCAGGACGGGGCTGGAAGAGTGCTTCTAAGTCAATCAGGACAGGATGCTCTCCCGCGGCGATGAGATTCTCGAGATGAAAATCCGTGGCTTCAAGCGCATAGAGAAGAGCAAGAAACCCACCCTGGCGCTCATAAAACAATTCAACCTCTTCGACAGAAACGCACTCAGAAGCCTCGATAAACTCGGCCCATCCGTAACTGCCCCGGTCAAGGACCTTCATGATGCGAAAAGGACAGCGCGAATTCTTCTCATTTACCCATTCAAGGAGTTCCATGAAGTGGCGGTCGACACTGAGCGAATGTGGCTTGTAGACGATCTTCAGTCCTGAACTGAAGCTGGCGACGATCACGGATCGCCCTTTCCTGTGCGTATCACCTGCTCCGCTTGAAACCTGCGTCAAAGTACCCGGAGCATTCCCTGGGGAAAATACAGAGCACAACGTGGGCCAGTCAGAACACAGGTGTGATAGGAATTCGAGGCTGAAACTAACCCACTGGTCACAGACTTGTATCAATTGCCGGACAAGTACGGGATATTCCTGCAAGATGCCGAGAGCGAACTGCGGATCCTGTAACCGTTCAAGAAAGCTTTTGAACCGCCGCTCCTTCGTCTCGCCCTCTAACTCGCCCCGCAACCTGGCAACGTTCAACTCCAGCGCCATCGTTGGGCCTAGCTTTGCAAACAATGGTCTGGGGAGATTCGAGAAAAGCGAAACCTCAATTGTTGCCGGGTCGAATGGCAGAGACGGATAGCGCTTCTGGAGCGACTCAATACTCTCATGGAGTTGTGCAAGGCTTTGATGAAGCAGCGGCCGGATAAGAGCCAGAAGTCCGAGATCACCACCGATGATGCGAACATCCAAAGCCTCAATTGAGTCTATTTTCGGGCCCGTAGCGATGTAAGAAAACGCCGCCTGAAGCTTGACTAACCACGGTGGGGGCGCAGTTGAACGTGCGCGCAAAGATTCGCTTGTTTCGCCCAGCAATGGCAGAAACTGCTCCTCGTTTAAGTTGGTAGATTGGAGTCGCTGAGTAAAGCCCGGACCGGTCACGAATTGTGGTTCCGAGCGCCAACGTTGCATTCTTAACCGCGCGCGCTCGAAATCAACCTCATGTTGCCCGGCATCCCCGTTATCACAGGGCAACAACCGTTGATTTGCGAGTCGCTCGTCAAGCCTGAGCGCTTTAAACCAGTCCGGAGAGTCAAAGCTCAACTGCTCATAATTAGAAGACATGATGTTTTG
>Ga0134127_10002034_pt1 | contig 14761 bp, 11 predicted proteins | sample KB31753_FD_96459 | JGI IMG/M metagenome (GOLD analysis project Ga0134127, IMG submission 96459) | Terrestrial soil microbial communities with excess Nitrogen fertilizer from Kellogg Biological Station, Michigan, USA - KB3-175-3 | ecosystem: Environmental > Terrestrial > Soil > Unclassified ...
GCGGAATCTCCCGCGTCGAAGAATCAAGCAGATTCCGCCTGAAGGCGGGACTACGAAACACACAAAAATGCGGTGGCGAGACTCGACTCGACACCGCTTTGTGGTTATGAAGGTTAACCAGCTTAGAACTGGAAGCGCGCTCCGAGTTGCATCTGGAACGGCGGCCCGGGATTGTTGGTAAGCAACAGGTTGCCCAACCGTGTCGAAGCTACGTTCTGATCCCTGACCTGAAGCCAGTTCGGATTGGTCGGCCCGAGGAACCCACAACTAGCGGTCGCGGGCGCACAGAACGTGGTCGATGTCCCGGCCAGCTGGATGTTCTGCAGGTTGAAGATGTTGAAGATGTCAATCGAGAACACCAGTCGCTTGCCTTCGGCAATGTCGAAGTGCTTCGACCCGTGAACGTCGACGCCATAGAAGGCCTTGTTCCTAAAAGCGTTTCGCTTGAACGGCACTCCTGGTCCAGAGTACGGACGATCCGGTCCACCCAAATCTCCGTTTGGATCCGTTAGCCCTGAGCTCGCATCAACCGGGACACCAGAGAACATCCTGATTGCGCTCGAGACGTCAAAGCCGTGCGGCAGGAAGAAGACCGGACTCGCCACGAACTGATGCCGTCGATCTATATTCGAATCAGCATATTCCGGTTCGAGGTTGAACGCGTTCTCAAATCGGAATCCGGTTGCATCCCGTTCGTTGTCGTCGTTGCCCACGTTCTTTGACAAAGTGTAGAACGTGTTGAACTGGCCCCACTTCTTATTGAACTTCGCTCGAAGGGTGAGCCCCCGGTAAAGCGAATGTGCCGTAGACTCGCGAACGGTTATGCTGCCAAGGCTTGTGATCGGCCGAGGCGTACCCGTGCGGACGCCGAAGAAAGGCCTTTGAGCCGGATCGACCGTGGGCGTGCGCAAAACCGGAAGAGGCAGGTTCAAGTCGCGATTGCGCTGCAGATGGATAGTGTTCACGTAAGTGAAGTCCGCGCCAAGGGTCAAGCTATCGCTCACCTGTCGCTCGACACCGAACCCAGCCTGATATGCCTTGGGGTTTTTGTAGTCATCGGCATTCAGAATCAGGTTTGCTCCGGTGAACGGATCCACGTTTAAGCCGAGCGCAGCAGCTGCGGCAAGGGCCTTGTCAGCGGTTATGTCAGGCAGCGCGCCAAGCGGGAAGTTGTTCAGATCAATTCCGACCAACTTCAACTGCTTGTACACAGTGTTGTTGGGGTTGCCAGCCGGCACCGTGAAAGGAAGCTGAATGGAAACATCGCCTGGTGTTGATCTCCAATTGTTACCAGCTCCGGCAAACAACAGCAGCGGCGTGCGGGCATAGTAGATCCCGGTATATCCTCGAACGACAGTCCTACCGTCGCTAAATGGATCCCAGGCAAACCCAAATCGCGGTCCAAACTGATCGGTGTTGTCCTGGATCTGTGTTGGATCCGCTATGTGGCCGGATGGGAAGCGGAATCCTTTGACCTTGTTAATTAACGCCGTATTGTCGGCTTCCGGTGTGGGATTGTACTGACCTTCCCATCGAAGACCATAGTTTAGCGTCAGATTGGGTCGAACGCGCCACGAGTCCTGTACGAACAGGGCTATCTCGTCAGTCGCGTATGAAGCCATCAGATTGCCAATTTGCCGTCTGAATGTAACGGCAGTCGTATCAAACCGATTTGCAATCGTCCCGCCAACCGACAGAATGTCGAGGACCGTGTCAACGCCGGCGGCGTTGGCTACCGACTGGGAAATATTGAATGCTCCAGTTTGATTGAATCCGAAAAGCTGGCTGATGAAGATGTGATTGTACTCGGTTCCGAACTTGGCCGTATGGTTACCCTTAGACCAGGTAAGGCTGTCCGCGGCTTGAATGCGGCGGTCAAACTGGATGTTCTGACCAAGGAACGAGACGGTACCATCATTCCCCACACCCGAGCTCACCAACGGCTGGATGGCATTCGCCGGGCGTGGACGTTCTTCACGCACAAACTGTCCGCGAAACTCATTTACCATATTCGAGTTGAAGAAGCTGGTGAATTGCCCGACCACCGAGTTCGTCTCATCGATTTCAGTTCCGTTGTTGGAAAGAGCGCTAATAGTCGTCGGGAACAACTGGTTGCCAACCGAGTTAGCGTTCAGCGCTTCGTTCTTGCTATAGCCGTAACGAACATTGAAGCGATGATTGCTGTTGATTTCGTAGTCGAACCGTCCGGTAAGCGCTTTGGCGTCGTTGGTTTGAACGAAAGGCTCCTGGAGCGAAGTGTAATAGCTGAACGCCTCTGCGGTGTTCGCCTTCGATGTCGTCAGGCTGAGTGGATCAAAGAACACCTGACGCTCGTTGTTGAACTCCTGCTGTTCATATGCAACAAAGAAAAACGCCCGGTCTTTCTTAATGCGCCCGCCCACCGAACCGCCAAACAGTTGGTTAGTTGGGGCCGGGACTACTTTTCTTAGCGGGACGCCTGGCGCCAGACTGGCGTTGAGGTTGGTTTCCACCGCCTCAAAGAATTCATTCGTTCTGGACCACTTCTTGTTGCGGTTTGAATAGAAGGCTGAGCCGTGCCAGTCGTTGCTTCCGGACTTGGTCACCGCGTTTACGATGCCGCCCGTTGACCTGCCGAACTCAGCGCTGTAGCCCGACGCCACTACCTGGAATTCCTTGATCGATTCCTGCGGAATGGTGAAGGCGTTGTTGGAGCGTTCGCCGCCTCGGATCCCGCCGAAGAACGGGTTATTGTAGTCAACACCGTCAACGTTAACGTTCGAGTTAATTCCGCGTTGCCCCGCAAGTGAAATCTGACCGCGCGACGGGTCAACCTGTGCAGTTGGCGTCAGCGTAACAAAGTCCTGAAAGCGGCGCCCGTTGATCGGGAGGTTCTCGATGGCCTTCTGGTTCAACACTGAATCGGCTTCCGATCGAGTCGTCTGAACCTGAATCGAGCCTGCGGTTACGTTTACCACTTCCTGAACGCCGCTGGCGCTCATCGAGATCTTGAGATCGAAGGTTCGCCCGACGCTCACCTCGACGTCCTTGATGTTGGTTGACGCGAATCCCTTGGCTTCGGCCGAAACGTTGTAGACGCCCGGTGGCAGTAGCACGATGGAATACAGCCCGCCCTCGTTTGCGGTTGCTGCGCGAGACAAGCCCGTTTGCGTGTTCTTGGCAGTCACCGTCGCGCCGGCGATGGCTGCGCCCTGAGAGTCGGTTACAATGCCTGCGATCTGGCCGGTGCTGGCTTGTGACTGCGCCAGGGCGGGAACAGCCGCCGAACACAGACACAGCACCAGCAGCACTGCGCATAGTGAGTGGAATGGTTTTTGTTTTGTCATTTCCTGCCTCTCCTAAAAGAAGAATTGTTTAGATTCACGAGTGATGCGCGCGTGCCGCATCGAGCACCCAAAGTATGTGTCGATTATTCGGCTTTACTCCGCCGATCAAAAGAAGAGGCTTGCTGCGCGGTGGTCCGTGCTGAAAGCAGCGGTTTCCTCCTCTGTGTGAATACCTGTTTCCCTGCGGCTAACCAGCGAGCGATCGGATGCTCTCCATCGGATGCACCTGGCTTGGTCGCGAGACGATCAACCTGAAATGAGCATCCCGCGCGCGCATCCTGTTTTTCGTATGCCTGGCGACAGCAAACGGGTTTGCCTGGATCCCTGACTGAGGTCTCGCGTCGCCATCCGGTTATAGAAAGTTGGTACCTGACTCGCGGGAAAGCAAAGGCTACTTCATGGTCAGACTCAAGTCAAGGAAAATAGGTGTTAAATGAACCGCTCTGCGGCCTCAGTTTTCCACCCTTGAGCGCTGCGAAAATGCCCCTACTTCGTTGAATATTGGCTGGAATTTCTGAGCGCCAGCGCCGTACCTGAAGCTCTACGGTTTCCGCTGTGCCAGCACTTCAACAACTGCCTTAAAAGCTCCCAGATTATCGGGCAGGTGACCCTCGTTGACCGACAGAAACAGGAGCCCGTCTCGCGTGGCGGTGAACTCCCCAGAGCGACCCAGAAAAATGAAATCATCGTTGTCGGATGAGATTACGGCGATAAGCGCGCCGGTCGGCTGGTCCGGCATCAACTTCTTTGGATCACTGACGTCGTTGACGCCCTCAGGTCCGCAGGTCCGGCTGTTTATGGGATCAAGGGTGATTGTTCCGCTCGCCGTTACTCGCAGATGATCGCCGCGCTTTACTATCAACCCCGAACTCGTCCAGTCTTTCTTTGCGACTACATCCACATTCATCGTTTTGATCGCGGTCAGGCCTTTCCGGGCAGGTCGTTCGATGTCTGAGGTCTCAGAAGCGGGCGCAGTTGGTACAGGGTTGCTCGCGACTGGTTTTTCAGGTTGCGTCGATTCGGCCTCTCGAACGGGCGGCGGCGTGGTCTGGGTTTCAGGAGGCGACGTTTCGCGAGGCAGTGGATCAGTCGACTGTGTGCGAACCGGCTTTTCTGTGTTTTCAGAGGTGCGAGTTTTCGTATCGACCCGCGGTGTGTCATTAACAATGCGCGGCGCGGCCTCCGAAGGCTGCGTTCCGGCGTTCGAGCCTTCGCCTGGGCTGCCGACAGAGTCAAACTCTATTCGCGCTACATCACCAGTATATACCGTGGCTTTGCTCAAATAGCGGCCGGAACCGGTATCCAACATGACGATGAACTGGTCGTCGGCGAAGCTCGTAACCTTGCCTTTCAAAATGCTGCCATTCTTCAGATGTATCGTGTCTGCCGGAACAGTAGATACGCCGGCGACGACTAAGATCAGCGACAACAACAGAAACTTCCGCATTTGTAAGCCTCCGCGGTTATAGTCTTTTGATTCGGTCGCGAATTATATCAGAGCGCTTTCGAGTGCGAAATGTGAGGAGCTACTAAGTTGTCACAAGCGAACGCGACCATCCGCAACGATGTTTATATCCAGTCTCGACGCTGATGCGGTATCGACCCTGGTAGAACGCGGTCACTCGCCTTCGTGATTGACCCGATGTTTGTAATCTTCGGACGACGCGGGATCAAGCTCCCAACGATGCCGGTCGCGCTCTTCTACCTTTTCTTGAGTGTGCAACGGCTCGTTGTCTTCATAGGTCAAACCTACCGCCTCGCCTAGTTCGTCGACGACATCCTGATCGGGTGTTGGTGCTGACCCGCCCACCGTTTCCTCGCCGATATCGGCGCGGGCCCAATCTGCATCCAGGTCACCGCCGGAGAGTTCAGGGGTACGTGAATGATGTTTACTGAGTTCGCGTCTGATTAACTCGCCGCCTGAAGCCAGGCGCTGTGCTTCTTCAAACTCGTGCTCGACTTCCTGGGCGAGGTCGTCTTGTTCAGTCTCGCCGGTGCCCGCGTCTATGATTTCTCCATTAGGCCTGTCCTTCATAACTACATCCCGGCATTCTATTGGAGTCCACGTGGAAGAAGTCTAGCACAGACGCAAGTCAGTTGAAACTACGGGAACCCAGGTTGGGGCAGGAGAATTGTGGGGAATTGAAAGCGATAAAGGCGAGCCCGTGACCGGGCTCGCCTGGTGATAGCACAGGACTAAGCCGCGATTACATTGCTGGCAGCCAGACCCTTCGGACCTTGCGTGATAGTGAACTCGACACGCTGACCCTCGTTGAGCGTCTTGTATCCGTCGGCTTCGATGGCTGAGTAATGAACGAACACGTCATCTCCACCCTCGCGGGTAATGAAGCCGTATCCTTTCGTCGCGTTGAACCACTTAACAGTTCCTGTTTCTCTCAATGCTTTCTTCTCCTTTTCATCTAGAGTGAATTGCAGAGTGATGATCGGAGCTAAAGCAAAGAGCGTCTGCGGTCAAACTTTCAAACGCGCAAAACCTTAACTTCAACTTCAGTCCTCCTCACACTACTGCTGAACAAAACGCGCCAATCCTACACATCCACAAATCGACTGTCAACCGAAATGTGCCTGCAGCAGACTTTAGTCCGGATCGCTCATGAACCCGCGAGCCATCGGTCTCTACAGCCTAAAGCCTATCCCGGGTCAGTCTATATCGTGTCACTTCGCAGTAACGGTTACTTCATTTGATTGGATTCCCTGGTTGGTCACGACTCTTACGCGGAGCATCGTCCCCGGGGTTGGCGCTACAGCAGGGCTGAACTTGAAGGAGACGAAATCTGGAGTATCGAGACCGGTGTAAAACAAGGTCGCCTGGCCGCTCCAATTCACCACAACCATTCCGGAGTTTGGAAAGTTCGCGCCGAAGATGTTCAACACCAGGGCGCCCGACGCCTTCTTCTTGACCTTCACGCGGCTAATCTCCGGCCCGAGGAGCCTTCCGGCGTTGAGTTCGTTGGACAGATTGGACGGAATCGGGGTTGTGTTCCGTGCCCGAACCAAAAGTGATCCGGCGCTGTTTCGGATAGCGGTGTTCTCATCCAGCTCGACGAATATGTCCGAGCCCTGTAAGTGAGAAGTCACCACGATGCCGTTGATGGTAACTTCCGTATCCGTTCTCAAGCTGGCGCCCACTATCCTTATCCGAAGTCCGCTCTGGCCCGCGTTGGCTTGCTGTACTGGCTGTCCGTTAACCAACAGGGCGGCCGATGCCAGCACCGGAGTGGGCGCCTGATCGAGCGACAGCATCCCAAGTCTTGCGGAAAGCTTTTTGCCACTGAAGATGTAGACGTTGCCCCCGTTAAACATAGCGTTGCCGAATCCGTCTCCATGCATCGCGTTTGAGACATAGTCAGTAAAGCCGTCGCCGTCTATATCAGCGCCAGTCAGCCGGTATGAGAACTCGTCCTCGCTCTGCGCGCCGGCTAGCCGAAAGATCCGAGGGCTGGTGGGCGGGTCGTAAAGCTTGATAACCGGTGGCAGGAACTCCCGCTGTCCGAAGATCAACTCGGTGACGCCGGCGTCCTCTCGCTCAACGCCGTTTACATCAAACGTGCGCTCGGGGCTGCCGATAAACAGATCCGACATCCCGTCTTTGTTGATGTCGAAGGTCCGGGTTGAATCACCTGCGCAATCGAGCAGGTGTTCGCCGTAGATGGTCGCGACTCGCTGGCCAGACGCATCAGGGTTTGCAAGGTCGATCGTCGCGCCGGGTAACGTCGCTGAGCCGTAGATCACGTACACCGCACCAGTCTGACCCTTGTTGTCCGGGGCAAGCGCCAGCAACGCGCCTATTATTACATCTGTGCGGCCGTCCCCGTTTACGTCACCGCTGTGGATCTGAGACGCGAGAAAGTCATTTGTATTCGCGCCAATGACGTGGGTCGCATTTGGCGGCGGGCTGTGAAGGTCTATTGTCGCCGGCCAGTTTTGCTGACCGTAAATCACAAAGGCTTCGCCGCAACGCGGTCGTTGGCCGCCGAAACTCGCCGCAAAGAAGTTGTGCCCGCCCCCGACGTTCGGTCTTACGTAGGAACCTGAATCGCGATCGATTGAACCGCCGATTATGACATCGCCGATCCCGTCGTTGTTGACATCTCCAACCTGAAGAGCCGCGCCCCAATGGTCCTCCTCGTTTGCGCCCAGGATTCGAGCGGTGCGAACACCCGCAGGCGGCGAAGCAAGATCAATCACCGAAGGCAGATTGTTCGAACCAAATACAATGTAGGCGCCTCCCCGATGCTCGTCGCCGCCAGAATTAATCTGGTCTGATCCGATTATGATGTCAGCGCGTCCATCGCCGTCGACATCTCCGAGGTCGATCCAGATACCCATTCGCCCGCCCGATTGAGGTCCGTAGATCGTGACAACTCCTTCGGGCGGAGTCGCCGAACCTAGATCCGCATTCAAAGCAAAGTTCGGTGACCCGAACGCGACATAAGCCGCGCCGCGATTGTCCGCGGGTGCGCCGGCTCCATTAGGGCCGTCGTTACACGCTGCTCCGATGGCTACATCACGGATCCCGTCGCCATTAACGTCCCCGTTCGCAGAGACGGAAGTACCCAGCAGATCGCCGGCACGCTGACCCGCAAGCTTGAAAATATTCGGCGGATTGAGCGCGGCGTCGACGAAGCCGGAATCACGTCCATCGCTTAGATAGAAGTTTACAACGCCGTTGTTCTCGCGAAATCCGCTGGTGCCGTACATCCCGCAAAAGATGACGTCTGCTCGGCCGTCTCCATTTATGTCTCCAGCCGCGACCGGCAATCCGATTTCGCCCTGCATGCGCAGGCCGCCGAACAGGACAAGCAATCCATCTTGATTGAAGTTCGCGGTGTCAACAGCCAGCTCAATCGAACCGCCTTGAGCTGCGGCTCGAAACCCGATTAACGGCAATGATAAGGAAAGTATCAGTGCTACGATCAAACCGGTGCGTCCCCATATTCCCTTTTCGGTCATAAAACAGTCTTTGTAACTCCCATTCTGGTGTGTGGCGGTTGGTGATTATACAATGCCGTCGAGTTGGATTGCGAACATCGATCGGTTTGGGGGTTCGACGTCTCCCGGGAGCTTCGTGCATGGAAGAAAACCAAAGGGTTGGCCGTCTAATCTGTGGAATGATAGACGGTTTAACTTATGGAGCGTCTTGCAATAATGAGCGATCGCCAAACCGAGGCTGAAATCATAGAAGCTTGTAAACAGGGCGATCGGGAGGCCTTTCGCGATCTGTTTGAAGCTCATAAGGACCGCGTCTACACGATCGCATTTCATTACAGCGGCGATGAGGCGATGGCCCACGATGTAACGCAGCAAGTCTTCCTTAAGTTGTTTACGAGCATTAATCAGTTTCATGAGAATTCGCAGTTCACAACCTGGCTTTATCGCATCGTGGCCAACGCCTGTACCGACGAACACAGAAAGCGCCGTCGTTTTGTTCCGTTCAGCCCCGAGATCGAGGTGAGGACAATGGTGGGGAAGAGCGCTCAAGAGGAGACCTATCACCGGCGACAGGTGGCCGAATCGGTGCAAGGCGCGATCGGCGAGCTGACCCCAAAGCTTCGACTGCCCATCTTGCTCAAATACGTCGAGGGCCTCTCGTACGACGAGATCGCCGAATCGCTCGGCGTTTCTATCGGTACGGTATCCTCGCGGCTCAATCGAGGACACAAGATGCTGGCGCGCAAGCTGGGTCATCTGCGTGGCGAGTTCGCATCAGGGGAATGACGATGTTTACGAAGCACGTAATCAAACAACTGTCGGCATATTGCAACGGCGAGCTTGCGGCGGATCAATCGCAACTGGTTCGCAAGCACTTGCTCGCGTGTGAGCGCTGCCGCAAAGAGTACGACCAGATAAAGCTCGGGGTTAACCTCGCTCGTCAGCTCCCGCTGGTGTCTGCGCCGGCTGAGATGTGGAGCGAGTTAGAAACGCTGTTGGATGAACGGTCGCGCAAACCGGTATTCGAACCAAAGGCGCCGAGGTTTGTATTCGGATTCAGCTGGTATCGTGTCGCCGCGGTCACCGCAGTGCTGATAGTAGCGGTGGTGATCGGATTTATGTGGTCAGCCTATTATGGCCCGCGAGTTTTGTGGGAAGTAGCTGATCTGGTTGGAACCGTGCGAATCGATGGTGACCAAATCATCAACCTGGGACGCCTTGGTGTTGGTGACACGATCGAGACCGCCAGCTCTTCGCGTGCGACAGTCAAGGTAGGAATGATCGGAGAGGTTGTTCTAGATCCCAACACTAGGGTGAGACTTGTAAGCACGCGGTTCACTGAACATCGACTAGCTTTGGATCGCGGCCGGATTCACGCGAAGATTTCGGCTCCTCCGCGGTTGTTTTTTGTGAACACTCCGTCTGCCGAAGCCATTGACCTCGGCTGCGAGTACACGCTCGAAGTCGACGATGTAGGACGCGGTCTCTTGCACGTGACCCTGGGTGAAGTAGCGCTGGTGCGCGAGGGCCGTGAAGTCTACGTCCCAAGGTACGCGATGTGTGAGTCGTGGCCGGGGATCGGTCCCGGTACCCCGTTCTTCGAGGACGCATCTGAAACATTCGTTCGGCTGCTCGAGCGCTTTGATTTCGAGAACGGTGGGGAGGATGCGTTGAAGGCGTTGTTGAGCGAGGCCCGTGAGCGCGACACGTTCACCTTGTGGCATCTGCTCTCTAGCGTTGAAGGCAACCAGCGGGTCCTGGTACTCGACCGAATGATCGAACTGGTCGGATTACCGGCCGGCATAACCCGAGAAGACACCTTGAGGCTTGATCCTAAAACGCTCGACGCCTGGAAGGAAGCGATGGATACAGTATGGTTCTAGCCTGGGAGCGCAGGCATCCTGCCTGCCGGGACCTGTCGTAGCAAATGCGGCGACGAAGCACATCTGGTCCTTCGAGGGTAAAGACCGCCGCCTGGGCAGGCGGTGTCATATTCATTTTACTAAGTGCCTCAAACGTTCATCATTTGTCACGCCCGACAAAGCCCGACACACCTAATCGAGGAGAGGCGCCCGCAAGCGAACCACTCACTAATGTCGTCGAGCGCTACGCGCCGTTTGTCTACGCCGCGACGGATAAGTCCCTGGGCCGGCAGGACGTAATTTCCAACATCGACTTTGATGGTGAACTGGTCGGCAGCAACAACTGGGAAAACTTCGAGAGGTTCGAGCTTAAGCCAACCGTATACTACGCAATACTCGAGACAGAGACGCACTACTTCGTGTCGTATCATCTGTTTCATCCGCGCGACTGGAACCGCTTCACCTTCTGGCTGAACGACACTCACGAAAACGACGGCGAGAATTTTCAAATAGTCGTTCGAAAGAGCGACGGCCGTGTTGTGTTGCTATGGACGCAGGCACATTACAACAGCAGCGTCTATGCGAATCCGGGCTCGGGGATCGAGTCTGGTTCCACCCAAATCGACGGGACGTTTCAAACCGTTGATTCGAATGGCTTGCCGGACGCGAACGGAACACACCCCTGCGTGTTTGTTGAGTCACAAGGTCACGGAATCTTCGGAACGCTTGGTGCGGACAGCGAGGTTAGTGTGAACTCGGATGGAGGTTACCGATTCAGTGGCGGCAGCGGGCTGCTGTTTCGGCCTAAGCGTGCGGGCGAGCCAGTGATCGAACCGGAGAACACCAACAACGGTGAGGTTGCCTACGAACTTGATTCGATAACACTAAAGCTTTGGCCGCTACTACGGGACGGGATGCTGACCGGAAACGGGAAGTTGCTCGACGGATCCTATCGTTATCAAGACGACCTTGTTGACATCAAAGAGGTTCCGAGGTTTTACGATGGGAATCGATTCAGCGGTCCGCTGGGTAATGACCGGGGCATCTCTCCCTTCGCTCTGGATTTTTTATTCAGCCGTGGAAGTCTTGGCGCGCTGTTCTTCAACCCCGCACGCCGATATCCGGAACGCCTCGCGATCACCGGACCGTGGTCGCGCGAATATGTGGACTACCCGTTTGGCCAATGACGGAACACTGAAGGGGTCAATGAGCTCCTGCGGCCGCGACTGCGGGGGCTTCGGCGCCGGAGTCAGCAGGGCGGCGGGCTCTACTGGCGATCGTTGCCATATGTTGGGTCAATGCGGTTTGGATCTCGGCCGCTGTTATTGCAGTTGCATTAGGATCGTCGACCAACAGCTTCCAAAGGGGCTTCTTTCCGTACGCATAGTCTCCAAAAATGAGGACGGGCGTACCGAAAACCGAAATGGACTTGTCCTTACTGGAAAGCACCCACTGATCGGCCCAATCGTAGATCCACTTCGCGTCCTCCTCGAGCAGCCGCACGCACCCGTGGCTCGCCGGATATCCGGGCAAATCGAACTCGTGGAGCGACACGCCTGAGAAGTTATCGAGGTTAAAACACCACGGTAGCACCCAACTCTGGTTTACTGAGCTTCTGGTCTCACGAGCTTTCCAGTTTGTGAAGTATAAGCCAGCCGGCGTCGGAGTGGACCTCTTCCCGGTACTTGTCGGTCCCCATCGGACGAGTCTGCCCGATTCATACACGCCAAAGGCCTGCACCCGGCGCGAAACCAGGATTAACTTTGCCATCGCTTGCGCGGACTCGAGTTGAAGCGGAAACGGGGCAAGGGCCATTAAATCACCGTTCGAGTCAGGAATTATCAGCGACTCGCCGAAGCGCAAATGGTTCTTGTCAGTGCGGTTGATCTTCAATACCACCGCGAAGGCATCCGCGCCCAGGCGGGTCTCCAACTCCTGGATCGACTTCCGGTTCTGAACTTTGAACTCCTTAAAATGAGCGCCTGACTCAGCAGTCGAAAGAGTAACCGCGGGATCGAGCGCTTGATGTGTCGATTGGGAAGCTGGCGTCTGGCTCATCTGATTCGTGCCTCGGATCTGGTCCGCAGCTTTTCCACGAGACACGATTGCCGGCGCCAACAGGGTAGCCGCGAGCACCAGCGGGATCAATAAGGCTGTCCGAGTGTGTCGTTCCATAAGCCGCATTAGATGAGAAAAAGTGATAGAGGTTGCTTTTGATGCGCGAGCATCGGCTGGCGGCGTTAGAAACGGCTATGCCGGCGAGGGCTGCCGATTCTATAATCACGCGGATGACCAGCACTCCTTTAAGCGGTCAGGCTGACGAGGCAGCCGGCAAGGAACCCTATCTTCGGTTTCACGCCGTAAAAATATACGTTCGAGATCAGGATCGAAGTCTCCGGTTCTACCTCGATCAGCTCGGTTTTAGCCTTGTTTACGACACCCGGCTTCAGTCGGGAGAGCGGTGGGTTGCGGTCGCTCCCCCGGACGGCACGGCGATCCTTGCGCTTGTGGCGCCAAAGCCCAACTCGCGGGAGTACAAGCTCATTGGCCGGGCGACTCAGGTTGCTTTCGTTACCGATAACGTCCTGGCCAAGTTCCACGAGTGGTCAAAACGCGGGGTCAAGTTCCGTCGAATTCCCAGACTCAAGCGCATCAAGTATGAGCAGGAAGCCGGAGAATCCTCGGATGGTTCGCCGATGTTGCTCGGAAACCAGAGCCCCGTTTGGGGAAGCGTGTTCACTCGTTTTGAGGATATCGACCGGAACTCTTTTTCGCTGGTGAGCTTCGACGAGGTGAGCCAGGCGCTCGACGAGCAACGCCGAGCCGCAGCTGAGAGACTGGAAGCCGAGCGTCGCTCAGCGCGCGAACTGGAGATCGCGAAACACGTCCAGAGCAGGCTCTTTCCTCAAACGCTTCCGCCAGTCAGCACCCTCGACTATGCGGGTATATGCATTCAGGCCCGCGAGGTCGGCGGCGATTATTACGATTTTCTTAACCTGGGTTCAAATCGCCTTGGGTTGATAATTGGGGATATAGCCGGAAAGGGAATTGCCGCTGCTCTTTTGATGGCCAATCTTCAAGCAAACCTGCGCAGCCAGTGTGCGATTGCCCGTGATGAGCCCCAACGACTTTTGTGTGCGGTGAATCAGCTCTTTTACGAGAACACCACCGACGGCGCTTATACGACGCTTTTCTTCGCGGATTACGACGGCGAGAGGCGGATCCTGCGCTACGCGAATTGCGGACACCTCTGCGCGCTGTTGCTCCGCGGCGACGGCGCGGTTGAACGCCTTGATTCCACCTCGACCGTTTTGGGTCTTTTCAAAGAATGGGATTGCTCGATCGGGGAGCGAAATCTCGCACCGGGGGATACTCTGACGCTTTACACGGACGGGATAACCGAATCGTTCAACGAAGCCGAAGAAGAGTACGGTGAACAACGGCTCATTGAAGCGATTCGGCGGTACCGCGAGTTGTCGTCGCAAAACCTCCTGTCGTCAATTGTCGAGGACGTTCGGCGATTCAGTTCTCACGAGCAGCACGACGACATCACTTTGATAGTTGCCAGGTGTAAGGCGAACGAACCTTAATTCCTTTCGCGCTACTCAGCAGGTTCTCCCTTCAACAAGGGCAGCTTCCACGGTGGATTCACTCGGTTCTCGCCGGCGAAGTAAAGACAGATCAAGTTTCCATCCGGGTCTCGCAAGTATGCCTCGCGCCAAAGCCACGACTGATCCACCGGCCGCGACTCAAACTCGATACCGCGGCGTTCGAGCTCTGCCACCGTTCGATCGAGAGCGTCGCATTCAAAATAGACGACCGGCTTTTCTCCCGGTGCGATGTCGTCAACGCGATGAATTGAGAACGTCGCCTCTCCGTCGGGGCACACAAAGCGCGAATACCTGGGCAGGCTCTCGACTATCTGCACCAACCCGAGTCGCGTATAAAACTCCACGGATCTAGCTACATCTGTCGATGGAATGGTTACTTGATTGAGTCGCATCGGTAATTCCTACATCGAGAAGTGTCCCTCAGGTTACCACAAGACTACGGTAAGTTAGTGGGTCATAGTCTGTTGCGAGATCATATGGTCTTCGTATCGGACACAAAACAGGGGAGCGATCGGCAAGGCGACAGCGACGCGCACGACGTAGTTGCAACCGCGTAGCGGTGTCCTCTCGATAGTTTAACGGGATTGGGTATGCCCGTGGGCCGCGTAGCGGTTACCTACGCGCGTACAGATTTCAGAGCAATAGGTAACCGCTACGCGGCCCACGGGCATCCCGAGCCATGCAAACTATCGAGAGGACACCGCTACGCGGTTATCCTCTGTTGCGTTGTTGAAACTTTGCGCAACACACTATTAGCCCAGGTTAGAAGCATCGTCGTTGCTGTTCACGCCGAATCCCCGATAAACTGATGCGTCGCCGACGAACAAATACATGACAAACCGATTTATTTGCATACATGGGCATTTCTACCAGCCGCCGCGCGAGAACCCCTGGCTCGAACACGTCGAGGTCGAAGACTCTGCCGCGCCTTATCACGATTGGAACGAACGGATCACTGCCGAGTGCTACGCGCCGAATACGGTGTCCCGCATCCTGGACGGCAACGAGC